>ERZ778023.966-NODE-966-length-51867-cov-52.699896_pt1 | contig 51867 bp, 75 predicted proteins | sample MGYA00375753_ERZ778023 | MGnify/ENA primary metagenome ERZ778023 (study PRJEB29350, sample SAMN05389822) | bioreactor metagenome | isolation source: Ammonium sulfate bioreactor | place: South Africa: University of Cape Town | collected 2014-04-04 ... | reverse complement strand
AAAGAAAGAAGAAAAAAAAGTTGCTTGTTGATCAATTTTGGTACCCACTGTATTTCGATTTTCGATGTTCATTTTCAAACAAAAAATAACTTCAGGATGGAACAGTTGGAATCATTTTTACTGTGGTATTAACGAAAAATTAAACCAGCAGACAGCTGATGCAATTGAAGCTTCAGGTTTAGCTGCTGCTGGATATGAATATGGTAATTTTACTTAATACTCAAGAATCTTTTTAAATTTCATAGACATGTTATAGTGAATCTTGATGATTGTTGGCAAGTCAGTCGAGATGCTGACGGAATCATTCAACCAGATCCAACAGCTTTTCCAAGTGGAATAAGAGCTTTGGCCGATTATATTCATTCAAAAAAACTCAAATTTGGTCTCTATTCAGGTAACTTAAAATAATTGAACAGTTTGTTCTTTTTTGCAAATCAATGTATAGATGCCGGTTACAAAACTTGTGCTGGACGACCTGCTTCATTGGGTTATGAAACTAAAGATGCAAATACTTATGCAAACTGGACAGTAGATTACTTGAAATATGACAACTGTAATACAGACGGAAGTATTCCAGAGAAACGATATCCAGTAATGCGAGATGCATTGAATGCCAGTGGTCGACCAATATTTTTTTCAATGTGTGAATGGGGTGTCGATCAACCAGCATTGTGGGCTATGAATGTTGGTAATAGTTGGCGAACAACAGGTGATATACAAGACAATTGGCACTCAATGATTAGCAGAATTGATATTGTAAGTTCATATAGACGAACATGAAATTTTCATTTATGTTTTTCATCATAAAGAATAATGAATACTGGAATTATTCCGGACCAGGTGGTTGGAATGATCCAGATAGTATGTCGATTTGTGTTTCAATAGAATTCAACTGTCTAATTTCGATTAACGTTTTTTTTCAGTGTTGGAAGTAGGAAATGGCGGTATGACTTTCAATGAATATGTTACTCATTTTTCTCTGTGGGCTATTAGTAAATCGCCATTACTAGTCGGATGTGATGTAACTAAAATGAGTACAGAAACCCTTTCTATCTTAACTAACCACGAAGTGATTGCAGTCAATCAAGATCCATTAGGTGTTCAAGGAAGAAAAATTGTTTCTTCAATATCACGATTACCAAATATACCAATTGAAGTAACCATACAAGATTGTCCTCTCACACCATCAGGTTTAGCTTCACATAATATTAAATGGGGATATCATCGAGATGATGGTACAATTCGATCAGCTCTCAATGGCAATTGCTTGGCAATCAAGAATTGTGATCCAACTAATGGTACAGTTCTTGTATTAACTGAATGTCAAGTCAACAGTACGCAATCACCATGCCATGGTACCAATCAACAATGGATCACTACTGATATGGATGATACAGTGATTTCTGAAATGAACGGACAATGGTAAATTTTAATGAAAATTATTTTTCTGTAGAATATCGAATTTTGAGTTTAGTTTGAATTTGGATGGTGACGCAGGTGTAGATGCTAATGTACGAACATGTAATCTAAAAAATAATCAGCGATGGATATTTTCTAATCGAGATTTGACACTTCGAAATAATGCTACTGGTCAATGTTTAACTGCTGTACCACAGCTTGAAGTCTGGGCAGGACCATTAACTGGTGGTTCGTACGCTGTTGTTCTACTCAATCGTGGTAATGTTGTAACTGACTCAATTACAGTTCGATGGACAGATTTAGGATTACCTTCTGGTAAATCAGCAACTGTTCGTGATCTCTGGGCGCAAAAAGATCTCGGAACGTTTACAAACAGTTATACAGGAGAAAATATTCCTGTTCACTCCGTTCAAATGTTAAAAATTACTCCAAATTAATTGAACACTAGTAAAATAAGAAATACAAAAGTAATTGTTTTTCTTTCTTTTTTTCATTTTAATAAATATGATGTAATACTCTCTTACAAGTATTTCTCTTAACTGCCATTAGCAATAATAGGCTTCATTATTCAAAATTTTTCTCCTTTTCTTTCTTTCTTTCTCTCTCTCTCTCTTTCTCATTTTTCTTTCTCGATTGAGAAAAACCATTTGAGTGAAAGAAATAGAGCAGTCATGTCAAGTCGTCGACCATCTCAGGAGTCGCCTCATGAAGAAGCGGCATCACGTTTATCTGGTATATCAAAAATGATCTATTATACATCGAAATTCGCTCATAATGATGATGAAACACATTCAACGTTGAATACACCCGTTCGACGACAACCATCGACGATGAAATTTGATCGGCGAAAATCGGTTATTGACGTGGCAGAGAGGTTTGTGTCATTTTAACGTTTGAATTAAATTAAAAAATCAATAACACATATCTTAGCAACAGATGACAGATTTCGTTTTGTTGAGTAGCGTTGATTTTTTTCGGAACTTAATTTCTTTATCTGTGAGTTAGTGACATCTGTTAAAAACATGTTAAAAATCAAATGGAAATGATACCATAAGGATTTTGTCTTGACATTTTCTTTGAAAATGGCTGTTACATTTAAACTATTGTTGAAACAAATTGTGATCGTTTCGAAAATTAGCTTTCTTGATAACTAATGATAGATATTCTACTGATATAAACAAAAAAGAATCGAAGGCTTTTTTAAAAAAAAATGAGTACTGCTGCACCATTGAAAGCAACCGGAGGAGGTCATGCACGCGGTGATCAAACATCAAGGTTTATATATATATATATATTCCTTCTTCTCATATTGTTATCTAATTTAGAACTGTGGATAATCGAAAATCTCGTTTAATACCATTGTGGCCTGAATGGAACGAAAATGATGTTAATGCTGAATCATGGGATGTTGCAAGTGGAAAAAAGAAAGAAACAGGAGTGGGCAAAGGTCGTACAGATGCAAAATCTGCAAGTTCTATTGTAAGACACATTAAATTTCATAGTTCATTCAAAGTAAGAATACATTGTTTTGCGATATTTCAGGGTACACATGGATTTGAAGATCCCGAAGGTAAAATGGAACTTCCACCAACACTGAAAATCGATCAATGGAAGAGACCTATTGATTTTCTACCACCGGATCGAGTAGGAAATCATCGTTTATGTTACTAAAATATCAAAAGCATTCGATTTTGTTTATTTTTCTTCAGCCACCTGTCATAGTTGAGCCAGATCTTGGCATGCAAAGTTTCGATTTAGTTACACCAAATGAACATTTACATTATAGTGAGGTAAGTTAATTTCTTTTTTTCGTTCTCATAGAATCTATTTTCTTTGAATGTACATAGACTATGCGCAATATCATCGGACAAATAACAGCACTATGGGATATTTGTCGACGTGATCGAAAAGGTTCGAGCGGTACACCTGAAAATATTACCGAACCGAATGCTGCTGTCATGTGTGGACGAACTTGGCGTCCTTGGGTTAGTTTACTTCTGACTTAACAAAAGAATTATCTTTTTGCTTTGTTTTTTTTTCTTTTTCTAAAAGGAACATATCTATGCATTGAATAAAGTTTCTAAACTACCATTCATAACTCCTTATAATCCTGCAGGAAAATACGTTGTTCGACTTTTCTTTTTGGTTTGTATCGATAGAGAAAATCAATAAACATATTGAAAACTATGATCTACTATTCATAGGGTACATGGCGAAAGATCATCATCGATGATACAATACCATTCGATTCGAAAAATCGTTGTCTTCTACCGCAAACATCGTTACCCTATGAACTCTGGCCAATGCTGTTATCGAAAGCTTTACTTAAAATTATTTCTCTTGAGTAAGAAATTTATTTTTCATTCACATTTTAAGTCTCTGACAATAAACATATTTATCTACGATAGTTTTCGTTCATCAAGTACATTTCCTGAATATAATGAAACAAGTATTATTCATTCATTGACTGGCTGGTTACCTGAACCGATTCCATTGAAGTAATTTGAGAAAAATATTTTCTGAGAGGTTTAATCAATTTGTTTTTGATTTTCGATTTTGAAAGATATACTCATGCTAAAAAAGTCTGGGAATTTCTTCGATACGATCGATCGAATAAAGTCGTATCTGAAAATGACAATGCTGCCAATAAAAGTGAACCACCCGCAAGTCCAACACCAACTTTCGGACCTGTACCATTATTTAAATGGCCAGAAAACAAAGCTGAATCATCGGACGAATCGACAGTGCATAATGTAAATTGAAAACAAAAAAAAATCAATAGCTTTCATTGATGAAAATCTTCTATGCTTTCAAAGGAACATTCAGCTCCTCAGGATGATAGTGCAACCGAAACAGCAACAAAGAAATCCGATGATAAAAGCGCAAAAAAGACTACAACTGGTAGTCTACCTGGAGGAAAAGATCCAAACGCAAAATCAGCTACAGGAAAAGAACCTCGTCCTGGTAATTAGAAATATTTCCTATTACTTTTTGTTTTCATTAAATCGAAATAATTTTCAATTGAGGTGGCGGAGCTAATCCTGGTGCAGGTAAAGACACCAAGAAACTCGGTGGAGCTGGTCGAGGTACTACAGTCGAAGATTCATCAACGTTAGGTGATGATCAAACAATTCCCGAAGCACCAAAGATGATTGTTTTCGCAACAATTCCACATTTACAACCGACACGTATTAGTTCATATAGTGAAACAGCCGATCGAAGTGAACGATTACGACGTTACAATTTAAATGATATTTTCTCGACATCGATGCTATTAACTTCAGTTCGAGATATTCCATTAGAACCACCACCACAACCTGAATATGTTCCAGCATGGAAATTAATTCGACCGAAAAAACCAAAAGTATTACCACATGCCGAACCGATTCGTAAGGACATTTTGATCTTACTTTTTCTCGATTGAAATCATTTCTTTTGTGTATTAAATAGCTCCTCAAGAAATCAAACCTGATCAATGGATTGAAATCGCTTCGCCGTACATCAATTATCCAAATCCAAGTGCTTTAAATATGTACGTAGACACGTTTTTTTTTGGTTCTAAATATTTGATTGAAATATTGAAATAATCATAAGCAGAAAACCGACGATTCGTGTTCGCCCTCAAGATAGTTGTCAAACGTAGGCTATCTTATGCTATTCTAGTTCTTTGATATTTGCTTTTCGTGCTTTATTTGTGTTTTTTCTATTTTGATTCGTTTATACATATAGATATGTATACTTTATCTTGAAGTTGTTGCTATCAAAGAAGAGTTTCTATATTTTTTGAAATGAATTTTAGGAATGCCAATACACCGATACAAGGTGCAGTTTCACGTTTAACTCATTCGGCAACACATTCGACATTAGCTGATGTTCACGATATAATTGAAGTTGATGAAGACGGTGATATTGAAAATGTTGATTCGAAACCAGAAATCGATGTTGAAAATGTTCAACAAGAAACAAGTCCGAATCTAACGAAAAAAGATGATTTCTTATCACCAAATAAAGAGGTGAATACTTTTTTGTTTTGTATTTCTACACTCGAGACAATTGAAATTCGTTTTGTTTTTTTTTCAGTTGACTGTTTTGGATACACCTGAAACATTGGATGAATCCATGCGTGGATCAGGAAGTAAACTTAAACGTGAACGATCAGCGGATAAAAATAAAGTGAATCAATCTGTTGTTGTTGTTGTTTTTTCTTAACTTAATTCAAATGTGTTTCATTAATCAGGGAAATCGAAAATTAGCTGGAAGTAAATTGGATTTAAGTGGAGGAAAGATGTCGTCGGATGCTCTATCTGTTAAAAGTCGAGGTAAATTACAAGATTAAAGATAGTTTATTTTGTTATTTGAAAATAAAAATCAATAATTCAGGTGGAGAAAGTGAACAACTTGCAACACCAATGGATATTCACGGAAGTGGAAATGCCAATGAACAACATGACACACAATCGAAAACAAATGATGCAAATTCAACACCAAATATTAGTCAATCATTGAAAAAAACTTATATTACACCGAAAATATGGATGGATTTCGATGATTTTTGTGCTTGTTTTACATCGATTGTTGTCTATCACAATCCACGAGGTTATCAATTTACACATAAACATACGGAAGTCAAGGTAAAGTATCTCAAACTCAATTTAAAATCTTGTCTTTGTCTTTCTTTATTACCGAGAAAATATCACTTTGAAATGCATATTCTTTCTTCTAAAATATGTATCTCTTTTAGTTTTTTGCATCACAACAGGTAATCAATTTTAAGCAGGGGATCTCTATATGCTTATTGCTTAAATCCGTATATGTATACAATTATTTTTTGTTTTTTTTTCTAACTTATTCATTCATATCATGTATATATGTATATATATAATCGTTTCGATATAGTCCAATTTCTTTATTCTTCTTTTATTTTGAATGTCACTACTTATATATATATATATGCATATATTTCTAGTCGAATAGAGCTTTTTATGTCTGTATATATATTCGATATAGTAAATGACGAAGGTAAATGGAAATCTGATATTGATAGTAGAACCCATTCCGAGATGAAATTTAATCAATGAAACTACTAACAAGAAAACAACAAATATTATTATTTCGACCTTTCCTTTTTGTTCTTACAAATAATTGAATTAAACTGTGACATGAAATCAATCAGTCTGACAATTTAATCGTATTGATCGTTGTATTTTTTAGCCAACAGTCACTGCAACAACGAAAGAAAAGAAAAAAGAATCCAATCCTGCTGTACCTCAACAAGTTCCAGTCAGTTGATTTGATTTCTGTTCATCATCTCTTCTTTTTTCAATATAAATATAGAATCTACAAGATGAACGATCTCCATTATATCTATTTGTCGATAGTACACGCGAAACAGCGGATAAAAATATCGAACTTATTGTTAGTTTAACATCTCTTTCTCGTTGGTACGATGGTAGTTCGTCTGATACCGGTGGCGGTACATCAATTGGTGGACCAATGGCACCGATTGCAGAGAAAGTTGGCAAAGGTGCAAGTACAACGTCAGAAAAAACACCAGCTGATTTGAGTCCAGCACGAGGTATTAATCGACAACGAACAAGTAACTTCGATATTTCGTCTCAAACACAAGTGAATACTTTGGGTCTACACGAAGGAAGCAGTCACGATTGTAATGCCCAATGTTTTTCGTATAAAATTCGTTTTATCATAGTTTTTGTATTAGTATTTTCAAAAGACTTGACACCTCAAGCTGGTTCACTTATCGCTGAAATCTATTCGTGGAAATCACTTTCAATCGGACAGCCAATTCTTCGTCTTCACACAACTGCAACTAAAGCTGCTTTATTAGTCCTACCACCAGGGTAACATTGATTGGTCATTTTTGAAACCTTTCAATTGTTGTTTTTTTGTTCGTAGACGTCATGTATTGAAATTTAATGTAACATGTCCGTTAGCATCTCATCTACAGATTATGTCCGATACGAATGATTTTACATTCGGTGATGAAGATCAATTATTATCCAAAGTTATTTCTGTACCTGTAAGTTATTTATTCGTAATGATATTTTTCTAATCGAAATTGTCAATTGATAAAATAGGAAGATGCAGAATTTCTTGCACGTGCTGAAGAATTATTCTTTGCCGTTGATGATGCCATACAAAATTTCAATAATTTCGATCAACAAGATAACAAACTCAATGAATTATTTCATTTATATTGCGAATATGCTCAAACAGCAGGTCTATCTCTTCAAACATGTCGTAATGCATTTAATGAAGCACTCTATTCGACATTGCGTACAGCATATGCTGGTTCAGGACAAGCACTCAATGCAGATATACAATTTGCTTGGCGATGTTTCACCAATGATTTAACGACGCCTGATATTATGGGTGCATATGATTCGAGACGACCAAGTAAGATTTAAAAAAAAAAAAATCAATAAAAATGACTTTGAATGTATTATGTCTCATACAGGTACATCCGGTGGTAGTCGTCATTCAGCACGAGCTGGTAATGCACCTGGTGCTGGCGGAGCAGGAGCAGGAAATGCACCAGCTGCTGGTAAGAAAACCGGTGCTGGTGGTGGAAAAGATAAGAGTATTGATGAAAAATCGACAAGTAAACAACAGTCAGCAGCAGCAGCTCCTTCGACAGCGATGACTGATGTTCCAGGTACGTTCTTTTCGGAAAAACAAATCTTTGGACAATCGAAATGTGTTGAATTTAGAAGAAGCAATATCCGATTGGTTAACACGAGAATTATCTTCAAGTGAATTGGAAGCGATTATAAATATTCAAAAAGTTGCCCGAGGATATCTACAACGACGTATTGTACATGCTCGTACACCTGGCACAGAAAAGAATCTTCTTGTTCAACGTATTCTACAATCGACTATGACAATACTTAAAGCAGATCCAACGAAATATGCGTCACTTCTTTTTAAGTATGAAGGATAATTGAAAAAACAAAGAAAACAAACATTTATTTTTGTTTGACAGAAATTTTATGGTGAGTAAACCGCAGTTAATTCAATGTTTTCAATTTCGCAATGACGATTGGAATATGGTTTCATATCGTGATTTTCATGGTCAATATCAAGAACAGCCAGCTAATACTTGGTTTACTCTATTTCGGTATTAAACAACAACAAAAAAATAATAATAACTAATAAAATTTCCGATTGAATTGTTTTCAGTGAAATATTTTACGTCATCGAAGAGGGTTTAATATCAGCCAAACTTCTTACTCATTCACAGAATTCACTCTTACGTGTGATTAATAACGATACTTATGATGAAATGCCACTTGTATTCAATCGATTAGCACCTGTTGTACTTGCGAAAAATAAAGTAAAAACTAATTTCGATGAGAAAAATAAATCAATCGATGTTCATTTATTATTTAGCTTGGCTATACATTTTTTGCCGAAGGAGTTTCTCTTGATCAACCATTGCCAATTGGTCGTTTTCGTTTACGTTTACTAACATCGTATACACATTTACCTGAACCACGTGTCGAACAAGTGACATCAACATTTCTCACTAAAGAAATCAAAGATTACTACCTTCCAAATAAACAACAGATAATCTGCAGGTAAAATCCGAAAAAAAAACGACACTAAAGTCGATCGATTTGTTGACTTTTGATTTAGATATCGTGTTACTGTTGCTGATGATGTTAATCAAACAGGTCGTAGTTTTCATTTAGCAAGCATTCAATTTAGTGCATCAAAATCCGATGTTCTAATGCGTTTAACTGTATTGAATAATAATGATGAAGTTGTTAGCGTCGAAGGCAAAGGAAGTGTGGTCTTACCAGCATTTCTATTTATGAGAGATGTTACTAGTAATACAGCAAATAATCCTGTACAACCACCACCTCAAGCAGCAGCACCAACACAAATTGCAGGACAAGGAGCATCGAGACCGGCATCCAAATCTGGAGGTTGAATTATACGTAGAAAAGAAATCAGTGACATGTTCTGTTTTCAATTTCAGGTAATAAAAAAGATGGTAGCAAAGGTGCTGGTGGAAATACGCATCGTGGAAGTATTATTGATGCAACTGGTCTCGGAAGTGGACGATCAGATAAAGATAAAACTGGAAGCGGAAAACGAAGCGTAAGTAGACAGTTTTCATCAATATCAACGAATGTGGCTTTGAATTTTGTATTTAAAAAAAACTTTTATTTACATTTTTAATCTAGTTAACTGCTAGTAGAAAGAAAACTCCTCAAGTGATTGCAAAATATTGTTTCTTGTTTTCTTTTCTTTCATTTCCCCGCATGTTCGGAAATATTCTTTTTTCCATTCACACAACACTTTTACCTATTCGAAATGATTATTTCGATATTATTTTCTAGAGATCAAGTAGTCGAACTGGTCTTATGACAGACGAAGAAGAAAAAGTAAGAACATATCCAGCAATTATTTCATTGAGTTACACTAAGAAATACATTTGTTTAGGTTCATAAATATGTCGTTCAAGTAACATTACTTCGTAAATCATGGCCATTGACGCCTACTCAATGGCAGTTTGTTGAACAATTGAAAGAACAAGAAAAGAATGAATTAAAAAGTAAAGATATTGACTTTTTTTTATTTGTTTCGATATTTGTTTTTGTTGAATTGTGTGTGTGTAGTTTTCAATCGACAGCCATCACCAACGAAAGCCGATGGAGCAGCTGGAGGTGGAGCTGGCGGTGCAGGTGCAGGTGGAAAACGAGCTGGACAAACAAGTGCTACTGCAGCAGCAGCTGCAGGTAAAGGAAAAGGCGCAGCAACAGGTGGAACTACGGGAAAAGGTGGTACGACATCCGGTCGACCTGGTACAGGCAAAGCAGCATCAGAAAAAACAATCGATACGAATAAACCTCATTGGATTCTACGAATTGTTTCCGATGCAGACAAAGCTGTAAGAATTTTTCTTTTTTGAACAATAGAATTTTGCATTGGCTTATTTCTAGGATGAAATAACTGTGAAAAAAGATACTGAACGATTTGAAGAGTTGATTAATATGAAAAAAGCATGGGAAACATTCGAAACTGGTCGAGCTCAAAAAGCGATGAATACTCGACAGAAATTTCTTGAATCGTTACAACCGAAATCTGAAGAACGTCCATCATCGGGTACAGGAGATAACGCTCTCAAACGATCGGACAGTCGTGTAGATGGAGAAACTGGAAATACAACTGCGACTCCATCGGCAACCCCAGCAACTGAACAGAAAGAAGTGACTAAACAAACGCCGACATCAACAAAGAAAAGTGCATCGGCAACTGGTAATAAGAAAACTTCGGCGAAAGATGAAGCAGCAAAACAAGCTGAATTAGCTGCACAAGAACTTGCACTAGCTGCAGCTGCTGCTGCACCATTAATTGATGAACCTCTACTCGATCAACCACCGCCAACGAAACCAAAAATTGTCCTACCACCTATTGATGTCAAATCTTTTCTCAAGTAAATAACAATCGAATATTCAAAACAACAACAACAACAACACATTGACTTCTTTTCATGTTTAGACAAAAAATGCTTTCCGAAGAACCAATTATATTAGATCCATTATTTGAACAAGAAGAATTACGTCGTCGACAAGCTGAATTCGCTGAATATGCGAAATATGCCGATGACATTCGACAAAATCGCGACGAAGAACATAAAAATCGTTACACGGAAAAGATTCGTCAATTAGAAGAATATATTGATTTACAAGCCAAAATTGATCAATCTCGTCGTACGATCAACGAACCGCGTGAAGCGTTTCGACAACGTTTTCTTGAAGTTGAACGTAAACGACTTGCTGAATTAGCTGCACAAGAACAAGAACTAATCGCAGCTGCAGAAAAAGCCAAAGCCGCTGCAGCTCCTGCTAAAGGCAAAGGCTCAGCAGGAAAAAAGGGCAAAAAATAAATGAATAATCAATCGATCGGTCGGTCATTCGAAAGATTTCTTTCTCAAGTTTTCATTTTTCAATAAATATTATTAAACGAATATTAATTTCTATATGAGATTAGTTTTCATAATAAGCTTCGAGCATATTTTGTACTTCGGCCCGTTTTTTTTTGATAAGCTATGTTTAAGAAAAAGTACAAAGGGCAAATTCAAACGAAAAGAACGTTCGAAAGTAAAAGTAGACTTCGAGAACAAAACGAAAAAGTCACCAATGATAACACAAGCAAAATAGTTACGTTTCTCAAAGCCTTGAATAAAATTTCAAAATTACAGTAGTTTATCTTTCGAGATATTTTACTTTGCTGACGTCAAAAGTGCGAAATCATGCAACAAAATCAAACCATTTTGCTGTCTAAATATTTTGTTAACGACTCATATTTTATATATATCATCAAATAAACGGACATAGATAAGCATTTAGAAAACAAAACATAACTTTAGAAAATTCTGGATCTGTAAAATATTTAATTCTTTAAAAAATAAATAGATTCGATGATGTTCTTATGATAAAAAACAAAATAAAATAGATAAAATCTTGTGTTACGGGAACGGTGTAGGAGAAAAACATGACCAGGGGTTACAGTTGTTATCTACAGGAGTTTTCTTTTTTCTCAACCGGTACGTTCTTCTACAAGGTCCAACTATTTTAAACATTCCATTTGCAAGCTTATTCGCCCTTCGCTTATTTTTCAATGCGAATATTTACTTTTTCAAATTTTTTATCATCCCCTTTCTATCTCAAATCATGACAACGCATCTTTAAGTGTTCTATATTCGTGTATGCATATATAAACGACTACACAAACGCATTTCATCAGATTTCGAACCTAATTCAAAAGTGATCATGACGTCACACAAAGGAATTATCTGGCTTACTGTAATCGTAACGGTGCTTTTCAGTTCTCTGTATTATTACTTCAGTCGAATCAAATGTATTCATCCGCATTGTGTTGAATTCTATGCACCGGACACATTCACCAAACTCTATTCACTCTATTTGATATTTCTATTTGTTTTTACAATAATATTCAAAATAGTGCCGAAACTACCATATAAAATACGATATTGGCTTGAAAAAGATGTCTACACACCATCATATCGCAATCGAATCCTCGAATTCTTTTGGCCTGAAGGATCTTATCTTGAAATTTTTGTTCTACTTGCAATTCTATCTCTAATGATAGTGAACTTTATTTTCTATTGGAATCTCATGTTATCTGTATCGGAACGACCATTTGACGCAAAAACTTATTGGCTTGCTGCATTGATGGGAAGTGGACATATGGGTGATGTGCTTGTTGGTCTTACACTTATTCCATTGGGTCGACATTCATTCTTGCCGGGATTACTTAACATTCATATTGATGCTGCACTTCGTTTTCATAAACGTTGTGGTATTCTATTAACTTTAGTTACAATTGCACATGGTTTTGTTATATGGACAAAAACAACAATGCTTCTTACTCCATCATCGTATACTTATTGGACATTTAATATCGGTGTTACAGGACCTAAATGGAAATTCTATGAGTCGAATGCTGGTTTTATGGCAACATTTGGTTTCATAGCAGGTGTATCTATATTTATTCTCTGGGTTTTTACATTTCCAACTATTCGACGACGATTATATCATGTATTCTATGGTATTCATGTCCTCTTTGGACCATTAATGGTTATAGCCGGTAGTTTACATACCAGTAGTATATGGTATTACAGTATGCCAGGTATATTCCTTTTGTTGGTTGATTGGATGATTCGACTGAAGAATTATTGGACAAGTGTCATAGGTATAGCAACACGTGAAGCATGCGGATATGTTCGAATCGACATGGTCAATCGAAAGCACATGAAATTACATGATGGTTGTTTTGTCATGATTAAAATCCAAGAACTTGGTGTTCAAATGAGCCATCCATTTACTGTTGCTACAGATTCCGAAAGTGATCGTATAATTTTATTGATCAAACCTTCTTCAACACCATCGGAATGGTCACATCAATTAGGTAAACTCGTCCCGTACCAATGTATACCAAAAGAAATCACACTTCGAGTAGATGGACCATTTGGTCACTTGAGATTTGATAGTTCTCAAATGAATGTAGTCGCTTGTTTTGTCGGTGGAGTTGGTGTAGCTGGTGCATTAGCCATAGCATCAGGTATACTGAAATCTAATGTAGGACCAAGTTCAGTGTTTATATTTTGGGCTGCTCGAGAAGTAACCGCTGGTAACTTAACCGTTCTACAAGAATTACGAAATCGTCATGATCCTCGATTAAACATTCATTTATATGGTAAAGCAGCTACGTATTTATTTCAGGATACCGTCAACGATAAAGAACAAGTCTTGGATGTCGAAGTAGGTATTAATTTATCTGATGAATCTTATCCTCAACCACTAGCATACAATATTCAATTGGAAGGTATATCAGGTAGTTTAGAAAGAATGATTCCTGAAGTTCTATTACAAGAACAAGTCATGCCTGCCACGAACAATTCAGGTAAAATTGGCGTATATACATGTGGTCCAAAGGACCTCATGGATTCGGTACAACGAGCATGTGAAAACGTTTGTCAATCGATGCAAATCTATTGCCATCGTGAAACATTCGAATGGTAATTAACCAAAACAAACAAACAAAAAAAAATTCAAATAATTTTATTACTAAGTTTCCTATTAACTGTACTACTCTTTTTTTTGTCATAATTTCTCGTATTTTTCTCAATCCATTTCGATAATAATAGAATCTCCTACAATGATAGGAACTCTAATAATAAAATAACCAAAAAAATTATTTATTTATTTTCCTTATTTTTATTTATTTAATCCTGTGATTTTTACACTAATAGTACAAATAATGGTAACTATTAGAAAGTAAATATAGTTTTAAAAAAAAACGAACGGCATATCAATAGGAGAACATACAAAGTGATGATGTGATTCTGTAAATTGAAAAGAAAATATTTTCTCTTCTCTCTCCTCTTTCAGACAAAGAATCCGCATATGAAATATGTACAGCTTCATAAAGACAAATCGTAAATTTTCGAAATATCCTCAATGATTTAATCAATTTTCTTAACAAAGATAAAAAATTTGATTATATACGTACGTATTGAAGTATTTTTTATCTTTATATTCATTGGGATATCACGTATATTGATGTACAATCGAAATTGAAGTGAGACAGGCATCAATTTACAATGATTACAGATTGACCATTAGATGAACTTTAACTTTATCGAATAATACATATGAAAATTTCATCTTGTCAATATCAAGTCTGATTCTTAGTTGTTAAGTAATATCAGATATACAAGTTTACTCATATCCAATTTTGACGTCAATGTAAGAAGACATTTCGTTGAGCGGCGTGTCTCTCTCATTTTGCTTTATTTGTTCGATATCAGCGAAAAGTTATGTTGGTCGTTTGAGCAGATATTTGATCTTTGTAATAATATCTTACAACATTGCATTCATGGTCATTTTCTTTGAGTCTCGGTATTCGTATAAATTATGAATATTATTTCAATTGAATTCATTTTCTAATCATATCACCTTCTGTGTTTTTTAATGAAACAGAAAATTAAAAGTTCTCATTTTCTAATTCAATGAACTTCATTCGAAAAAAAGAACTTTTCATTAGATCAAACCCCGACTGTTCATTGTAATACAACAACAACAACAACACACAAAAAAAACGATCTATAGAACCTTTCATCTCTTTTCTTATCTTTACATCAGACGAATTAAATCATTCAAAAGCTGATTTCAATTAAGTACGCAATCTAATCTGTTCTCTTGTGTCCATTTTCAAAGGAAAGAACAAACGTGTTAACATTCTTTGTTCGATATCAGTTTTCTACCGATGGGAATATTAAGCACGTTTATAAATCAATAAAAAAAATACAAGACCATACACTCGAAAACTCTTCATTTTTCTTTTCATTTAATTTTCAATGAATTGAGTCAAGTGTTTATACGCATACTGAGAGCGTATCATTGCGCTTCATTTCAAGATTTGAATCGATGAAAACAAAACAATTTCTCCTTTCGATATCAGTCTATTATCATTAATCAAGTAGATCTTTTGGTATTGTTCTCTCGATTAATAAATATTTATACAAATACATGTATACACATCTTCATATACCAAAACAGCAGACAGTTATTGAAGCGAACTAGTTCAATATACGTATGTGTGTGTATGTATATACGAAAGTTATGAACAAATGCTCGTTGTTTAGACGACAGTTTATACGTACGTGTATGAAGAAGAGAACGAAGAAGAGAGAAGAAAAAGTGAATTTTGTTGGTTCTGTGATGTCCGACTACTCAACTTCTCTTCAATATTTGCCATCACAATTCTTTACTTATTCTCAGAGGTGTGAACAACACAACTGAACATTCGGACAAATAATGAAGTCGAGTAGTTTTATATTTATCTTATTTTTAATTGGAACTTGTATGCAAACTATAATATCCACAAATGGTATATAGATTTAGAAAATTTTCATTATTTTTTTTTAAAATAATTTCTATTAAGACAAATGTGTTGGTCGATGGCAAATTGTCGATAGTTTAAACATCAAAGCAAAATTTAATTGGCAAATTATACCAAAAACAAATCTATTAGCTGTTGAATTTCGTACAAATCTTGTCGAAAAAGGTTATTGGTATGGTTTCAGTATTTCTTCGTCACCTAACGAACCAGTATGTCTGCTAAATAGTTATAATTTCTCATTGAGCGAATAAAACACATATTTCTTTAGACAAATGAACTTGTATATGCACTTCGATGGAAAGAAAATGATACGAATATCTCTTGGGATGTTTATAATGTTAGTAAAACAACAGTTTCGATTTTAACAGACAATCAAAATCATTCTCTCATTGATTTTCAACGTTTATCTCTATCGGGTCTATTAACTGTTCATACAATTTTAAATTCATCTTCGTTCACATCTGATAGACATTGTCTATATTTCGTATATATGCGCGGTCGTTTTCAAGCTCAATTCCCATTGATGCCAAATGAAATTCGTTTTAATAAATCTTTTTGTTTGACATGTCATGGTAAATTATTCTCGAGGAAATGAAAAATTTTTACTATCATCATTTCTTTTTTTCTTAATATTTCGTAGAAATTGATTTGACATTGACAAGTACCTATCCAACGACGATGATTGACGAAGCCACAACTGATCAACTAGGTTTTGATTTGATATCACTGGGCGATAGTATTTCGATAGAGAATTTGCCTGAAACGACACCGACTACTTATTCGAGAAATGGTTCGAATGAAGAAAAAAAGAAAAGATTAATTCATTTTTTGTTTTTTTTGTTTTTTTTGTTTTATTCAGAACATGAATTTATATGGTTCGGTCGAATTTTAAATCGAACATGGACTGATGATTATTACAATCTCAGTTCACTCGCAAGTCAACATTTACGTTTAGATTTACAGAATTTCGTATGAAAATTTAACAATCGATATATTTTTTTCTTTTTGAAATTTCTCTTTCAGTTTTTATTTTTAATAAATCATAATTCAACATATTCGTTTATTTGTAATCAATTCGATTTATATTCCTTGAGGTAAATGTCACTTTTTTTTTCTCTTCTCGACAAATTCTTGTTACCTTGTCATCACAGATCAGGTTCAATACTTTTTGCAAGTAATATAACTCTTATTTCAAATATATCCAAAAATCAAACAATAAATACAGTCGAAAATCTAATCAAATCAGTCAATTATTCGCAAGATTTTCATCTTAATTTTGATTCCAATGTTCATCATGTCAAACCTTTGAATGAAATATCTTCTGTAGAGAGATTATTTCAAAATCTTTCTCGAACAGTAGTTTACAAGCGTCCAAGACGAGTTGAATGTAAATGAATTTCTTCATTTCAATCTACTTCTTTCATTTGAAAACTTTTAGTCGATGTAGCCTATCATCTACTTGTGGGTTGTATATTTGGCTTTGCTTGTTTTATGATAATTATCACAAGTATTCTATGTCTTTATGGATATTATAAATGTCGTCGACGTGAATTTCGTCTTTTTACTGAACGACAAACATTGAAATTCAAACATGATATTGATTCGTACAAATGGCTCGGACACGAACCATCGATTAATTCGTCATCACCATATTTAATACAGTCAACTGCTATTTAACTTTGTTTCTTAACCTTGAACTAGACGAACAAATTATTGCGAAGGATTTTATTTCGAAAGAGTAGATTGCTATATGCATGTCGTCAACAATCAGTTAAATAGAACTGATGCTTTTAGAGTACACATATAGTTACATGTGTTTCGTTTTTTTTTTTGTTGAATATATGTATGTATATATATGCATAAGAGTATGTTGAGTCAACATCTATTAAACTTCCGTTTTCTTTTTTGCAAACATTGTTTGAACATTTAATTGATAGCTATTTGTAATCGTCGTCGTCATCATCTTGAATATGGACTTGATAGAAAGAACGAGAGCAAAAAAATCTTATGTGCATATATCCTTGCTGATTCTCGAGTAAATTAGAATAAGATCAAGTTTCTCGATTATTTAAAATGGATTCAATTGGTTACACTGGTTTGCATTGTCAATAGAAGATCTACCTTCAAATCCAGTTTTTTGGACAACCTTGATTATTTGTTGTTATTTTCATAACGATACTCGTCGTTTTGTTAACTTCAGTTTACTATTGAAATTGAAGCGTATATATATCTATGCGTACATAGATTACAATTATCAACAACAACAAGAAAAAAAGACAAACAGAGAATGTGGATATAGAGATTGTCTCGATAATATTGTTGTTGTTGTTATAGTAAAAAAATGCCGAAGAGGAGGAGAAGAAGAAAAAAAAGAAATAATATATTATGGCAATAAGAATAGAATAGACATACTCGCACATATACAAATATCTTTTTATTATCAACATGGTTGAAGTGAAGTGGAGAGTAATTTGAAACCGTGTGCATATACGATCAGTTTTTTTTGTGCTTTAAGCTAATTTGATACATTTTTCATTGCAAATCATCATTTTCTCTCTCTTTCTCTGTAAAAAAAACCGCTTATTCACCGTATGAGTAGGTGTCGATGTTAGTAAGCCGATTGGCAAAGTTCGTAGATAAGCACTAGACTTTCTTCTTTTTTCCTTAGCGAAAAAGAAATCGAACAATCGAAGGTCATTGAAAAATAAAAAAGAAAAACGATTTACATTTTTGACGTCGATGGGCGTGTGAAGAACTTTGCTATCATAAATGTTCGATTATAAAAAAAATGAAAAGAAGAAGAAAGAGAAGTGAACAAACAAAACACTTATGTGCGTAGAGAGGCATCATCGAACGTATAATATAACGACAAAAAAAATACACAAATCGAAAAGAATACAAACTTAGAGATGATAATCATTATTCAATCTGTTCAATTATTCGAATGATAAGACAGAAATGTTTGTTGTAATTGATATATACGTATATGTATTTATAAAGATAGAAATTCAGTTGTTTGTCTAGCTACTTGATTAGTCAAAACTAATCCTGTTGGAGAGGAACTATGCATTGAAACAGTCTATATTGATCTCTGTTGCACTTTTTTTTTCTTTCTCTTAAGAACTTGTCTCTTTTCATTCGCGTTGTAAATACGTGTATACGTAAAAAAGTGAAAAAGAGAAGAGAAGAGAGAACAGGAACAAGAAGAAGAAGAAGAAGAAGTAAAGAAGAGAAAGAAAACGGGTTATGCGACAAAATCTCTTCTCGAATAGAGCAAGGCGAAATTTAAAAAAAAATACTAACGTCGTTTTGTCATCGCCATGAAGACAAATCACTTATGAAAACGAAATATGCGCATGTCTATACATAATACGCTTTGCATATAGTCTTTTTTTCTTTGATTGAAGTGTGAGTAAAGCAGCCTTACGAAATCCTACTGTTATTTCTTCTCCTTTTCTTACTAATCGATATCTTATTCATTGTATTTATGGTGATATATAATTCAGTCAATTTATTCTATTGAAATAAATCGTGTCTTCCACCATGTTTACTACGCAAGAGCCGTCTGCTGTTGTGACACGTCGTTCACCCACAGTTATTCAAGATTCGACCAATGATTCGCAACGTTCTGCTAATCGACGAAGTTTAAGTGGAAAATTGAGAAATCTATTTCGAAAAAGTTCATCTTCGCCCACACGTACGGTCGATTATGATAGATCTTTACCAGTACAACAATCGACAACAACAGCATCGTCGATTCGTTATAGTTCCGCATCTCCTGTCTCAGTTCGATCGGCATCCGAAGCGCCACAACTTCGAGCACCGACTATTAATTGGCCATTTGGAAAGAAGAAGAATAAAACGTCGAAAACCGAAAGTACACCAAAAACTAGCAAGAAAAAATCCAAAGATAAACAGAAAACAACGCCAATTTCGGCACCACCACCACCTATGGAAATATCTCTTCCTGTCTATCAACAAGGAAATCAATCGTCGATTCAGGGTGAAGTCTTCGTTCCGAGAACACCCGAACCGGTCTACAGTAATACACAACGAATACGTCTCACACCATCAACAACCTATGATGAGCCAGGTACAGCTCGAGGTTTTCGTGATTATACAATTGTCGATCAACGTCAACCGTATCAGGTAATCAAATCGAATATAGAAATCGTTCGGTTTCGGTTTTTTTTATAGATCTAAAGTTTAGTTTCTCTTTTTCTCTCTCGAAAGTAACTTCTTTTGATATTTAAAAAACGATAGTAACAACAACAATAACAATCAGCATTGTTGACCTAATCTTTTACTATTGATAGCTATCTAATACTGAATGTATGTGTGTGTGCGTGCATGTATCTTATTTGCAACTTGTTTGTCGTTGTCTTTCGATTCTCTTGTATTGGCATTTCGACATGACATTTGTTCGATTAAGCGTCTGATGAAAGCAAAAGAAACGAACAAAAAAAAAACTTGTTCGTGCCTTTAAGAACACTTGATAACTACGGATATAGCTGCGATAAAAAGCTGTTTATTCGGTGCAGATTAGAAGAATTTGAAGAGGAACAATATTTGGAATCTTGTTCGTTTTTCTTTTTCTTCTTCTTTTCTTCTTATCAGCTTTTTATTACGCTGTCTCAATATGCGAAAAAAAGAAGGAGAGAAAAAGAGATTATAACAACATTCAATCAAGATTAGATTTGACTTACGTTGTGTTTTTTTTATTACAGGTGTCGGTACCTGAAGTCAATGTTTTCACACCTCAAACGTATACATCTGATCGTAGCCGTTCACCATCAATGAATCGTCAACGTCTATCCAATCCCTATACTAGTGAATATTATTTTCATCCGGATAATTCAACAGCAACAATTACAGTTCCATTGGCTGATGTTGAAGTTATTCGGACACCTCAACAGACGCGTAGAACAACCGACGCTCCACTATCGAATGCTACGAATATTTTAATTGAAAAACCCCCCATGTCTCCTAAATCAACATCTCGTCCTCCGTCAACAACAACACAGCCAATCGATATTGTTCATACGCATACGCAATCAAAAATAGGATCGTCATCATCGTTAAATAAATCATTAAACATTGAAAATCAAAGTCCTAAATTGAATGCTCCATCGATACCGCTTGGTAGTACGTCAACTAAGAGAAAAGCTAAACGTACGAAATCGCCAACTCGTGCTGAGAAAATGGCAAGTTCAACATCAACTATCAATAAACTAGGTAAACACGATCCTATCAGACCTGATCGATCATGGGCAGCAACATATGGCTCATTGCCAGATGCAGAAATTATGTCTAATGCTACTTTGACTCCAACAAAGCCAAGTAAAATTCTTTTTTTTTTCACAATGACTCGAAATTTTTGTTCACACACACGTTTTCGTTTTCTAGTTAAAGAATATCCAGGAATAGGTGCTATTATTCAATATCATTTACTTCGACCGCCATTTACATACGGTCAAGAACGTCCAACTTCACCAAATTCTACGCGACCACCACGTTTCGATACTTCAACAACAACATCAAATGTCTACGAAACAAATCCATCATGGACTCGACCTGCAACCAATGTTTCCGAGTCAAATACATCGACTCTCCAACGGCACGATGGTTACATTCGACCATTAACACCAACACAATCTTTTATTCAAGCAAACATTCGTATTACTCGATTGGATGGCGATACATATGTTCCACAATCACCACCAAGTACCTATCGTAGTTCGACAACAGTCTATACTCAAGATAAACGTCAAGTAATTAATGGTGGCGAAGTTCGAACATGGAGTTCACAAGAAAATAATCTTAACAATAATTTGAATATATCTTGCACGATAACACCGTATCGACATATTCAAGTCGAACGTCAATATGATAAATCAAGAATTGATTATGATCAACAGATTGTTACATCGAAAGTCAAAGAAAACTATGAAGAATATCAATATAGTCCACGAGCTAACGAACAAGAACGTTATGTTAAAGAACAAAAAATAATTCAAGATCAAGAAGTTCATGAAGAAGAACAGTATGAAGTCTCGTATGAATATGAAAAAAATTCATCATTTCAAACAAAATCGCATTACGATGAATTATACAAAGCGAATCGTTATATGAGTATGATTTTATTAATAAGAAACAAAATTTTAACTCTCTGAATTTAGATGATATGAGTACTGATCAGAATAATTCCTATTCAAATTATGGATCAACAACAACTCGTTCACAAATTCAAAATGAACGAGATACTGCCTACGATCAATCATCTCGTTCCTATATCGAAAACGGTCATCGACAGGGTACGAAAAAAAAACCCAACTATGATTCTTGTTTGTCGAAATAATAATTTGTCTTTTTTCTAGAATCGAACACTGCAGCTATTCCTGTGAATAAATTCAATCGAAATCCACGTACATACACGTTAAGACGTAGCGATTCCTACGATGGTGTAGGTATGTCGATATCTGCAGATTCAGACACACGTACCAATCATATTATACGTGATGTTGAAGAAGGATCTCCAGCTGCACGAGCTGGCCTACGCAAAAATGATCGTCTTATAAGTGTAAATGGTGTTAATGTTGAGAACATTGATTTTGGTGATGTTCTCATACTTGTTCGAGAAGGTTTAAGTAATGACAACCTTCAAGTATCGGTTATTCACGAAACAGACTAAAGTTAAATGACGTTTCTTTTACTTTTGCTCTTTCTCTCTCTCTTTTTTTCCTCTCCGCATTCATTTTATCTATTCATGTTTCCAAAAGAGTTTATATCTTTTCTTTTTTTTTAATTATTATTTTACTTCGATGTATAAATTAAAGAAACAGTTTTCTTTTTCTTTATTATTCATTTTTTTTTGTCTTCGATAAAATTAGAAAATATATATATTATTCTTTTAAATTAGTAATAACAGATAAAAAAAACAAGCACAATAACAACAATAACATTTATTCATCTGTATTTGATACGTTATCCGAAATCTGAAACAGGCATATGCATTTGTATTCGAGCGGTTTATTCTTCTCGCTCGAAAATACGTAAATAACGAAATGGCAATTGACTTTTTTTGCTTTGAAAAATATCCTTCATCGGTATATGTTTGTATATCATCGATTGAAGGTGGAAGAGAAAAAAGGTATATAACGAGAAAAGGAAGGTAGCAGCAGATGCGTTGATAACGAAAGATGAAAAATGAAGAACTAATTGCCATTATTTAACATCAGAAGGAACAATCATTGCGTGTGCATGTAAGTTGGAACAGACAGTCGTAGATCTTATTCTTTTTCCTTCTCTGTTACCTATTGCAATCGATAACTAAAGTGAACAATAGTAAAGATGGCTGTTCTTACACCAAATCGTACTATATCAATGATTGTAAGTAATTATAGATTTAGAATTCGTATGAGATCGTATGTTGAACATTTATTTGTAGCTTAAAGTTCCTGATGTTGAACTATCGTCTTCAACATCGAGATTGAATATCGACAATTCAGTATCTGATATCGAAAGCATTTCATCAATGCCTGTCTATCAAGGATCGATTGTTCGTATTGAACCACATAGTGATGATTGTCATATATCAGATTTAATCATTCGTGTACCAAATTTTCAATGTTTACCATCTCCATTATCTGATAATGACAACAGTAGTAGTAGACCATCGTCACGAATGAAACGTCGTGCTCCAATATGTCCACTTCTCTACGGTCCAACGCCAAATCTATCGACAACAAATACTACACAACCTGTTACGACTTTAAATTTGAGTCAATCGGAAGAGATCAATACAAAACGAATAACAACCGGTTTACGTAGTTTAAGTCGAGCATTTACTCAAAGTTGTAAACCAAAACGAACAGCTAGTTTTAATGAGCAAAACACTTTGCCATCGTCATTGCCGGATGTCGAAGTCATGAACGAAAAATTGAAAGCATCAACAGAGAAAAATTGTAAACATTCAGTACCGAAATTGTCAACACCGAAAATCTTCTTTGTTAAACGAAAAAATTCGAAACTCAATAAAAAACAAATCTCATCACCATCGTCATCATCGGCCATTTCAAATCAAACACAAACAGATTATCAATATAGTCAAATTCAATGGACACCAAGATCAACAATTCTCACAACACAATATGCAGAAATTAAAAGAAATAATTCGCCGAAAGTAACATCGTTTCTTCATCGATTTGCAGAAACCGACGAAGAAATCAATGAACCAAGATTCAAAACCGAAGAGAACACAGATGAAAATCTCGATGAGAATGAAGATGATAAAGAAGAACAAAATGATGCAATGAGAATAAGTTTTGATGGTAAATAAACAGAATTCAAATTTAAAACATATTTTTCTTTCTCTTGTCTTTTCGCTAGTTGAACAACAATTTGCAGCTATAGCAAAATTAATTGCTGATAATCCTGCATCATTGAATGATGATGAATCGTTATCAACTCATCGTTATAGTACAATTTCTGTCAATGTACCTGACATAAAAATATCTGTTACTGATTATGATCAAGAAAATCTTCACACAACTGGAATTTCTTATGATTTAAATCCCAAACCATCACCTGCAAATCGACCCTATCGTATTCAAACAAGTCTCCTTCAACCCGATATCAGCATTATTCGAATAGGTAGTGATGAACAAATCACTAGAATCGATCGAGAATCGAATATTGAAAATTCGATGGTCTCCGATTGGTATGAAATAACGAAGTTAGATGATCAAACATTGGACGAATGTTATGAAGTCGATTATCAACTTGATCCAGAATTTATCAACGAACAAGAAGCAAAAACGAATAACATTCAACATGAAGATCGAATCGAACAGCCTGTTGTTCCAATGAAAATTGATTTCGATCCAAGTGAATATAAAAATTTAGCTACGGCAACATTTCTCATTGCACAGAATGAATACGAACAAATTGAAAGCGATCATAGTATCGATGAACAATCCGACAATACAACGAAAGACGAATCTCGTTCGTTCGATGATGCAGCACGTACAAGTCAAGATCAAACAGCTAGTAAATCAAATCGATTTCATTCTATTTATTTGTCTCGAGAAACTATCGACGTATTTGCATTTTAGCGTATCGATCGGAAATTATTTCTTCCGATGGTTTTACAACTTATAATAGTTCAGTTGATCAAATGACTTCGAAAGAAAGTGAACAAATTTTGTGCATTGATGATGATATTATGCCAACGATCGATGAAGAATATACTGTCGTTTTACATATTGAAAAAACGGGTTCACAAACCGATTTTGATGTTCTAACCAATGAAATTTACGAAGAATTTAAATCACAAACTGATTAATTCCTACTCAACACATATGACAACTAACGAGTTCGAATTGATTTCTCTTTGAAAATTTGCATGTTATTTACATATGCTTCAAATATCTTCTCTAGGCTTTTCAAAATATAAGTTTTCAAAAGAAAAAAAATTGAAAGATGATCCATGTAATTTTAGTATCATGCTTCGCTTTTTTTGTGTTCTTTTTCTTTTTTTGATTCATCCTTGATAGATATACATATGCGTGCAGTTAACAGATCTTCATCATCATCATTCAGTTGTACGCAATGTGTTAAAAATGATTGTAAAATAAAATCAAATGTTTTGAGGTTTCATATAGCGTATCTCGAATATTTCATTGTCGTTTGTCTTTTGATTTGAAACGAAAAGAGAGATAAAATATTGAAATTAAACATTATCAATGATATTGTGTCGAAAGAGATATAGTTATTAACGATTTGATTGATGTTGTTCAGATACGATGTAAATGAAGTGACGAGAAGAAGAAATTTTGATTTTTATCAAAAGATGTCGTTACTAGAACGAAAGATATATGAAAACGTGTTTGTTAAAAGCCAATCATAAAGCTTGACTCAATTTCCTCCATTTATGTTGTTTCTGATTCATTCTTCAAGAAAAAAAACAATCGTAAACATCCACATACTCTGTATATCCATCGATCATGGCTGAGGCTCTTCCCGATGACATAGATACAGCAGCAGGTTCAACTTCAGTCGCAATTCAAGTCAATTATCCTGGTCCAAAATCAGATCTACAATATCCGTTAAATATACAATATTGTGGGGGTCAGTTTCTTGTTCTTCTTCTTTCGAAATTCATCACTTAATTCCTCGTTCGATACAGAATGTACATTGCCACTTGAATATTGTGAAAATGGTTCAGGTAAAAGTCTCTTTCGTTGATCATAATCTTGAATTTTAACTGATGAGAATATTTAGATCCTGAACGTTGTCGAGAATGGCTCGAACGAAATCTTCCTGATCTATTAAATCAAATGCAAGCATCAGCTGCCGGTGGTGACGATAAAAGTGGCGAGAAAAAACGGCAAACTCGAGGAGGCAAAGGCATGCCGAAGGGAAAGAAGAAGTTCGAAGCTCAAAAGATCGTTCTCAATAAACAACAACGAAAAGGAAATAAATTCGTCACTATCGTCCAAGGTCTTGCATCGAACGATGTCGATCTTGAAGTAGCACGTAAATTTTTTGCTCAAAAATTCTCTTGTGGTTGTTCGAAATCTGCCGACGATGAATTAACCATACAAGGTGATGTTGTTAGTGAACTTATTGATCTATTACCAGACAAATGGAATCAGGTAAATAGAAATTTAGATTTTTCATGAGGTTGTTGTTTTTCTCGAATTTGTGATTTAGATTAATCCTGAATTGATCGAAGATAAATCTTAAAATATATAAATCGACGTACATTCGTTGTACGAGAAAACATTTAAATTTTGTTATTTTCTTTATTACTTTTCGTGCAACATTGTACAACAATCGTTCGTCTCATTTTGATTTTAGATTTCTTTTTTCTTTCTTGCCAAATTAGAAAACTAAATCCATGGCTAAAAGCAAAAATCATACCAATCATAACCAAAGTATTCGTTGAAATTCAATAAATTTCATTTTTTTTGTTGAAAATTTCTTCTCAATTAGACCGAAAGGATCATCGAAATGGAATCAAACGACCACAATCGCAACGATTTCCATCATTAACCGGAGTAATAAATTCATTTCGAATTGGAAATCTTCAATCCTAATTCTTCTTCATTTCAGGTTGATCCAAAATATGTTCGTAATTTAAAATTCACCAAACATCACAACCGTGTTGCACGTAAAAATTTAGTCAAAGCTCGTAAAGCTAAATTAGCCGGCGGTAATGCATCAGGTGCAGGTAAAGTTGCTAAACGTGCTGCTCGTCCAGTCAATAGCAAACAAACATCATGGTCATTATCATCGTTATTGAAAAATGTTACAGCTTACTTTACTGGTGAATCGACACAAGCTCAAACAAAGAAACGTACCAAACGTGTTCATCCAAAAAAGAAATCAACTAAACCAACAACAACAGCTGCTGCCGTTGCTGCTAAAAAATAAAAGAAAGAAATGTCTTTTTTTTGCTTAGTTGTTTTTGATTTCTCTGTGCGTAAACATATATCGTTTCGGTATTGTTTAAACACGATGAAACATTTGAAAAAAAGAAAAGAAATAAAAGAAACGAATTAAAAAAGAAGAGCTGACTCGAGATTCTCATGTATTTTGGGCGTTTTTTCTTTCGTCGTTCATGCTAAGATATACAGAATTTGTAGATCATCGAATCCGAGAAATAAGGAGACAGCAGACAATGACAAAATGTTCGATTTGTTCGAATTGTTGTTGTAAGTTGAGTAGATTGAAACAAACTATTTTTCTATCGATTTTATTCTAGTAACGAAGAAAAATTCATGTGACACATATTTATTCGAATTTCTAATTGATTTACAAGATAAACTCGATGATGAGAAGGAAATTGAGAAGCATTTTCAAAGTTCAATATTCGATGATGAAGATCAGATTAATCAAACATCATGCACTGGTTTAACATTGATGCATATCAATGTTCTCGGTGGTGAGTTAGCAGCATGATTTGAACCCGATTTGCGTCCTATTTCTTTGGCCCTGCATGAAAATTACAATCAAAAGAAAGAAATTTATCACGAGTAGATCAAACTGAATCGGAACAAGAAAATAAAACATTCGTCGCACCGTATGACGAGAGTATTGCTTTGGAAATATGTCAGATTCTATTGAAACATGGTGCTTCTGCAAATGGAAATACGATCTATGAAATGCGACCATTGCACATTGCCATTCGACGAGAATGGTTACAAGTTGCTCGAGTTTTACTTGAAGCAGGTAGACTGTCGAATAGAATTTCTACAATTCTCTTTCTCTCTCTCAGGTGCAAATCCAAATATTGCTGAAAAAGATATTTATGCTTCTCGACCGATGGACATCGCTGTACTTAATGATGATTCAGCATCTGTTGAAGTTGTTTGAATTATTTTCTTAAAATAATTCGAATAAATATTCGTTTTCATGTATATAGTTACTTCATCTGCATGGTGCTTCATTGAACGGAATGAAATCCATGTTTCATATGCCTCCATTAACTGAAGCATTTCTTCGAGGATATTTTGATGTATATAAAACTCTTCTAGAACTTGGTGCTAGGCCAGTGCTAGATCTTGAAAGAAGTGTATTTCGATCGTTTGGTACACAATTATTTGAATCAGGTGCAAAAGGAAGAAGACATTTTATACAATTACTCCACGATCATGGTAAAATAGCAAATTGAGGATTATGAATGATTTTTGTTTTACAATAGGAGGTGATATCGAAAAGCAATTAAAAATTTGTGCACTACGTATTGAACCCGATGGGGTTAAATATCTAGAGCCATATTTAATGTTTAGTTGTGACGCTATTTGTATTGCTGATCTCGACCCATCGATATTCGTTAAATGGTTATGTTCGTAGATTTCTCGACAGAGAGTTTTACATTGAATCAATTGAATTCTTTTTCCATTTTAGCTGAATGTCGTTCACTAAAAGCGCTGTGTCGTTTAGCTCTCCGTCATTATCTATTTACTAAGTTTCCCAACGGTTATCAGCGTTTACTAACATTTAAATCTCAAACATCATTGAATTCTCATCTAATTAATTATCTTCTTTTCAATAGACATCCGTAACTCTTTGTTTTTTATTTTATTTTTCTTTCATTGATAATTGTAACGCCTAATTGTCCTTGTTTTTCTTTTCAATATCCAAACAAATAAACAACAAAAAATAATAATAAAGATAAGACAGAGAAAACTCTAAGAAATAAGATGATTTTGTTTCTAATTATTATTTGCAACTGCAAGAGCTCGGCGACGCTCGATATACTTCGAAACATTCCATTCTTGACTTTTAATATTTACATCGCCGTTACAAACGAATAGTAATTTAATTTTTCGACTGTATTTAAGATTTGGTAAAAGCTAAAGCAAAACAAATATTCATTTCGTCATCATTTTCTTCATGATTACTTTTGGTGAAAGTAGGAAATATTGCGAATTAGCTTTATCTGATGAATGTTTGACCAATAATTCGAAAACACGTCGTTCATTTGTCGGATCCATACCCTCGAAAATAATAATAAATCGAAATTAATTTGAAAATCAAGCAAATATTCTTACTTGATTGATTTCATCGACACAACGAAACGGACAAATTGTCATATTTTGTAAAGCAATCATGTACAACATAACTGAAACACTTTTTTCTCCACCACTCTGTAAAAATTCACTCTAGAAATCGGCGAATTCAAAAGTAGAATATTTCGTGAAAATGACTTTTGTTTTCAAACCATTTCATGTAGTTTTTCTCCATCACGAAATTGCACTTTAATATTAACGCCATATTTTTCGAAATCTTTCTATTAAAATAAAAATCGATTTTCAGGAAAAAGAAACGCGAATAAATTTGATCTCACAGGTGATTCAGGTATATCCAAACAAATTTCTCCTTTACATCCCATTGTGTTGAATAAATCGACGAATTTTTCATTGATTTCACTAATCATATTATTAACTTGTGTTAACCATTTGGTTTTACTCGTATCAGCATTGATTTGTCCTTGTTTAATCTTTGCTTCTAAATCGTTGATACGTGTTTCTATTTGAACTAAATTCGTTTTTTCTTTTTGATATTGTCGAATAACCTGAAATTCGAAAAATGAAAACAAACCGAAAATGACTAAATCTTACATCGTCTTTAATCGTTCCTTGACAACTGAGTTGGGCATTGAAATTCATAATTTCTGATTCGATATCAGCTAAATTCTCCGGTAAATGAGAGAATTTCTTTTTTAAATCTTGTTGCATTCTATTCGGAAGAAGAACTTCTTCGGACGAAAGAGTCTTATTCAACAATTTCGCTAGTTTTTGTGCAGCTGATCGTGTTGCTCCTTCACTGGCATCTAAACGTTTCTTTGCACTAATTGTTTGTTCCTAAAGAAAAATCATTTTGTTTTTGTTTCAAAATTGTTGAAAATTACTCTTAATTGTTTTAATTCATCATTATGCGATTCAAAATTGTTAACAGCGTGCGTATGTTGTTGTCGAGCAAGTGCAACATGACCACTATCGATGATCATTTGACTACATTTTTGATTGAAATTCTACGACGAACACATCTGTGATCATATCGTTCGAAAGACAATTCTTACTTCGAGTTCTTTGACGAGAAGATTTAGTTTGTGCATTTTGTTTTCATGGATTTTCATTTCTTTTTCATGAGCTATTTTTTCTTCTTTGCGAATATCGATTTGTTTCTTTTGATACATTGTTAAACTAATTTAACACACAAAAAAAGAAGAAATTTGATAGACAACGATTGCGAATATCTTACGTGTGTTTTTTCTCTTCAATTTTTCGTTCGAGTTTAGCTTTTTTACTTCGTTTCTCGTTGATTTCAATCTGAAATTATATTTCAAATAATAACAAAAAAACATTTATTCAACAAGATTTTCTCTTCTACTTTTCGAGCTTTGATATCTTCGAGTTGTCGATTTAGATCGCCCTGTTCTTTTGTAAGTGATTGTCCGGATTTTTGTAATTCACTTCCACGTTCTCTTAATTGCTAAAGAAAACATTTTCAACGATGACTTTTGTTTCTTCTGAATTCAATTTTACTGCATGTTCACGTTCAACTTGTTGTTTTCTTTCGTGATTAATACTATCCGTTAGATATCTTTCTTTATGAACTTGAGTATTTGTTGTTGATGATTCACCAGTATAATACGAAACCGAGAGCGTATACTTAAATAAACACAAAATTCGATTGATTTATCATTTTTTTTTGTTTGAATAAATTCGATCATACAAAGAAATTTTTGACGAAAAATCTTTTAATTCGTTTGTCTTTTGTAATATTATCGATTTCTTTCATAGCTGATTCATTGCCAATTGGAATCATATGAATTTTAATTGTTTGACAAAGATATCGTAGAATTGGATCGGGTCCTTGAACAGTATCGAGTAAATAGAGATTCATACCGAATCGTTTGATTTCATTGATTGGAATTGATTCTCGACGAAATTCGTCTACAGCCATGGTTGGAATAGCTGAAGCATGAACGACTAATTTTTGTTTTTCATGGCATTCTTGAATGAATAATTCCATATCATCGGTACTCTAAATGGAAAAACATTCGAAATCCGAAAATAAATCGAAATGAATCCTACTTCAAAGATAAACATAGCTAAAAGATCACGCTTAGGAATAATGAATTCAACGTATTTCATCATATGTGGATCGCTGACATTGAGAGAAAGTATCATCGGTTCGTAGACCGGTTTTTGAAAGAGCATTTTATTTTGTCGAAGCCATTTTACAGCTTTCCATGCATCGAGATTTTGATGTTGTAATTTGGCTAAACGTGTTTCTTGAACGTTATTCATATGGTCAAGTTCACGTTGTTTAACTGAAAATGATAAAATGTCAAAAAATCTTCAAGATCTTTTCTGATTTTCTCTACTTTGAACATCTTGGTGAATAGCTCGTAATTCATCGCTCAATTGTTGTTGTTTAGTTGAAATCTGTGCTTGTTGTTCGCTAAGTTTTTTTCGATCGTCTTCTAATCGATTCCATTCGGCCTGTAAATCATCTTGATCTTGTGAATCGATTTGCATCGAATCGAATTGCTCTTCGAGTGTCTCGATTTGTTGTTGAATATCTTGACACATTTCTACGCGACGTTTTTCTTCGTCTTTTTTATGTCGAAGATCATCGCGAATTTTCTCGATTAAATCATCACTTTGTTCGCTGATGACATTGATTTCTTTGCTGAGTTTATTTTTCGAATCGGTTACTTCTTTATACTGAAACAGAAATTTTTTGTGAAATACAAAATATATTTTCCATCGGGCGAATTCTACTTTTGATTTGTATGCATTTTGACTTTTATCGAAATCTGTTTTCGATTTTTTAATTCGATCTTCTAATGGTTTGAGTCGAAGACGAACTTCATCGACTTTCTTTTTTACTACATCGAATTCTTGAGTAATTTCTTCATGTTCAACAACTTTTTCTTCGTAATCCTATATGAAAAAGAAGTTTGTTGATTCGAAATGAAGTTTTGTTTTACGCGAAAATGTTTGCATTGAATATATTCAGCGATTTTAGCTTCGAGATCTTTTCGACCTTGAACGGCTTGAACATCGGGCTCGAGATGTTTGAGAATTTGTTTGCATGTTCCAGCTTGATTGAGAGCCTCGTTTAAATCAACTTCAAGATTACGTGTTTCTTGACCGAGACTTTTCAAAGATTTATGAAGAAGATAGAGTTCTTCGCCGCCAACCTGTGTTAGAAAATAGAAAGACTTGAAACGAATTCATTTCGAATAGGAAACAAACGCATTTTTCGGTATTTTCAAGTAAATCACATTTGGACATATTCGTAAATTCGGCAACTTTTTCTTGTGGTAAAAATTGACAAAGATTATCAACTTGAATGTGTAATTTTTTCATTAATTCTTTTATCTTTTCAATACAAAAAAAAATCCTGTTTTTTTTACGAGTTTAAATTCGTCTTACAGCTGTTTCTGTTGTTTGTTTTCCATTTAATGACCATTTACTTGCTTGATGTGCTTGAAGTGTTCGATTAACAATCCAGTTCGGTCCTTTTTCCGCATTGAATCTATATTCAAAATACGAATTGTTCAAAATATAAATTTGACTTTCATCTCGAACATACAATTCAATTTCAATCATTCCTTTGTCGTTTCCTTTTTTAATATAATCTCCGATATTTCCTGCTCGACCGATCACTCTCGGATGGCCAGCTAAACCGAGACAAACTGCACAAACAATCGACGATTTTCTTTAAAAATTCAATTTCAATTGTCGTCTTTTTGATTTATTTCAAATCCTACCCACTACCATTCGGTCCAATAATCACATTCAATCGTGGTCCAGGATAAAGTTCAACTTCTTTATATGTCCTTTTTACACAAAATGTATAGAAATAAAAATATCAATTCACAAGAAAACAAAGTTTACATAAAATTCTCAAGACGAATTCGAACGATAGCACCGTGTGCGTGTTTCTGTTGAACACTTTGCGACATAGTTATCGATAGAGACTCATTAAGAGTCGATTGATTTTGTGATTGTTCGAATATCATCACCGATCTACAAGTAAATTCGATATTTGAAAATGTGAACGAAAAAAACGAATTCTCTCTCAAACAATAAAACCATAAATCGCTCTAACGGTTAAACACTAACGTATGAGAATTGTCCGAGAACATGATGTCACTCGTTGTCAGAAACGAACGAATAATTTCAAAATCTTTTAGTGGAAATTTATTTTTTGTTTGCTTGAGTTTTAGTAGTTCAAATATATTCGATCTTTTACAGAAAACAATTTTCGAAACAAACGATGACAATTTATACACAAAAGACAAAAAAAAAACGAGAAGAGTTATTTAGTCCGATCGGGATCGTTCGCGTCGTCGACGATGACGGGATTCGTCTTCATCATCACGTCGTTCATGTCGATGTTTTTTCGAGCTAAAATTCGCAGTTATTTTCAATAAATTAAAAGTTAAAATTGAACGTACTGTTTATGACTGCTGCTGTGACGTTCTTTGCTTGGCTCACGAGAAGTTTTTCGTTTTTTCTCGTCACGAGATTTGTGTCGGTGACGATCTTCTTTGTCTTTTTTCTTTTTCGATGGTTGTTCTTCTTCAACAACTGGTTGTTGTTTTGGTGGTGATGGTGGTTCGGGTTCGGGTTCGTCTTCTTCATCTTGAATAATTCTATTTTCGAACAACGAATAAATTGACTTCAAAATCATGGATTTTTGCTTCTTACGTGTATTTTTTATTTGCTAATTCGGCTTTTCGTCGTTCGGCTTCTTTAGTTTGTTCGGCTTTTTCTTGAGCTGCTTTCTTTTTATCAAACTCGCCAATGCCGAAAGCTTCACGTAATCGACGGTTTTTTTCATCATTTGCTTGAGCCAATTGATGAGTTTCTTTAGCACTAAAACGAATCGATCAACGATCTTTTTCTTGAATAAATTGTTTTTCTCAAAACTTACACCGGTCGTCCGAATTCATCGTAATCAATTTCCGTTTTATCATAAAGACCTTCACGTTCAATGAGCATTTTACGAAATTTTTGTACTTTTTCATTGGTAACTGCTTCGTCGTAACCGTTGTTCAACATCATGTCACGCATTTCCATGCATTTCACTTCGATTTTTCTCTTTTTTTCGTGTTCGAGAATTTCGGCATTGCCTTTTTTTTCAATTAAAGTTTCGAGCTTTTTCAATTCAACATCTTTGACATATTCGACACGTTCACGTTTCGTCGGAACGAATGATAAATTTCTTTGTACGTAACCATTTGTACCTGTACCACGAGCTGTTTGAATGCCGATACCGTTGTACATTTTTCTGTTTTATCTGAAAGAAAACGAAAACAATCGATATAACAAATAGAAAAAAAAAGAAAAAGAATCAATTGGGTAGTTAAGTTGATTTTTTCGATTTCAATTTATCGAGATCTCGTTTTTGAATAGAACGTAATTGTTTCTTTTTCATTCGTTTGAGTTTTGCAGGATTTTTAATCTAAACGAGAAAGTGGAGATAAAGAATGAAGGAAAAAGATTTGATTTTAACGTACCACTTGAACGATTTCACCTTTACGTTCATTAATGAGACGACGCTCCTTATTTTCTTTTTGTCGTTGTTTTAATTTCTAATTGAATTCGAAAATTGAGAGATGAAAATTTTCAAATCAATTTCGGGTTTATACTTCTCGTTTTTCGTTAACAACGTTCCACATTTCTTTTTCTTTACTTCGTGTTTCGTTTAAATCAGCTTTCATTTTCATACGTTCTTCGTACGTAAGTTTGACGGCTTTCGGTCGAGAAATAGCAGAAAATCTGAATAATAAATAAATTCTAATCCAATCAACACAGCAGAGGTTGTTTACCGTCCTTTTTGTAATTTCCATGTACGACCACTTTTTGGTTTACCTTTTGGAATAGCTTTTATTCGGTCTTTTTCTTGTTTTGTTGCGGTTTCAGCGTCCATCTGAAATGAAAATTAGAAGATTTCGAATTGATTTTGACAATAAAAACAAGTTTACGCAAGTTTAGTTTCTATCCTCTGTCTACTCTACTATGTGAATCGTTCGTCTTTTCTCGAAGTAATGCATTTCAACCAATCGAAAGTTGGCCTCATAAAACAGATCGTAGATAGATGTCAGCACGATATAGCTGATGGCTTTCTCCTATTGTGTTCATTGATATTTATATGACTCAATATAGTAAAGAAATTTTATTTTTTATAAATATAGCAAAATATACTGTCAACTATACGTGGAATGATAAATATTCAAAGTGTTTCTTTTCTGGATTAAAATATATGATTTAATTTTCATGAGTTTTTATTTTCGTGTCTCCTTTGGTTGTTCTCCTTTGCTTTCCAAATTGGATGTATGTTTATTGATATTGTCCTGCAAGTATTGCAATAATTGACTTGCTTCTTGTAATTTAATACGAATAAGTCCGTTGACGGATTGAACACGAGCTTCTTGCATAGTTTCATTAATTCGGCCAAGTTCACGAAAGAGTCTTTCCATATTTTGTTCGAAATTCGTCTTCGTTGTTTAGAAGTTGATAAAACCACGATTTAACTAACAATTCGATAGACTTATATGAAGCCACAAAGGAGCTTTTGTTTTCAAGTCGAAACAAAAGTAATTTGCTTTGTAGTGTGTGTATTTATATACAAACATACGAGCATTTGTGTATATGTCACTCATCTTCTTGATTCAACCTCGCGATGGACGTCACTCGAGTTGTATATGTATATATACGATCTGTCTTTAAAATGAGAATGAAACATTCTTTTCTGATCCATTCTATCATGCACACAATAGTTTTTCTTACACAGTGGCGAGGCGGAGCCAAAGTTTTTGGTATGGGAAAAAAAATTTGGTATGGCAATCTTACATTATCATTTTATCATAGACTTTTTTCCCAAGTACTATGGACGTGACGTCTTTGTTTATGTATTTGATTGTAAATTTATAACATTAAAAACTGTATGATAATGATAAAAATAATGAGGGTAATATTGTGCTTATTCTACACATGTACTCTGTGTCAAAATTTAATTTTTTAAGAATTAACTTCGATACAATACGATATAATACATTTATTTAATTAGTTATATATATATTCAAGATATTTTTAACGATAAGAGTGAAAAGAATCATTATTTACTCTTTCAAACGTTTCAATGAATCATATAATTACTATTAAATATGTGCGACACATTCTCATTTATCAGCTTTTCGATACGAATAAAAGAAGTTTGTTTTCATAAAGATATAACACATAATTAGACGCAATTTGACTTCGATATCTTGATTGAGGCTATGAGTACCTTCACAAATTATTTGTTTTTTTTTCATAAGAAAAAGAAAAAAAATGAAACATGAAAGTAAATATTTTCGTTTGGAATTGATTAACTAAGTTTATTAGATAATGCAAAAGAAATGATTCAAGTTGTAATTATCAAATTGATCTTTGTTGAAGAATCTAGAAAAGAAAAGAAAATGTTTTCAATAAATTATTTTCTCTTGTTTTTCATCAGTTTTTTTTTCGAATAGGAAAATATCTTTATCACAACAACACGACAAATAATTAGCACATTACAAAAGACAAATGAATTAAAGGAAAGGTAGACAAACTAAAGAACATAAGACATACTTGTATGCATTAATAAATGAAATTTATCTTATGCAGCGACTGTGATGATTTGTTGTTGTTGTTGCTGTTGCTGTTCTTTTTCTTTTTTAAGTCGTCGTTCTGAAGGAGGTCGTCTAACACTGGAATGAATGTTATTAAAATCATTCCTTTAGTTTTTTTTCTTGATTCATGTTTATTTTTATTTTTTTTTTCGAAAGACTTAAACATACGAGCGACGATCCTGTGGAACATGGCCAACATCACCGACACCATAACAAATAACACGTCCATCCGATGTGAAAGCAAGATGCGTTATTGAACAATGAAATAGATTAAACCGAAGCCAAGCATCAGCTGGAATTTGTAGAGCACTAGAATTTATTTATTTTTAAGAAAGAATCGAAAAACAAAACACATTTATCTTACCGACAAACAAAATATCGGATGACATTAGCATGACACACAATGATTTCATGAGAATCTTCTGTTTGAGTTGGAAGTGGTCGATGAATATAACGATGAAATACTCGTTCGATACGCTCAGTTTCGATTTCAAGACGACCCTTGATATTTACAAAAGAAATATTTATATTAAATTCAAACAATCGATGTCAAGTACTTTAGCAACGTCATCAGCAAATCTACCAGCTGGTTCCGGAAGAATTGGAAATCTAGAGACAGAAAACATTTCAATGAATCGATTTTATTTTCAATAAATTTACCCTTCGTTGAGATCAACATCTTGTTCAATTTTTTTGAATTGCAAATGTTTGTTAATGATGCCTGCTGTTTGAATAGCACGAATAAGACCCGATTGAACGAAACGATTGAATGGAATCTTGGATTCCGACAGAGCTTGACCAGCCCAATCGGCTTGTTCATTGCCTAATGTAGTTAATTGTTTTTGATCTTCAAATTGCGTTCGTGTTTGATATTGACCATGTCGAATCAAATAAACATGTCGAACAGCTCGGGTTTTACCCATGTCCGAATGTCGACTAATCAAATAAATAAACATGAACAGATGAAAACTATTAAAAAAAAACTCATCGATCTACTGACCCATCCCAATTCCAATTCCATTGTCCTGTCGATCGAATTGGTGTTGAGGGAGTTGATCCATCGGATGTTGGAACAGTTGTTGCAGCGAAAAGAACACCGTGTCGTTTCTTTTCATCAACAAGAAAATACGCTGATGCTGTTGTACATAGAACACCAACTGTTGATGCTGCTAATTTAACAAAAAATCGCATCGTTCTAATGAATTCAATACGATGAAATGAAAAAATTGAATCTTGTTCTAACTCAACTATATAGTCAATCGCAAACCGAGAAAATCTGATTGGTTTATTCTTGTCGTAAGAAACGAATGCATTAGTGTCGCAGACAAATGCATTTGTTGGTTACCATGTGTTCAAATAATTTCAATGGTGAATGAATGAATAAAGTTTAAGATTGGCATAAGAGAGAGTGACGAAAAGGAGATTCAACTATGGCTAAACGACGTCTCGAAGATGCTATTGTAGCTTCTCGTGCGCTCACCGTTGGAATTAAATTGATCGATGAATTTCGTAGTGCAACAACTTTATTTTCTCATGATATTACTTTACATGGCGGCGTTTTTTCTCTACGTTTTTCCGATGAACTCGATCGATTAGCTGTTGGTTATGGCGATGGTTCAATTCGTTTCTTTTCTGTTACAAATGGCAAACAAACGAATGAATATCTCGCTAGTAGTTTACCACCTGTTGAACATTTACGTCGTCTTTCATTGGATCTACCTGTTATGTCAATGAAATGGCATCCACTTGCTACACATCGTTTGTATGCTGCATGTGTCGATGGTACTGTTCGACAAGTTGACAAAGAAAAAAACGAACTTAGTATCGTTGCATCCGAGCCTGATAATGAATTGACATCGATTGATTTCTCTGCTGACGGTAAAAATTATGTTACCGTTGGTAAAGATGCGCATTTACGTATTTATGATAGTTCAAAAGATTTATTGGTACATAAATATAATAATCAACGTCGTGATACAAAATTAGCGCAAATCTCGGCCAATCCCAGTGATGATTTAACATGTACGACAGGACATTATAATCGAGCATTTGCATGTCGATTTCATCCTGATCATAAGAATATTTTACTATCAGCCGGTTGGGATAATGTCGTCAAAATTTGGGATATACGACAGAAAGAAGCTTTGCCTGAATCGATACCGGGACCACATATTTGTGGTGAAGGTATTGATGCACGTGGAAATGAGATTTTAACGGCTTCGTGGAGTCGAGAAAATTCACTTCAAATATGGGATTTTCGAACGATGCATCTGTTGACAACATTGAATGTTCCGAATGCAGCAAATGAAAAAGGAGAATTTATGTATTCAGCTCAAATCTGTGACAATCATACTGTTCTTGCTGTTGGCAGTGGTACTTCGTCGTGTCATGTTATTAATTATGAAACAAATGAAGAGCTTGCTCGTTTACCATTATCGAAAGCAGTCTATGCACTCGATTCGATGTTAGGTGGACGAGTTTTCGCATTCGGTGGCCTTGATAAATTTTCTTTAGCACATATGAAAGACAGTTAAATAACCTGCGGGGCGTTTGATAATTTCGAGTTTTCTTTTTGCTATTCATATCACTTTAATGCTCAGTTTATGCGTGAAAATCTCTTTTGACTCACTTTGTAAACACGGCCTTATTCTTATTCGACATAAATTAGTATTATTTAATATTGGGGTGTGTGTGTGTGTAATTGATTTTGCTTTTTTCTTTCAGATATCGAATGGCTTGGATAGAACGAACTGTACCATCGTAAGTTATTCATTGACGAATTCTTCTTTTTTTTTAATAGTTTGAATTTTAGTGATCAAGATGAACAATTCGAAAGTTGGAGAAAAGAATTTCAACAAGAACGTATGTTACGTATTGTTCGTGAACGAGAAATTATGAAAGAAACAGCAAAAAGATGCAAGTAAATAACTAATCGAATGAAATTTTTCGATGAATATCTTAATCTACTTTGTTTAAGATCGTATAAAGTTCGTGAACAAGAAGCTAACGATGCATTAGAACGAAAACGTCAGGCAATTCTTGCTCAACGCAAAGCAGAAACTGTGCAAGCAACAATGCGATTTCAACGCAATCTCCCAGGTTTTACTGTGATGGGTAAATTTTCAGATTTATTTTTCATTGATTAAATCGAATTTATTTGTCAAGATCCAGATAAATTCGATCGAGCACTTGAAACGATCACAGGACGACAATTATCCAATCGATCAACACCTCGACGACCGACGAACACAATTCAACAACGACCCAAAGCGAATACAACCTTTCGTCGATCGATATCAATGGAAGATCTCGGTTCTCGACAAATGCAAGTCCATTGTCAACAAAGACCAGGTGGTCAACAGAATCCAATGACTCTTGTTCGAACGAATTCCGTCACTCAAGTTGCTCCCTATGCAAATCAAATTCAATATACATCGCCGTTAGAAGAAGTGCAACGCCGTGTGCTAAATGATTTTGCTGCTCAGATACAATCGACATTTCAACAACAACCGATACAATACGAAGAATCGAACATTTGGGAAGGCGAAAGTGTCGATAGTCTTGAAGCATCGAATCAATTTCAATATCCTCAGCAGCCGAAAATCACCGGTCCTATTGTTCGGCCAACTCCAGTTGTTAATATTCAAACAAAAAAATCGAATAATTCCGAATCTCAATCGAAAACACAACCCGTCGATCAACAGGAACTTCTACGTCGAAGTTATCACGAAAGTTTCTTCGTTAAAAACACGCCTGTAACCGGCGATGAACAAGTATCGGCATGGTTAGATGTTAACAAACTTTCATCAAATCAACAGATCAATAGTATCGAAAAACCACCATCGTACGATGGCAATGATTTCGAGTCAAGTGCAAAACGAAAAAGTATTCTCAAACGTTCGCCTTCAGTCGATAGTAATTCAACTAATCCGAAATCGAACACAGTTCAAGCAAAACCTCTCGTACCACAAGCACGTACTGTCGGAGATAAAGCTCGAGTTAAAGATAGTCTTGAAGTTATCAATGCAAAACTATTAAAAGAATTAGATACACAAGTAAATGAATCTCGAATGCTGATTTTGTTTAGTTAATCGAATGTTATTGATTTCTAGAAAAAAACTGTTCGATTTGCGCAAGATTCGGGCAACGAACGATGCGCATCAGATACACAACTTGTCAAACAAACAGATATCGGTCTGTTAAGAAACAAAAAAAGAACATTAATCATGCAAAAAAAATAATCTTCTTTTGATTTTTAGATAATCAACAAACACCAATTCGTCGCGTACAATCAGCTGCAATGTTAACACCAACAAATCGTCCATCAGGAAAGTAAGTTTCATCATAGATTCCATTTGAGAAAAATGATAAGTAGAAGAAAATAATCGAATTTATTTGCTGTTTTTACTATTGGTCGAAGTGAATATTTATCGATCGAACCGGGTATGAGAAATGTTTGCCATTGATTGTACTGTCGAATTTGTTTCTGTCGATAATTATCAAATGAATAATATTCGATTTCGATTGCATCACCTTCGACTAAGATGCATAAATGAAAACGATTTTCCGTCAGTCGAATAATATCATCGGTTCGATCGGTTTTTATAATAAGACGATGAACATCGTAGATATAAAACTCCGGCGTAGGTAAATGTTGTTCATTGTAATGTTCTGGTTCGATTTGAATCGATATCGGACGGCAAGGTTGTTGTTTTGTTTCGTCGATACATAGGAATTCGCGCGGTTTAATCGAATTATCGACTGCCATTGAAATTTCGAGAATACGATCGGTTTCTTTTTGAATATCAGTTGTATTTTCATTGAATGAAAAGAAAAATTCGTGTATATTCGATGGAATGTATTTGAGAGGTTTGTTTTGAGTCGATGTTTTCGAATCGATGACATCTTGATAATTAATAAATGAATTTTCCTTCAATTGTTGTTTTGTTCGAACTCGATAATAGGCTCGATGGACTTTTGAATTGATTCGATCGATGGTTGGATTTAACAAACGAATTTGTATAGGAAATTGTTTGGATTCAGTTAAAAATCTTCGATGAAAATCATTGCCAAGTATTTGATTGACATGTAGAGAATATAAAATATCCGATGAAAATTCAACGAGATGTTGTTCATAATCCGAAAGAATAATTCCACAATCGAAATGTAATGATGGTCGAAGATGTACGATTTGATTTGATGTGTAAGCAAGTGCTTGACGAAATGTACTTCCGTCTAACCATGTTGGACAATTAGGTCGTTGACCATCGATAAAAAAATCGATTCGAGATATAAGTTCTTGTTTGTATTGATTAAATATTGGATAATCATACGAATGACGATAGTTGATATCGTAGAGTAATGATATTAGTTGATTTTCATAGGAAGATTTCTGTGCAGATAGACGATAGCGAAGTTCATTTCGAGATAGATCTATGTAAACCAATGGACTCAGTTCGTTAACAAACGAAGCACCTGGTCCAATGATAACACATGGATAGGAGAGATTTATTTTTAAATAATTGAGTCGTTTAAAATCGATTAAATCTTTTAGAGATTTAATTTGAGTTCGATCTTTGGAATTCGAATGAATCTGTAGAAATACTTGTGTACTATAGAACATCAATGTTCGTGATTTTGAATATTGTGTTTGTTGAAAATAGAATTTATTTAATTCATTAGCAAATTCATCGAAATCGATGCCAATAAATCCATCGATGAGTAGAATATGACTTTCTTGAAGTAAACGATAGAGTTTTTCATTTAATTTCTTATAACCAACACTAATATAGCCAATAGGAATTTCATGACATGGATTAATGTCGAATGTACTATTCGTATTGATTACTTTCGTTACTGGTAGAAGAGTTTGATTTGTTTGTCGAATAAGTTGATATTTATATCGAATGATAGTCGATATTTGTTGTCGAATAGCACCGAAACAAATCGATTTTTCATTCGAAACATTGAAATAGATTTCCATTTGAGAGAATTTAGTTAATGTTTGTTTAAGTTCGGATTCGATTAAATACCATGATTGAGCAAGACCACCACCGATCAGAAGAAGATTCGGACGAAATTTATCGATAAACGGACATAGAAATTGTCCTAAACGTTGTGCGAATAATTCGAACGTTTGAATTGCATCTCGATCACCGTTTGTCGCTTGTTGAGCAAGTGAATAACCATCGAAAACACGAGGAGCTCGTCGAATAAGTTGGATATAGATATTAATTAAACCACGCGTTGAAAAACAATCATCAGCTGATGTCGATTCATCGAAACGACAATTCGAAAGTGTGCCATTCGGTGGAATATCATCACGATTCTGTAGAATACGACCTTGATCGATAAATGTCGAACCGAAATGTGTGCCGAGAGTTAACGCAAGAATACGATCGTAGTTTTCATCGGAGAATTTAGATAATTCACCGAGAGCAAAACATTTTGTTTGATTAGAAAATGAAATAGGTATGTCAGCTAAATGTTGAATTATTGAGAATAATCGTGGAGGATATTTAAAACTTATTGGAGATGAATCGATTTGTTCGTGTTCATCAGAAGAAGAATCAAGTTGATTATCGGTACTTTCTTGTGAACCACAATAATCTTTGATTTTTTGGTCTGTAGATTGTAATTTCTCATCATAGATTAATGCAGGCGGGATGCTAAATATTGTTTGTGGTTTAGCTTGTTCGGATAGATAAGATAGAGTTCCACGTGGTGATGTTGGTGGCGTGTAATATTTAATATAAGGTTTCTCTTCCCAACGTAAAATCAAATCTCTCAATGCCGATTGAATTAATAAACGTAGATTCAAACCGAAAAATGTCGTATATTTATTTAATAGTATTGAATCATTTTGACTGAGATCTTGTTGATAATCGAGTGAATTCGATAGACTACAAGCTATACTAATAATTCGATCATTATCTTGATAATATTCAATAAAATCACGAATCAGATCATCAAGACAATTCATCCAATTTGAAACGAGTAAACGTGGATCATTACGTACACAATCATCGAATGAACGCATATAGAATACATTACGTTCGATGGATAGATTTTCTTCTTGAGATAATTGTCCTAAACGTACAAGAGTTGCTTGAATATGATTTCGACCTAAATCAAGTGCAATAATTAATGATGACATGAGAAATAGTTAGTTTTCTTTTTTGTTCGATGTAAATGTATACTCGTGCGTGTTTACGCGTTCTGTCAATGTTGAAAACGTAAATGACGAAGATGTCTTATCATTTATTGACATTCGTAAATAGTGATAATATTCTTTCGGTGTTAGAATTCATGATTTTGTTTGTTCGAGACGTGAGAAAAGAAAGAGAAAAAGTATAAAATACTACCTCTATCTATCTATTGATTCTATTGTATTCGATAAGTTAAAACACGACTAACATGATCATGTCAACAAAAAAAAACTAAGCTCGATGCAAAAGAAAAGTGTTAATATTCTTGTAGACAAATATCATCGGCAAATGATGATCGTGCTTCGGAATGTTCGTCAACGGCAAGTTCAAAACCTCCAATGTATCCATTAACACCAACAGGTACGATGAGAAACGGTTATACAGCAATTGGAATGAAACAACGTGAACTACGTACAAAACTGCATAAGACTCGTTATGTACAATCTCAAAGACAAACAAATAGTTCACCAACGATGTTCGATTCACCTTCATCAAGACGAACGCCTCTCTCATCACCACATCCGAATATGGTAAATATTTTCAAAGAAATCATCAATCGATAAACGAATTTATTCTAGCCAACACGAGCGGTCGAATCGAATGGCCAAAAACGTAACAACGATGACGATGAAAATGAATCGATTTTTAGCGAATTACGAATGAGTTCAATTCCTAATTGTCAAAATGATGCTCGATTACCACCACCGTATATTCATTTTTAAATTCGACTTGATTTTCAAATTCAATTCCGTTTTGCTTTAGAGTTCCTTTGAATACGACAAATAAAATACCTGAAACGAGAGCTAATGGAACGAAAAGTAAACGAAAATTCTTCTTCTCTCGAGTTATACTTGACTTCTGTGTTAAGATTCATCGATGCCAACAACATTGTCCATAGAAGAACGTCGAGTAAAAGAATCAATAGAACGTCTCGATCGACAATTACAAGGTAAAATACGTAGTATTCAATCAATTCTTGCTTATTCGATTTATTTTCATGGATTTTTAGATGTTCAAATGCGAACTCGATCAACTTCTGGTACTAGAACGCAAAAGTAGTTATCTCCACCATATTTTCCCCCTTAAATTATTATCTTTTGTGTTTCTATTTTAGAAATCAAAAACGATAAAATCTCATCCGATGACACTTTGGTGTTTTTTTTTGGTGTACATATATAAATACTGTTTTCGTGTATCTTGTTTTTAATTGTTCATCTATACATTCTATTTTGCATTGTCTCCAAGGCATTCTTTAATTGCAAAAAGAAAACAAAAAGAAATCAATACGGAAAAATCTCTTCGCCTTTTTGAAACTTGTTATGATCTAGTTGTTTTTTTTCTTTCTTTTCGGATTAGTAAAATGTCAAAATCAAAACTAACATTTAAAAGCAGAAAATATGATGATGACGTAGGTTTCCATCAGACACTATTCAAAATTTCGATTACTAATCATTTTTCCTATGCATAGGATCAATCAGATTCTGATGCATCATTGAAACGATACGGTATTGGTGATGATTTAATTAGTTCATCATCAACATCATCAACAACAACAACAACAACATCGAAATCATCACGTAAGAATATTCAAAAACAAAACTTTTAATCTCTTTCTCTCTCTGTATTAATTTATTCTTTAGCAATAGCATCATTAGCACCAAAGAAAATGTTTGTTAAAAAGCCTGTACCAAAAAAAGAGGAATTCCAGGTAAATATTCTTTTTACCTTGTAGATTTACATTCGTTTCTTTTCTAGTTCGATGAAGAATTTAAACCGACATCATCAGATGATAATGATCCATTAAAACTAGGTAGTTATTCATTTACTTTCTTGAGTTATAATTTAATTTCCTTTGCAGTACTAGGACGACCATTAAATCCATTGGCAAAACCTGATCCACAACAGCAAAGGTAAAACAAACAAATTTGGATAAAAAACTGAGCTAAAATTCTATTTATATAGTCCATTAGTTAATTCACTTGGAGGTATAATGCCTGGTAAAGAAATTTTGATTATTAGTCAATTGAAATGAATGCATTTTCTTAGATCGAAGAGATGAAACACCATTGTCAACGATGAAATTCGGCTCGGATACGCTTGACGAAGAACAAGAAAAAGCGGAATTCTTTCGTGTAAATCAAATTTTGGAGAAAGAGAATAAAATTTATTCAAATAATTTTAGAATATCGAACAAAATAAAGGCGAAAGCAAAATCGATTATGGAGTTTTAAATCACCAAATTGAATTTGATTTATCTCGAACACGAAATGAACCAGGTAGAATTCTGAATTTAATCTTTCCTCAAAATTAACTTTCAATTCCATAGTTTTCGAATCATTCGATAAACAAATCACTCAAATGAGTACTCCACTTCATCAGAAACCAAGCAATGATCTTGTCAAAGGTAATTATTCAACCACAAATAAGATTTATTTTCCAAAAATCAATTATTTTAAGAATCGATTTCGAATGAACTTGATCGAGAAATCGAACATGAACAACAAAAATTTAATAATACAGCAACAACAACAACAACAACTAAACATGTAACAATTAAAGAACCACTAAGACGTCCTTCAGCTTCATTTGATGATTTCAGTCGTACGAATAAAACCGTATCTGGTAGATTGGTTTCTTTTTCCTAGTTTTCATTTTCTAACGAAATCTATTGATTAGATTGTTTGACTACAACAAGTGATTCGACAAGAGATTTAAATATGTTACAAAATGCATACAAACAAAATCTTAAGCCAATATCGAACACACGAACTTTCGAACCAAAAAAGAAAGTTCAACCACAAAAACCTATAGCTAATAAATCGCTTCCAGTTCCACAAAGTAAAAAAAAATTTCATAAAAATAATCAACTCATTCGTTGTTTTATTAAAGTAACAAAAACAGCTCCTAAATCAAATATTCAAACACCAACAAAAAAAAGTATTTATCCTCTCATAAAATCAACTTCTTATTTTCATGTAATACGTGCATAGACTCACCTGGACCAATTGTATCACGACCAAAAACAGCCACTACACCAAGAGAAATCGAAAACGTACGACATCAAAACTCATTCTCTCGTTTGTATCGAATCTTTTTCTCTTTTTCAGAAAGATGCTGCTCTTATCGAACAATTAAAAAATGAGAAGGAACGATTAGAAAATAAAATCGAGTCTTTAGAAAGTGTCTATCAGGAACAATTACGTGAAGTTCGTCAAGAAAACTTCACACTTAACGCAAAAGTGAATTTTTTTTCTTCATTCAAAAAAAAAATCAGTTCTTTTTCGTCGAATATAGATAAGTCAATTAACAAATTTGGAGGGAAAACCTGAAATACAGCAACCACGTGAAGTGAGCGAACTAGAAAAATTACTCAGTAGTTATCAGAATGAAAACGAAAAACTCTGCAAACAAATCAAACAATTGGAACAACAACATAAACAAATTCAACAGTCGATGTTCAATGAAAATGAAAAACTTCGTCAAGAATTAATTCAAACAAAAATGCTCGTTGAACAATACGAAAATACTCATTTAAAAAAACAACCATCGACCATTGTTCTCACCAATCTCGACCCCAATGAAAACGAAAATCAACAATTAAAAGACGAAATTTTCATTCTCAAAAGTCAATTATCTGAACTTTCGAATAAAGATAATAATCAAACATCAAACTCCATTGATCAAAAACGAATCAAAGATTTAGAACGACAAGTTAAAGAATTAGGTAGCTCTCATTAATTCTCTGTAGTCTCTCATATGAGCCTTTTTTTGTACTAAATAGAATTAATCAATCGTCGTCGTCAACAAACTCTAACTACTCAGGTCGGATTAGCTTTAAATCCTTCGAATGAACAAAGTCAATTGAACATTAAATTAGCACAAACTGAAGATGCTCTACGTGAAAAATTGAATTCTGAAGAGAAACTTCTTCATGATTTTTCGAATCTCGAAGAGAAATATTCGCTTTTAAAGCAAATGTATTCCAAACATGGACAAACAACAAATAACGAACAATTCGAAAGACATTTTCAAGATATGATCAATCGAAATAAATCTTTAACTGGTCAAATACAATTGAGAAAAGAAAATGAACGTTTAAAAGCCGAATTAGAAAAAGTTAAAACTCAACAAGCACAAAAACCAGCGAAATGTATTTGTTTACATTAAAATATTTCCTATTCAAATCAAAGGATTTTTTGTTTCGATAGCTTTAAAACGAGATTTAGAAACAATTAAATTATTGCGAACGGATATCGAACGAAAAAATGATGAATTAGAAAAACTTCGAGCTTTGTACGATGCTGTTAATGTTCAACATAAAAGTCTGATAGCTGAACGTGATCGTGAAAAAAATCGTTTGGCCCGTAAGCATTTCAGAAAATCATCGAACTCATTTCATTTTGCATTTAGTTATGAGTAGTAAACCGTATCAACCCGATCGATTTACTCAAAATTTAACACCAATCGAAACACTTCAAGAAGAAAATCAACAACTCAAACATTTAGTAAATCCGATTTTCAACCATTAAAATCGAATTTTATATTCATTTTGCTTAGCTCGAAAAACTTGAACATGATTCTCAACAGCAACATGGTGAATTAATGTCTTTGAAAGAAGATCGACAATCAGCAATTAATCTCGCTCTACGTGAAAAAGAACAAGAAGTAGATTTCCCCTTCGATTATTGACATATATAAATAACATTTTTCTTTGCCTATTTCCAGATAGCACGTTTACGACAACAACACAAATCCGAATTACAAAAACTAATTAACGAAATGTCAACAAATACAACTGAAACGCGTGTTACTGATCTAATGAAAAAACTTCAAGCACAAGAATCAACTATTGCACACTTGAAAGTACAAGATTTTCGTTGAATAGTTTTCATTCTCTTGACATATTTGTCCATTCTTTTTTTTCCTATCTGATAAAGAAATTAACCGAACGTGCTGATGAAAATGCACGAGAATTAGCAGTGCTACGTGTTCAAGATGATGAACTTAAAGCAACTGTTAATCGGCTCGAACAAGAATTGCTCGATGCTCGACAATATCACACACCAGTACGATTCTTTTTTCTTCAGCTCTCTCTCTCGATCTGATTTGTTTGTTTGTTATTTGAAGGCGATGAGACATTTTCAAGATTTACAAAATAAAATTCAACAATTAGAACAACGTTGGCAAAAACGTGAACAAATCTCAAAAGATTATACGCATAGTCTTATTAAACAACATGATTCGGATACAAATAACGATGTTATCAAACTTCGTGCGATTATTAAACAAAAAAATCAGGAAATCGAACGTTTTCATATTGAATTAGATTCAATGTTAGAATTACTCAAAACTCTTAAACTTCAACAATTAATAAATAATCAATAGAACCGATATCTGTTGTCTTTTTCCAGGGTGCAATTGTTTGTTTTTAAGATTTAGAAAATAAATAACAAACCTCGATCTCCGTTTTTTTGTTTGTTTGTTTGTATGTCTACAAATTCTCATGAGACATAGTAACCTTGAATATTTAATCGCACATGCGCTTTTTTCCTTCTTTTTTTCTTCTTCATCTTCTTCTTCTTTTCATTATTATTATTATATCAACTTTTTAAAAAGTGTCACTCAACGAAATGATTTTATTATCCGTCAATAAAGAATGATCTTTTTTTCCCTTTGCACATAGTTTTTCATATCGATTTTCATAATCGAATTATTCACAATGAAAATTGACAAAAATCTCTTTCATCTATGTGCAATGTCAATGGTGTTCGAAGGAAGAAAAAATGCTCTCTTCTCATTCTCTACTGAGAAATATAAATACAGTGAAATTATTTTAATGTGAATACCATGGGGACCGTCTAAAAAAAAAGTTCAGTCTAACAAGCCGATCATGAAAGAGAAAAGCCAAGCATAAAAATGTCATTTTTTAAAATAGAATTACGCTTTACAAGCAAAATGTAAACGTCATCTGCCATTTTTCACAGTATTGTGATATATTCGCAATGTATTTGACTTCAATCGCCAAAAGATACATTCTCAATGTTCTTAAAGGAAAGAATAAGTCTTCAGTACGTGAAACTATGTTATCGTTGAGTTATTTTTTTCTTTTCACCTCTTTTAAATATCACAGTTATTATTTTTAATTGAAACAAGAAAAATTCGAGCCTTTTCTTTTGCCTATTCAACGTTGAATATTTAATTTCGAATGTGTAATAAAAAAGAGTGCGATGAATCTTTTATTTTTGACAAGAGAACGAGTCGAATTCTCTCTTTTTTTTAGAATTTTATAACTTTGTCAAATAGAGATTTATTATTTATCTTGATATTGATGAAAAATAAAAGTTGGTTAATTCGTTATCAAAATGAAAGGCTCTCTCTCTTTTTTTTTTATATCACACGCTCAGAAAATGGTTTTAAGAAGAAGAAAAAAATCATTTCTTTTCCTTTTTTTTATTTGCAGGAACAACAACAACAACAGCAACTATAAAAGCATTTCTTCCTCGTTTTAAGGAAAGTAAAAAAATCGAAGGAGATGATTTCTTCCATTTAACGGAAGGGAACTCTCAGTCGAGGAACATTATTATTTCCGCCTAGTTGAATATTTAAAAAAAAAGAGACGAGAAATTCACACTTTCTTGTTTTTTGTAGATTTTCTCATAATCGTAACTCGAAAAAAAAATAGGAGAAAAGAACTATCTCATAATGATTATTGCTGGAATTTCATAGATAAGAATGACATCTGTTGAGAATATTTAATTTTTGTATTGGCTCTTCTCATCTTACAAAGACTTGTTAATTTGATTGGATCTAAACCATCGATGAGATAAAGAAAAAAAACGAGGAAGATGAAGAAGAAGAAATGAAAAAAACAGAATCATAGTCCTAAAAAACAAAACAAACATAGAAACAATAAAAAAAATCAGGAATAAAAAGAAGGTTCTCTTCTTCTTCTTTTTTTTCTTTTTTTCTTCTCTTTTCTTTTATTGTTGTTTCCTTCATTTGACTTGTTTTAAGTATTACTTATCGGTTTTGCCTCTTCTCTCTACTCTCTCTCTCTCTGTTCTTCTCCTTTCGCTTCATTCTTGTCAACCAACCGACGATCAACGGTGAGAGAAAGCAACAAACAATCGAACAAAATCAATTAGAATTTTAATTAAGTTATTTGAATTTTTATTATTTATTAAACTAGATCAATAGAATTTCTAATTAAAAACGATTGACTTGCATATGATAGTAAACAAAATATTCAAGTTGAATCGATATTCACTTTAGAATTTCTTCTTCTTTGTCGTTTTTTTTTCTTCTCCTCGAGAGTAGTTGTTATTTATACAAAGTCTTTTGTCAATTCATCTGTTCGTCTAGATAAACATAAAGATTCACTTGTCAGCATGTTCATAATCGTGACGAGAGAGAGACTTGCCGAGACGTTCAAAAAAAAAGAAAAAGAAACCGGAAAACGAGACAATCACTCATCGGTCTAATGAAAAAAAAAGGAAAACTGTAACTTCGTTCTCGATGTCTTTCGAAACTCTCGAGAAAAAAAGAAGAAGAAGAAGAAAGATTCTCGTGGTGCGCTTTATTGATGTAATAATAATG
>ERZ778023.915-NODE-915-length-54928-cov-51.560768_pt1 | contig 54928 bp, 61 predicted proteins | sample MGYA00375753_ERZ778023 | MGnify/ENA primary metagenome ERZ778023 (study PRJEB29350, sample SAMN05389822) | bioreactor metagenome | isolation source: Ammonium sulfate bioreactor | place: South Africa: University of Cape Town | collected 2014-04-04 ... | reverse complement strand
TCAAGAAAAATCTTCGAGAAAATTTTGTTTTTGTTGTTATTTTGTTTACACAATCTAAACAGTACTCTTTTAATCTCTAAACCATTCCAATCCATTGAATGGCTTATGATTCATTAAAATTCTTGATTGGTTTCCGACGTACCACCACCACCACCACCACTACACACATTCAACTGTAAAAAAAAGACGGCTTAAAAATAAATAAGAAACGAGAGAAGAGAAAAAAACAGAACAAAATAACAGAAAGAAAAAGAGGTCGACTCCCGGCAACGTATATAACTTTCAAGATGGAATTGTCATACAACGTCTAATCTTTCGATAACACCTTTGCCATTGTCGTCGTCAAGAATACATCAATTTTATAAGTAGTACAATCGTAAGCCATTGTCTCGATTACAAACGTCAATATATCGTATAATTTTACTATTTAATTCACAGAAGTACGAGACTTTATTCGATGGATACGCAAAGAAGATATACAGGTGGCGGACCTATTTTACCCGATCTACCACGATCGTAAACGAACTAATTCATTAAATTATCAAAATTCATTTGTATGTTTTTTTTTCTTCAGGCCACAACCAATAAACATACCAACTCCATCAGCATCATCATCTCAACTTATACCTGTCGATGGACGTTATCCACCGCCAACATTACCACCAATTAATGCACAATCATTACCAAATCCACCAATGTTTCCACTACGAAGTGGTACTCAACCACAAATGTAACGTTCACTTTCAAATTTTTGTTTTATGTTTTTTTTTTTGAATTTATTGATTCAGGTTTGATGATACATTAAATCAATCGTTATACAAAGTCAAACAATTAGAAAGTCGTTTACAAATGACTGAAATATCTAATCGAGCTCTACTCGAAGAAGTTATTCGTTTACAAACAGAACTATTCAATGCTGTAAACTATTCTCTCTCGAAAGTTAAAATCGAACTATTTTCATATTTTATTTAGATTCGTCAAAGTCAAAATGTTCTTCAAGAAGAACGTTTATCACGTCAACAAATTGAAAATAATATTCGTATACAAAATGATGTCATTCTTCAATTAACAGCTCGTATTAAACGAAATGAAGACACCTTCATCGACGAACATCAATCATCGTTAAATGCCAATGCTAATGTTCGTGGTCTTGAACAGCAAATCGTTGCCATACAAAAAGAACATCTTATTCGACGTGATACACAAACGTTGAGTGTCGATGGTTTACGAAAGCAACTTGATGAAACAAATATTCAACGTGAACAATTAGAAAAAAGTCAAACGACAATGGTCGAAGAATTACGTTCGATTCGAAATCGTCTTGAAATCGAAACATCGAATTTCAATTCATTGACAATTGAAGTTCGACAACGAACGAGAAAATTAGAAGACGATCAACGATTAACGGTAACAACAAAACAAATCACTCAGATCTTTTTTTTGAACTTCTTTTTTTGTTTTTTTTTTCTTCGCAGAATGATCTCGTACGTAAACAACAAGAAACAATCAATGCTGGAGATATGTTATTCAATTCATTTCGTACAGCATCTGATCAAAAGTACTGTTAAAAATAAATGAATTTTCTGTTTAAAATTGATCTTGTTTTTTTTTCTCTCTCGTTCAGAATGAATGAATATCGAGATTTATTCAATGAAATCAAATCACGTCTAGATTTTGAACGTGAAGATCGTCGTTTAGTCGAAGCACAATTAGCATCGAAGTAGAAATTTCATTCATATTTATTTGTTTTTTAAACTATTTTCAATTGATATAGACTCACCGATGCTCTATCATCGATAAATTCTTGTCGTACAACTCAAAATGAAATCGTTAAAACAATGGAAAATCTTCGTCGAGAAAATGTCAGTCAAAATGAACAAATTCAAGTTCGTTTACGACAAGAAATCACCGATACAAATAATCAAACTCTTCAACGAACGACCGACAAACTCGAACGTTTACGCGACGAACTCGAGTATAAAACCAAAGAAAATGAAAAGGTAATTGATAAGACATTGTCATCGATGTTAAACTTATGAAATACGAGATTTGTGAGAACAAAAAAAAAAAGAAAACGTTACTCATTCGAACAGAATCATCAACTTGAACATGAACAACGTCAAAGACAAATACAAACGATACAGACTGACCTGGAACAACAAATTGAAACATTAAAAAGTCTCACTAATGAAGAACATGCGAGAATCTATAATGAAATTCGGGTATTTTTTGTCGTGTGTTTCAATCAATATCATTATCTAAAACAATTGTTTGATTGATTTTCATTCACAAGAGTGTATTTGATTAATAATTTGACTAATTTTAAGAATTGAATCGATATAGAAATTTATATTATTTCGTATTTTTCTATTTTGAATGTAGGAAACAACACGAAAGAGTGCTGAATCATTGCGCAAATTAAACGATGGTATTACATTAATCGAACAACAAACAGATGAACATCGACGAAAACTCGAAAAAGTTCTCGATGCTGAAATTCGATCTCGGTTCGTGTTCTCATTGTTTTTCACAAGTTTTCTTTTCAATCTTTTCTACTAATTATTTAGTAAACAACAATTCAAAGAAATATCCGATACAATAACTAAAACTGATGAAAGACAAAACTATCAAATCGGTACAATTCAATCATCAATATCGAATATCAACACACGTTTAGCTGATCTACGTGATTTAGTAATTTAATAACAAAAAAAAACTTATGAATTCAAGAGAATAAGCTTATATTCTTTCTTGTCTAGAGTACAAAACCGGAAATTATTACTATTAATCGTCGTCTCGATACACTCGAACATTCACATCGTGAAGCCGAGGGAAATATCCAAACAACAACAAATCATCTCGCTGATTTGATGGCACGTCATGAAGCTGTCGATACACGTGTCAAACAAAACGAAGACAAACTCCAAGTTGACGAACTAACGGTTCGTGATCTAACAGCTCGTGTAGCGCTTTTGCCAACACACGAAGATGTTGCTTCGGTTCGACGTGATCTCAATGATAAAGTATGCTTCTGCTCAAACCCATTGTCGTCGTCTTCTTCTTCTTTCTCATCCTTCTCATTGCTTTTTGTTCTCATTGTGCTTGATATTTGTTTGTGTATCAGATTCGTAACGATTTGCAAAAGAGCTTACAACAACAAGACGAAACGAACACTCAAACTATGGTTAAACTCGAACAACGTATAAATAGTATACGCGTTGATTTGAATTTGCTCGAAGAACAAATGAATCAACGTTTAACTCATGTAAGTATTGAAACGAAAAAAACAATATTCAAACGAGTAACATGCTTTTTATGTTGTCGTAATAATTTATCAATGTAAATAGAAAATATGGAAATATAAATATCAATATTTGTAGACTGAACAACAAATAGCGAATCAAGTTAAAGAGAAACAAGCCGATAATGAAATGTGGAGAAGAGAAGTTGATCAGAAAATGGCTCGATTAATGAATCTACGAGATACATTACCACAAGAAGTAATTGATAACAAAACAACAATGAGAATAAAATTTAGTTTTTGTTTGTTTGTTTGTCTGTTGTAGATTTATACTATCAATGAGAAAATTACAGCACTTCGACAGGATTGTATGAAATTTTCTCAAGAAGAAAACTTTCGAACGTAAGAACATTGAGATTTAGTAGATTCTTAAATTTTCGGTAAATTCCTATAGAAAAGATGAAATCGAACGTTTACGTCGAGATATGGCCTATGCTCAACGTTCAATGGCTTCTTCCCAGCCAACAAAATCTTATGCTCAACAAGAAATGGACTTCGTACGTCATTGAAAAGAAAATATTTTCATTTCTATTCTTGATCTCTATAGAAAAATCTAAAAGATGAAGTTGAGGAGGTATTCATATCTATATACATATGCTTTTTGTCATTGTTTTGCAATCACATGCACTTCACGCATGTTTTCTATTATCCATATCACATTTATCTCTATAATAGATTAGGGAACAAGTAATACTAAATGATGAACATCATTTAGCAAGATTAGCCACATTGAAAGCCTATTTAATTGGTTTGAATGAATCGAAAGAGGTCCATGTGAGTGTAGATGACAAATATATTCATTGAATTCAATTAATTTCTCGATTTATTTCTATAAGAATAAAGAAAACGACACTACCAGTGACAATAATCTCACTAGTTGGTGATTAATTAAAAAAAAAAGAAAAAGAAAAAGGTTACCATTGATCTCTTCTCTTGTAATTGTGCTTCTTCGTCCAACAGTTCGTTCGAAACTATTGTATTTCTTCTTGTCTCTGCTTAAATGTAAAAAAGGAAAAAAGAGAATACGTTCAAAATCATATTTCTCAATTAGTACGAACAACAACATCAGCAACAACAACAACAACAGCAATCACACTACGATGATTATCCGTATTGTCAATAATCATACGAGTAGAATCTCATAAGTTTTTGCTTTTTTATAAGCTAGTCTTTTGTATAATTGCAAAACCTTCCCCCCCCCTACTCCCCGTTGACTTCTTTGCTTGCACTGTTCATAATGTGCTAATTCTATTCCCAATGCTTTCATTTTTGCTTTATAGCGACCGGCGCCAATACTACCGCCACCAGTACCACCAACAGCTAAACCTGAATTCAAACACGACAAAGATCAGGATAATGACGAATATCCTGATGATCCTTATGATTAGTTTATCTCCTTTTGTTTTTTAATTTCTATCCATCGATGACTAGTACATTTAACGGTAATTTGTGCAAATAAATATGTGTGTTTGCGTGTATAATACTAACGTTGTAAATAATCGCTTGTTGTGAATTCATTTTTGAATTTTTCATGATTTGATTTATGATATTTTGTTTCTTGTATTTTAGGTGGACATGGGGCGATTTTATTGGCTTGAAATATTAATATTATTTATTTTCATTCAAACAACTACTAAACAACGATTTGTAGATATTCTTTCTTCTTATACACGTATACAGCTTGTGTTTTCTCTCCAGTTTCTACATTTATTGCTTTTTTTGTTCTGTTCTTTTTTTTATTGATTGTCCGGTGTTTGAATGATCTAAAAATTAAATTGGAAAAAAAATCTCACATTATTTGACCTATGCTTTCTTTTTCTGCAAACAAAACTATGGAATCGAGAAGATGTTTTTCTAGTTTCAACTTGAGTAACGATGAGTATCGATTTTTGCTCCATCTATGCAAAACATTCGTATACGGCTCAGTAAAGACAACCAATAAAGAATTCTACGCTACGCTAAACTGTTACTGTAACCATGTAGTGTTTGTTTTTCTGAATGTAACTACTAGCGCTCTTCGATCTACAATGAGTTTTCTTTTGAGTATTAGGAAATATCCAATTCTTTTCTTGATCGAACGAACGAACGGACGAACGTTTTCTTTTTTACCTATTCTTTATTCATCCAAGAAGAAGAAAAAGAGAAGGCAGAATTTTTTCTTCACTAATTTACCTTGATCAGAGAATTCAATATTTTTTTTTCTTCCTCTCAGGTTCTTTTTTTCCGTTCGTACCGTACATTTCTCTCGACTCAATTGTTGCAAGCAGGAGAAAAAAATGAAATCAATGTCTGAATATGCATATTTTTTCTCTTTATTATAATGATGACAGCTTTTTCCTCTCATAGTATTCGTTTAGTTCTTTATTTTGTAAATATATTCACATGCATATCAAATTTTAGATCGAATTTTTTTTCGTTCAATAGAAATGTTTTCATTGACGACTACTTTCATCGGACTTGTTCTCATCTACGCAACAGTTATAACAACCGGTTAGAAATAAAGAAAACTTTTCCTTTGCAAAATACACTCAACCGTTTATATTCTAGTCTATTGCGTTGATCTACGAGGCGTTGATGTAAACCAAGATGAATTAATTGCGTTAACACGGGATCATTTAGGACGTCGTGATCCCGACGCATTACTCAATGGTTTCTTTCCCGTCTGGGCTGGTATTCAATTTTTAATTGCTTGTAAACTATTCTTTTATAATAATCTATATATAGCATGTAAAATGTTTCTAATAATATTCTTTTAGGTTTCTTCTTCATCGTTGCTGTAATCAGTGGTCTATGCTATCTATTTGGCTGTCGAGCACCACCTGAAGCGCGTGAAAAACGAGTTTAATAATTTCAACATAAAAGAAAACAAATCTCTTCATTAGAATCGTTCTGTTCGAACTATTTTTTTTTCTATTATTTTATTAGAATTTACCATCTGTATTTGTAATGTGTTGTTGTTTTTTTTTGACAAGTATTTTAGTTGAAATAAAATAAAAACTATGACGAACAATCTTATCTTTCTCTTTTGTTCTGACAGTTTAATATTTAATCCTCATTAGTAACGTCAATCAATTTTCCAGAACATTCATTAATATATAAAATCGTAGAATAAATTATTTTCTTTTTTTCACGTAGTGCGACGAGAAAAAAAACCATCTATATTACAGATGAATAAAGATCGAAGAACGAAAAGAAAATATTATTATTTCTCTCGTTGAACGTCATTAATAAGTGAAGCGAGTCGTCGACGCCGACGTGTTAATCTAAGAAAGATTTTTCTATATGCATCACGAAATTTAGGTTGAATGAATGGATAAAGAATTGGATTGACAGTTGAATTAAGCCATAGGAGCCAAAATGCTGCCGAATAGACCTGCCCATTGGTATCAATAAGAAAATCGACCGAAAATAAATTTCCCACGACAACAACAACGACATATGGTAATAAGAAGATCATAAAAACGAGTACAAGTGTCAAAAGTGATGTGGCTGCACGTTTATCACGTCTTAAACGTCGATTTGTACGATGTTGTTCGCCATTGTTTGTACTTTTTCTTGGTAAATTCACGGAACTATTACGCCAAACGAAAATCGAACGACGTTTATGTTGTTTGGTTGATTTCGATGAAATTGACGATTGTGATGATGATATTGTTGTATTCTTTTGAAAGATCTGTTTAAAATGTTGTTGAAATTTTGATGTCGATTTTGTTCGTTGAATTCGAACTGTTTGAGGTGATCGAGTTGGACAACTATCATCTTCGATTATTTGCTCATCACCCTCTTTGATAATCGATGCAATTGCATTTTCATGATGACACTAAAATACGCTCGAAAGATAATAAAACTTTATTGACAACAAACAACTAACGATGATTATCCTTCATCCGATTTACTTAGAAAATCTTTGTGTTTTTTAATTACCTGAAAGTCTTTATTTTTCATAACAGATGATTTATTTTTATTGCCTTGCGATCGAGTTACTTGATAATTTTCAATGATTTGAGGATGCTGATCATCATTTTTTTGTTCGGCTATCGTATCTTTCGATTTCGTTTTCATTCTAGATTTGCCATGAGAACTATCAAAATTTGGAAAATAACGTGATCGTCGATAAAGATTAAGAACAATTAAAATATTCAATATTAATATAACAACTAGTGGCCAAGCAAAAAAATTAATCTGAGCAATGATTAAATAAGACGTATACGAATGATAAGCACCGATACATTCGGAATAGTTTTTCTTTGTCGAATTTATTGATATATGCATGTCATCAGGCGAGTCCAGAAGCCAAATGCCGGGTGCAAAATTCAGCAATGGTATCAACCAAATTAATATTGAAAATATTCGAATACGAGTTTTTGTCGTATGACGACGATAATGTACACTATGATTAATACTCCAATAACGTTCAATAGTGATTGCAACAATCGAAAGAACACTTGCCATTGTTGCAACATCATCGATTGTCAACCAAATTTTACAGAAAAGTTTGCCAAATGGCCACGTATTTTTGATTTGAGCATATCTAAATGAAGAAGTTGAATGATCATCTATTTAGTTATCGGAATAATTACGAATAGAATGGCATTGCAATTAAACCAACGAATAGATCAGCAATGGCCATTGATAATAGAAAATGATTCGATGGTGTTAATAATTGTGGCTCGATATAAAATGCAAAGAGAACAACAAGATTGCCTCCAACAGTTAAAATAATAATTAATATAAGAGCAAAACAAACGGCCAAAAGTTCAATCATTGGCCATGTTAATGAAATCATTGTCAAATAGAAATATGTTTGATTGAGATTAGTTTTTCAAATCAGAATAGAAAATCTTTTACATCTATAATGAATAGTTGACCGACAAAGCGTAGAGAAAACTTTCATATTAATAATCGAAACATTGATTGTTAACTTTGCAATGACAACAAAAAAAAAGGAAGAGAAAGGAAACAAGGGAAACAAACTAAGCGAGCGAGAGACAGAGACAGCGAGAAAAATAGAAGACGATATATTTATATCTATATGAGAGAGAAAACAAAAAAAAGAGATAGTGTACTTCTTTTTTCTACTCCTATGAATAATTACAGTTAATGATTTGAGTTACTTAAACACGCGGGACTATCATAAAATGTAGCCTATGGAAGAAAAAGGTCGTTTACTCAAAAGAAACTTAGATAGAACGTTGAACTAATTTTTCGAATCTTGCGTTCAGTTTGATTTTGTTTTCTCTTCGTCTCATTTGTCTACTGTTATTCTTATCATTATCATCACCAAATTATTTGTTCGCTAACTACATAGAAGAAAAAGGAAAGAATTGTGATCGAACCATTATCTTATCGAATCGGATGAAAAACTCTGATTATCGAATGCAATTTTCTTTTTTGTTTACTTTATTTCATGATCCAAAAAGTATATGAAGCGATGCACGAGAATAGACAATCCAAATCGATGATCATGTTAACTAAATTATTGTGATGATCTTCATTTAAAGACAGACGTAAAAGATTAAATTGAACTTGCACTTTCACTACTATTGTCTTTTGTTTATTGTCTAGTCTATCTTGCTTATTGAAAAGGCTTTCATAAATATTAGCTGATATTGACAGAATCGTTTGCAGGCAACATAGAAGCTTTGACTGGGGATAATCTAATAATATGGACTAAAGCAGATTTCTCTTCGTCTAATTTTTATTCTCGTTCTTTTTTTTTTCTTGTCCGTATTTTCCATTAGGTTAATAATCGATGATATCAAAGAAATTAGAATACACATTTTTAGTATAATATCTCATATTTACAAAAAGCTACTCTTTCTTTTTCCTATTTTGTCAACTGTGCTATTCTCATCGGTGCACATGTCTCGCAGCAGACAGTTGAGTATAAATAATACTTACTGTTGTTTGGACTTTTGCACGACAAAATTGCTAAGTATATTTTCGACTATCCTTACACTAATGAGCACGACAACATTGAATTAAATTGCAAATTCAAGTTAATCTAGAAGTACAACTACTTAACTTAAATTCGTTTCGAGAAAATGAAATGACGCATAATAAGCACAATTACAGGAAAACTTTGATTTGATTATTTATCACGCAAAGATGAACAACAGACAAAAAGCAAGAGAGAAGATGATAAAAAAAAATTATAAATTAATAATTACTCGCGTTTTTTTTAAATCAACATCCGGATAGAACAATGGAAATAATCAGAAGTACATTCACCTTTGTTCGAAAACTAATAAATGTTAGATATCGAGCTATCTCAAATTTACTCATTCATATATATACATCTACGAAAGAAAAAAAAAAGAGCGATCTTGTTTCATTTCTGCAAGTGACAGGAGCGCTGCTGCTATTGCTACTGTTGTTGTTTCTCTGAGCAAGACATGTCAAGAATCTCTTGACAGCAGTTTTTTGTACTGAAAAAGTTTTATTACAACTGTGAAAATGAGAACGTATATATTTTGATCTTCTTCCATTTGCGCATGCGCATTCTTTGAAAATCATTGCAACTAGACAAATGATTTGAAATTATTAAATATCATAATTAATATTGATTGCTTAAATAAAATATATCGTCATGCTAATATTTTTCCTTTCAACATGGGAGTTAGAGGGCAAAAAAAGACGATGCACTAGAGAGCAAATAAATTCTGGATAGATTTGTAACCTTTGCTGGCATTTTTCAATAACCTTTAACTAATCGATCAGTCGATATCGTTCTATTTTAATTCAATATCAGAATACATATTTTTAATAGATAGTCAATTTTAGACAAAAAACAAAACCGAGAATAAAAAAGACATTAATATTTTTCATCTGAATAGAAACATAATTATATAGACAGAACAATATGAATAGAAATGAATTTTGACGTATGATTGAAACAAATCTATGATAATGGCTGTATTATGATTACAACAAGCTTTTGTTTGTAACATGAATATAAAAGAAGCAAAAATAGCAGATTATGTCAGAAAAATAAATGATGATGATGCTTGTTGTTTTCGGTTTCTTGATAAATTATTCCATATTCATATTTCTTTTGAATCATCGGTTCGATCTTCGAGATTTGTATTGACATTTGGTCAAGTAAATATTATACTAAAAATGATTCGTCATTTATAAGAACAAAACCAAAAGAGAGATACTTGTATATAAAGTAGCTCTGAGTATCATTATCATGCGTAAATATGTTCATGATAAAAATATAAAATTGATGAGTGGAACAAATGAGCATCCGTTCATATTTAGTAGTTTATGATCATGACAATTAGTAATAGTAATGAAGGATTCATGTTTTTTTTCGGTAAATTAAAAATGATCTTTACAAGCCGATGAATTCTTGGTGACAACGATTGTAATGAGACGAATGAATTTGAAATAGTTTATTTATTTTTCTCAGAAAAATATCGAAGGCGTATAGATCGTCTATTATACAAACGGGTTTTGGATGGCGCTACAATCTATTGGCATAGAACGCAAAAGAAAAAAAAAGAGAAAGGATGTTCTGTGCAGGTGTCGAACCTGCGACCTTCTGCGTGTTAAGCAGATGTGATAACCGCTACACCAACAGAACTCCGTTGTCTACATCTTCGTTTTAAGTATATAAATTGCTAAAACCAACATATCTTAGCAAAAAAAAATTCCTATAAAATTAATGATTGATATTTGATTCGCCACGAAAGATAAAGACACCATATTTAAACTGTTAATCAAAATTCTACTACATAAACTTTGCCACTGTTGCTATTGAAATAGGCACACCTTATTCTTAAAAGTGGATTGTATTTCTTTGATGTGATTGCTCGTTACTATAGTAAAAAAAACGAAGAAATTTGCTTTTTTGATCGTTCTACTGTAAAACACTTTTACGTCTGTTTTACAATCACATGTCGTGGCCTTGTTACTTTTTTGTTAACTAGTAAACTCAATGACTCTATTCTTTCTCGAAGAATCACTACAGAACGAGAGAGAGAGAGAAATCAGTTCTATAAATAGTACAACAATTCGCCTGTTGCTTCCATTCATTTACTTTACTACAAACAAAAACATTACATTTCGTCTATCAATATGTCGGAAGGTCCAAAACAAGCCGGAGATAAACAAACTGATGATAATCGACAAGAAGATCCAAATCATCCAGGCATGTCACCTGATCCAGCTGAACGTGGCAAACAATTAGGTCATGAAAATGCCCAAGGAGGACAAAGCGTCGGCACAGGTGGTCATGGCGCAAGTAGTGGTGCTGGTATGTTTGTCAATTTCAATGAGTTAATTATTTCTATGTGAGACTATATTTATTTTCATAGGCAGTAATCAACCTGTCGGTGGCAAACATGTGTCAGACCCATCTCAATTCAGTCAAGAACAATTACATCCGGGAATGAATCCTGATCCAGTCGAACGAGGAAGACAATTGGGCCATGAAAATGCTCACGGTGGTCACTGTGTTGGTACAGGTGGACATGCAAATTAAAAACAAAAAAAAATTGTATATAGAACATTCCATTGTTTTTTCTTTGAATTAGCATGAAAATAAATTTAAAAAGAAAAGTTACGTATTTCGAAAAGATCATTAGTTTATGACGATTTAGAAATAGGATTCAATAGATATTTTTTGATCGAATAAGCAATAACAGCTGTGACCAAACCAGAACCGATAAGAATCGAGAATAAGTTATATGGTTGTTGGCAATATGACGAATTTTTTGGTGAAAAATAACCGAAATCAGTTGAACTGAATGCAAGAAGAGCTGGAAGAACTTGTACGAATAAAATTCGAGGTGATGCTGTTATTACGCCAAAGATGCCTGCATGAAAGATTGCAGCTGAAAAAAATAATAATGTTTGAGGATTTAATTCAATAAGTCCCCAGATTAAACCGACAGCTAACAAAAGATTGTAAAATCCTTGATTAGCAGCTAAACCGGCACTCTGTTCGACGACTGTTTGAGGTAAACGAAAGACTTTAGCTGCTCGTTTTCGCCACAAAATAGATTCGAGAAAAAATATATAAATATGTATAACAGCAAGTAATCCATTAAGAACACATCCAATTATAAATAAACCGGTAATACTCGTATCATTCGACATATTTCTTATTCTTACTAGTAATGCTAAAAAATAAAGAATAAGAAAGAAAGCTTTTTCGTGTTGTTTATTGACATAAGATGTTTTTTAGTCGCAGCATGTATATATAGGTGACCTTTACGTATATGCAGTGAAACTTGATATCTTCTACTCGATTTAGAAGTTACTTCAGAGAACTTCTATCTATATTTTCTTTATTCAAGAATATCGAAGTTCAAATCAGATGAGAAACAAAATCTTAGAATTCTTCATTTTCTGCCTGGACAACCAATAGCACAATTGACATTTCCAGTAGCACAACCTGAACAACCAATTAAACCAACACCAGTACCAAGACAATGATCAAGTGTATTGCCACAACTGAAGACAAACAATAAAATGAAAACATTTCAAAACTAGAAATTCTTTGTTTTTACTATCCAAATCGTGAACAACAAAGACCAGGTGCACAACCTGTTTGTTGACAATTTCCTTGACCTCGTGACAAATCAATATTACCACAATGTTCAGGCGTAGTTCCACAGCTATGATAGATAATAAAGATGAGATGATTTCGACTGATTCTACTTACAATCCATGTGCGCTACAACATTGTCCTGGTGGGCAACCTTGAGTCTTACAATTTCCATTACTTATTGGTGTTTGATCGCAATGTTCAGCAGTATTACCACAGAATCCAAATTTCGAACAACATAAACCGTCAGGACAACCTTGAGTTTGACAATTACCTTGTCGTATAGCTCCTTGACAATGTTCTTGTGTAGCACCACAACTAAATTTATCGTACACATACAAACATCAAAATAAAATCTCAGAAATTCATTACTATCCATATTGTGAACAACATTGTCCTTCAGGACAGCCATAGATAAAACATGTTCCACAACAGCCTAAGCCATCTAAATATAAATATTCACAATGAAACAAAAAGCTGTTGCTCTTTAACTCTAACGAACTTTTTCCTGTCACATTGACAGCCATTGGTTCAACCAGCGATAAAGCAGTTAAAAAAACAACTAATCCAATCATCATTGTATACGTATGTATTAATCGATTATAATCTTTTCAAGTAATGTCTTGATTTTTTTTCGTTTTACATTTGTATATATATATAATCAATTGAAACTAAATAAATAAACTCATTTGACATTTCGAAGCCAAATCTGTTTTTGTTTCTTCACATGATAATTCGATCACCTACGCTAACAAACAAAGGTAAAACTCAAGGTAGACAAGCAGGAGTATCAATAATTATAAATGATATAATTTTGATCTCTAAATCAATATTGATCGCGTTTAAAACAAAAAAATACCACGAACAAAATCCCGAACTTTCTATGATTCAATTTAAGTGATATTTGACATATATCAATGGTAGATGTGTATTTAATCTGATCATTTATATATTAGCAAAAGAAAGCGTATAGAAAATGAGATCAAATCCATATAAAATTGACAATTAGGAAAATATTCTTCAATCATTGAACAATAAGCAAGAACATTTTCTTGAGAACTTTGTCCATAAATATCAACAAAAACCAATCGATTTAATTGACGAACTAATTGACTCAGATCTTCTTTGAAAATATTGACATGTTTATCTACAAGAAAAAATTCAATAATATCGAACAATTTGAATTGAACGTATTTCCATACGAATTATTTCAATCTACTTTATGTCGATGGAAAATCATCTCTTCTCCAAAGACATAATGTCTGTAAATTGAACATATATGTCGAAAGAAAAATGAGACTTCATATTTTTGTTAATATCACTAGCTGATACTTTCAAATGCTTGTAATATATTATTTCGTGCCATCTTCTCTCTCTCTTGTTTTGTATCTCTATGAGATTGATTGTGTATTGATTTTTTTTGTTCTGTTTAACTGTAAGATTGACGTCAAACGTTACATTTTCTATCTCTAATCTAACTTACAGGACGAATCTCTTCCGACATCACCAAGATCAAGTTGAGTAATATTCTTTAGTCCAATTTTTTTCATTTGACATTCTCCCATTGCGAATAAGATTTTCAATTCATCCTTAAAATCATTCGGATGTCCGCTGGAAAATACTGAAAACGAAATGATCTACTAATATCTATAAAAGATAATTTTCGTTTCTCACCATCGGTCCAAACTTGAAGACAAGACGCATTCGGAAAGAATTGATCCAATTTGTGAAACAAATGATGAATCGGTGGACGCAATCTAATATGAACATAACAATTGACATTTGTCCAATGATGATCGATAAAACAGCGATGAGTTCGAAATGAATGAAGAATGTTCTCAATATTATCGATTGCTATTTCAAATTTAGTTGAAATATGAAAATGAAAATCAATTAAATTCTCCATTGAATCAGGTAAACAATGTTTTATAAATAAAATCTGCATCAACAAAATTTTGACTAATTTCTATTCTGGAAGAGATTTCAAGACGAAGTTTAAGCTTTTCAATGTGATTCAAACTATTTAAGATCCATTTTAAATAAACAAATAAATCACTTGAAAGTATTGTTTCTAATTCAATTGATTTTAATTTCGGTACCTAGAATTCAACAATTAATGATTTTCATAAATTAACTTTTCGAAATCGGACTTTATATTTCCAATTTGTATCTGATTGAAATAACATTACTGCTTGTTCGAATTCATATGGTTCGACTTTGATTGAATCTTGACAAGATATACGCAGAGTTTCGAGTGATGACACACATTGAATAATATCATCCAAAACACATATGTAAACAAGATGTAAATATAAATGACGAAGTGTCAAACAACATGATGAATATTTGTCATAAAATTTCAAAGAACTAAATTCTTCACGAAGATGAAATGCAAGATTTAATTCTAATGAAATTAATATACAATCATTGCTAAATCAATGATGAAGAAACGATTTCAACAGAATTAATACATCTTTTTTTGTAAATTTTGAATATTTGAAGATCAAACGAACCATGAACTTCAGTGATTTCACTGTCAAACGATAGTTTAAGTTCATTAATTTGACATTTAGTAAGCAATAACAAACTTAGAAATAACGATTTACTTGGCAAAGTTTGTTTAATATGAAGTGATTTTAAATGTGGAAAACGAACAGTGTCGTTCGACAAATCAACCAACCATTCAGGTATCAAATGAGGACAGTTTGAATATCGATCATCAAAAGTAATATGTTGAATTGAATTGGGAATAAGATTGAGTTATATTTATGAAAAGAAACATCAGATTGAAAATCAATAAAATGATCATGTTTCTTGAAAATCGAATAGATGAGAATATTTAATCGTTGATTTAATAACCAAAATGATGTTAACAAATTTGACCAAGATAAATTTGAAAAGATTTCCAAAAGAATCTCATTTGGCAGATGTTCGAATTTTCTCGACATTTTGAAATAATCTATTGCTTTTCTTGTTTAACTTATGTGTACATGAGATTTGTTCGCCATCATTATTCGTCACTCATCGATACAGATGTTCATTTGAATATTCTGAGAAATAGAGGATTTAGAAGAAACGTTGAATTAGATTTTCCACCAGAATTCAGTTAATTAAATACTCGATGAATCAAATCTACTGGTTATCTTATTGACATTAATAACAATTTAACTGATACTGGACATATATCAATGATAGATGAATATTTAATCTGATTATCTAGATAATTATTAGGGAAAAAAACACACACGCACACAAAACTCGATTTCTGAATTTTCAAAAATGTTAAATCTTGTTGATTAACCAGAATGTTTCAATCGACGATAGCAATTGAGCATTTCGGTGACTAAATCAAGTTTTGTTGCTTTGACAGAATATTTCAAACGTCGAATGCATTCAAGTACTTCAGTTGTTGTCCATAAGGCATCGCGCTTAGCAAGATAATTGTAATCGCCATTGTCAAATTCTTCATCGAGTTTTTGTGAGAAATAGTCATCTAATTCAGCCACTTGATCCGAACTTAATTGATTTCGTTTCTGATAACTTTCAAGATCGTATAAAGATGCCGATTGACAAGCAACCAAAATTGTCAATAAAACTAAAATTTATCATAAATTATTCGAGATACATTTTCCTCAATTGATAAAATCACTTACCGAACCAAGAAAATTTTGCAAACATTATTGACGAAATAAAACAAGAACAATATATTTATGTAAGCAAAAAAGGAAGAAAGTAGTATGGATATAAAATACGAGATATCGATAATACAAAGTTCGAGTGTTTCTTCTCTCTTTCTCTCTCTCTTAGACATTTGTTCTTGTCATTCAATACCAATGTTGTTGTTGTTGTTGTTATTAATCGATGTAGCATTACTATTATTCATAGTTAACCATGCTGTTTGATTAACCATCATATCTACCGGATGGCACCAATCAATACCCGTACTTTGACCAATGAATGCTTCTAGTAAATACGAAAGAAGACTGCCAAGAGTTAAGCCAATTGAATATGAAAACATCATTAAATTGCCTGTTAATTCTTTTCGTTCATCGATTATACCAATCGGTGCACGAATCATAGGTACACTACCGAAATATCCATTTGTTAAACCTAATGTACTCGAAAAAACAAATTGCCACGTAAGATTCGATAGAATTGGCGATGATTTAGGTAGAATACATAGAATCATTAATGGAATGTAGATTAAACGTAAACAACTACCAATAAGTAATTTCATTGGTGAGAGAATTTGTTGAGCAATAAGTGCAAAGATTTTGCCAAAAACATCAAACACATTGAATAAAGCCATTAGACTAATTGGTAACCATTCACGCCATTGACAATTGATCATTTCAGATTCAACACCAGGGAACAATGATAATGTTACAAAATATGTACACGCAATTGAGATCATATACGGCCAAATTGACCGAATACAATCAACACGACGGTACCATTCACCTGAAACGATTCCAAGGAAATTTACGTAAAAACAAAGTTGAACAAGTATTTTTCATACGTTTTATTCGTAACCATAGTTTCATTGAATATTCATAATTTATTGGAATAATCGGCTGATGTTGATCATCGAATGTATCGACACTTAAAATACCAAAATTAAAATCTTGATTATTCGATGTATTTGTTTCGAGATTTTCTTCCTAAACAAGATAAAAAAAGAACTTTGAAATGAAGAAGAAATATTTTCATTTATATTCGTACGATCTCATCAATTGGTATCTGTTTGTTTTGCAACGACGCAGCATGGCAACGCATTTGAAATTCAATATCTTCATTTTTTCTTGCAACTTCGCATTGACAAATATAATACCGAATAAATATTGAACGTTGAACAAGAAAATAGAAAATAAAACAAATCTGTACGAATAGAAGACCAAGAGAGAAAAATAAGAGCGTGCTTAAATGACTATCATTTGACATAAAGAGATTCGTAGTTATTCGAGCACTACAATGATATTGATTTTTTTTAGTTGAAAATACAAATTCATTTCGAAAAACTAAACCTTACCAAGATGCTAATAAACCAGCGAAACCTAAATAAAATCAAAGAATAGCAATTTTCTTTCTTTGTTTTTTCTCATCATACTTTCGCCTGTCATTACTGCTTGAGTATATCGAAATGGTAGCATACTTGTTAAACCATAGAAACTCGATTGTTGTACTAAATAAATTTGCAAATTGGATAATCTCTATTAAATAAAACATATTTACATGTACAACCAACGGCTAAAAAGGCGAATGAGAGTAAAAAAATTGAATATGACCATTGCGGAGAAAATATTTCTAATCCAACACAAAATATCGTTATAAACATTAGAATAATTAATGTTAAACAATAACCAAATACAATACGATATTTAACTGAAAATAGATTGGCAATTATATTGCTAAATAGAACTGTACCAAATGCAACGAGTATATAGAGAAAATTTAAATGAAATATAATGGCCGTTTGAGGAAATTGACTGTGAAAATAATCGACACATGTGATATAAATGGAATAGGGTAGAAGAAAGCCAATTCCACAGCAGAATAAAGCAAAATAAATAAAATGATAATGATCATTGGGCGGATTCAAATCTGATGGCTGTTGATCTGTAAATGATCGATGATCATTAAACCGTCTGTAACGATGATTTTCTTGTTCAGATTTACGAATAATATAGCAATGACGCAGAAAATTCTCATCCATTGATTGAATATCGAATGTCTTTTTCTTGTTTTAATATTTGATTGAACATTTGTATCGAGAAGAATTACTTTGACTACATGGGAAGAAGAAAAAACCGTTTTTTTTTCTCTATTTCTGATTCTGTTTCTTTTTCTTTTTCTTTTCTCTTCCTTCTGTAAGATTTTCTCGTTGTTGAAAGAACTATTAGGTCATGAAACGAACAAAAAAAAGGAATGTCTGTAATCATCGGACGCAGTTACTAGCGTGATGAGAAAACGACAGAATACTAAAGAAAAAGAAAATGGAGCGAACAAAATTTATGATGACAACGGAATCGAGATTTCCATCTCTATGTGTTAGTGTGTTGACTAACTAGTATTTATCGTTTTGTTTATTTTTTAAAATTGCATCACAAGAACGAACAGAGAAAAAAAATGAGATCTGTCACAATACTAAGCAAAGAACGAGATTAGCTACAAAGAAACTTTGGCAAAGTAAAAAGAAGAAGAAGAAGACGATCGAAATTGTTTCTCAATCATCTTCCGTTCGTCCAAATTTGAGTATTAATGTACTAAAAGAAACAAAAATAAGCAAGGTTCTTATTTCTGTTTGTTGTTATTCATCTACCTGGTAAATATGAGAATACTTTGAAGAAAAACTGCAACACCTGGATAGATATTCTTCGCATCGGGAATGATATATAATGCAAGCATTATCCATGCTCCGGCTATAACACTTCCGAAAACGAAGAGAAACGAGATAAATAGGATAACTCGAGCTAGAACCGAGCCAATACAACCGTCACGATAATAATCTCCTCGAAAACGTGAATTTGATATTGAATTTACACTAAATAAAAGTCGATCAGATACAAAAAATGAACAATTATTGATTTCCTACAAGATTAAAGCGAATGAACCGATGATTCCAATTGTTAAGAGAGCTTTATGAAATTCATCGTTCGATGGATAACGTATGGCAACATCGATAATCAACCACCAGGAGATTGCAAACTAAAATCCATAAATTCATTGTGTTTTCGAAAATAAAATCTTTTGACAAACCAATGCGCCAGCTGCAATCGAGGCAATTGTATTTCGATTTTCTTTGACTTCAAATCGATCTAGATTTAATTTTTCATAGTAATAAGATAACGGAAGACAGTCATCAAATAGGCCTGCCATCTAGAACAAGCAATCTTATATTTAATAATAACAAAAAAAAATAAAAACACAGAGAAAAAAAAGAAAAAATTTGTTTAAAAAGAAATTTTGTTCGATCACCGATTGAAAGCTAATCACATTAGTCTGCTGATGTAGGTCGATTTCCTTCCATTAATTGACGTAGAACGAGTTTTTTATAGACACCCTCATCTTTTGCCAATAGAGAATCATGAGTACCCTTGAAAACAACAATATATATATATATATTTCTCTTGAAAATCAATGAATGTCAAAAATTATCTACCTGTTCAACAATTTTACCATGATCGATAACAATAACTAAGTCTGCATTACGTACAGTCGATAGACGATGTGCAATAACGAGAACTGTTCGATTGATCATTGCATGTTCAATAGCACCTTGAACTAAATGTTCACTTTCGGCATCTAAAGCACTCGTAGCTTCATCGAGTAAGAGTAATTTTGGACTCATTAGTAATGCTCGTGCAACTAAAATTAATCCCCTCAAGAATTCGTTTATTTGCTGTTTTTTCTTTGTTTCCTACTTGCGATACGTTGTTTTTGTCCTCCGGATAACCGTACACCTCGTTCACCGACTAACGTATCATATTTATTTTCGAATTGTTCAATAAAATGATGTGCATTTGCTTGTTTAGCAGCTGCTTGAATTTCATCGAATGAGATATTTGTTCGGTTCAAGCCAAATGTTATATTATCACGGATTGAACAGGCGAATAACGATGGTTCTTGATTAACAAATGAAACATTTTCACGTAACCAGTGAGGATCGAGTGTTGTTAATGCATGTGTACCGAAAAAGATCGAACCTGATACAGGATCGTAGAATCGTTCGATCAACGAAGCAATTGTACTTTTGCCACCACCTGACGGACCGACGAGAGCTACTTTTTGACCGGGTCGAATTTCGAATGAGATATCATCGAGAATTTTTTGATCCGATCGTGTCGGATAAGTAAACGAAACATTTTCGAGACGAATATGTCCGTCGAAATCAGTTGGTCGAACTAAACAATCTTGATTGGCTGTCGAAGGTATTTTAGGAATACGATCGAGTAAATTAAAAATACGTTCACTGGCACCGACAGCTTGCATAAAATCTACAATAACACGAAATATTTCTTTGTCTTTCTCGTTCGAAATCTCATTTACCACCGAATAATCCAGCGAGAAATGCGAATGCAAGTGCAACTTGTAACATGTACATTAAAAATGAAGCAAGAAGACCAGTTGTTAGTTTTCGATCGTGAACTAATTTAGCTCCATACCAAAGGACAACAGAAATACCACCGGCAGTTAATATACCGAGAAGACCCATAAAAATACCACTGCTAAGCGCTAATTTTTTGCCGATTTCGTAGGATTTTAATAGATTTTCTTGATAATGATTGCTCACTTTACTTTCTGCACCAAAGATTCGCACCGTACCTAAACAAATTTTAATCATTAAAACAAAGAAAAAAAACACATCAATCCAATTAATTACGTATATTCGATATTGATTCTTCAGCTGTTGTTCCTGCACCAGCTAATTCATCTTGAAATTTCTTTCTTAACTTCTGTACAATTGAACCATATTTTTTCGTAATAAGTATGATTATTGGTACAACAACCATAAGAACAAGTGTCAATGTAACTTCCAAATAGAACATGACAATTAAACTGCCTAGGATTTGTATGAGAAATCGTATGAGCATGGATATATTTACAGTGACGGCATTTTGAAGAACTTGTGTATCACTCGATAAACGATTCGTTAATTCACCTGTACGTGTATCATCAAAAAAGCCGACTTCCTGTTTAACTATTCCATTGAATATATTCTGACGAAGACGATAAACAACTCGTCTATAAACAAAAGATTCAAGTTCTCTTCTTTTCTTAAAAAAGTTCTCAACTCACTGTCCAGATAATTCGAAAAGCCATGATCGAAAAAATGACGTTATTGCACCGACACAATTAATACCAAATAAAATCAATACATTGATATTAACTAAACGCATTGTCTCACTTGTAACTGCATCATCGACAATTTTACCGAAGAAATACGGTTGAATGACTTGTGTGACACTTGAAATCAATAGAAATACTGTACCGAATAGAATGAGCGCACGTTCGGATTTAGCTAATGAAAGTAAACGTTTGAGATCGACTTTTTTCTTAGTTGTTGACGAACGTGGTTGATCAAGTAGTTTAATACGTGTTAAATATGGAATTAAAATAACAATTCCAATAAATTCAATTGATGAAAATATTAAAAATAAATAAACATTGGCTAGATAGAGGTCTGTTAAATGAATTTTTTGTAGAATATAAACTAATTTCATGATTCCCAATGTTAATGTACAAATTGAGCAAATTAATAATAAAATTGTTAAAAAATATCGAATAACAATCGAATATGAACGAGAATCCGGTTGATATAAACGACGTATAACAAGTGTTTCTAATTCAGTTAGAAAAATAATAAATAGAATACATTTGACAAGTGCTACAACAACAAGATCGAATATTGATGTTGTAAATGTATATTCTGTGATATCATCAACTAACGAATGATTTGAACTGTCAACAAGCCAAATAATTAATAATGTTAAAAATTCAATAATAAATACAACACGAAGAATATTCGTTATACGATAACGTGATATCGATGGGACACGAACTGTATCAACGATTGCTACTGTGGGATTGTTGTTTTCCTCAGTGCCATGATTAATGAGTGGCGTTTGTTCATTTGTTTGAGTTCGTCTAGATTTTGATGTCATTGAAAATGCTTTTGTTTTTGTTTCCTGAAACAATTATTTATCGTGGGTTAAATAATATCTTAACTAGACACGATTGAGTCATAGCGACACGATTATACCCTCAAGACCTCGTACTAGAACGCACTTAAATAACACATAGTCCACTTGTTGTATCATATCTCTTTAGAGCCGAAGTTCTGTCTTCAACTGAAAACAAACAAACAAACAAACTTACGTATGTATTAAATTTGAACTGTCAAATACATTTGGAATGTAATTGTCTTAACGCATCAATAAATTTACTATGTTAAGAAATTCGTCTCGGTTTGTCTGTCTCCTTCGTCAATCAATTGTTTAGACATTTTTGATTGGATAGAAACAAACAAACCAACAGTGACACACAGTGACACACAGTGACATTGATTTAAAAAAATAGAACATAACATCTATCGATCTACATGCGTTCTCATATTTGTTTTTCATAACTAATCGAATGTTAAACAAAATTTTCCTAACGAAACTATTTTCATTAATTAATTAACTGAATAAAATCTTCTTGTTGGCTCGTTTTTCCTAAAGATGACACTAGATTCGTATTTATTTTCTTTTCTTTTCTTGTTTTATTTCTACTATTCTAGAACTACTATACAAAAACATATAAATAACTAATCTACCGAGATCAAAATCGAATACAGATTTATTTCGTTGTTATTGTTTTCTTTTTCTTCTTAATTCATAATTATGTCAAATTTTACGAAAAAAATCTCATCCGTTCCGTCAACACCACGAACAAATCAAACAAATTTCTCATCGAAAACATCAATGACATCGATTATTCGACGTGCATCAAATCTTCTCACTCAACGAACAAATTCAAGTGGTGTACCAACCAATACCACGTCACTATTGAAAAATAAATGTCCACCATTAGATGGTGAAATTGTTTTTTCAAAGAATAATATCTGTGTTCATCCGCCATCACGTTTACATTCCTATACACTTCATCATCCAGGATATCTATGTATTAAATGTCAAAATAGTCCACAATATGGTTCAACATTAATTCTAACATGGATACCAAATTCAACATTAAAAAATCGTTCGAATACATCTCAACAAACGCCGCCTACACTCGATGATATTTCATCGCCAAAAGTTGAACATCCGCCAGCATCATCAACACCACGTCATTCATCATTATCACGAACAATAGATAGTGGTTATTATGCATCGAATACGAATCCATTATTATCACCCATTGAACAAGAAAAATCGGATGAACGTCGTTTATCATCCGATGATCAATATGAAGATGCTCTTGATGAAAATGCTTATCAACGGCAAGAATCTGTCACATCAGATCTAACCGAAGGACCTGATGAAATCGTTGACGAACAAAATGATGTTGATGACGACGCATTTGATAGTATGTTAGCAAATACTCAATCAAGCAATCCAGCTATTGACGATAGTTTACCGTATATGAAAGAGACCAATTCATGGAAAAATGCAACAAATACTTATGAAGACCAATCGTCAATCAATGAAGAGGATGAACGTATACGAAGTGTAGCCGAACAATTCTGTGGCGTATTTTCTGTTGATCTCGGTAAAATGCGTTCGTTACGTTTGTTCTATTGTGATGATACACCAACGAGTGCACATGGTAGTGGACAATTAGTTATAGCATCATGCGAATCGCAATATAAAGTTTTGCATTTTCATAATGGTGGTCTCGATCGTTTAATTGAAATCTTAAATGAATGGAATTTATTTGCTTATGAAAAAAGTCGTAAAGGTTTTGCTAATTGTCATCAATTTAATGTTGTTCGGCCAATAATTGAATCGACGGATTTACATCCTGAAGAAGGTTGTTATCATTTGGTAACCATTGATAATTGGAGAACATATATGAATCATGTCGGACAAATTGAAGATAATCATCAACTGAGAAAAGTAGATTACAAAACGAAAACAAAATTTGAGGGTGTTCGTTTGTTTAGACAATTTTCTTTGCTGGTATTGATCCATCGATTGCACGTGAAGTTTGGCCATTTCTATTGCATTTATATCCATTTGATTCGACGTTCGATCAACGTGAACAGATACGAAATAATAAATTTTTACATTATCAAAAAATTCGAGCACGACGGTAGATCATATTCTTCTTTCTTTTTTTCATATTTATTTAGTTTTTGTATTATTAAATTGATCAGAGAAGCAGCTATCGATGATCCTGAACAAGTTCAATTCTTTCATGATGTCGAAGCTATTATTGAAAAAGATGTTGTTCGAACTGATCGTTCACATCCATATTTCAAAGGTGATGATAATCCAAATCTCAAAGTTATGAAGTAATCTGACATTCAACTAGAAAATAAGAAAACATCGATTTCTTCTTCGTTGTTAGAGAAATTCTCATGAATTATGCTGCATATTGTCCTACAATGGGCTACAATCAAGGCATGTCCGATCTCTTAGCACCTATTCTCACAACAATACAACATGAATCGGATACATTCTGGTGTTTTGTTGGTCTCATGAATCGAACGATATTTATTTCGACACCAACGGACGATGTCATGGAAAAACAATTAGTACATAACTATAGATTATCTTGATAAAAACCAGAAATTTAATATTGTTGTTTTTTTCTTTCCTATTAGAGATATCTTCGTGAACTTTTACAACTAATGCTACCTACATTTTATAATCATTGTGCGAAATTATCCGATGGTTTAGATTTGCTTTTTGCTCATCGTTGGATTTTGTTATGTTTCAAACGTGAATTTCCCGAACGAGGTTTGTTCTTTCATCTCGAGCGAATTCTTATTAATTTTGTTTTCTTCGATGGATAATTCAGAAGCATTACGTATGTGGGAAGCATGTTGGTCACATTATCAAACCGATTATTTTCATTTGTTTATATGTATAAGTATAATGGCAGTTTATGGTGATGATATTGTTCAACAGAATCTCGGCACAGATGATATGTTACTTCATTTTAATAGTTTAGCTATGCATATGAGTGGATCGATTGTTTTAAAAAAAGTAAAACTTATTTCAAAGAATTTCATATTGTAAATAAAAGTATTTATTGATGATAGGCACGAAGTTTATTGTATAAATTTCGTTTATTACAACGTATACCTTGTTGCCTTCATGATATATCTCTACTCGCTGGTCCCGGTTCGTTAAGTGCAAACGATCATGTGCGATATTTTCTTTTTTTTTTCTTTCGTAGGTAATTGGGATTCGCATCATGTACCACAAATCTATTGCATTTGTACGACTGATCAAGAAAAAGAACGATGTCCATTCAGCGGACTTTGCATGTGAATATAGTCGATATAATACTCGTTTTATTTCTTCGCTCTAGTCATACGATTCCATTTTTCTTTTGCTGATTTAATTTCGAACAAAAAAACAAATTTATTATTATTATTATTTATTTTTTCTTCTTTCTTTCTTTCTTTCTTTCTTTCTTTCTTTCTCTTTTTCTTCTTCATCTATATTATCGACTAATGAATCTCGTTTTTATTTGTATTCTGACACTCACAGCGTTTAGTCTTGATTTCTCCGTTTTATTGTTATCATATGAAAAAGCGACGTACGTATAAATATCTAATCTATCTCTATCTGTTTAACATTGTCTCTCAGGTGTATGTATTTCTTTTTGTTCTCGTGTATTTATGAGTATATTCTCCGGTGCCAGTGTCTATTCGAACAAAACAAAACTCTTTTCTTTTTCTTCATTTTCATTGTAAGCGATTATAGCAAAATCGATTTTTCTTCTCATCCGATACTCAATCAGTTAATTTCCGTTGTCGATTTATGTCTGTATATGTTATTAACGTGTATTCTTTCTTTTTTTTTGTCGAGAAAATGAAGAAAACAACAACAACAAAAAAGAAAAAGAGAGAAACTAAATTCTCTACCCATGTTTCTGTCATATTCAAGATGACATCGAAAGAGAAAAGCGGAAGAAAATTAACGGTAAGTCATAAATCTCGCTCATGCAGCTATTGCAATATTGAAAACTCTTTTTTTCTTTCCCATGGTTAAGTACTGCGAGCTATCATCTAGTATGGTTCGTTTTTCTTTGCTGAAGTATACTTTATTTTGATATATGTAATATGAATCAGTTTTATTATTAAAATATGGTTTCTTGCTAACATTTGGCGTCATTTTAAGCATAAGAATGACGCTCAAACTGATGCCAATTTCGTAATAAATATCTCGTCGGCGGCACCATCTGTATGAAACGCAACAAAAAAGATATAAAATCATATTATTATTAATAGACAGAGGACAAAAAGCTAATTTTCTTAGTTAAGTTTTGTTTTGTGTTAATACAATTATCAACTGTCAGTATGGATCAATAGTGCATTTGCGAATCGAAGGAGGAGGAGGAGGAGGAGGAGTTTTAAGATCTTATATTGATTTTCCGTTGATGCTATACAGAAAAAAATCGTTGCATGTCTATTGAAAACAAGGAAAAAGAGAAGTAAATTCGGCATTCATCCTTTGCGTGTGACTAACGAGCAGATTGATACTTAGTATGTTACTAAGAAAAAGAACTAGTTTGAGAGAAGATGCTTTCAGTGTACTAAATATTCTCTTTTTTTTAAAACAACAATCTATCTATCTATCTATCACATTTGCATCGTAGTCATAAATAATCAAGGTTAAAAGCATCTATCATAGAGTAAGAGAAATATTATCTAGAATGTAATTCTCGTTAGGTTTAGATTTTTATCTCGAAAGTGTATATGATTCGAATGACTTATTTTACTAAAGTAGTTTATCAATACAAATCATCTTTATATAATTTTTTTTCTCGACACTACTTCTTCGTTTTTTTTTTGTTTGAAAAAAATCTAGGCCAATAAAATAGAAATCCACTGCTTATGTCAATTTTTTTTTCATAAAGAAAAAAAATTGTCTCAAACAGACTATTCATTTCTTAACGAACAAAGCATGTCTCAGAAAGAAATAAGTAGCCTTGATGCAAAGCAAAAAAAAAGTTCTATGTCATCGTGCTGCTTGTTAGCTTTTCTCCTTCTGCTGCGCATTCGCTCCTGTTTCTTCTCTACGCCTTTTTCTCAAGCTAAAAGAAAAAAAAAAGATCTATTGGTGTTGGCATCGGCATATAGAGAATTGTGTGTGTGTTCTGTTCTTCGTTGTCCTCGACGATAAATATAGATTTCTTTTTAATTTGCCAAAACATACTTAATACAAAATGTGTGCTTTTTCGTTGTTTGTCAGATCGTTCTATTCGACTGAAACAACAAAATTTTTATTTGCATTTCGTTTATGTGAAGAAAAAATATCGACAACCAAATGCTTTGCAATTGAGAATAGTTTTTCTTTCTTTCTTTTGTTTATCAGCATTATTATCATCAATTTTCTTTTAGTTCTCCTCGATGTAACGTTGGTTAACTTTTTCACAATAGTTATTTGTTATCGTTGAAATATATAAAATACCAACATGTCGAATAAAACGAACGAAGAACCGACTACATCAAAATCCAAGAAACAGGCATTACGGAAATTAGAAGATGGAAATGATGATGATGATGAATATGATTACATAACGGTTCCGCCCGATGGGGGATATGGTTGGGTCGTTTTAGTAGCTTGTTTTGTAAATAATTTTTAAGAAGTGTAAAAAAAAAGAACTATAACAAAAGAAAATCATTTGTTCTAGTGCATTAATCTAATTATCGATGGTTTTCTCTATGCATTTGGAGCTTTTTCCGATGATCTAAAACGTGTTCTCAATTGCCAAGAATGGGCTGTATCACTTGTTATTTCGCTTGCTTGCGGCTTTTATTTGCTCAGTGGTAGGTCACAATTCTGTTCGTTAACATTACATTGATGTCAAATCTTCTAGCACCGATTGCATCGGCTCTGTGCAATCGTTGGGGTTGTCGACCAATTGGAATTATTGGCAGTTTTATAGCTGCAATAGCTGTTGCTGCATCGGTTTTCTCGCCGAATGTTTATACTATGTGGTTATTATTCGGTTTTATTGGTGGAATTGGAATGGGTTTAGTTTATTTGCCAAGTATTGTCATGGTTGGATATTATTTCGAAGAAAAACGTGCGATTGCTACAGGTACATCGAAGAAAAGAAACTTTTTTATTCTAAAAAGTAGGTCAAATTTTTTTAAAGGTATTGTCACAGCTGGTACGGGCATCGGTTCAATTACATTTGGTCCATTATCTCGACTTTTGTTCGATGCATTCAAATGGAAAATTGCGTTGCTTGTCTTAGCAGCAATACTTCTTTTCTGTGCTGTTTGCTGTGCTCTTATGAAACCTTTAAAACCGCAACGAAAACGTCGTCAATTACAAGCTATCGAAATGTAAATATTCAATGTCAATCTTTGCATAAAATAATTGCTTCACTAGTTAACTAAATCGAATGTTAATAATCGAGATAATTTCTCTTTTTTTTATTTATTTCTATTGAATATATTTGCATAATAATTTATCGTTTTATTTGATTTTTCTAGGGAAGAAGATGTTTTTCAAGCGGTACGTGAATTTATTTTAATTGAAAAGTTCGTAGGAGATTTCTGGGTTTTTTTTCAAATAGACAACCTCACCGTTACTTGCGGAAACAAAAGAAGCTGAAGCCGCTGCTGCTGCCGCATCGACGGAACCTCGTAAATCGATTTCAAGTATAAAAGACGATGGAACTGGCGAAAATGTACTTCCGAAACGACCAAGAGCTAATTCAGCTATTTCAACCAAATCGAGACAAAGTATCAAAGCTGAAGATGCCGTTCGACCGTAACAATTTATTTCTGCTACATTAGTTTATTCTTGACTTTTCATTTGTATCTAGATTATACAAAGACGACGTACTCTATCAAGGTGATACAAGAGATCTACCTGAATTTCAATCTCAGCCAGATATTCCAACATACGTTCAACAAACAACTAATGTACCTGAATCACCAAAGAAAACACCGATGAAAGCCTTTTGGGATGTTTTTCTTAAAATGACAAATGTTAATGTTTTAAACGATAGAAAAATGATCATTATTTGCTTGGTAAAAATTCAATTTACGAAAATATTTATCTTTTTTTTTGCTTTGAAATAATCGTAACAGGCTAATGTTTGCTCAATGGTTGGCTATTATACACCTTATCTATTCATCGTTAAAGTTGCTACATCCGAACGAAATATTATCGAATCGAAAGCGGTATTTTTACTTTCACTAATTGGTAAATTGAAATTATTTGTCAATATGATTTTCGAAAAAAAAACGAAACATTTTTTTTTTGTTATTAAGGTTTTAGTAATACAGCTACTCGATTTCTATCGGGATGGATTACAAAAATACCGTATATGTCACCATTACTTGTCAATAATATTGGCTTAACTGTTGCTGGTGTTGTTACATTACTCGTGCCGTTTTGTTCGACATATCCATTGCTAGTTGCTTATTGCATTATTTGGGGAGGTTTTATTGGTAAATATTTTTTTCAAAAGTTCTTTGTTTTTAATCGAACATTCATTTTTTTATAGCTTTTCATGTTTCACTAAGTCCCGTTATTGTCTGTCAAGTTGTTGGTCTTGAACGTTACAGTAGTGCTCTCGGTTTGACTCTCATGTTTCGAGGTATTACATCATTGACAGCTCCACCCGTAAGTCAATATTAATCTATTTAGAAAAAAAAATCTGCATATATATATAATCTTTTTAACTCAGGTTATGGGTGCAATTCGAGATATAACATTGAGTTTTGATATTCCATTTATAATCGGTGGTTTAAGTTTTCTTATTAGTGCGTTAATGCATTTCATTTTAATGTGGATTAGTAACAAAGAAAGTACAGCTGCGAAGAAATCCAAAAATAAAACGGAAACTGCGGCAAGCCCGTCAACATTAGATGTGTGATATCAAAATATTCAACGATCCCTTTCTCTTCTTCGTAAAAATAGATTAATAGAATTTCTTTTCGTTTTTAAATTTCGTATCAATCAATGTACAGCTTGAACGATCGAACAGTATATGTATCCATTCTATCAATTTAATTTTTTTTGTCTTGGTTTCAATCAATATTTAGATTTAGTTTGAATAAATATACAATCGAGTTCAGGGCTAGATTTACTTTTTCTGTTTTTTGTATATCAAATCAGTACTATTGACAGAGAGAATATGTACTTAAATGTATTTGTCATTGACAAAGTAAAAAGAAAATTTTTATTTTGTGATTTTGAAAAAGACAAAACGAAAGATATTTTAGAGAGTAGGAGAACAGTTTTATGAAATGTAATTGTTTATGAAATTTAGGTGCAATTATAATTTGCATCACATGAATTTGTATTACGATTAAATTTTTGTCCTTGAGGGCATGAAGCAGCGAGTGGTGCTAAAAATAAAAAGATTATTCATAGGAACAAAAAAGACTTCGATTTCTATCGAATATATTTACCACCAGATGCTTGAGGACAATAGAAATATCGACCGAGAGCACAGTTAGCCGTGTCAGGAAAAACACCAGCATTTGTACATGTAAAATAACCTGTTGAATGAACGGCAACAGAAAAAAAAAGTTCTTTCATTGCTCAATTAAATAAAAAAAACGTACATAGTTCACATCGTGTACCAGCCCAGCCGGGATTGCAATGACAATATGCATAAACACTAGTTCCCGTTGTTTGTTGAACGCATGTTCCAGATACACATGTACCAGTTGCACAGCTTCCAGGGTTACCTGAAAAGGAAATAGTATATGTCGATTGAATTTATTTCGAAAGTTGATCGATAATAAACCTTGTAATTCACAGTATGAACCCGAGAATCCTGTCAAACACCAGCATACTTCTTGACCATTTTCAATATTACATACACCACCATTTACACAGGTTCGGTTACAGACAAACTGACCAGTTCCACCGCCACCACCAGTACCTAAATATCAAGAGAAATACGAAGAAAATAAAAGTTTAATGTCTAATTGTTATTTTTGATTTCTTACGGCAAGGTCCATTTACGACTGGTGGAACATTATTTGGACATGTACAAACTGAATCGGTCAATGTTGGTGGAAGATCTGTACAACAATAACCATTCGAACCATCATAAACACCAGCTACGAGATTGCATGGATTACTAGCACATGAAACTACAATATCAATTAAAATTGATTTTAAACGAACATAAATAATTTCACTGTTTTTCAATACCTGCATATGCTAGTTGAACTTGTTGTTGAATTGCAAGAGCGATAACAGCGACGATGAGTACTTTCATGTCTTCGAAACCGAAATAATATCAATCGATGACCATACCATTGCTTTATATTCGAATATTCAAGGCCATGAGTCAATATTTTCTTATTATGAATATCCATTTCCTATTTCGTCTTGTTGCATGAAAATGATATTTTAATACTTTAATATTTTATTTGAGCTATTCTGTTTTTATTTTATATTTCAAATAAAAAATAATCCAATGACAACAACACAACGACAACAACAACAACAACAACAACGAAAAACTTCCATTTGCCATTATTTTATTTTTTTATCGATGAAGATAAAATTCATTTTAATAAAAAATGAACTTCTACTAAGATTAGTATGACATTCGTTATATTTTATGCTTTTTATAATTACTTAAGAAAAATAGCTGTCAATCGAATGTCCTTTCAATATAATAAGATTATTATTATAAGAGTTATTTAGACACGCAATTAAATATAATACTATAATATAAAAACTTGACGTGCATGAAAAGATGTATAACTACAATTGAAAGTAACGAGTCGGTGATTTGTATTTTAAGAACGAAAATTATGTGTTCGAATAGAAAATGAGCAATGAATCATAGGGATGCAACAAATCTCAGAGACGATTTGGATTTGAGATTTGTATAGTCAAGGATTTGTAGATTTGGTGTTGGATTTGGTATTGGATTTGTTTTCTTATAATACAAATCTTCCAAATAGATTTGAAAAGTTATATTCTTTTCTACCTCTTGTCAAATAAACTATTTCGATGTAGAATGTCGCAGGAAAAATTAAAATTCTGGAATTTTGAAAAATGTCCTCAGCTTGTACCATTTATGGTGATCATATTTTTAAATATAAAACATATCAGTAAATGGATTGTTTTCATTGCTAATCTAGGAAATATTATACAGATCTGTAGTGATTCAATTATTATCTATTTTCTTGACAAACGTTTTGCTCAAATTCTAAGAAAATTTCTTCGACTCGACGTTCAAGTTCATCCTCATATATTCTATCACTAATTCTAATATGTCAATTTCCGATCTCTATCGTAGTAAAATACTATTGGTTTGTTTATTGTACAATGAATCATTTAGTTTCATATTCTCTCTTCTTATTTTTCCTTTCCCTTTCCATCGTCGTTTTTTGCTCTTTCTGATATAATAATAATAGAATCAATAGAATAAACCGTTTCTCGTAGATCTGCTGATGCATTGTAATAGAAAAAAGAAGAGAAAACTTATCCTTCTATTTATTGTTTATCCATACTTTTTTTTTAGAAATGTTTTTCAAACAGAATAAAATCAATCTTAGAAGAATTCAAATAGAATAGACACTTCGAAGACGAAGACATAAATATGTCAACTAGATTGCAGCGAAGAGCGAGTGCAACCGGTGTACGTACACGTTCAGGAGATGCATCGGAAAAAACTCTCGATGATTATTATCATGCCGTTGCAAAAACGATTCTTTGTAATCAAAATCCGTTAACAGGTCTGTTTGCAGCTGGAAAAGACACTGATCATGCTTGGGTACGTGATAATGTCTATGCAATAATGGCTGTTTGGGGTCTATCGTTATCATATAAAAAACATTTGGATCAAATGGAAAATTGGACGAAATGTTATGAATTAGAACAAGTAATTCGAATTCGATCGAATTGAACAATTAAAGTTCGTTTTTTCTTCTTCTAGAGTGTTGTTAAAACCATGCGTGGTTTACTAATATGTATGATGAAACAAGTTAAGAAAGTCGAAAAATTTAAATCAACTTTAAGTCGTGATGATGCATTGCATGCGAAATACTCATCTGTAACTGGTAGATTATTCTCGATATTATTAAATTGATTTTTTAAAACAAATTTACATATCTATTTCTAGGTAATACAGCTGTAGCTGATAATGAATGGGGTCATTTACAATTAGATGCAACTTCATTATTTTTATTAGTACTCGGTGAAATGACTTCGTCTGGTTTACATATTGTCTATACACTTGATGAAGTAGATTTTGTTCAGAATCTCGTTTTTTATATCGAACAATCGTATATGATTCCGGTAGAATATCTTGAAATGCGAATGTTTTTGTTTTGTTTTCAATTTCATTTCATTAGGATTACGGTATATGGGAACGAGGTGATAAAACCAATCATGGTTATCCAGAATTAAATTCAAGTTCAGTTGGCATGGCTAAAGCAGCATTAGAAGCCATGAATGAACTCGATCTATTCGGTAGTAATGGGGGTCCACGATCGATCATTCATGTTTCATCGGATTATATCTATTGGTGTTATTCAGTACTTAAATCTATGTTACCACGTGAATCATTTTCGAAAGTAAAATTCGTCTTTTTCTTCTTAACAAAATAAATAATTGTGTTTGTAGGAAACTGATGCTTCACTATTGAGTATAATCAGTTATCCAGCATTTAGTATTGAAGATCCTGATCTTGTTACTGAAACAAAAACAGGCATTATATCGAAATTACAAGGTCGATATGGTCTATCACGGTTTCTTCGTGATGGTTATCGAACTCCACTTGAAGTAGATTTCGATCGTTGTTTGATGAAATAACAAAAATGCATATCGATTTTAGAATGCTTCGAGATTACATTATGATCCGTATGAGTTAAAGCGTTTCGAAAGAATTGAATGTGAATGGCCGTTATTTTTCTGTTATTTAATTCTCGATGGATTGTTTCATGAAAACGAAAATCAAGTTTGTTGATTCGAGAGAAGATATAAATATTTGTGATTGATATCTTCAGGTTACACTCTATTGCGGTTTGCTTGACGAATGTATTATCAAAGATTCGGAAAGCATACAGATTATCCCCGAATTATACGCTGTACCTGGTGATCGAGTAATGGAATTTCTATTGTTGATTCTGTAAATCAAAAAAAAGTTTATTTTAGGTTGAAGAGGAAAAACGTGATCCACATAGTACAAATCGAATACCAATGGGTCGTATACCTCATATGTGGGGACAATCTCTTTATATACTCGCTATGCTTGTTAAAGAAGTAAGAAATTCATGAAAAAATTAATTTCTCAAAAGTAATTGTGTTGTTGTTTTTTTTAAATAAAAAGAATTTCTTAGCACCTGGTGAATTAGATCCATTGAATCGTCGTCTTATAACTGAACCTAAGCCTGAAGGTTTCGTTCAAGTTTGTATTCTAACTGACAACGAAATTATTCAATCAAGATTAGCATCAGTCGGCATTCATATTCAACAAGTCAAAGATCTTGAATTAGTTCAAGTTCGATCCGTAAAAATTCTTCAAAACATCTATTCACATCTCGGTAGAAACGAACGTCTAGGCCTAACTGGTCGTCCATCATTTGAAATGGGCCCATTTTCAACTTCAAAACTTTATACAATCTGCGGACGAACATTAGCTTTTACTCCATCAGTAAACAAAACAAAAAACAAGAATATAATCCTCTCTTTTTTGTCTCTCTCTTTCTAGTTTATGGATCAACATACATTCTATCTCGCTTCGGATATCGATTATATTATTGATCGTTTTCGTACATACATATCATTTCTAAATAAAAATTGGAATAATATAACTGGTCGTCCGGTTGTTGTTGTCGTTCTACGTAGTGATCTCGTCGATGTTGATCCTATACCGAAAAATGTTATTCAAACATTAAAAAAACTGAAAACAGGTTACATCAATGGTGTACGTGTTCAATTGGGCAAACTCGAAGATTTTATAAATACATCATGTGTAACAAGTCTCGATTTTGTTTTTCGTGAAGATGACGATGAAGATCCCGAAGATAAACTCATGGATTTACTTCAATCAAATTCTGATACCAATGAAAAATCAACATTTTTCACACATCAAAATGTCGACTATCGATATCAAAAACGATATCGAATTAAAAAATTAGCACAAATTCGCGGTGCTGTCAAACGTAGTTACAGTGTTAGTCATCATTCCGGTGATAGTAGTGTTGCACAAAATATTCTAAATTCAAATCTTGCCGACGATCAAGACGATCAAGCCGACGCCAATGTTCTCAATCATATCCGTGCCGATGAACACACATTATCAATGTCGAATCGACGTGATAACAATCTCCGTGATAAAGAAGTTCATGATATCATTGCACTTTTACAACATGCAACATCGATTCAGGATCAAGCTGATATTTTGCATTATCTTTGTATGAACAATGGAATTGATTTCGAATTTGAACATGACGGACATCGTGTTACTGTTAAACATCTCATACAGGAATTGTATACACGTGCGTGTAAACAACGTATCTGGTGGTGTGTTCGACATTGTGCTGGCATGTTACGCATGCGTAATGAAAGTATAGCGCAAAGTTTAATTGCAATCTTAGCTCAACAGAAACAATTGACAATTGGCTTGCCACCGGCACCACGTGAACATGTTCTAACAAGTCCAATGACAGCCGAACAGTTGTATAACACAATTGTTACGGCGACAGGCAACGATCCGACAATGATTATGTTAACACAAGAAATATTCGTGTTTCTACAAACATTTATTAATAATGAACCGCAATTATTCGCTGGTATGATACGTATTCGTGTCGGTTTGATAATTCAAGTCATGTTAGGTGAATTAAAACGAACATTACAATCGACAGACGATGATACAATTGATCATTTGTTAAATTTAAGTCCCTATGAAATAAAATGTTTATTACATATAATTTTAAGTGGCAAAGAATTCGGTATTACTGAACATTCGACGAAGCCAACGCCGGAAATGGCTGATCTATCGAAACAAGAACGTGATATGAGAATAATTCGAAATGAAATTAAAGAAGCGAGCACAAGAAAACTCAGTGTACATCTCAATTGGATTGATCATCCGTCTGAAGATGAAGAAGATGATATTGGTAAACATGGTCAATGGATTCGTCGACGACGATTAGATGGTGCATTGAATCGTGTACCTGTTCGATTCTATGGACAAGTTTGGCAAACATTAGAAAAAGTCAATTAGAAATTCATTTGAAATGTTTATTATTAGAACATCTTCTCTTTTGTTTTCGTTTTTTTAGTGTAAAGGAATTAAAATTGCCGATTATATTCTCTACAATAGTCTCACACAAGAAATGACTCAAGAAGAAATTAAATTTGCTCTACGTGTCGAAGAAGCACTTAATCGTGTGCCATTTACTGAATATCGACAATTGATTGTCGAAGCTTGTGTTATATTTACTTTGATTGCACTCGGTGATGCCAGGTGCGTGTTCATATTTCAAAAAAAAAAATATTGAAATGATTTTGATTTGTGTTAGATTTCATTGGGAGGAAATTATTAGTATTGAGGAAATCGTTTCGAATGCAAATAGTATTTTTCTGCAAGATCAACGAGCATCAGGTGGTGACGCAACGAAATGTTGTGCAAATGGCAATCCATGTGGATCAGCAGCTGGTATTTGTCTGCATTTCTACGATTCAGCACCGAGTGGTCGATTTGGAACAATCAACTATTTCCTTCGAGCACTTTTGAAAATCTTACGCATCGACGAAACGACAGTCTGCTCGATTAGTTAAATCTGTTTTGTTTCGAAACAGTACGAACAAGTTCACGTTTTCGTTTATAATTGATTGTTTTTTTTTCTTCTATGCTCTTCAATAGATTTTCATTATTTAGATACTCTGTTTTCTTTTTTTGTATACATGTCAAACTTTGCTTCCCATTTGACTTTCGAATACCTAAATTTCGTTTTATTCGTCTCTTTTTCTTTCTTCTTTTGTATTTATTGTATTTTTTTTCTTTCCCTTATAACAAACAAACGCATAGACAAACTATTCGATTTAGATATAAACGAAAGACAAAAATACGAGATTGATTTTGATATAAAAAAAGAAAATTCGAGATGCCGATTTTACGAACGAATTCAGACGAGAATGAATCCGACACGCCATCATCAGACGATATTCTGAAAATTTTAATTACAACAGATAATCATCTTGGTTTTGCCGAACGAGATGATGAACGTGCCAATGATTCTTTAATTGCGTTCGAAGAATGCTTGCAAATAGCACGCGATGAAAATGTCGATTTTATTCTACTTGGTGGAGATCTATTTCACGATAATAAACCATCGAATCGAATTATGTTAGAATGCATGAATTTATTAAGAAAATACTGTTTAGGTGATAAAACAATTGAATTTAAATTGATAAGCGATGAGAAAATTAATTTTTCATCAACTGTACAAACAAATCCATTTCCATGGGCCAATTTTAAAGATCCGAATTTAAATATTGGCATACCGATATTTTCTATTCATGGCAATCATGATGATCCATCAGGTTCAACGCCATTATGTCCACTCGATCTTTTAAATTCATGTGGTTTAATAAATTATTTCGGCAATTTATCATCATTGGAAAATATCGATATACATCCATTGCTTTTTCGTAAAGGTCAAACAAATTTATCGATCTATGGTCTCGGTTCAATACGTGACGAACGTTTACATCGAATATTTCTTAAAAATCAAATTAATCTCTTACGTCCAACGAATGAACCTGAAAATTGGTTTAACATATTTGTTATTCATCAAAATCGTGTTGCTCATGGCCCGAAAAATTACATTCCCGAGCAATTTCTTCATGAATTTCTTGATATTGTTATTTGGGGTCATGAACATGATTGTCGAATTACACCGGAATTTAATACTGTACAAAAATTTTTCGTTATTCAACCTGGTTAATTGACATTGATATTTTTCGATAGACTTGTTTTTTTTCTTTTTGTTTAAGGCAGTACAATTCAAACGTCGTTGAGTGAAGGTGAACAAATACAAAAACATGTTGGCATTCTTCATATACATAAGAAGACGTTTAAATTACAGCAACGACCCTTACAAACTGTTCGACAATTTTATTTTGTTGATATACAATTAACTGATCATATCGATGAGAAAGCTTTGAAAACATTGTCAAATACGAAACTTGAACAGAAGCTCGATCAAATTCTTACAAATACCGTATGAGAAATAATTTTCTTTTAAATATGTAGCAAAACAAAACTCGTTCTTTTCTCCTAAATTTCGAAATAGATCAATGAATTACTTATTCGTGCTAAAAACGAACATACTGGTCATCCTAAACAACCAAAAAAACCGTAAATCATCTCTCTCAATGTGTAAAACGAATCATTTTCTTTTTATAAATTTGTTTTTCAATAGTTTAATTCGTTTACGCGTTGATTACACGGGCTTCGACCTATTCGATTCATTCAACGATATACGTTTTGTACAGAAATTTTCTGAACAAGTTGCGAATCCGAAAACCATGATTAGTCTACATAAAAAACGTGAACAAAATCTCTTCAAAGCCAATGAAATCAAACTCGATCCCGATGCAATTAAAATTTCAAATGAACAATTTCAACAAGCACAACGCGTCGAAGATTCGATTCAAACTTATTTCGAATCAACAAACGAAGTGACAAAAGAAAAAAAACGAAAAAGATCACACTCTCAAAATCTCATTTCATTTTTAGTCGAATCGTTTACGTTTGCTCGATGAAAAATCGATGCTAGCAGCTCTTACTGAATTTATTGATAAAGATGAAACTTATGCATTGAGTACAATGATCGAAGCACAACTCGAACAGAGTCAAGTTAATATTGAAATGTCTTGATTTTCAAATGAAATTGAATTGATTTGTTTTTCTAATAGAATTTTCTTTCGAATCAAATTCAAACCGATGATGTAGCTCTACTCGAAGAAGAATTAAAACGTTTTAAAGCCGTGCAAAATCTCGATGATGATCAAGCGACGAAACGACGTCGAGATTTATTAGTACGTGCTCGACAAGAACGTTTGAAAATCAACGGTGGAACCGATCGAAATAATAATAGTGATGATGATAATGATGAAGTGGTAATGACACAATCAATCGAAAACGATGATGATGATGATGAAGATAATGAAAATGATTTCGAGCAATTTTCGACTCAAAGATCGACAACAACACGTGGGCGTGGACGTGGACGAGGTCGAGGTCGTGGCCGAGCAGCGAAAACAACTACAGCGGCTCCTTCTCGAGGCAAACGAAAGCCTTTTTAGAAAATGATATTCTTAAATCGAGATTTTATTCTACTATATATATTCGTGTTTATTTTTTTGTTTGTTAAAAGAAAAGCGAAATTGAGAAATAAAAAAAAATATCGAACGATGAATGTTTTATTCTATTCCGATTGTTGATTAATTGATGCATAGAGTTTATTAATATTTTCCTTGGTTTTCTGTTTTAATTGTTGATTATCTTGTTGAAGTTGTTGATATTCTTCGTAGAGTATTTGAAATTCATTGACTTGTTTTGTATGAAAATCGAATGATGTTCGATGAACATGTCGATGTTCAATTGATTCATGAATTTGTTTCTGTTGAATGACTAATTTCTCAATTAAATTTCGAAGAATATCTTCTTGTTGATGAATTCGTTTGTCATCGATAGCTCGTCGTTGTTTGAATTCGTTTTCATCTTGACAAATTTGTTCGATTAAATTCGTTTTTTGTGTTAAACTTAATTTCAATGCATTTAATAATTCAACATATGAATATTTCGATTCGAATGTTTGCTGATAATTTGAAATAATCGAACGAATTTGTTCACGTTTACTTGACATTTGTATCAAACGTGTTTCTAATTGTTCAGCTGTTAATTTCAACGGTGAATAGGAATCAAATGAATTTTGAAATTGATTTAAAATATTCGTTAATTCACGTAGATGATTATCGAGTTGATTTAGATAGTTTTGTGTTTGAGAGAAATGTGTTTTATGTTCATGAAATTTCTCGAATAATTTTTCGATTATTGTTGAATTTGGTTTTACATTCGGAATTGTACTCATTGGTGTCGAAAAATCAATTAATGATTCCTGATGATATTTATTTTGATCGTGAATTTTAGGTGTCGATAACAACATCATCTCATAATTCGCAGTCATTACTATGTAATTTTCGATTTGTTTGAATGAAACAATAGAATGGATTCTTCTTCTTTGATTTCTATAAAAGATGGACTCGTAAACAAATCTAGACACAAATATACGTAGAAGAGAGAAGAATCGTTTTTATTTTGACTTCAATAATAAATGATTAATGTCGATTAATTGATCTATGAAACAGTTCAATAATTTTAACAAACGAATCGTTAAAGTGGAAAACTGATTATAAAATAAAAGAAGTAAAATGTGTAAAAAGCACTCTAGTAACACAAAACAACAGAATTAAAGATTTATCTTGTTGATTAAGAAGTCAATTGAATAGAGTCTTTTTTGAATTCGAATTTTAGGTTAAACTACATAAGTAGATTGTTGTTTTTTTATTTTGGTATTTTTTTATGTCTGGGTGATTACCGTTGATTAACGATCCATTAAATAGAAATGTTTCAAAATAATAAATGAAAACACTTGACAGCTTGTCGACGTCTGACACAGTTCGAAGTTAAAGACTACTGTAGACATCTTTTCCAGTACTTAACTATCGTAAGTAAAAAAAGAATAACAATGTCGATATCTCGATGTAATATATAAATTACAAAACAAAAATTAATTTAGAAAAAAAATATATCAATTTGTTTATTTCTCGTATTAGAAATACGCTCAGTCTTTTCTTTTTAAAGTTTATATTTAGCTTAAATTTGCCCGTCGATATTAATAAATAATTAATTAGATAGGGTATATGAGAAAATACTCTAGGGGAATCACTTCATTAACATGCTGTTATAAATGAATTTAAATCATTCACATAAAAGCTAAATACAAATAATTTTCATTCGAGTCTTCAATTCAATTAGTTTATCTTTATTTTTTTTTCCTTTGATGTTGATAATCAAAATTCAAATATCATCGATTTCATTCGAATTCTTCGAGTTCAAATGTACCTAAATACCATTGAAATTAAACAAAGACTGTGTTGAGCTAAATGATTCAATTATGCGTATGTTTGCTACGTCAGTCAGAAAGGATTAAAACAGCGTTTCTTTCTATTTAATAAAGCTAATTTCCCGTTTAAAAACAAGTCGTCCTCAATTTTTTTCCCTCTTCATATCAAATTAGTCTATCATGACAGTGTAACAAGAAAAAGAAAAGAAATATGTAGATTTTCAAAGTTGTGAAACAAAGAAAGAATTAGTGGAATATACGCATAGTTTAATTATTTGTGCATTGAGAAGAACACAAGAAAAACGCACACACATAAAAAATCGTCGATGTTTCCTAAGTAAACGAAGGCAATTTTAAATCGAGTTCTTGCGTACATTTATGTTGATTGAGTGCAAATAAATAAAATCCGAAAAAAGGTGACTAGTTTCTCGAGAGAGAGAGAGAGAGGGAGAGAAAAGACTACAAACGAGAAAGTGAGAAAGGAAATGAGGACCGTCAAAGATGATCGATGCGCTTTTCTCATGTCAGCGACAATGACTTTACTCCGAATACCTACTATGAGTATACCGAAGAACAAGTGTGTGTGTGTGTGTGTTGTGTGCGTGAACGAACAAAAGAAAAAAAATGAAAAGAATAAATAGTAACATAGTAGGAACGACAACAGCGCGCCGGCGTCGACGACGATGATGATGATGATTTGATGTCCGTTTGTCACTAAGCAAGAGTTTCTTTTCCTCTATGATCCATAAAGACAAATGGGCTTCGTTTGTCGTGTAGATTTTCTATATTGTGAACATATTTTTCTTTGACTGTCATGAGTAGAAACGAAATAGAAAGCATTCTTTTTTTTTTGTGCTTCTATCATCACCGATGTTGCCAATTGCTCAACTCATTAAGATGATCACAGTTCTTTTTCTTTTTATTCATTCTTTGTTACATATTTGCTTATATAAGCACATTTATTTTCTCTTTTTCGATTAGATCTATTGTATTTTTTTCTTTCTTTCTCTGCCTCTCGCCTTTTTATTGTCAACAAATCTACAAAATAAGTTAATTTGATAACGCAAAAAAAACATTCGAGAAACTATCATTGATTAAATCAAGTAAGCTACATATAAATTCATTTCTTTACATCGACTATTGATTCATCAAATAGAAACAAGATAATCAGTAAGAACAACAGCTCATATTCTTAATTCAAATCTGAGGATAAGTATAAAAAAACAGAAGAAGAGTATTAGTAAAGATTAAGAACATATAAACGGTCTCTTGAAAACAAATGATTTAGAATAATATATATATTTTTCTTTCTTAAATGCTACTATATTATTTAATATGAAATTTCTTCTTTTATTTTCTCCCCTCCTCTATGTCAAAAATAGAAATTAACGAAAAAAAAAAGAATAAGAACATCGAGAACTAAATTATATTATACAAAGACAACAGTCGGTATATTAATGTCAATATTTTATATCCTTCAAATATTTTCGAGTGAGATATTAATTATTTTCGACAGCAATATCACTTTTTCTTGTCATGTCAACATGTATACGACAAGTGATCTGATGTGACAGCAGATTCTTGAAATAATTCTCGTTCTCTCTCTCTCTCTGTCTATACACACATACAAATCAATCTATATATCTGTTTACATTGTTGATAATAGTCATTGAAAGATATGTGAGAGCAACTAGAAAGAACTAGATAAGAGAAAAAAAGAAGGCAAGTAAGATTATATTCCGAAGGAAATAGAATAACAGACAGCGAAATAGTCACATTGACAAAACACTTAGTCAACAGAAAAAAAATTGTCGTGATAGATAGAAACAAGTTGCATCTTCATTATTTGTTTCTACGACTTCAGTTTTATTTGCAGTGAATGAATTAACTAACTAATAATGTCGACATATCGACCAATGTAGATCCTTTTCTTTTTTTTCTGGCTATAATTAGACATGCCATCTTGTATACTAGATGTTGACAATCCTTTAGTAGTACATAAAATACAATGAAACAAAAACGCAATAAATGAATGAAAAAAAAACTTTCTTTATTTGTTTTTCTTTTATTGTTAATGTCGCTTTTTTATTTTAAAATTTCCATTGAACATATGGTAAACATAGTTGCATAGATAATGTTGGTAGAATAAGAAAGAGAGAGAGAGCGAGAAGCGAGGTTTTGCAAGCTCGTTTTTTACCATAATAATAGTAATACTTCTAATAATAATAGTAATGGTTTTCACTATCGTTGGCATTCTTTTCCTGTTGTTTTCTTTTGTCTGACAAGTAAAGCATAATTCTTTTGATAACCCTATTACGGTAGTGTTCGTTGTTCATCGATTTCAATCGATCAATCATTTTTTTTTTGCATCTAGTTAAGTTCGTCTACGCATGTGTGTCTTTTGTTTCTATTCAACATGCTTTTCGAGTTTTTACCTTATTACATTTAACTTGGAGTAGACATAGAAAAACGTTTACTTGCTCATGCTTGGCAAATTTATACACATCCGGTAGTGCTACCACGCCAATAGATGCTAATAATCAAAAGTCAATTTTCTACTCGTCAATAGGTAAACGACATGGCCAAAAAGACAAAAAAAAAGGTCTAATATACTATGTTTGACATCCTCTTTCTTACTGAGCAATAAAAAAAGACAGCATGACCAAGACAAAGTGAATATTTAAATAAAAAGTCTAAAAATAAAATAATTCTCATATTTTATTTTCTTTTTGTCATTTATATCATTTTATATATGAGTACGTGGTGCACTTGTATTCTTCTATAATAGTTGAAATATGTTCTTCTGCTCATAGTGTGGGTATCGGAGGCGATCGATAATATGCAAACGATCGAGAATTGTCGTTGATGTCGGCGTCTTTGTGCGTTTCTCTCTCTCTCTCTCTCACTTTCTCTTTCCCTGACTCTCCTTTTCTTTTTTCTTCTCCTTCTTCTTTCTCTCTTTTCCCTTCTCCACTTGTGCTCTTAGTCGGAAAAACTTCTGTCAGAACGTCTACTATCCTAGTGTGTTTGCACAAATCGCATTATAATCTCATTGTCGCTGTTTGTTGCTCGATCCAAACTTATTGACATGCACATATATATATATATGTGTGTGTGTATATATATCTATATACTCTTTTCTTTGACTTTGTTATCGTCGAAAACAGATTAAATACATTATCAAACCCATTGAAGCGTATATGATAGTTCTCTGATTAGATCTATTTTTCTTTTCAACAAAAGTCAGGTATATTAGATTATTAATTAAATAGAGAAATGTAGAACAAAGAAATCGGCAGATGTGTTCCTTTCTCAAGTCTTACGTGACACGTTCTCATAGATTCGAGTGCACATATGAACATTTTATTCGTATTCCCCGTTTCTTTTAAAATATTATTTATAGTTTTCCGTCATTTGTTCTTCTTCTTTTTCTTCTTATTGCCTATTAGCGCAAAAACATGTAACTCTATTTTCAAGTATTTGTCAGGCTCTTAGATGTGAAATACGAACAAACAAGTACATGTCGATACTCGTGTCCTTTTCAGAATGGCTCACAATTGACAACGATTTTGTTATATATGAACTATCGGCTGTTGCGTGTCTTTGACTGTTTCACTTATTCTTTTTTAAAGACTCACGCACAAATATTTAACAAAGCAAGTTAGTCAATGAATAAAAATAACTAAGAAAAAAAACCTTTTCTTTAGTTTTTGTAGACTGAATGAGAGAGAGCGAATGAGTTTCAGTGTCACTAATGTTGTCGTTCTTTTATTTATTCATCAATGCATGCACATGACTACTTGCATGTCTCTTGAGTTATATTGATGTAGAGCATTGTCGTTTAGTCAGTAACCACATATGTTTCCTTCATAGAGATTGATAAAAAAAGAAGTTATTTTGTTTTTTTCATCATCAGATTTATCATGTCGAAGTTTTCTGTAAAGTTTTCTTTGATTTTCTCGTTCCATTTTCTGTCTCGTGAAGACAACCGTGATGGACGTCCGATCAATCTGGTTTTCATTGCGCTATAATGATTAACGTATTGACGATACAAGCAACATCTTATGCTTTTATCGCAATCGATTGCATCGATAATGATAAGATATATGCGTATATATATATATGATCAGTAATTGAATACTATTCCAACGATTACTTCACTAAACGTCATCGAAAATATTTGTCCACCTGATGATTGATTGAGAAATGTATTTTGCAAATTATCTCTCAATTTGGTTTTATAATCCGTTTTTGTAAGTTTCTTAATGTATTTTTATATGGAAAAAGAACATTTTTTTTCCTATTTTGAACATCATGGTAGCCTCTAGAGACGAGAATCCTAGTCGTCAACAAGAAGATCAATGTCCCGTTGGCATGAAGGTTCTCATGTTTATTTCTTTGCAAATATGATCGCTTAGTTTTGCATATTTTATCGAAAAAAAAACACACACACACACACAGAGAAAACTAATCGATTAGTTTGTAATTAGAATTTTGCTTTGTTGTTTAAATTGAAATTCAGATAAGACAATATATGATATATCAATAGAGATAAGACAAATTCATTGACATTTCTTTCGATAAAGAACAACAAATGCGTATATTCGAATAAAATAATAATAATAATAATTAAGTTCGATGATAAACTAGATAGTAGTAGACATACAAATATGTGTTGGGTGTGTGCGTTTTGTGTATATCTATATCTATATCTATGGTATTGAAAAACATGATGATAAATGTCATTATTTGTGTTCGTAGAATTTCTTCGTTGATTATCAAGTTTTTTTACGTTCTTGCAGGGAAATAAACAAATATCTCCATTGAATGATAATGTTAACTATTAATATCCCGCTGATTTCTTTTTCTCGATGCTGCATATAAGTCATATGAATACCTTTATGTCTGCAGTTTCTCTTTCTTTTTCTCTTCTATATTTCTTTCGAGTTACTAGGAATCCGTCAATCATGATTTTCTCGTTAGACTTTTTTTTGTAGGCGTATCGGAAAGAGGAAAATCGTTATCCATCGTTTAGCGATAGAAATGATGCTGGTAGCCTACGGTGATCACAGCCGGTGGATAATTTAACCATCGATCATCGTTTTATATTTACTTGTTTGTTTTCTTGTCTTTTTGAGTATCTCGAATTCATCTTTTTCGTTGCGTGTATGACAACAATTCAAAAAGTTCTTTTTGTTTTTTTTGTCTTCCTCATTTCATTCAACAATGGTTAGTGACATTAGTCTTAGTGTAGTTAGTATAAAGAAAAATGGATCGAATGATAGAATAAAACAAAACAAAATAGAATGAGATCTATAGACAAGAATTTTAATTTGTATAATATATCAATCGTAAATAATCAAAGCGAATCAGTCAGCCACGATACAGTAAAAAAAAATGTCTCATGTTGTTGATCATTTCTCTTTTTCTTTCTCTCTCTCTCTCTATTTCTTTCTTGCTTGCTTTCTCTACGGGTTGTGCTAAATGACAAAATTGGCCTCTAGTAGTAGTGATTTTATATGACATATACAAACACACATATTAAAGACATAATAGTTTAAAAAAATCAAAAAACAAACACTTGCAATTTCAAGACTTATTTGATTTTTAAATAAAACAAAAAAAAAGAAACATTTCTAATCAACAACACAAGGTAAAGTACGTAGAGTCAAATAGGAACACAGACAAAAAAAACGAGGAAGAAGACTTTGTGATAAAAATTTCTATTCCATTTTTGATTTAAAATACATAGGTTTTCCTTTTTTGTTTCTAGATTTTTCTTTTTCTTCTTCTTTTTTTTTGATCCAATCAGTAACAATGCTGATTAGATTGCTTCTCAGAATCTTAAATCTAATGAGAGAACATGACATACATATTCTCAACTAAACCGAGAAGCAACAGCAGTCAAACGGAACGGTAATAGTAATTGAAGATTAGACGATCTCTTTTCATCAACAACGTCATTTGTTTTTCTCTCATTCACCAATTGACATTTTTTCTCTCTCTCTCTCCCCTTTACTTCTCTTTCTATTTCTCGTATCGTTATATTTTACCCTCGATCTCACTCACTCTCATTGTGCCTCTCGAATTCCTGACGTCGAAGTAACGGCGTTGGCTCCTCACGCATGATCGTCTCAAAATGAGACATGCTATACCATGGCCAAAGAATCAATCAGGAGATGACGCTTTTGGCAAACCAATTCAAACTTCGACGAAAAGAAATTCGACGACAATTGTGCCATTTTATTTCTGCTTTTCAACAATATCAACCAACACAATTCATATTAAATTCGAAACCAATCTTCATTATCAACGTGCAATTAAGTATCTCATCTTTATTTTCATCATTTTTATTTGCTCGAAGCATTATAATTATTGTCAACAACATACAATCTATTTCTTCTTATTTCTCTCTATATTCTTCTTTATTTGCTTCTCATTTTTCGTCATGCAACAACTATCGAATGATACAAGCTCGTGGAGTTTAATTGATATTCCACTTCCAATACCTTTATTTTACAATACGAATACATACGAAAATTTGCCTCATGGTGATTCAATTATTCCAATATCTATCGATCGATTATCAACTGTTGTACCACAAACAAGTGTAATCGATACAAGTCCTGTTAATTATTGGGCATTTGGTCTCATATTTTTTCCATTATTTACCATATTTGGCAATGTACTTGTTGTTGTTAGTGTCTATCGTGAAAAATCTCTACATACAGTGACAAATTATTTCGTTGTTTCGCTTGCCATATCGGATATAACTGTAGCAGCAGTTGTTATGCCATTTGCTATTTATCTCGACGTAAGTCAAATAAACAACGAAAAAAAAAGAGAGAAAGAGAACTTTAAGTAGACTATTGAATAAAACTTTCTCTCGTAAACGAAAATTCTTCACATCAATTACGAGTTTTGTTTTTCTCTGTTTTATTCAAGAAAATAATTGTAGGAAAAAACAGAGAACGAGAAAGTAGTTAATCACATCCTGGAAAAAGAAAACCAAAACGGAAATCTTCATATCTATTAAATTTAAGCCTTTCCATATCGATTTCCGAGTGGCAAAGGGAAAAGTCGAGTTGCCTCTATCGTATGTGTATTTTTTTCCTTCTTTTAGTACAAACATACTTGGAAATTATCGGAACGTTTATGTGATTTTTGGGTTGCATCCGATTGTATGGCATGTACAGCATCGATATTGAATTTAGTATGTTCGAAATTTTGAATTTCAAATTTAATATTTTTGTTTTTCTTCAGGTTGCAATTGCTGTCGATCGGTATGACAAAGAAAAAAACAGAACTTCATTTTATTTTCTTTCTTTCTCTCTCTCTCTCATAGTTATATTGCCGTAACTAAACCACTAAAATATGCTCGACATAAAAATCCGAAACGTGTCGCCATAATGATAGTTATTGTCTGGCTTGTTTCATTTTTTATTGCATTGCCCATAGTCAGGTAGAGTCATTAAGTCTAATTTAATATCTAAATAATTAATGAACTTGTATTCATTTTCTTTGCCTTCTAGTGGTGTAAATAAGTCTGATGTTCCCGATTATCCACGTGTTCCCGACGAATGTGCATTTTTTAATAACAAATTTCTTATATTTTCATCCCTTGGCTCATTTTTCATTCCATGTATTATTATATTTGCTATTTATTATCGAATATTTATGGTAATCATGGCACGTGCCAAACAAAATCGAAAACAATGGCGACCCAAAGCTGCAATCGAATCAGCTGCTGCACAACATCGTACCAATGCCAACCATTTAGTCACGTCATTTCTACATGAACGAAATGATCTACAAAATAACAATAATAATAATAACGACAACGACAATACTAATAATAATAATACAGATCATCATGATAACCTCCTTCAATCCACAGCTCTTCTTTCGACGAAACCGTCGGTGAACACACATGAATCTGTACAATTAAAGACTAATCCCGAACGAAATGTTCTTATGCTACAATTAACTACACCTGCCCTTTTGCCAACAGTTCGTGCGTCGATTAACGTCACATCATCATCCGGTGATCAACTTGACGATGATGAACGCGATGATATAGCGTTGTTTGTTCATCAAGAACAAGAAGATAATCATCGGAATCATACTAAAGAACTATCTCGAACAGTAAATCGAGCAACGAACTGTCAACTTGATGAATCTGCGACATTTCAAATGACGACACGTAGTTCACAAACTGAAGATCCCAAACATGCACATAACTCAGTCAAACATTTTAAAACACGTTTAAAAGCAAAACCAAGTTCAGACGGTTTGCCAACAACAACAACAAATCCTACACAAGCAAAAAGTGCAAAACGAAAAGCCTATTCACGCATGAAAAAAGAACGTAAAGCCACTCAGACACTTATCATTGTGCTAAGTATGTCATCAACAGTAGTTTTTTTTCTAATTACTCCTCTTTCACTACATAAATACTTAACTAGAGCAGACTAACCTCCAAACATGACTTTCTCTACATATTCCCTTTAGTCATTCTTCCTCTAAATATTGTTTCCTATTTTTAGTTTGCTTTCTTGTCTGTTGGCTACCATTTTTCGTGCTCAATAACTTGGTCAATACGATTTTTAAATTAACAAAAAAAACTGATACATTACTTATCAATAATTTTATCTTATCCTTATGTGTCTGGTTAGGTTATATAAATTCATTTCTCAATCCAATTATTTATACAATATTCAATATGGAATTTCGAAAAGCATTTGCCAAAATACTGTTTTCACCGTGTCGAACATCAAATCATTGAATATCAAAACAAATCCGGTTCATATATTTTTCTTCCTTTCCTAAACAATTTATTTCAATAACTTTCTTTTCTCGTTTTCAAAGCCTATCTCTTTTATTAACCATTCAAACTTTCTCTTCTTTCTTTTGTATTTTCAAATAAAATAAAATCGAGTTCTTTTTTTATACCAAAATCAAAAACATAAAGTGCACAGAATTCAATTGTTCATGAATTTTATTTAAAAAATTAATATAGAAACAAAAAAAGAAAAGATCAATGTCCAGCGTCCAATTGCTCTCTGAAAAAAAAAGCATCGATATTTTACATTGATGATAGATGTTCAGGGTGTAGAGGATGAGGAGATGACGCAGTTGAAGATAATGATAAGTTTATTGATGATGATGATGCACTAAAAATAAGAAAAACTATATATTTAAAGAAAGTAGGTTTGACTTGTACTCACGATTGTTGCCATATGGTAGGAGATGAATATGTATTTGCTTGGGAATTCCACATAGGATTTGGGTTTGTACTAAAAGATTTAAATATATAGATTATCTTGAAGGAAACATGATATTTATCGAAAGATCTTACTCATAGAAGGAAACATTGTGCGTATGAGCTGAATACGGTGTAGCAGTACGATTCTCCATAATAGGAGACGGCCAAAAATATGGAGGATAGTATGATGTTGATGGATCGTATGACGGTGATGGGCCTTGGACTTGAGACTAATGAAACAAATCAATCATAGGAACGCATGACTTTTAAATAGATAAAGGTACTCACTGTTGGCTTTTTAGCTGTTTCAACAGAGGTCGATGTAGTTTTGGGCTTTTGTTGTCTCTTGAAACGCGATCGTCGATTTTGAAACCAAATCTAATTAGAAAAATGATCGAATATTTACGTTCTTCATTTATAAAACATCAACAAGAACACTTACCGAGATTTTTTCATGACGAACATCGAGTAATTCAGCTAAATGATCAACCATCGTAACTTCAGGATAATGATTCTCAAGAAATGCTTCTTCTAAGATTTGTAACTAAACAAAAGCACTCATTCGAATCAATTGAACTCCATTTCCTCAAAAGTTACCTGTTGAACTGTATATTGAATACGTGTACGTTTCGTATAAGGCAAACGAGATTTTGTTTCAACAGTTGTTTGTTGTTGTTTATCTGAAATATGCTCATCAATTTCTACAAAAAGACAGTTTATAATGCTGAGAATAGAAATCAAAAGTTGAACTGCATACCAGAATTGTCAAAATCATGTCGCATTGGAATCGGTTGTGGTGATGGAACACGAACTGGTGTCGGAGGTGTCGGTGTTCGCGAAAGATAGCCCGAATCCGCAAAACGACTATTGTTGTATGTTTCGAACGATGGATGCGGTGGTGTATTAACTAAAATAAAACTTTCCTTATTGAATCCATTCGAAATATTTCTAACACAAGAAATTTTACCCGAAAGATTTGGATTGAATGAAACATTGGGTTGATATCCATGTGGATCATAATACCAATATGGATTGACACTTGGTGGAGGTGGATACGATGACATTATTGCTCGATGGTTAATGAATAGATATTCTTAATAGCTGAATTATGAATAAGAATATGTATCTAATTGATCTTATATACCTCTTGACGTATTCATTCTCCTATTTTCTATTGACCAACGAAAATGTTTCTTTCGTTCAATTAAGAGAACGAGAACCAATGGTTATCTTATTCTGTTTCGTCAATTGTTTTCGTCTGTTTTGAATATTATCAACAGCTTGAAAAGAAGAAGAAGAGAGAGAGAGGGAGAGAAGAGAGACAAGAGAAAAATGATCATTAATGATGACGAAATTAACTGCTGGCGCACAAGCTGGAACGAATGAGAGATATGTGAATATTTGTTTTACACCTGTTCGATATACAGTTTTTTGATGGTCAAGTCATTTTTTGAATTAAAATGAATTAGTAAAATGTATGGAAGTTTTATTTTTCTTTGATGACACATATTTTACTCGATTCAGTTAACGATGAACAATCATTGTCGTTGTTCATTAATTAACAAGTTGTTTTCTTTCTCTTTCGTTGATAATTGTTATTGAATCTTGACTAATTTCGAAATCGAAATACAATCTGGTGTATTCGTTTCCTTGTCATTTGTTCTGCTTGATATTCTCTTTTCTCTTAATGAGTGTGAATTATCGTTTGATGCTCGACATACCAAACGATTCTGTCAAGGCAATACTCATTACAGGCGACTTTCTCAGCTTTATTTTTGTTTTCTAACGAGAGAGAACAAGCAAAAAGATCATGATCGTGAAAATAATTTCGGTTAGATGTATTACATTTGTATGCATACAAAACAATTATCAATGTAAATAAAAACATCGAACAAGCTGTATGTTTGATGATAAACTATAGTATCGACAGAGGGTGCTGTAATCCGATGAGTTCTCTTTTTTTTTTACTAGAATGATTCTACCCTCCATTTCTCGTCAAGTTTTCGTTATGGCTGTTTGTCATTTGGATGTACGTGGATTAGAGAGGGATGTTTGAGTAAAAATAAAATAAATACGCAAATATTTTCTGAGTTAGACTTTCTAGATTGAATATGTCTGCAAGAAAAGAGTCAGTAAATGTAGACACAGAAAGAGGAGATGGTGCTCAAAGTGTTCAACAACAGATTCCGTCTCTGGCACCTGTCACATTAAATGGTCGAGAAATATGGGAAGATGTAAGTCAGCGAATGCCTATAAAAGCAAATTTTATTTTGTTTTTCTTTTTGAAAATTTAGTATAGAAACGAAATTGAAGCGAAAGCTCAAAAACGTATGTTTTACTTAAACGAAAATGAAAAACATTCATTCGATTCTTATATTTTAGATTATTCGATGCCATGCACGTTCAAAATGATTCCGTTGAAAATGTCTGTTACTGATATCGAAGGAATTCAAACATTTTTCTTCAAAGTAAACATCGATTTATAGATTTGTTCGATGAATAAACCATATTCTCTTGTTTTTAGGCTCGTGTTCCAAATAATAAGTTTGTTAATGTGCGAATAAGACTATCCGGCGAAAGAGAATCTCGTTTGAATCAAGTAGCAGTTGAACCGCATGCCACTGGTGATGTCAACGAAGAAATCATACATATCTTCTAAACATATTCATTATTTTCAAAGCTCTCAAAATATTATTCAAGCAGCAATAGTTTTCATTAGGTTCATTCTTTTCTGTTTTTCTGTGTCTTACTGAGGAAGTACGAATATTGTTTCTGTGATTAACTATTAGTTATTTGGTCTTGTTTTTGTTGTCTATTTCTCATATTTAATAGTTCGAACAAAACTGATCAGAATAAAATTAAAACAGAATCAAAGTCACGGGTACATGTTTTCGTGAATGCCTTTATTGAATCACAAACATTGCACACGATTACAGTTTAAATATGTAGTCTATCCGATATATTTACGAATTCGACGATTTTTCTTTGTTCGCTTATAGAAAATGTTTTGAACGTAGAGAACAAAGAACTAATAGATATATGTATGCAGTTTTTCTTGTTCTATGTAATGTTAAGCCTCGATATTTCAAAGAAACGATTGGAGAATGATTCGAATCAGGGCGTACTAACTACAATAAAAGAACGACAGATATCACGTTATTATGGAGGTTTTTGATTGTAAGCCCTGGAGTGTATAGATATCTTTGCCCGCACAATATCGAGAAACATATATCTATCGCGATATCTGTACTTTGAATTACCTCGATCCATGAACACATCTATTCGAACATACCTCGATGTCGATATGTAACCGATCACAATTTAAATGCATGATATCACACGATAAAGGAAAACGATCGGTATATAAATGCTTGATTTTTTTCATAATTTTTTACTACCCTTATAACTTTCTTTACGAATATACTGCTGATCAGTATGTATAAGGTAAATTGCATTCTAAAACGTTTTCGTAAATACAATTTGTTCAATTATTTTAGGCAACTTTATTCTTCGCACTTTTGGCTTTATCTGCCTCAGTACCATTACAAAGTATGTAGAAATGAAATCATCAAATGAAAAGTATTTAATTTGTCGATTTATATAGCTTACAACGGAGGCAATGCAGGATTTTCCGCCGCAATTCGATCAAATGATAATGAGGAAACAGTCAACACACTAGGTGCTGGCTATTCTTATTTCAAGAAACAAGACATCGAATCACGACCATTATCTCAACAAAAAACATTCATTCCATCACAAGATTTAGTTTCACCTGTTGATGACAGTGCTAATCAATACTCTGGTTATTCGAAATCAAGTGCACTTGATCAACAAGCCGGTTTCCGACCTGTTGTCAGCCGTGGATACGGTCAACAAGAAACATTTATCCCACAAGCTCCAAAAGTCAGCGGTGGATATGGCCAACAAGAAACATTCATCCCACAAGCCCCAAAAGTCAGCGGTGGATATGGTCAACAAGAAACCTTCATTCCACAAGCTCCAAAAGTT
>ERZ778023.903-NODE-903-length-55500-cov-8.025449_pt1 | contig 55500 bp, 39 predicted proteins | sample MGYA00375753_ERZ778023 | MGnify/ENA primary metagenome ERZ778023 (study PRJEB29350, sample SAMN05389822) | bioreactor metagenome | isolation source: Ammonium sulfate bioreactor | place: South Africa: University of Cape Town | collected 2014-04-04 ... | reverse complement strand
ATTTGACCACCTGCGGCAGGAACATCTTGCCCGAGCCGAACAGGTCGCCCACGACATTCATGCCCGCCATCAAGGGGCCTTCGATCACGTCCAGCGGGCGGACGGCGGCGGCGCGCGCCTCTTCGGTGTCTTCCACGATGAAGGCGTCGATGCCGTGCACCATGGCGTGGGTGATGCGCTCGTTCACCGGGGCGCTGCGCCAGGCGGCGTCTTCGACCGCAGCCTGGGTGCCGCCGCCCTTGAACTGCTGTGCCAGTTCCAGAAGGCGCTCGGTTGCGTCCGTGCGGCGGTTGAACAGCACATCCTCGATCCCCTCGCGCAGGGGCGTCGGGATGTCCTGGTAGACGGTGAGCTGGCCGGCATTGACGATGCCCATATCCATGCCCGCCTTGATGGCATGGAACAGGAACACCGAATGCATCGCCTCGCGCACCTTCTCGTTGCCGCGGAAGGAGAAGGAGAAGTTGGAGACGCCGCCCGAGATATGGGCATGCGGACAGGCGGCGCGGATCTCGGCGGTGGCCTCGATGAAGGCCTTGCCGTATTCGTTATGCTCTTCCAGGCCCGTGGCGACGGCGAAGATGTTGGGGTCGAAGACGATGTCCTCGGGCGGGAAGCCAACCCGGTTCACCAGGATGTCATAGGCGCGCTTGCAGATTTCCAGCTTGCGTTCACGGGTGTCGGCCTGGCCAACCTCGTCGAAGGCCATCACCACCACGGCGGCACCGAAGCGGCGCACCTCGCGGGCACGTTCGATGAATGCCTCTTCGCCTTCCTTCAGCGAGATGGAATTGACGATCGCCTTGCCCTGGCAGCATTTCAGGCCGGACTGGATCACGCTCCATTTGGAGCTGTCGATCATCAGCGGCACCTTGGAGATGTCGGGCTCGGACGCGATCAGGTTGACGAAGCGGGCCATCGCCGCCTCGCTGTCGATCAGGCCCTCGTCCATGTTGATGTCGATGACCTGGGCACCGTTTTCCACCTGGCCGCGCGCGATCTCCAGCGCCGCCTCGTAGTCGTTCGCCGCGATCAGCTTGCGGAACTTGGCGCTGCCGGTGATGTTGGTGCGCTCGCCCACATTGATGAAGTTCAGGTCGGGCGTGAGGGTAAAGGGCTCCAGCCCCGACAGGCGCATGTATTTCGGCTTGCCCGGAATGGCGCGGGGCGTCACGCCGGCGATCGCCTTGCCGAAGGCGGCGATATGCTCGGGCCTGGTGCCGCAGCAGCCGCCCACGATGTTGACCAGGCCGGAGCGGGCGAATTCGCCGATCATCTCGGCCATGATCTGCGGCGTCTCGTCATAGCCGCCGAACTCGTTGGGAAGGCCGGCGTTGGGATGCGCCGACACCAGCGTGTCGCAGGCGCCCGACAGCTCGGCGATATAGGGGCGCAGTTCCTTGGCACCCAGCGCGCAGTTGAGGCCGATGGCGAACGGATCGGCATGGCGCACGCTGTGCCAGAAGGCGGTCGGCGTCTGTCCCGTCAGCGTGCGGCCCGACAGGTCGGTGATGGTACCGGAAATCCACACCGGTAGGCGCACGCCCATCTCCTCGAAGACTTCCTCGATGGCGAAGATCGCCGCCTTGCAGTTCAGGGTGTCGAACACCGTCTCGATCATCAGCACGTCGGCCCCGCCCCGGATCAGGCCGCGCGCGCCGTCCCGATAGGTGGCGCGCAGGTCATCGAAGGTGATGTTGCGGAAGGCCGGGTCGTTGACGTCCGGCGAGATGGAAGCGGTGCGGTTGGCTGGGCCCAGAACACCCGCCACCAGGCGGGGACGGTCGCCGGTGGAGAATTCATCGCACAGCTCGCGCGCCAGCCGGGCGCCGGCCTCGTTCAGTTCGCCCACCAGATGGCCAAGGCCGTAATCCTCCTGGCTGGTGAAGTTGGAGTTGAAGGTATTGGTCTCGATGAAATCGACGCCTGCCTCCAGATACATGCGGCCGATATTCCGGATGACCTCCGGCTTTGTCAGGGTCAGAAGATCGTTGTTGCCCTTGAGTTCGCTCGGATGGTTGCCGAAGCGCTGCCCCCTGAAGTCGGCCTCGCCCAGCTTGAAGCCCTGGATCATCACGCCCCAGGAACCGTCCAGCAGCAGCAGGCGCTTCTGCGCCTCCTCTTTCATCCAGGCAATGCGGGCGTTGCGGGTATGGCTCATGGCTTATTCCTTCGGGCGGACGCCCAGAATGCGGCAGGCCGCATAGGTGAGGTTCGCCTGGTTGAGGGTATAGAAGTGGAACTGGTCGAAACCGCGCGCGCGCAGCTGCTCGACCTGGTCGGCCAGCACGGCGGCGGCGACGATGCGGCGGCTCTCCACGTCCTCGTCCAGCCCTTCATAGGCACGCGCCAGCCAGCCGGGAATGGCCGCGGCGCAGCGTGCAGCCATGCGTTCCACGCCGCGGAAATTGGTGGTGGGCATGATGCCGGGCACCACCGGGATGGTAATGCCGGCACTTGCCGCATCGTCGCGGAATCGCGCCGTCTGGTCGTTGTCGAAACAGAACTGGCCCAGTGCACGGCTGGCGCCCGCATCCATCTTGGCCTTCAAGAGATCGATGTCATGCGCATGGCTGGGCGAATCAGGATGACGCTCGGGATAGAAACTCACCGAGACTTCGAAGGGCGCGATCTTCCTGATCCCCGCGATCAGTTCGGGAGTGGAGCGATAGCCGTCCGGATGGGGGGCGTAAGAGCCCTGCATGTCGGGCATGTCGCCGCGCAGCGCCACGATGTGGCGGATGCCGGCGTCCCAATAGGCGCGCACGATGTCGTCGATCTCGCCCCTGGGCGCCGCCACGCAGGTCAGATGCGCCGCCGGCTTCAGGCTGGTTTCCTCCACGATGCGCCTGACGGTGGCGTGGGTGCGCTCGCGCGTCGACCCGCCGGCCCCATAAGTGACCGAGACGAAGGCGGGCGCCAGCGGCTCCAGCCGGCGGATGGCGTTCCACAGCGACACTTCCGCCTCCGCGCTGCGCGGCGGGGAGAATTCGAACGATACAAGCGGCGCGCCGCCCTCGATCACCGATTTCAGGCTCATCCCCGGTCCTTTTTCTTTTTTTCGGCCAGCCATAGCTTGACCGTGAGTTTTTCGCCGGCTTCCGCATGGGGCGCGATGGTCTGGATGCCGGCGGGGGCAAGGCCCGCCGCGGTGAACCAGCCTTCCACCTCGCGGTCGGAAAAGCCCAGGCGGCGATGGGCGAACTCGTCGCGCAGGAATTCCAGCGTGTGCGGCGCGAAGTCCGCTATCAGCAGCCGTCCGCCCCTTGCCATCACCCTCGCGGCTTCCGCCACCGCCGATCCCGGATCGTCCAGATAGTGCAGCACCTGATGGAACAGCACGACATCGAAGCCTTTGACGTTGCCGCCCGGGCCATCGCCATTCTCGAACGGCAGGCGATAGGTGTCGGCCAGGCGCACCTGGGCGTTGTTGATATTGGCGCGCAGCAGCCGGTCGCGCGCGATCGCCAGCATTTCCGAACTGACATCGATGCCGACCGCCCGCGCGGCGCTGGGCGCCAGCAGTTCCAGCATCCGCCCGGTGCCGGTGCCCGCATCCAGCAGATCGCCGATCGGTCCTGCGGTCAGTTGGCGCAGGATTGCATCCTCCACCTCGCGTTCGGGCGCGTGCAGGGCCCGGATGCGCTCCCATTCGGCGGCATTGGCCTTGAAATAGGCAGCCGCAGCCTGGGCGCGGGCTTCGCGTACATGGGCGAGCCGGGCGCGGTCGGCTTCCTGAAGCGCTGGATCGGCCAGATGGGCGATCGCCCGGCCCAGTTCGGACCCCACGCCCCGGTCGGCGGCGCGGCAGAAGACCCAGCTGCCTTCCTTGAACCGCTCCACCAGCCCGGCCTCGCCCAGAAGCTTCAGATGCCGCGAGACACGGGGCTGGCTCTGGCCCACGATCTCGATCAGCTCGCTGACTGTCAGTTCAGCCTGGCGCAGAAGCAGCAACAGGCGCAGCCGGGTGGGATCACCCGCGGCCCGCAGCATGGAAACCAGCCTATCCATTGTATCCAACATATAAACATATCTTTATATGCTCAGGAACGCGTCACCCGCAAGGGGCTGGACTCCGAGGGCGGAAAGACGGCAAAAGCCCCGCAAATTCCGACGGGCGGCCCAGGGGTTAGACAGTGAGGAGTCCACGACAGGCGATAAGGACGCTGCTACTGGGGCTGTGCACGCTGGCCGTGTCCCTGGCGGTTTCGGCCTGCGCCGCCCCGTCGCCCCAGGCGCTGGCTGCGAATGATCCGCTGGAGCCAACGAATCGCGCAATCTTCCAGGTAAACCGCTTGTGGGACCGCTGCTGCCTGGTGCCGACGCTGGAACGCTACCGCGCCTGGGTCCCCGCGGGGGGGCGGCGGGCCATCCACAATTTTCTGGGAAATCTGAGCGGACCGATCACCCTGGTGAACGACATTGCCCAAGGCGAGCCTGATCGGGGCGGCCAGACCGCCGAACGCTTTGTGATCAATTCCACGCTGGGGCTGGGCGGCCTGTTCGATCCGGCAGGCCGCTGGGGGATTCCACCGCATAGCGAGGATATGGGGCAGACCTTTGGCGTTTGGGGCATCAATGAAGGCCCCTATCTGATGATTCCGCTGCTGGGTCCGTCCAATCCGCGTGATGTGGCCGGCATAACCGCAAATGTGCTGCTGGACCCCACCAACCTGATTCCCATGAAGCAGCATCTATGGTGGGCAAGCTTTCACCAATATATGGTGCTGATCGATCTGCGCAGCCAAACGCTGGATACGCTGAGAGAGGTGGAGCGCAGCTCGGTCGATTATTATGCCAGCATGCGCAGCCTCTACCGGCAGGTCCGGGCCGAACAGATCCGCAACGGAAAGCCCGCACCCGCTAAGGATTTGCCGGATTTGTGATATTCATGCTGCGCGGAATAGGCCTTGTGTCTTATTCCGATTGGGGCCTTGAAGTTGCCACAGCAACCCGCTTTGCTGCGCCCCGTTTACGATGAACAGGTTCCCATGCGACTTACGATGTCCCTTCCGCTGATCCGCCGCGCCGTCCTGGGCCTGCTGGCCTGTGCGCCCCTGCTGGCGGCGGGCCCGGCCGCAGCCGCGCCCGATCCGGCCGCCACCTTCGTGAATGACAATATCCAGAAGGGGCTGCAGATCCTCAACGACAAGCAGCTCAGCCAGGCACAGAAGCGCGAGGAATTCGAGCATTTCCTGCTGGGACTGGTCGATGTGCGCCGCATCGCGGTCTTCACACTGGGCCAATACCGGCGCACCGCCTCGCCCGCCGACGTCGACGCCTTCGTGGCGGCGTTCCGCAACTATGCCGTGGCGGCCTACCAGTCCTATTTCGCCAGATATTCCAGCCAGACGCTGAAGGTGACCGGTTCGACCCAGCGCGCGCCCACCGACTATATCGTCACGAGCGAGATGATCGATCCGAACGACAGCGGCGGCAAGCCGCCGCTGGAGGTCGATTTCCGCGTGCGCACCGACACCGGCAAGCCGGTGCTGGTGGATGTGGCGGTAGCCGGCGTATGGCTGTCGCTGGAACAGCGCGACCAGTTCACCGCCTTCCTGGGCCAGAACAACGGCAATGTGCGCGCGTTGATCGCCCATCTGAGCGACCTGGCGCAGAATCTGGGCAAGCCCACGCAGTAACGCGCGAGGCCGGTTGCCGCCGGCGGCGATCGCGCCGTCAGGCCCGCGCAAACCTTTTGTACTTGATGCGATGCGGCTGGTCCGCCTCCATCCCCAACCGGCGTTTGCGGTCGGCCTCATAGTCCTGATAGTTGCCCTCGAACCATTCGACATGGCTGTCGCCCTCGAAGGCCAGGATGTGGGTGGCGATGCGGTCCAGGAACCAGCGGTCGTGGCTGATGATCATGGCGCAGCCCGCGAATTCCTCCAGCGCCGATTCCAGCGCGCGCAGCGTGTCGACGTCCAGGTCGTTGGTGGGTTCGTCCAGCAGCAGGAGGTTGGCGCCCGACTTCAGCATCTTGGCCAGATGCACGCGATTGCGCTCGCCGCCTGACAGCAGGCCGACCTTCTTCTGCTGGTCGCCGCCCTTGAAGGCGAAGGCGCCGACATAGGCTCTGGAATTGATCCTGGTCTTGCCGAATTCGATGATGTCGGTGCCGCCGGAAATCTCCTGCCACACCGTCTTGTTCGCATCGAGCGCGTCGCGGCTCTGGTCGACATAGCCCATCTGCACGGTATCGCCCACGCGCAAGGTGCCGGCATCCGGCTTTTCCTGGCCGGTGAGCATCCTGAACAGCGTGGTCTTGCCCGCGCCGTTGGGGCCGATCACGCCCACGATCCCGCCGGGCGGCAGGTTGAAGCTGACATTCTCGTACAGCAGCCGGTCGCCAAAGCCCTTGGAAAGACCATCGGCCTCCACCACGAGGCTGCCCAGGCGCTCGGCCACCGGGATCATGATGGTGGCGGTTTGGGCGCGCTGCTCCTGCGACCTGGCCACCAGCTCCTCATAGGAATTGATGCGCGCCTTGGACTTGGCCTGGCGCGCCTTGGGCGACTGTTTGATCCATTCGCGTTCGCGCGCGATGGTGCGCTGCTGGGCTGCTTCCTCGTTGGATTCCTGCTTGAGGCGCTTTTCCTGCACTTCCAGGAAGGACGTGTAATTGCCTTCGTGCGGAATGCCCTTGCCGCGATCCAGCTCCAGGATCCAGGACGTCACATTGTCGAGGAAATAGCGATCGTGGGTGACCAGGATCACGCAGCCCTTGTATTCGCGCAGGGTGCTTTCCAGCCACTCCACCGATTCGGCATCCAGATGGTTGGTCGGCTCGTCCAGCAGCAGGATGTCGGGCGCGTCCAGCAGCAGTCTGCACAGCGCCACGCGGCGCCGCTCGCCGCCCGAAAGCGTCGTGACGTCGGCATCCGGGTCGGGGCAGCGCAGCGCATCCATCGCCTGATCGACCTGGCTGTCGAGATCCCAAAGACCCTGCGCCTCGATCTGGTCCTGCAGGCGCGCCATCTCATCGGCGGTCTCATCGGAATAATTGTTGGCGATCTCGTTGAAGCGATCGATCAGCGCCTTCTTGGCGGCGACGCCTTCCATCACGTTTTCGCGGACATTCTTGGCCGCATCGAGCGCCGGCTCCTGCGACAGGTAGCCGGTGCGCACGCCGTCGGCCGACCAGGCCTCGCCGGTGAATTCCTGGTCCATGCCCGCCATGATCTTCATCAAGGTGGACTTGCCGGCGCCGTTGACGCCGACGATACCGATCTTGGCGCCGGGATAGAAGGACAGCCAGATGTCCTTCAGCACCTGCTTGCCGCCGGGATAGGTCTTGGAGAGACCCTTCATCACATAAACAAACTGCGGGCCGGCCATGGGCTATCCTTCGCGCGAAAGAGGGGAGTGCGGGGCTTTTTAGCGAAGCGCAACCAGCGCCGCAATCAGCGATTAATGAAACACCAGAAGCGTGATTTCCGGCGGCACGCCAAAGCGCACCGGCATGATGCTGGTTCCGATGCCGGAGCTGACGAACAGCGTCTTGCCGCCCTCGTGAACCAGCCCGGCAAGATAGCGCTGGCCGTAGCGGGATCCGGTCACAAGCGCGCCCACAACCGGCAGCTTCACCTGACCGCCATGGGTATGGCTTGCAATGGTGAAGGTGCAGGCGGGTGGCAGCCTTGGAAAGACATCGGGTGAATGGGTCAGGCACAGGGCGCGGGTTCCCGGCCGGAGGCCTGCCAGGGCCCGCTTGGGATCGGCGGCATCCGAGGCCCAGTCGCCGATGCCCACCAGCGTCAAAGCGCCGTGCGGTCCGCGGATCACGCTGCGGCTGTTGTCCAGAACATCGAAACCATCGGCCTGCAGCACCGCGGCGATGCGAACCGGGTCCGTCCAGTTGTCGTGATTGCCCAGCACGGCATGCACACCCAGTGGTGCCGAAAGGGACTTCAGGTGGAGCGCGATGGCCTTGACGGAGACATGCGGCCCGCCCCAGACGTGGTCGACGCCCGACACATAATCGCCTGCCAGCAGGATGAGATCGGGATGGGCGGCGTTGGTCATGGCGACCACCCTGTCGATCTTGCTTTTGCCGATATAGTTGCTGCCGGCGTGAAGGTCGGCAATCACCGCGATGCGAAGGCCCCGCAAGGCCGGGATGGGTGCGGGAAGGTCGTACCGGGTCAGCCTGAGCGACGATGGCTCGAGCCAGAAGGCATCGAGCCCCAGGCCTGCGAGCAACACGAGTACGGCCGCAAAGATGTATCGGGGTTTCAGAACTTGATCTTGGCGCGCGACAGCAGCGAGACGGAGCTGGCGCCGTTCTTGCCCTGCACGTTCATCTGATAGGCGGCGTTGGTCTGCAGAGCCACCGCGCCGTCCAGGAAGTTGGTGACATAGCCCAGCTGGAAGTCGGTCTCGGGACGGCCCGCCAGGGTGCGGCCCGCCACCAGCGGGGGCAAATCGCCGCCGCCAAGCAGGCTGGCGAAACTGCCGGCCATGCTGGGCGCGGGCTGGCTGAGCGACAGGCCCAGCGCGTCATCGCCGAACAGGCCGTGCTTGGTGATGGCGAAGGAATAGGACTGCTCTCGCGCCTCGCTGACCGCGCCGCCCCGCAGGTCGAGCTGGCTGAGCCCCTCGCTGAAAGAGGCCGTGGTCACCCAGCCCGAGCCCAGGCCAAGCCGTGCCGACACCGAGACCGCCCGGGTGGACGCCTTGGGCGCGATGCTCGCCGCCTGGGCGATACCCAGCGGCACGCCGGAGCGGCTTGCGCTGATGGCATTCATATCGATGCCGCTGGTGCCGGATATATCCCAGGACAGGCCCGCCAGCAGCGACTGGGTCTGGCTGGGATCGTAGAGCAGCCCCAGCATCGGCGTGCCGGCGGAATAGGGATCGAAGGCGAACTGGTCCAGACGCTCGCTGTTCAGCGACGTGCCCAGACGCACGCGCAGCATCGCATTGGGCAGGAAGGTCACACCGGCATAGCGGCCGCCATTGGCAAGACCCAGGAACGGCGATTCAACCGGCGACAGGAAGGGCGAGCGCGTGCCGTCGCTGCTGGTGAAACGCCGCGCCACATCCACGCCGCGGCCCGCATCCAGCGCGAGGTTGCTGGTCAGGGCCGTGCTGGTGGCAAAACTGGGATGGCCCAGGGGCAGCGGCATGCCATAGGCGGCACCCGCCAGACGGGCAGCACTGTTGCCGAAGCTGGCCGTCACTTCCGGTTGCAGCGAGAAGCCGGCCACGCCCGTCGCCGACAATTCATAGGCTGAGATCGCCTTGGCTTCCCCGAAGGAGCGCAGGGTCGGCGACAGCGAATCCGCCCGCGCGGGAACCCCGGCCGCGTATGCGGCAACGAGGCCCGCGGCGAATATCGCAGCGCGCGTCCCGAACGTCATAGCCACACCCCTCTATCAGGGGCCCCTCTGAAGTAGCCAAGAAAATATCAGACCACTCGTTCCGGTCCAATAAAATCAGGGAAATTTGTGAGGCTTTCAGGTCACATGGGGGACCTGCAATTACTGCAGGGTTTCCAGATTCCACCTTTCTCTCCCCGAATTGTACATTCAGCCCATGCCCATTGTTGACGTAGGAAACATTGAAATCTGTTACGAGCGCCGGGGCAGCGGGCCTGCCCTCCTCCTTATTGGCGGGACCGGGGGCGACCTGAGACGGCCCGAAACCCGGTTTTCCGGGCCCCTGGACCGGTATTTCGAGGTTGTGGAGTTCGACCAGCGCGGCATGGGCCGCTCCTCCAAGCCCGATATCCCCTATTGCATGGCCGACTATGCAGACGACGCCGCCGGCCTGATGGCCCATCTGGGCTGGGATAGCGCCCTGGTGGTGGGCGTATCCTTTGGCGGCATGGTTGCCCAGGAACTGGTGCTGCGCCATCCCGGCCGGGTGCGCAGGCTGGTGCTGTGCTGCACCTCCTCCGGCGGGGCGGGCGGCGCTTCCTTTCCCTATCACGAGCTGCCCCCGATGAGCCGGCAAGAGCGCGCCGAACTGGTGCTGTCACTGTCCGATGTCCGCCGCGACGCGGCATGGAAGGCGGCCAACCCGGCGCAATACCGGATGCTGCATGCCTTTGCCGCGGCCGACCCCTTTGCGGACGAGCCCGGCCACGCCGCCGGCGCCGCGCGGCAGCTTGAGGCCCGGGCCGGTCACGACAGCTGGGAACGGCTGGCGGGCATCGCCTGTCCGGTGCTGGTGATGGGCGGGCACCATGACGCGATCGCGCGGCCTGAAAATCTGCGGGCGCTGGCGTCGCGCATTCCGGGCGCCGAACTGGCCTTTTTCGAAGGCGGGCACCTGTTCTTCCTGGAGGATAAAAGCGCCTATGCGACGATGACCGCGTTCCTCACGCGGTTATAGCCACTTCGTCCAGGGCCCGTTTGAGGGTTTCGGGCATATAGGGTTTCTGCAGCACGGGCCGGCCGCGATGGCGATCGGGAATGCCGCGCTCGCCATAGCCGGTGGCGAAGATGAAGGGCGTGCCTTGCGCCGCCAGCCGGTCGGCGAAATCGAACACCGGCTGGCCGTTCAGATGGACATCCAGCACCGCCAGGTCGTAATTGGGCGGATGCGCCATCGCATCTTCCAGGCGCGAGACCACGCCCGCCACGCGGTAGCCGAACTCGGCCAGGATGTCCTCGATGAAGAGGGCGACGACGATCTCGTCCTCGGCAACCAGCACCCGCGGAGACTTGCCCGGCTCGTCCGCGGCCCTCTCTGTCATGGCAGTTTCATCTCCCATTCGCAGATCAATCCCTTTGGATCGAAGGTCATGTGCACGCGACCCGCGATCTCGCGCGCCAACCCATATTCGATCAGCCTGAGGCCGAAGCCGCGTCGCGCCGGTTCGCTTACGGCCGGGCCGCCCGATTCCTGCCAGCGGAAATGCAGCATATCCGGCTCCACCGTCCAGCTGGCCCGCACCCGGCCTTCGGCGTTCGACAGGGCACCGAAACGGGCCGCATTGCTGGCCATCTCGTGGAAGGCCATGCCCAGCGCCAATGCCTTCTTGGGGTCCAAATGAACCGCCGGGCCCTCCACCACGAAGCGGACATGGTCTTCCTCGCGCCAGGGCCGGAGCGCGCGGCGCAGCACCCCTTCCAGCGAGGCGCCCTCCCAATTGTCCATGGTCAGAAGGTCGTGCTGGCTGGACAGGGCGAAGAGCCGGGCGATGAAGGCATCGCGCGCCTGTGCGTCGGCGCCCTTCAGGGTCTGGACGGCCATCGCCTGGACCGTGGCCAGCGTGTTCTTCACCCGGTGGTTCAGTTCGTCCAGAAGCTGGTTCTGGTGCCGCTCGATACGGCGGCGATGTTCGATCTCCAGCGCCAGCACGTCGGCAGACTTGGCGCGCTCGCGCTCGGCCTCGAAGGCCTCGACATTGACGACGGCGCTGGCGATCTGGCGCGCCACCAGCACGGCGAAATTGTCGAATGCCTCGTCGCGGCCGTGATAGGGATTGGCGCCGACGATCAGGACGCCGCGCGGCGCGCTGTCGGCGCTGGCCGACAACGGCAGCAGCACCGCCTCCCGCGGGGCGTCGCTCCAGGGGCCCTTGGGCAGATCGACAAAACGTTCGCCGAGATTGGCGACCGCTCGCCGCCGGCCGGTGCGGATCACTTCGCCCAACGGCCAGGGCAGGGGCTGGTCCAGCGCTGAAACCGCCGGCGCGGCCGCATGGCCCGCCTCGATACCGCAGGCAGCCGCGAGGCTGGCATAGGTGCCACTGCCGTCGAGCCGGTAGAGCAGCGCAAAGGGAAGGTCGCGCGGATCGGCGCTCAGTGCACGCGCCGCCAGCGTATAGACCTCCGCGACGGTATCGGCATCCCAGGTGCGCGAGGCGATCTCGCGCAGGAGTGCCAGGCGGCGCGCGCCGATCACCCGGTCGGTATCGTCGGTATTGGCGCAGACGATGCCGCCGATGCCGCCATTATCGTCAGGGACCGGCGAGAACGAAAATGTGTAATAGGTCTCCTCGTCATAGCCGTTGCGATGCATCACCAGCAACTCGGCTTCCGAATAGGTCGCCTCGCCCCGCATGGCGGCTTCGATGCGTTCCTCGATCTGATTCCAGATTTCGGACCAGACCTGGCGTGCGGGCCGGCCCAGCGCACCCGGATGCTTGCCGCCGATGATCGCCAGATAGGGGTCGTTGTAGAAATTGATCAGCTTAGGGCCCCACCACACCCACATGGGTTGGCGCGAGGACAGCATGATGCGAAGACATGTCTTCAGCGGCCCGGGCCAATCCTGCGGTGGGCCCAGCGGCGTATCGGCCCAGTCCAGCGCACGGATGGCCTGGCCCATCTGGCCACCACCCTGCAGGAAATCGATCGCGCCGGCCTGCATTTGCGCACTGTTGACATGGACATTCATGGATTCGCCAGCCGCCCCGGGCTTCACATGCCTCTCCCCGTGCGTTGTGAACGCCGCGACACGCCGCCGGTTCCAATTGGTACTATCCGGAACACAGAGCCGTCCTTAATCTGGGGGTCCGCACCCGAGGGAACTTGGAGCCGGGGCAGATGGTTCCTATCTACCGGTGAACGCGACAGGGGCCCGATCAGATGAATGCCGCAGAACCGAAAACCGCCCCTGAAGGTCGAGACCCGCTGGCAGGGACCTATCGCGCGGTTCGGAGCCACAGCCTTGGCTTGGCCGCGCCGCTGTCGCCGGAGGATTGCCAGATCCAGTCAATGCCCGATGCCAGCCCGGTCAAATGGCATCTGGCCCACACAAGCTGGTTCTTCGAGACCGTAATCCTGTCACGGCGCCCTGGTTATCGGCCCTTCGATCCCAGCTTCGCCTATCTGTTCAATTCCTATTACGAGGCGCTGGGCCCGCGCCACCCGCGCCCTCGCCGCGGCCTGATCACCCGTCCGACGCTGGAGCAGGTGCTGGACTTTCGTGCCCATGTCGATGCGGCAATGGAAGGCGTGCTGGGCGATCCTCAGCTGCGCGACGCCGTACTTTTGGGCCTTCATCACGAGCAACAGCACCAGGAACTGATCCTGACTGACATCAAGCACGCCTTCTTCGCCAATCCGCTGCTGCCGGCTTATTCTGATTCCCCCCTCTGTCTGCCTGCGCGAGCGGGAGAGAGCCTGCGCTGGCTGGAGCATCCGGGCGGCATCGCAGAGATAGGCCATGCCGGCGGCGGCTTTGGCTTCGACAATGAAACCCCGCGCCATGAGGTGTTGCTGAGGCCGTTCCGCATCGCCTCCCGTCCCGTGACCAATGGCGAATATCGCGCTTTCATCGCCGATGGCGGCTATCGACGCCCCGAACTCTGGCTGTCGGAGGGCTGGGCGATGGTGCAGCAGGAAGGCTGGGAAGCCCCGCTCTACTGGCTGAAGGACGATGACGGCAGCGCCAAGGAAAATCCACTTGTCTTCACCCTGGCGGGAGTCATGCCTCTCGATCCAGGCGCCCCGGTCGAGCATGTGAGCTTCTTCGAAGCCGCCGCCTATGCCGCATGGGCGGGCAAGCGCCTTCCCACCGAGTTCGAATGGGAGGCGGCGGCGACGGCCGACGCCTGCCGGGGTGGTTTCGATCACGGGCAGGTCTGGGAATGGACGCGCTCGTCCTACGATCCCTATCCGGGTTTCAGGCCATTCAAAGGCATCGCCGCCGAATATAATGGCAAGTTCATGGTGGGCCAGCTGGTGCTGCGCGGCGGCTCGGTGGCCACCCCGCCGGGCCATGCGCGGCCGTCCTATCGCAACTTCTTCCCACCTTCGGCGCGCTGGCAGTTCAGCGGAATCCGTCTTGCGGAGGATGCATGAACGCGCGCCTCTCTTTCTTTAATGCGCTACCGCTTCGCTGCTTGAGCGCGGCGCGCTGGTTCGCCGATATTCGCGTTGCGGAGGACATCTGATGGATGCGCGTCTGGTCCGTGCTGTTGCCCCGCCCGAGGGTGATGATTTCGCCGCCTGCCTGGCAGAGGGCCTGTCCCGCTCGCTCAAGGAAATTCCCTGCAAATTCTTCTATGACCAGCAAGGCTCGCATCTGTTCGATGCCATCTGCGCGCTGCCCGAATATTACCAGACCCGCACCGAGCTGGGTCTTCTTCACCGCCATGCGCGCGAGATCGCAGCGCTGATTGGTCCAGGGGCGGAAATCGTGGAATTCGGCGCCGGTTCGCTCACCAAGGTCCGTATCCTGCTGGATGCGCTGCAAGGTCCCGCGGCCTATACGCCGCTGGACATATCCGGCGATTATCTGGGTGGGGTGGTGCGTACGCTGGCCGCCGATTATCCGGCCCTGGCCATGCGGCCGCTGGTGGCCGACTTCACCATGCCGCTGGCGATCCCGCCGCTGCCGGGCGCACCGCGCCGCGCCGGCTTCTTCCCTGGCAGCACCATCGGCAATTTCCGCCCTGAAACTGCTGACTGCCTGCTCAGGCGCATGCGCGCCAGCCTGAATGGGGGCGGGCTTCTGGTCGGTGTCGACCTGGTGAAGGACCCGCGCCGCCTGCACGCGGCCTATAACGACAGTGCCGGCATTACGGCGGCCTTCAACAAGAACCTGCTTGCGCGCGCCAACCGCGAGCTGGATGCCGGTTTCGACCTGGACGGCTTCGCCCATTATGCGCCCTACAACAGCGCCGCCCATCGCATCGAGATGTATCTGGTGAGCCTGAAGCGGCAGAGCGTCGAGTTTGCGGGCCGCCGCTTCGATTTCGTCCAGGGCGAGCCGATCCATACCGAGGACAGCCACAAATACACGATCGAGGCATTCCGCGAACTGGCGGCGCGCGCCGGTTTTCGCCCCCGCGCGGTGTGGACCGACGAAGAACGCCTCTTCTCGCTGCACTGGCTGGAGAACTAGGCGGGAGCGACAGCGACGCTCAACCCAGTGATTATTCAGGTGATGGGTGTGGGTTGACCAAACACGCTCCTATCCACCCTCCCTGTCCACAGCGACCCGTGCGATCCTTGGGGAATGAAACTCCAGGCGCACAAACGGTCCCGCATTCCTTCCTGTCCACCGTGGACAACAGGGAGGGGGGCGGAAAATTGTCCCCGAAACGGGTGCCATTTGCCTGCAAATCGTTACGCCAGAGCGTGGCATGGGGCGGTCGCGGCCTGTCCCCCTACGTCGCCACGATCAGCACCGGCAATGCGGTGCCCTGCAACACGGCGTTGGCGGTGTTGCCGAAATAAAGCTCGTCACCCGGCCGGGCGCTGGCGCCCATCACGATCATGGCATAGCCGCGCCGGGCGTCCCGCACGATGGCCGAGCCCGCCTCCCCGCGGGGCGATATCTGGGTGGCCAGCGCGACATCGTAACGCTCGGCCAGTTCGGTCATGTCGCGCAGCACGCCTTCCTCGCGCACGCGGGTTCGCGAGCGGCCGTCGGTCTGGGAAACGAACAGGCACTGGACCCTGGCGCCGGTGCCACGCGCCAGGGCGAAGGCCAGTTCGGCAGCGCGGCGCGATGGGCCCGAGCCGTTTACCGGCACCAGGATGCGGCTGCGCGAGCCCAGGATGCGCCGTTTCTGCTCGGGATGGGCCAGGACCGCCAGCGGGCCTTCGAAGCCGGCGGCAAGCCGGGTCAGCCTTGGGGCGAAGCTGCCGTCCTCGCCCACCGCGCCATCCAGGCCGATGAAAAGAAGATCGTAGCCCTTGCGGGCCTCGTCGCGCACCACGTCGGCGGGCGCGTCGACCGGCACAAGCTGGGTCAGATGCACGTCTTCGGGGTCGGGCTCGGCGGCGTCGGCGATGACCTTGGCGGCGCCGCGCCGCGCCCCGGTGGTGACCTCGCGCGCCAGGGGGTCTTCACGCAGCTCCGCGCCACCAGTCTTGCGCGCCTGGGCGCCGGTGATTTCGCCGCGCTCTTCCTGTTTGGGGGCGGCGCGCTCCGCATGGCCCTTGCTGCCGGCTTCCTTTTTGTCCTTTTCCACACGGCTTTCCGGCTTGTCGCCGCCGGTGTCTCGCAGGTCGGTGTCGAGACGCAGGATCGTCACCGGCATGCCGTGCGGCCCCGCCAAAAGTCCCGCCAGCCGCGCCGCCATGCGGCCGGTGGCGCTGTCGTCCACAGCCAGCAACAAACGCTCCAGCCCCGGCACGAAGCCGCGTGCGTCGATCGCCTCGCGCTCGATGCGGGTCTTTTCTTCGTCGGTCATGGGGATGCGCGAAAGCGCCGCGCGCAGCATGGGCGGCATGGCCATCGTGGTGACCAGCGCCATGGTCACGATCATGGTGTAGAGATCGCCTGTCAGCGCGCCCATCGACAGGCCGATGGAGGCCACGATCACCTCGGTGGAACCGCGCGCATTCATGGCGCAGCCCAGCGCGACACCCTCGCGCCAGGAGAGCCGGCCCAGCATCGCACCGAAAAATGCGCCGGAGAATTTGCCGATGCTGGCGATAGCCACCAGCCCCGCCGTCAGAAGTGCGATCTCGCCGCTTTTCAGGATGGTGAGGTCGGCCGAGAGGCCCGAGAGGGCAAAGAAGACCGGCATGAAAAACGCGGTGATCATGCCGCGCAGCTGCTGCTGGATGTGGGACGTCAGGATGGGCGATTCCCCGATCAGCACGCCCGCCATGAAGGCGCCCAGCACGTCGCGCACGCCCAGAAGATGAGTGATCAGGGCAAAGCCGCCCATGATCACAAGGATCATGGTGATGACGGGAAATTCGCTGCGGAAACTGTCATTCGCCCAGCGGATGGCGGCGAACACCAGCCAGCGCCCGGCGGTGAAGCAGAAGGCCAGGAACAGGATCACGCCGGCCACGGTCCTGCCCACGTCCAGCCAGTCGATGCCGCCGCCGCTGCCCGCGCCGGCAAGCCCAAATGTGATGGCGATGATCACCCAGCCCGCCGTGTCTTCCATGATGGCGGTGGCGACGATCATCTGGCCCAGGTTGCGGCGCATGAAATTCATCTCGCGCACCACCGTGGCAACAATCTTGATCGATGAGATGGAGAGCGCCGTCCCGAGGAACAACGAGGTCACCAGCCGGCTGCCATTGCCGAACAGCGAAGCCGGGCCGAACTGCCCCAGCAGAAATCCGCAGGCGAAGGGAAATGCAATGCCGCACAGCGCGATGCCGATAGCGGCAAGGCCCGACTTGCGCACCAGCCGCAGATCGGTCTCCATGCCCGTCAGCAGCAGCAGGAGCAGGATGCCCACCTGCGAGATGCCCTCGAGCATGCCCTTCTGCGCGGGATCGTCCGGAAAGAGGAAATGCTGGCCCTGCGGCCACGCCCAGCCGAACAGCGAGGGCCCCAGAAGCATGCCGGCCAGAAGCTGGCCCATCAGGGCGGGCTGGCCGATGCGCTGCATCCCTTCGCCCAGCAGGCGCCCCACCACCATCAGCACGACGAGCTGTGCGACCAGCAGGGCCTCGGCCCGGCCGCTGCCGCTGGTGCCATTGCCGGCGGCGGCGCCCTGGGCCGCCGCAACAGCGTGGCCGCCGTCCAGCAGCAGGGCTAGAACACACAGTCCGGCAATACAGAAGGCAGGCCGGAAACGGGGGGCGATCATCGAATTTCTGCAAATGGGCGATGGAGGCGCTCCATCCTGCCGATAACGCCTCACATGGCATTTGCGTTCGCTGCGGGTTGGCGCCAAAAAGGCGCCGCTATGCGCGGAGAATGACCATGGTGTTGAGGCTGGTACAGTTCAGGACAAAGGACGGAGCGCGCCAGGTCGCAGCCCTGGGCAATGACACGAACGGGCAGGTGGTCGAGGGCGTCTCCAGCACCTACGCCCTGGCCCAGATGGCCATCGCCAACAATGCCAGCCTGGCCGGCGTGGTGGCTGGCATGGGGCTGGGCGAGACGGTGGACATCCGTGCCGCCCTGGCGGAAGGCCGGGTGATGGCGCCGCTGGATCATCCGTCCGATCCCGCGCACCTGATCGTCACCGGCACGGGGTTGACCCATATGGGCTCGGCCGAGGGCCGCAACGCCATGCACAAGAAGCTGTCCGGCGGCGACGAACTGACCGACTCCATGAAGATGTTCAAGCTGGGGCTGGAGGGTGGCAAACCCGGGCCAGGTGAAGAAGGCGTGCAGCCGGAATGGTTCTACAAGGGCGATGGCGCCAGCGTGGTGGCACCTGAAGCTCCCCTTCCCTCGCCCGCCTTCGCCCAGGACGGCGGCGAAGAGCCGGAGATCGCGGGCCTCTATGTCATCGGCCCCGACAGCCAGCCGCGCCGCCTGGGCTTTGCGCTGGGCAACGAATTTTCGGACCATGTGACCGAGAAGTTCAACTACCTGTGGCTGGCCCATTCCAAGCTGCGCGCATGCTCCTTCGGGCCTGAACTGCTGACTGGCGCACTGCCAGGCGCGGTCATCGGCCGCTCGCGCGTCCGCCGCGGCAACGAGATCATATTCGACCAGCCCTTCCTTTCGGGCGAAGACAATATGAGCCACACCATTGCCAATCTGGAGGCGCATCACTTCAAATATGAAGGGTTCCGCCGCCCCGGCGACGTGCATGTGCATTTCTTCGGCACGGCGACCCTGTCCTTCAGCGCTGGGGTGAAAACCCAGCCGGGCGATGTGTTCGAACTGGAAGCCGACGCCTTCCTGTTTGCGCTGCGCAATCCGCTGGCCGCCGCCCAGCCTGCGCCGACAAGCGTGACCGCGCTCTAGCCGGGGGGCGGGCGGACCCGTGTGGCTTCTGTTCGCCTTTTCCGGACCGGTGCTGTGGGCAATCTCGACCCACATCGACAAGTATCTGGTCGACAAGATTTCCGCGACAGCGACACCGCGGTCCTGATGGTGTTCACCGCCTTCATTGGTGTCGTGGCACTGCCGGCGATCTGGGCCTTCAATCCAGAGGTGATGGCGCTTTCAGCTACGGCCATTGTCGTGATGACCCTGTCGGGCATCCTTTATATGGGCGCGATGCTGTTCTACCTGCGCGCCATCCAGCGTGAGGAAGCCAGCGTGGTCGCGCCCCTGTTCCAGGCCAACACGCTGTTCACCTTTGCGCTGGGCCTTCTGGTCCTGCATGAGGTGCCCAGCCCGCCGCAACTGGGCGGGGCGGCGCTGATCGTGGCCGGTGCCATCGGGCTGTCGCTGGACAATTCCTTCCGGCTGCGCGCCGTCAAGCTGCGTTTGGTGCTCCTGATGCTGGGAGCCACTTTCGTTCTGGCCCTTTCCAGCGTGGTATTCAAATTCTTCGCGGTGCATGACGCGTTCTGGAGCACCACCTTCTGGACCTTTGCCGGCGAGGGCCTGTTCGGCGGCGCCATCCTGTCGGTGCCCGGCTATCGCCGCCAGTTCGTGCGCCTGCTCAGGCGCAATCCCGGCGCGGTGATCGGTGTCAACGCCGCCAACGAACTGGTCAATCTGGGCGGCGGTCTGGGGGTGCGCTATGCCTCGCTGCTGGCGCCGGTGGGGGTGGTGTCGGCGATCTCCGCCAGTTCGACCTTTTTCGTCTTCCTGTTCGGCATCCTTCTGACCCTCCTTGTTCCCCGGCTGGGGCGCGAGGACCTGTCGGCCCGCAACCTGATGCAGAAGGCGGTCGGCGGCGTTCTGATCATGGCCGGGGTGGTGCTGATTGAGGCCGGACGCGCCTGAAACGGAGCCAAAGAGGCTTGCCTTGCGCGCCCGTTCGTGCGCCACTCGCCCCATAAAAAAACCAGGGGGAAGCATATGCGCCGATCGGGGCTCGTCGCGGGATTTGGACTTGCCATTCTGGCCGCCATCGCGGGCACCGCGCTCATCGCCGGCTCCGCAATGGCGCAAAAAAACGCCACCGAGCCGGGACTGCCCGCCTGGGCCTATCCGGTGCCCACCCACAAATGGCCCAAGCCCAATCCCCATGAAAAGGCGCGCCTGCCCGGATCGAAAAAGGTTTTTACCCTGGCGGAAGTCAACAACGGCTTCGGTCCGCCCGACTGGTATCCGGCGGACCATCCGCCGATGCCCGGCATTGTCGCCCACGGCAGGAAGCCCGATGTGATGGCCTGCGGCTATTGCCACCTGCCCAATGGACATGGCCGGCCCGAGAATGCCCCGCTGGCGGGTCTTCCCGCCGCCTATATCGTCCAGCAGGTTGCCGACATGCGCAGCGGCAAGCGCCATTCCTCGACCCAGAAGATGGGCTCGATCAACGCCATGATGAAGATCGCCAAGGCGTCCAACGACGCCGAAATCCGCATCGCCGCCCAGTATTTCTCAAAACTGAAGATGACCAAGTGGATCCGGGTGGTTGAGACCGACATGGTCCCCGCGACCGAGATCAACAGCCACAACATGCTGCAACCGGCGCGCGGCAAGAAGGAGCCCATCGGCAAGCGCATCATCGAAATGCCGGAGAATCTGGAGCGCGTTGAACTGCGCGATTTCCGTTCCGGCTTCGTCGCCTATGTGCCCAAGGGCAGCATCGCCCGCGGCAGGAAGCTGGTGGAATCAGGCGCAGGTGCCTTTCCCTGCGCCGCCTGTCATGGTCCCGGCCTGCGCGGCAATGGACAGATACCGGCGCTGGCGGGCCATTCACCCAGCTACATCATGCGCCAGCTGACCGACTTCAAGCGCGGCACCCGCCGTGGCGAAGGCGCCGACATGATGCGCCCGGAAGTCGCCAACCTGAGCGACGACATGCGGCTGGACATCGCCGCCTACATCGCCTCGCTAAGTCCATGAGGGGCCCTGACCGATGCCGGGCGCGCATCGTCCGATAGCGGAATTGGCTTGGCCATGATGCGCGTGCGGCTTCTATCCTGATGCTAAAGCGGACGTCTCAAGGGGCTGCCGGACATGGAGGGAACATCATGAAACGCCGTACATTTCTGCTGGGGACGGCCGCTACCCTGGCGGCCGGCATGATGCCGCTGAAGGCGGCCGAGACCTTTACCATCAACGCCCCAATGGACCCGCCCGAATGGGCGCTCTTGGAGCGCGAACTGCTGCATGCACACACCGCGGCCTGCGTGACATTCTTCAAGCGCTATTTCGACCAGGCCACCGGCTGGCTGGAGACCACGCCGCGCTGGGGCGGCGACGACGGTCCGGACGATGCCATCGAGAACGTCAATGACTGGCCGCACCTTTATGCGCTGGGCGGCGACGAGATCATTCGCCAGATGTACACCAAGGCCTATGAAGGCCATGTCCAGCAATACACCGAGGCCAAGACTACCGACGTGCCGATCGCCAAACTGGGCATGTATTTCAAGGAATTCCCCGCCCAGTTCGACTGGCAGCACAATGGCGAGGGCCTGACCGTCTTCAACCTGATGCCGCTGGGCGCGCCCTACAGCCAGCGCTATCGCGAGCGCGTCAGGCGCTTCGCCGGTTTCTACATGGACGAGGATCCGGGCGCACCCAACTACGATCCCAAGCTGAAGCTGATCAAGAGCCTGATGAACGGCAGCCGCGGGCCCATGCTGCGCGAGGCCACCGCGCTGGACTGGACCGGCGATCCCATCGATGTGAAGGACCGCTTTCCCAGCCTCGGCCACGGCGAAAACGACTACAAGCAGATGCTGGCCCACTTCCAGGATTATGGCGACGTGGTGGGCGACCACCCGCTCAACCTGGCGTCCACGCAGCTCGCCACCAATGCCTACATGCTGACGCACGACCAGAAGTACAAGGACTGGGTGCTGGGCTATTGCGACGCCTGGGCCGAGCGCGCCAGGGCAAATGGCGGCATCATTCCCTCCAAGGTCGGGCTGGACGGCAAGATCGGCGGCCCGGAGAACAAATGGTATGCGGGCACCTATGGCTGGGGCTTCTCCCCCATCGTGCCCATGACCGGCGATCGGCAGGACCGCAACCGCGTGCCATGGTGCGTGGGCGGCTTCTACAATGCCTATCTACTGTCGAAGGGCGACGACAAATATCTGGATGTGTGGCGCAAGACCGCCGACAAGTTCGATGCGGCGGCCAAAACGGTCGACGGCAAGCTGTCGGCGCCCACCATGTATGGCGACCAGGGCTTCTACAGCTTCAAGCCAGGCAGGTATAACAAGAACTTCCTGGAGATTTACGCTCTCTCCATGAAGCCGTCGGACCGCGCCCGCTGCGAGGAGACCGACTGGTATCACTTCCTGGAAGGCAAGAACCCCGGCTATCCGGTCAAGGCGCTGCGCGCCGCGCTGGTCCATATGCGCAAGCATATGGAGGAAGTGGACGCCGACACTACCTCGCCCGACATGCGCCTGGCCGACAGCGCGCTGGAGTTCAATCCCGCCTCGATCATGGCGCTGACCCAGCTGATCGAAGGCGGCCTCTACCTGCAGCATGGCAGCTGGGCCCGATCCTCGATGAGCCAGGGCGGCACGCTACTGTTCACCCGCCTGCGATATTTCGATCCCGACCGTCGCCGCGCCGGCCTGCCACCGGATGTCGCGGTGCTGGTCGACAGCTGGAGCGACGATGGGTTGACCGCCACCATCGTCAATATCAGCCCCAGCAAGCCGCGCAGCGTGATCGTACAGGGCGGCGCCTATGCCGAGCACCAGATCGTTTCGGTGTCGGACGGCAAGACGGCGAACCAGGTGAATGCGCCGCAGTTCCCGCTGCGGCTGGAGCCGGGCGCTGGCGCGCGCCTGACCATAAAAATGAAGCGCTTCGCCAACGATCCCACCCTGTCCTTCCCCTGGGAAGGCACGGTTGCGGACCTGGGCAATCCGCCGGCGCAAACTGCCGGCGGAGGTCACGTCGACTAGCTCATGGCGGTCCATAATGGGCCGCCAGATAGTCCCCGATGCGCGCCGCTGCCGTGTCATCGGCGGGAGCGCCACGGGCGCGCATGTCTTCGACGACGCGGCCCCAGGCGGCCGCGTCGCGATGCTGGGAAATTGCCGTGCCAATGGCGTGACAGGATGTGCAGACGCGCGCCACATCTGCGCGGCCGGGGCCTTGCGGCAAATCGTCGACGGTTTTGACCGTCACCGGCACGGGCGCAACCATCGCCTCCCCTGACGGCAGCGGTGCCGGATTGAGGTCCACGATCTTCTCGCCGGGCCTTGGCAGGGCGAATGCGATCAACGCGGTCTCGGCATCCGGACGCGCCGCGCCGCTGGAGGCAACCACCACATATTGGCGGCCGCTTTTGCCGACAAAGCTCATGGGATTGGCCTCGGCGGGCGAGGACAGGCGTGCGCTCCACACTTCCCTGCCGTTCCTGGCATCATAGGCGCGCAGCACCGGCTGATCGACGGCGGCGCCCAGATAACCCAGGCCCGTGGCGCCGATGAACACCAGCCCGCCGCCCGTCGCCAGCGAGCCGCCCAGATTGGGCGAGCCCTTGTCCTTGCCCAGGTCGCCATAGACTTCGGCGCTGCCCAGCGGCCGGCGCCAGAGGATGTCGCCACTGTTGCCCTCAATCGCCACCATCTCGGCATACGGTGGTTGAAGGCAGGGCAACCCCTTCGGGTCCAGCAATTTGGTATAGGCCTTGTCCACCTTGTAACCGCCGGCCGACAGCGGGTCATTCGCGTCCACCTTCACGATATAGCTGTAGGCCGGAAGGTTGTTGGTGTTGACGAAGATGGTGCCGGTCTTCGGGTTCACCGAAGCCCCGCCCCAGGCCCCGCCCAGCCCACCGGTATTTCCGGGCAGGAACAGGTTCGGGCCACCGAGACGCGGCGGCGTGAAGGGCGGCGAATCCTTCAGCCCCAGCCGGTCCCACTCAGCGGTGCAGAAATCATGCGCCTCTTTGGTGATCGTGGTGATGTCGCCTTTTGTCATGCCCATCTTCACCAGCGGTGGCGGCTTGATGGGAAAGGGCTGGGTGGGCGAAGCCTGTTCGCCCGGCAAGGTGCTGGCGGGCACGGGGCGTTCTTCCACCCCAAAGACGGGCTTTCCGGTGCGCCGGTCCAGGATGAACATCAGCCCCTGCTTGGTCACCGCCACCAGCGCGGGCACTTTTTTGCCCTGGACCGTCAGGTCGATCAGCGCGGGCGCCGTGGCATTGTCATAGTCGAACAGGTCGTGATGCACCGTCTGGAAATGCCAGCGATAGGCACCGGTCATCGCATCCAGCGCTATGATTGAGTTGGCATAAAGGTTGTCGCCCGGCCGGTCGACGCCGATGAAACTGTCGGCGGGATTGCCCGTGGGCACGAAGACCAGGCCGGTCTTTTCGTCCACCGACATGGTGCCCCAGGCGCTGGGGCCGGAGCGGTTCTTCCAACCATCGCCCCATGTGCCGAAATTGCGCTCTCCGGGGCGCGGCACCGTGTGGAAGCGCCATACCAGCTTGCCCGTCACCGCGTCATAGGCGCGCGGATCGCCAGGAGGGCCGTGCGCACCGAACTCCTGTGTCGATGGCCCGGTGATCAGAAGGTTCCTGTAGATCGTTGGCGGCGACGAAAGTCCATAACGATCCTTTGGGCCGGCGAAGCCATCGCGGATGTCGATGTACCCCTTGTCGCCGCCAAAGCCGGCGGCGGGTTTTCCGGTCCCCGCGTCCAGCGCATAGATGCGGGTCTGCACCGCCATGACCACGCGCGCGCCGTGGGTGCCGTCGCCGCGCCAGAAAGCCAGCGCCCGCATCTTGCCGCGCAGACCGGTCGCGTGGCGCCATAACTGTCCGCCGGTTTCCGGGTCGAGCGCATAGGCGGTACCCTGCATGTCCTGCACATACATCACGCCATCGACGACCAGGGGCGTCACCTCCCAGGCGCCCTTCTGGACGATGACGAATTTCCATACCGGCTTCAGGCCCGCGACATTCTCCGGCGTGATCTGGTCCGCCGGCGCGAAATGGTCGGAGGAAAGACCGTTGCCCCAGCTGGTCCAGTCATGGGCACCATCGGCCATGGCACCAGGCGCCGTCAGCAGCAGGGCCGCGAGCGTGATGGGCACACCCTTCTTCACGCGACGTGCTTTTCCGACTGGATCAGGCCGCGGATATAGCCGAAATCGAAGGCGAAATTTTCCATGCGCCCGCGCGGATCGCCCTCGATGGTGGCGGCATGGTCCGGCATCAGCAGGCGGTCATAGCCCACCTCGCGATAGACCTTCAGCGCCTTGACGAAGTCGACATCGCCCTCGTCAGGGAAGGTTTCGACGAAATCGTCGCGATGGCCGCGAATGTTGCGGAAATGGACATTGAAGATCTTCCCCCGGCTGCCGAACCAGCGGATCACGTCGAAGATCTCGGTGCCCGGGTCCTGCAGCATTTCCGACATGGTGCCCTGGCAGAAATTCAGGCCATGGTAGGGGCTTTCGTGAATCTGCACGAAGCGCTTGACGCCATCGACCGTGCCCAGCACCCGTTGGATGCCGCGATAACCTTCCGGCGGTACGCCCGGATCGTGGGGGTGAAGGGCAATACGCACCTTGTATTCATTGGCCACTGGCACTGCCCGCTCCAGGAAATAGGTGATGCGTTCCCAGAACAGGTCGGCCGGCACCACGCCTGCCCTTGTCAACGGCAGGTTCGTGGGCGCATCGGCCAGCCGCCAGCCGGAGACCAGCGCATCGCCCCGTCCCGGAACTTCATAGCTGGTGCGCATCGCGCCCAGATAGTTGAGCGCATATTTGATGCAGGGGATGCCCGCCGCGGCACAATTGCGGATCAGCTGCTGGAAGGATTCAATGTCGCGGTCGCGCTGTTCGCCTGCACCCAGATTGATGGCGGGATGCGCCTGTTGGTCGACATTCTGAGTCGGCAGGGCGCATTCGGCGATTTCCATGGTCAAGTGATGCTTCTCGGCCAACTCGCGCATCCGCTTGAGCTCGTCCACGCTGTTGTAGATGCGGCCGGGATCGGTGATGGTCGCGGCCGTGCCCACCCCTTCGACACCGAAGCGTTCCAGATAAAGAGCCATCTTCTCGTCCAGGATGCCCATCACCTCATGGCCCAGCTTTGCCTTGAGCGGCGGCAGCGCTTGCGCCCGGGCGGGCGCGGGCACCGCAGCGATGGCGCCTGCGCCAAGCATTGCGGCGGTGACGAAATGGCGGCGGTCAAATCCGGTCATGGCGGTTCCCCCTGTCATGTGTTTCTTACTTCTTCTTCGGTCCCGGCAGCGGCAGATATGCCGCCTTTGCCTCCTGAAAGGAGCTCAGCCACAGCGTGTCGCCGATGATGAGGCCGGTGGCGATGCCGCCGAACGCCGGATTGGGTTCGCCATAGTCCAGGATCTTCCAGCGCATCGCCTTGGGATCGAGCTGGGCGGCCACCCAGCCGCGATGACAGTTCAGGTCCAGATGCGCCGACAGAATCTGGGCGCGCGTGCCGCCACAGGCCGGCTCGTCGTACATCATGCCCGCCGCGATCAGGCGGTCGCCGCTCCAGTGGATATTGTCGAGATTGTACCAGGGCGTCGTGATCTGTCGCGCGGGCGTTCGCGTATCCGCCAGCCGGTAGATCACCACCGTCTGTGTGCCGGAGACGGCGACGTAGAATTCGCGCTGGTCCGGCGAAATCTCGATGCCGTTATTGCCCGCAAGCTCGGTGCCCGGCAGCAGCTTCAGACCCTTGCCGCCCGGTTTCCATTCATAAACGCCGCCGGTGACCTTGCGGTTGATGAAGTCGGCATTGGTCGCGGACCCACGCATCTGCACATTGGCAAGTATGGTCCCGTCCTTCAGTGCCGTTACCGAATTGGTGCGGAAATCCTTTGGCAGAGGAACGCAGCCGGTCCAGGTGATGGCCGGTGTCGCGCCGCGCGCGTCCAGCACGAAAACCTGGATGCTTTCGTAAGGCAGGTGGGTGACGGAATAGAGCCGGTAAAGGCCGTTGCCCGCCGGGCGCAGGGCCAGGCCATGGGTATTGAACTGCACAATGTCGGGCGGGCCCGCACATTCCGGGAAGGCCTTGCGGTCAAAGCGTATCTGGTTGCCCGCGCCGGTGTAAAGCCGCTGTGCACGCTTGGCATCCGCGTCGATCAGGCTGATGGACCCGCCCTTGCCCATGCCGCTGGCGACGATCCATTTGCTGGTGCCGACCTGGAGCAGGTCTTCCGGCTCGTTCAGGCCACAGACGAATTTGAGCCCCATGGATGGCGCGCAATCGGGCGCCGCCTCTGCCGCTCCCGCCGCCAGCATCACAAAGCCCGCAGCCAGCAGCGCGCGCCAGAACCCAGTGCGCAAAATTCCCATCGGGCCCCTCCCAATCCGGCTTTGATCGCAGCCTATCGCATGGTGCTGCCTGGCGCCACGCCCGCCACGTCTGGCAGACACCCTTCGCAACTGCCAAAAAAACCGTTTGGCGACGGCGTACAAGCGGCTTTAGCGTTGCATCGGGTGCTTCATGTGCGAGGTACGCGTTGGTCAGCAGGGATTTTGTATTGCGCCTTGGCGGTTACGGCCTCACCACCGCGGAAATCCATTATCGCATCCCCGACCATCCCAGCCTGCTGCAGCAATTCATCTGGCAGGAATACGATCTGGCGCCCGCCTTCCCGGCCCTGAAGGCGTTTCTCGATTTCTGGCAGCGCGAACTGGAAGGAGCGCTGCATTCGGTCCGGGTCGCGCACAGCCACCAGGTCAGCCCGTCTGAATGGAAGGCGGTCAATGGCGTGTTCCGTCTGAACTAGCGGGAATCGGCGCCGGCCAATATCGCTCTGGATTGCATCGGCTTCCTGCAATAGCCTTCGCGTTCCCAGGAACGACAAAGCCAAGAACAGCCATGCCCCCACACAAAGCGAGCCCGGCGCATGACGCCGCCATCAATTTTGAACCCGACGCAATCGTGGTGGGATCGGGCGCGGCCGGCAGCATGGCAGCCTGGGTGCTGGCAAGGGCCGGGATCAAGGTTCTGGTGCTGGAAGCAGGTCGCGACTATGACCCGGTCAAGGAAAACGCCATGCTCAAGTGGAACTGGCAGGCGCCGCTGCGCGCCGGTTCCACGCCCGACAAGCATTTCGGATTTTATGACGCCACGGCGGACGGCGGCTGGGAGGTGCCGGGCGAGCCTTACACCAACGCGCCCGGCTCGGTGTTCAAATGGTGGCGCTCGCGCATGCTGGGCGGGCGTACCAATCACTGGGGCCGGCATGTGCCGCGCTTCGGGCCTTACGATTTCAAATCGCACAGCCGCGATGGACTGGGCATGGACTGGCCGATTTCCTATGACGACATCGCGCCCTGGTACGACCGCACCGAGAAACTGATCGGCGTTTCCGGCGCCAATGCCGGGCTTGAGAACCATCCCGATTCCTCGCCCGGCGTGCTGCAGCCGCCCACCCCGCCGCGCATCAACGAACTCGCCATCAAGGCCGGCGCCAATGCGCTGGGCATCCCCTGCGTGCCGTCGCGCTATGCGGTGCTGACGAAAGACATTCCCGACGACAACGTGCCGCGCCAGGCCTGTTTCTATGCTTCGCCTTGCGGGCGCGGCTGCGCCATCGGGGCGGCGTTCCAGAGCACCACCTCGCTCCTGCCCATGGCGATGGCGACCGGCAAGGTGCGCATCCTGACCGATGCGATGGCAAGCCGCGTGGTGACCGGCAGGGGCGGCAAGGCGACCGGCGTGGAATATTTCGACCGGCACACCGGCGCCAACCATTTCATCCAGGCGCGCGCGGTCGTGCTGGCGGCCAGCGCCTGCGAGACGGCGCGGCTGCTGCTGAATTCCAGGGATGACGGGCTGGCCAATTCCAGCGGCCAGGTGGGCAAGAACCTGGTCGACACCACCGGCACCAATGTCAGCGGCCATATCCCGGCGCTGGAAAATCGCCCGCGCTATAACGAAGACGGCAAGGATGTGGCCCATCTCTACATCCCCTGGTGGCTGTATAAAGAGCAGGCGGCTGGCAAGCTGGATTTTCCGCGCGGCTATCACTACGAAATCGGCGGCCGCTTCGGCGCGCCGGGTTCCGGCAGCCCCGCAGCGGGGCTGGAAGACGGCTATGGCGCACCCTTGAAGGAAGATGCGCGGCGATATTACGGCGCACAGATCTCGCTGACCGTGCGCGGCGAGATGATTCCCAACGCCGACAGCTATTGCGAGCTGGACCCCGAAGCGAAGGACCGTTTCGGACTTCCGGTGCTGCGCTTTCACTGGAAATTCTCCGACCACGAATACCGCCAGATCGCGCACGGCATCGCCACCGCCCGCGCCATCATCGAAAAGCTGGGCGGCACGGTGCTGACGCCCCGGCTTCCACCGGAGGAAGCCATCGCGGTGGGCGGCTGGATCATCCATGAGGTGGGCACGACCCGCATGGGCACCGCTGCGGGCAATTCCGTCACCGACCAGTTCGGGCGTACCTGGGAAGTGGACAATCTGGTGATCGCCGATGGCGGCGTCTTCACCTCGAATGCCCACAAGAACCCGACCCTGACCATCATGGCGCTGGCCTGGCGCAGCATGGATCATCTGGCGGGGCGCATGCGGAAGGGCGAGATATGAGCGGCGAGATCAACCGGCGCGTCACGCTGGCCTGGGTGGCGGGCGCCACCGCGAGCCCCTGGCTGGTGGACAGTGCGCAAGGCGCGCCCGTTATCACGACCGATGCCGCACTGCCGGGCACCTGGCCCAATATGGAATTGCCGCCCATCACGGCGAAGGGATATGGCTCCGATCCCAACCTGGTCGATCCCACGGTGCCCTGGCCGCTGACGCTGACGCCGGCCCAGCGCGCCATGTTGAAGACCATCGCCGGGATGATGATCCCGGCGGACAGCCATTCGCCATCCGCCGCGGCTCTTCCCATCGATGCGTTCGTCGACGAATGGGTCAGCGCGCCCTATCCCCAGCAACAGGCGGACCGCGCCCTGATCCTGGCGGGACTAGCCTGGGTGGACGCCGAGGCCAAGACGCGTTTCGCCGCCGATTTTGTATCTGCCGGCGACACGCAGCGGCGTTCGATTTTCGACGACATCGCCTGGCGCGAAAAGGTGAAGCCGGGCTACGAAATGCCCGCCCGTTTCTTCGTCCGGCTGCGGGGGCTGGTGATGTCGGGCTTCTATTCCCTTCCCGAAGGCATGAAGGACATCGGCTACATGGGCAACGCGCCCAGCACCGAATGGCCCGGCCCGCCCGCCAACGCGCTGGCGCATCTGAACGCCGCGCTGGCGGGACTGGGACTGCCCCCCGTCAAGAGCTAAAGGCGCCTCACCCAGATATTGCGGAACGAGACCTGGCTCTCCGGATTGCCGTGGTCCTGGATGGCCAGCGGCAGCTCGTCCGGATGCGGCGTGTAATGGCCTACCGCGCCATGTACCGTGGCACCGATCAGTGGAAAATTGTCCTGCACCAGCACGCCGTTGAGCAGCGCGGTCATGCGTGCCGGCTGGATCACCTTGTCGCCGTCGAAATGCGGTGCGTGAAAGACGATGTCGTAGCATTGCCAGGCGCCCGGCGGGCGTGCCGCGTTCGCCAGCGGCGGATTCTGGCTGTAGATCGCGCCCAGCGTGCCATCGGGATAGGTCTCCACTCCGAAGGAATCGAGAATCTGGATTTCATAGAGCCCCATCGGAAAAACGCCGCTGTTGCCGCGCCGCTGCGGGTTGACGGGCGGATTGGGCTGGGCCGGCTCGCGGAATTCCAGATGGATCTGGATGTCGCCATAGGCTGCCCTGGTCTTCAGGAAGTTGTAGACCCGTCCGCCCGAGGTCAGCACACCGTCCTTCACCGTCCATTCGCCGGCATGGTCGCCGGTCCATTTGGAAATATCGTGGCCGTCGAACAGCGCCTCGGCATCGGCGGGCGGCGGCCCCGAACATTCCGTGCCGGTATGGACCACTGGCGGCTGGGGCCGGCGAATGTCGTCGGCGCGCCATTGCGAATCGGGCATCTTTGGCCCGGCCAGCGTCAGCTTCGCCAGTGCGGGATCGGACAACCATGTTTCCCACGACGGATGGGCGGCGATGATCTGGGCCAGTTCCTTCGGGTCGACCTGGTCCGCCGGCGCGTCCTGCGCCAGCGCCAGTTCCACCGAACCGGCCAGCAAAGCCGCCGCCATCATCCATGACCGCATGGGCGTTCCCCGGATTTGGTTCCACGGAAACCCTAGCGCAGGGGCTGGCGCTTGTCGCGCGCCCTAGCCGGCGAAGCGGACGCCGAAGCGGATCGAGCGGCCCAGCCCGTCATAGATCTGGGTGTTGGTAAAGCTGGCTCCGCTGGTGGTGGCGATGGTCGGCGGCGCCACGTTGGTGACATTGTCCATCGCGCCGTAAAGGACGACCTGCTCCGCGACCTGCCAGGAGGCGCGCAGGTCCAGATAGGCGATGGCGGGAATCGAATTGTCGTCCACCAGCCCGGCAATGTCGCCGCGGGTCAGGACGCCCCCCACATAGGAGGCCGAGTTCAAACCCGGCACGCCCTGGGTGCCGTTCGAAAGCACCGCCGAACCGATGAAGCGGCCCTGCGCGGTAAAGGAGAGCGGGCCCTCGGCATAGGTCGCCGTCAGGACGGCGCGGAATTTGGGCACGCCGCTGGCATAGACATCGGGGCTGGCGCCCAGCGCGCCCGCCCGGTCATAGGTGATGCCCTGCGCCGTGCGGGTCTGCTGGTCGGTATAGTTGCCGGTCAGGTCCCAGCTCATCGTGCCCGCCAGCAGCGGATGGGTGTAATTGGCCTGGAAATCCAGACCTGAAGCCGAATCCACGGCGGAGTTCAGGGGGAAGACGTTGATCTGGGACGGCTGGCCGGCGCCGGTGAACACCAATTGCGGGCAATAGATCTGCTGGCCCGCCAGACAGCGGTCGATGATGGTCTGGAAGTCGACCGTATCGATCGCGCCGTGGATGTTGATGGAATACCAGTCGGCCGACAGGGTCAGGCCTTCTACCCACGACGGCGTCAGCACCACGCCGCCCGATACGGTGACGGCCTTCTCCGGCTTGAGGCCGCTGTTGCCGCCCTGCAGGGCGAAGCACTGGTAATAAAGCGAGTTGGAAGGATAGCGGCATTGCTGGGCCGACAGGATGCCCGGCGAAAACAGCTCGGAAATCTGCGGCGCGCGGATATCCAGCGACCAGCTTGTGCGCAAGCGCACCTGATCGTTCACTTGGGAGACAAGACCCAGCTTCCAGGTCTGGACCATGCCGCTGGTGGAATAATCCGTCAGCCGCCCCGAGGCGTTGGCATCGAGGCTGTCGACGAAGCTGTCCTTCAGGATCGGCGCGTCCACTTCCAGAAAGCCTTCGCCGACATGATACTGGCCGCGATAGGGGCGGAAATTGCCCGCCGCCCACTGGCCTGCCAGGCCATAGGCATCGGCATGGATCACCCCGCCCTGCTCGTGACGGTATTCGCCGCCGAAAGCCACAGCGACCGGCCCGGCCGGCAGGCCAAGGGGCAACGTGCCCTGCATCGCGCCGGACAGCACGTCCTGGTTCAGCACGATGGTTTCCTGGTTCAGGATGCCGGAACTGGGATCGCGGCCCGGATTGACGTAGCGCAGCGCCATCTCGGAAGCGACATTGTCGCCCAGGATGTTCAGCGGCTGGCAGCCCGCCGCCGCGGCAACGCCCTGCAGCAGCGCGCGGCACTGGATCGAGCTGATGGGAAGACCGGACGCGCCCTGATTGGCCAGGGTGACCTGAACCGCGTCGGTGGCGAAATTGTAGCGTGACAGGAAGCTGTTGTTGTACAGCACCTGCCGCTCGCGCACCGTACCGTGCTGGTAATAGGCCTTCCAGCTCCAGTCCTCGCCCAGATCGCCTTCCAGGGTGAAGACGGCGCGCATCAGCGCCCGGTTGACGATGTTGCATGGCACGCCAACGGTCTGGCACAGCTGGCTGCGCGAATAGCTGGTCGCCGGCATGTTGTTCAGGTTCTGGGTGCCGACATAAAGCGCCTGGGCGGGCGTGGCGGCGGTTCCGGGCGTGCCCAGCGCGGCATTGAAACCGTTGGACAGGGTGCCGAACATCGCCGCAACAGATGGGTCCAGATAGGCATTGTCCGGGCGGATGGTGGCCAGCAGTTGGCGCGGCCCACCCAGGCTGCGCGCGCCCGACAGGCCATAATTCAGCTGCAGCGAGGCGCGCACGGCATCGGTCAACTGGTAACTGCCATAGCCGAACAGCGTGGTGTGGTTGTAAGGCACCGCCAGCGGCGTAAAGCGCAGCACGCCGGTGCGTTCGTTGTTGGTGCAGCCGTTATAGCAGTTGGTGCCGAAAATCGTGCCGTAATGGAAGGGCGAGACGGCGCCATTGCCCGTGAACTGAAGCCCGACCAGCGCGTTGGGTGCCAGTGTCGATCCCGCGCCGCCCGCAGTGTTGGCGTCTATCAGCCCGCGCTGTGTGACCTGGATGTTGCCGACATGATCCTGGTGCACGAACAGCGGCTGGTTGCCCCCGGGCGTATAGGCGGGATTGCGCACCAGCGCGGTGCCCTTCCACCAGGCGGCCTGGCCCATGAACGCGGCGTCGGGGCTGGTGGTGTAATTTCCGCTGAACACAAGGTGGCCGCGGCCGCCGGCAAAGCCGGTGCCGAAGGCGCCTTCCAGCGCCATCCTGCGATGGTCGAAACTGGTATCATCGCCCAGTGTCAGGCTGGCCTTGGTGCCTTCGAATTCCTTGTCCAGCAGCAGGTTTACCACGCCGGCCACGGCATCGGATCCCCAGGCGGCCGAGGCGCCGCCCGTCACCACATCGATGCGCTTGACCAGCGTCGCCGGCAGCGTGGCCAGATCGACGCCGCCACCCAGAAGATTGGATGAGACCACGCGCTGGCCGTCGAACAGCACCAGGGTGCGCGCCAGGCCGAGATTGCGCAGCGCCACCGTATCCAGGCCCGCATCGCCCTGGGCGACGTTGATGGCATTGCCGCCATTGTTCAGCGACGGCGAGGGGCCGGTGGACGGCAACTCGCGGATCAGGTCGCCGATGTCGATCTTGGCGTCGCGCGCGATCTCTTCGGCGCCGATCGCGGTAACGGGGGTGGGCGCCTCGTATCCAGCCAGCGAAATTCGCGAGGCGGACACCACCACGGATTCGGGCATATCATCCTGGGCGGCGGCGGGACAGACGAAAGACGCAATAGCGATGGCCGCTACCAGCGGTGCGCGCGTCGCAGACATGGTCGTGCCAGGCCTCTGAATGGCTTCAGCCAAACGTTTAGGCCCGAAGATATGAAGGAATTGACACTTTGCCCCCTCCAATTTTCCCGCAGTCCCGTGAAGTTCCGCGACGTTTTGGCGTCGGCACGACACAAAGCCGCCGCAATCGCGCGGCGACACAATCAAGGCGACCCGTTATGAAAGCGTTTGAACCCCTGTGTGATGGCGATGGCTGACAACTTCATTCCCGTGGGCGCACCGGTGCACCGCCGGGTGATGAGCCGGCTGGAAACGGCGCTGGCGGCGCGGCGAAATGTGCTGGAGATCATTCCTGCCCTGGCCTATCGCCAGCCGATCGTGTCGGGCGAGATGCTGATGCGCTGGCACATGCTGGCTGACCCCGCGGGCTATCGCCGGGTGATGAGCGACAATCTCGCAAACTATCCCAAGTCCGAGATCATGCGCCGCATGTTGCGGCCCGCCATCGGCGACAGCCTGTTCAACGCCGATGGCGCGGAGTGGCGATGGCAGCGTCGGGCCGTGACGCCAGTCTTCACGCATCGCAATGTGGTGGCGCTGGCCCCGGCCATGACCGCCACCGCAGAACGCGCCAGCGCGCGCCTGATTGATGCCATCATGACCGGTGGGCGGCAGGCCGAGATGGTGGGCGAGATGCTGACCGCCACCTTCGACGTGATCTGTGACGTGGCGCTGTCGGGGCGCGAGCACTTCGACGCCAACGCCTTCGGTGCCGCCATCACGCGCTATTTTCAGACCGCGGGCCGCGCCTCGCTGCTGGATTTCCTGGGCGTGCCGCAATGGTTTCCCCGCCCCGGCGAATTTCTGGCCGGCGCTTCGGTCAGGACCATGCACGACATGGTCGCGAACGCGATCGAGGCGCGCCGCCGCGAACAACCCGGGACCGGTGCCGCCGATGATCTTCTTGATCACATGCTGGCAGCCGAGGATCCGGAGACCGGCCATCGCATGAGTGCCGACGAGCTGGTTTTCAACATGCAGTTCTTCATCGTAGCGGGGCATGAAACCACCGCCCTGGCGCTGGCCTGGGCACTTTATCTTCTGGCCAACAGCCCCGCCGATCAGAAAAAGGCCCACGAAGAAGCCCGCACGCGGCTGGGCAGCCGCGCCGCCACCGCAGCCGACCTGGACGCCATGCCTTTCATCACCCAGGTGCTTGAGGAATCCATGCGGCTCTATCCGCCCGTGGGCCTTCTTGCGCGCACAGTGGTGGCCGAGGATGAGCTGTGCGGCCGGACGGTAAAGCCAGGCGATATATTGTTCCTGCCAATCTGGGCGCTGCACCGGCATGAGATGTGGTGGGAAAGGCCCGAGCTGTTCGAACCGGCCCGCTTTGATCCGGCGATACGCCGCGACAAATATCAGTACCTGCCGTTCGGCGCAGGGCCACGCGTTTGCGTTGGCGCCAATTTTGCCATGATGCAGGCGGGAATAATTCTGTCGACGCTCTTGGCCCGCTTCCGCTTCACGCCGGCCGGCCCCGGCCCCCGGCCCATCATGTCGATGACGGTCCGGCCGGATCCGGGCGTGCTGCTTCAGGTGGAAAAGACGGAGTAAATTGCATGATGCCGGGCGTCTAGCGCGCTAGCGCCGTCAGCTCGCTCCAGCCGCTCCAGATGATCTGGATGCCGATGCACAACAGAATGAATGCCGACAGCCGCACCACGACATTGGTGCCGCCCGTTCCCAGAAGCCCCACCAGCCTCTCGGCAAAGCGGTAGCAGAGGTAAATGGTCGCCGCGATCGCCAGAAGGCCCGCTATGGCAGCCGCGCCCAGCAGAGCCAGGTGTGTCAGGGCCAGGTCCGTGGGGCGCTGGCTGCCCAGCGTGATGGCGACCGATATGGAGCCCGGCCCGACCGTCAGTGGCATGGTGAGAGGATAGAACGTGTCCGTCTTCGACGCGCCCGCCGCTTCGCGATGGCCTTCCCGCACACCCGAATTCAGCAGGTTCCAGCCGAAGGCCGTGACCGCCAGCCCGCCGCCGATGCGCAGGGCGCCAAGGCTGATGCCGAAGAACTCCAGTACATGGGAACCGACAAAGACCGCGCCCAGCAGGAGCAGGAAGCAGTTGCGGGCGACGCCCCAGGCCAGCCCTGCCCGCTCGGTTGGGGACTGGTCCCGGGTCAGGCCCAGAAATACCGGCGCGCTGCCGATGGGATTGACGATCGGAAACAGCGCCGCGTAGGTCAGCAGGACTGTGTTGAGGAACTGGTTCACGAAATTTTCCCGGGCACGCGCCGAATACCGGAGGTTACGGTATCACAACTCTTCCATCGACGGCGGCCAGTACAAGGCGAAACTTCGAACTGCGTCGGGAAGACAAGTGCGGGGGGCCTGGAGCCGTCGGAGCCGAGGCCGTTTCATGCATAGTCGAACAGGCACATGAAGCCATAGTCCATGTGAAGCTGCATGTGGCAGTGAAACAGTGTCATGCCCGGATTTTCCGAAACGATCTTGTCCGGCGCCAGCTCCACCACGCCTGGCGCGATGCGAATGGTGCAATCGGCCCTGCCCGCGTCCGGCGCAACCTTCTGGGCAGCGGCAGTCTTCGGTAGCAGCGTTGCGCCGCCCGCCGTCGCCAACAGTTCGAGAACAGACCTGCGTGGAAAGCCGTCCATCTGCTGTCCCCCGAAGTCTTGCTAACTGAAGCAGTCTCCCGCACGGGCGGTCACGGTGTCAACAAAGTCCCCAAACGCGACCAGGTTTGCCATGAACGGAAACGCCGTCCCGGCCAGAAATCCACCTTCTCGATGGGCATTTCCGCTGACGATGGCGATCGCCTCAGAGTCGCCGGGCAGCCCTCAAGCCTCCACGCCATGCGGAATGGCATGGCCCACGCGCGGCAGCAAGACCCGCAACAACGGTCCCGTCATCACCGTCGTCATCACCGCCATGATCACCAGGATTGTGAAGACCTTCTGCGGGATGAAGCCCATATCGTAGCCGATGTTGAGAACAATCAACTCCATCAGCGCGCGCGTGTTCATCAGTGATCCCAGGATCAGGGACTGCTGGTGATCGAATCCGGTCGACCGCCCCGCCAGATAGACCGGCAGCACCTTGCCGCCAATGGCCGCCGCCAGCACCAGCGCCAGCCAGCCCCAGTCAGCGGCATGCGTCAGACCCAGTACATTGGTGCGCAGGCCCGTAAACGTAAAGAACACGGGCAGGAAGAAGACCAGCACGAAGCGGCCCACCTGCCGACGCCAGGCTTCCACGAACCCCTTGTCCTGATGGAAAAGCAGTCCCGCCAGAAATCCCCCGAAGATGGTGAATATGCCCAGCAGATAGGTGCAGATGCCTGCCACGAATGTTACGCAGATGACCGCCATCATAAGATTGGCGGGCACTTCGCCATCATGCGCGGGAAAGGCTTTCAGCAGCCGTGCCACCAGCGGGCGCGCAACAAACCATGCGCCAAGGCCCAACGCCGCAATGCCGCCGACCTGCCAGACCAGATGTGCAGGCGAGAACTGGGCCGCCGCATAGGCCGAAATCGCCGCCAACAGGACCCATCCGACGACATCGTTGATCGCAGCCGCCGATATCGCCACCACGCCCATCTCTGTGCGGGTCAGGTCGAATTCGCGCAGGATCCGGCCCAGAATTGGTACCGCGGTGATCGCCAGACCCACACCCAGAAACAGGCTGTAGATCAGCGCGTTCATGCCCGGCGCCAGCACGGGCGCGGTAATCCGGCCGACTATGAACCCCAGCGCAAAGGGGATGGATATGGACGCCGCGGCCACCCCGATCGTGGCGTTGCGGTTTCGCCGCCGCGCCATATGGCCAAATTCGAAATCCATGCCGATCTGGAACATCAGAAGTACCAGGCCGATCTGACTGATCACCACGATGGGCGCGGAGGGCTTATCGCCAAACAGGAAGACCGATGCATCCGGAAAGAAGTGACCGAACAGCGAAGGCCCCAGAAGAAGACCGGCCAGGATCTCGCCGACCACGCCCGGCTGGCCCAACCGGCGCATCAACTGGTTGCCCAGCCGTGCCGCCAGTATCATGGCGATCAATTGCAGGAGGGTGATGAAGAGAAGGTTTTCCGTGGCATGGACGGACGAATGCATGAGGGCTCCGGACCCCGCGCAAAAGCGCGGTCGCGCAAACAGGTTTTTTGGGATTTTTTTGCTGCGGCCCTCGAGCACGCGCACAAAAAAATGATACCGTTATCCAGCCTGAAAATGCAACCCGAAATCTGATTTCGGCAGGCCTGAACGGCCCAGTCAAGTCATTGTTTTAACATGTAAATTTTCCAGGGCGGGACATGTCTATCGATCCCATTCGCAACATCGTAATCGTCGGCGGCGGCACGGCCGGCTGGATGGCAGCGGCGGGCCTTTCCAAGCACCTGCAGAATATGGACTGCCGCATCCGCCTGATCGAATCCGAACAGATCGGAACGATCGGCGTGGGTGAGGCCACCATCCCGCCCATCATCGATTTTCTGCGCCTTCTGGGCATCGACGAGAATGACCTGATCCGCAAGACGCAGGCGACTTTCAAGCTGGGCATCGGCTTTTCGGGATGGACCCGCCCGGGTGATTTCTATTTCCATCCCTTTGGCCCCACCGGCTTCGGCATGGGTCCCATCTCGTTCCCCGCCTATTGGCTGAAAATGTATCTGGCCGGCCAGGCCGCGCGGCTGGAGGATTATTCGATCCAGGCGACGGCGGCAGACGCCGGACGTTTCATGCGACCGGTGCACGCGCCGGGCACGCCCCTGAACAAGATCACCTATGCGCTGCATTTCGACGCCTCGCTGTTCGCGCGCTTTCTGCGCGGCTTCGCCGAAGCGCGGGGCGTCCTGCGAACCGAAGGCAAGGTGCGGGCGGTAAACCTGCGGGGCGAGGATGGCTTCATTGAATCCGTCACGATGGAAAACGGCGAAGCAATCGCGGGCGACCTGTTCATCGACTGCAGCGGTTTTCGCGGTCTTCTGATCGAGGGCGCGCTGAAGACCGGCTATCAGGATTGGACACGCTGGCTTCCCTGCGACCGGGCCCTGGCGGTGCCGTCTCAGAATGCCGGCCCTCCGTCATCCTATACCCTGTCGACCGCGCGCGATGCGGGCTGGCAGTGGCGCATCCCGCTGCAGCATCGCACCGGAAACGGCCATGTCTATTGCAGCGGCTTCACCAGCGATGAGGCTGCGCGCGACACCCTGCTGTCGAATCTTCAGGGCAGGGCGCTGGCCGATCCCCTGGCTCTGCGTTTCGTCACCGGACGCCGCAACAAGGCGTGGAACAGGAATTGCGTGGCGCTGGGCCTGGCCAGCGGCTTTCTGGAGCCGCTGGAATCGACCAGCATCCACCTGATCCAGCGCGGCATCGCCATGTTGCTGAAATTCTTTCCCGACCGCAGTTTCGAGCCGGCTGACATCGACCGCTACAACCGCATTTTCGAATTCGAATTCGGACGTGTGCGCGATTTTCTGCTGCTGCACTATACCCAGACGCAGCTGGACGGGCCCTTTTGGGAACATTGCCGCAACATTCCCCTGACCGACAGCCTTGCGGAGAAGATAGAACTTTTCCGCAGCCATGGCCGCATCCTGCGCGAGGATACCGAGCTGTTTCCCGCACAAAGCTGGCTGTATGTGATGATCGGCCAGGGTATCCGGCCACGCCGCCATGAACCGACAGTGGATACGCTGGACGATGCGGCCATCGCCGCCAACCTGACTGATATTCGCGCCGTGGTGAAACGGTGCGTCGACGCCATGCCGATGCACCAGTCCTTCATCGACAAGCATTGCGCCGCCTAGGAACCGCCGCGCAGAAGATACATCACCCGGGCGCGTATCTTGCCGTAATTCTCAGCCAGCGGGCCCAGCAGGCCGTGGCGCTCCGGCGGCAGATGCGCCAGAGGATGGCCGTGCTCGCGGAAGACATAGTGATCGAACAACGCCTTCCAGGCGCGGCGCTCGGGCGCGGGCCGCCCGGCAATCGCGATCATCGCAAGCAGCATGCTGGTGTAAGGTGCATCCGGGCCAAGGGCAAATGCATCCCACCAGTAATTCACCAGGCCATTGAACGGGGCGGTGGCTTCCACCTGGTGCCACCACAGCTTGGGCAGATAGAGCGCATCACCCGCCTCGAGCTCTGCAGTCAGTGCCCGGCCTCGCACCGCTTCAAACCGCGGGTAGCGCGGATCGCCCGGCACCGCGGCCGCCGCAAGGCTGACGGGCTGGCCCGCCATCGTGTGATCGATGGGGCCCACATAGAGGTCTTCGATCAATTCGGGCGCATAGAGCGTGAAACGCCGCCGCCCCGCCACGACACAGGCCAGATTGTCGACCGTGTCGTAATGGGCCGAAACGTTGGAGGCATGACCCAGCCAAATGCGCGGCCCCGCAGCCGCAGGTACCAGCGGCATGGCATTTTCCGCGGCAAAGCCCGGCAGGTAATCGCCAACCGGTACCGAGCCGATATAGACGGACTGCGAGGGAGAAACGTCTGACAGAATCAGATCCAGCGCCGCGCCAAATGCCATGCGCCTGCGCGTAAAATTGAATCCGGCAAGATCGGCGTTGTAGTAGTATTTGCCCGCGATGCCCGGATCGCCGAAGAAAGCATCCATTTCGCCGCCCGCATCCATCCGACGCAGATACGTCCTCAGCTCAGCGGCTGTTGCGCCGGCGCGCACGACCGGCCATTCCGCGACCTGGCCGCGCAGAATTACCGGCCGGCAGGGCAGAACGACATTGCGCAGGAATTGCTGCGGCTCTGACATCTCGCCGATTTCGGCGACAACCGTCATACCCCGGCCAGGGCGGCGCTGGTGTCCAGCAGGGCGTCATTCTTCATGCGGGCCAGCACGGCTACCTGCTTCAGAGACGCGATCATCAGGTAGATCAGATGAAGATATTCCCTGCGGAAGAGGTCGATGACGGTTGCATCGTCCAACGCCCGCAAGGAATCCTGGTTGATGGTATAGAGGCCCGTCAGGGTCCGCTTGCCTCCATCGTCAAAGCTCACGGTAATGTCGACCGGCTCAACCAGTTTCAGCCGCAGCAGCGCATCGACAAAGGCCTTGGTCAGATCGATGCCCCGCGTCAGGTCGCGAAACAGCGCCATGATGCCTTGCAGATAGCGCGATGGTTCGCCGGCCTCGGTGAAAAGCGCAGTGCCTGTTTCACCCACGCGCGGGCTGTCCAGATCGATGGCCAGGTCGCTTCCCGCGGTGAAGAAGGGCCCCCGCTGAAGGTTGAGTGGCCGATAGGTCTGCATGCCCCTGCCGTCGAGAAACAGGTTTTCGCCTTCGTCGAAACCCAGCATCGCGCCGACAAAAAAAACGCCGGTGTTGGAATCCTTGGTCAGCAGTATTGGATAGTGCACCGCCAAAAACGGAAACTCCCCCAGGATCACCGGCACAAAGCGCTGATTGTCGCCAAAGCGGGCTGAGGCGCCGGCCTGCACCTTCAGCCCGCGATGCGCGTAGTTATTCAACAGGGTAACGTTGGTCATGGCGGCCTTTCGGTCAGATAGGCTGCAGGCCGTATTCATGGATCTTCTTCACCAGGTCACGATTCCTGGGCAGCGTCGCGCGCATCTTGCGTGTCATGTCCTGGGCTTCCCGCATATATCCGGCCGCCATGGCGCGGGTGCCGCTGTTGCTATCAGGCGAAACTTCGGTGCGGAATCCCATGCCATAGAGCACATACTGATAGCTGGCGGCCGGAAACACTTCCTCGATGCGATCGAACTCGTCGAAGAACCAGGGCGGCTGATACTTCCAAAGGTGCAGAAGATTCTTCAGCCGGTCGGGCACCGTGGCCGGATCGGTATTGTCCTGCCAGAATTTTTCCGGACGGCGAGTCAGGACGTAATGCAGCTTCAGAAAATCGATGATGCGGCCCCAGCGGTAATGGTTCACATCGTTGAACCTGGCCGATACGATGTCCATTACTTCGCGGTTGGCAGGCATCTGTTCGGCGATCAGCTTGGCCGACAGTTCGATGAGCACGATGGCCGACGATTCCAGCGGCTCCAGGAAACCCGCCGCCAAGCCGACCGCCACGCAATTTTTTTTCCAGAACGTCTCGCGATGCCCGCCCCGGATGGGAATCTTGCGCGCGGTCAGTCCCTTGGCGCGGTGGCCGACATAGCGGCGCAACTCTTCCTCGGCCGCCTCGTCGCTGATATGCCTACTGGAATAAACGTAGCCGACACCGCGCCGCGTGGGCAGGCCGATGTCCCATGTCCAACCCGCCGACTGGGCAGTGGAAATGGTATGCGACGCCATCGGTGCATCTTCGCTTTCGTAGGGCACCTGCATTGCCAGCGCGCGGTCGCAGAACAGCACGTCGCCGCTATCCTTGAATCCAACGCCCAGCGTCTGGCCGAGCAACAGGCTGCGAAAGCCCGTGCAGTCCACGAACAGGTCGCCGGATATGTCGCCGGCCTGCTCGGTGGAGAGGCCGGCAATATCGCCGTTCTCCGCCAGCTTCACCTGCTTCACATCCGCCAGCACATGGCGCACGCCCAGCTTTTCAGTGCAGTGTTTCTGGATAAAGGGCGCGAATTTGCTCGCGTCCAGATGATAGGCATAATTGGCCATCGCCTGATATTCCGGCGTGGTGATCGTCTTGGGCGCCAGGCCGTCATCGCACAAAACGCCTTGCGGCGTCACCATATCACAGAAGCTGCGGCCACCTTCATTTTCCAGCCAGTGCGGCACCAGGTTCACCTGCGTGAACCCCTGCGGCAGCATCAGTGGATGATAGTAACCATCATCTTCCGCGCCCGTGGTCCAGCCCGCAAAACGTGCGCCCTGCTTGAAGGCAGCATCGCAGTGCCGGAACAGATCGGTTTCCGAGACGCCCATGCGTTCGAGTGTCGTGCGCAGCGTGGGCCATGTACCCTCGCCCACGCCGATGATCGGGACGTTGGGCGATTCCACCAGCGTGACGGAAAAGGCGCCAGCCTTGATGCGCCCCTGATGGCGCGCGGCGATGACCCCGGCGCTCAACCACCCTGCGGTGCCGCCACCGACAATGACAATCTTCTGAACCGGATGGATCATATGGTGAGTTTTAGCACGCGCGCGAAACGGGCCCAATAAAAAAGGGGCCGCCGAAGCGGCCCCGAGTTCAGTTTCCCTGAGGGGGTCAGAGCTTGTAATGCAGTCCCAGCGTGAAGCGCCGGCCATAGTCCACCACGTCCAGGACCTGTTCGCTGAACCGGCCATGGGTGGCGTAGTTGGCGTCGGTCAGGTTCTGGGCCGTGAAATAGACGTTGAACTGCTCGGTGATGTCATAGCTGGTGCTGAAGTCGATCTGGGTGCTGGCATTCACGAAGGTCGGCTCGGTGCCGAACTTCGAGCCATTCTGCCCCTGACCGAACTGGACCAGCGAAGCATCCTGCCAGGTCATCGCAATACGGGCCTGGAAGCCGTCTTTGTCATAGAAGCCGACAAGGTTGGCGCTGTCGGCCAGGCCCGTCACCGCAAAGCCAGAGATGGTGATGTTGGTCGGATCATAGGGCTTGTTGGTGCCGACCACGGTCCCATTGGCCTGCAGACCCCATCCGGTATCGCCGAACACATGCTGCACCGCGAATTCGGCGCCATAGACATTGGCGGTCGGCCCATTGACGTTGGAGCTGATCGTGAACACCCCCGGCGCGCCCGTCGTGGGATCGATGACGCCGTTGATGTTGCCCTGCTTGGTACCCTGCACGATGAAGTTGGTCACGTTCTTGTTGAAGACATCGACCGACGCATAGGAGTTCGGCGCATAGTACCATTCCGCTCCAAGATCGAGAGAGTCGGACAGGTAGGGCATCAACTGCGGATTGCCGCCGCTGGCCGTCAGCGCGCCGACGCGCGGGCTGGTCGGCACGTTGAGAACCGGCGTGATCTGGTTCAGCGGGGGACGGGTCAGCGTGCGGGAGGCATTGAAACGCAGCTGCAGATCGTCGGTCGGCGACAGGGTCGCGTCGAAGTTCGGCAGCAGGTACTGATAGTCGTTGGTGCCGGTAACCGTCGATTGCGGACCGAACGTGGTCACGAACGCGGTGTGGTCGGACGGCTGCACCGTCAGGGCGGTGGGCTGTCGACCGATGCCGATGGCGGTCAGGTTGGTGAACTCCTGGCGCAGGCCGACATTGATGCGCAACGGCATGCCCGCGAGCTGGCTCTTGGACGTGACGCTGATATAGGCCGCGTTGGTGTTCTCGATGATCTGCTGATAGCTCCCGACATTGAGCGCCGTGCGATAGACACCGTCGAAGGCGGGGGTACAGCAGCCGACGTTATAGCCGGGAACGGTCGTGGTCTGCGGATTGCCCAGCCCCTGCAGGTAGTTCAACACCTGATAGGGATTGAAGGCCAACACGTTCGCCGGCAGGCCGCTACCGCCCCAGCCGTTGATGAAATCGGCGGTGCTGAAGGAACGGGTGAAGAAGTCCTGCGGCAGTGCCGCGCCGTGCGTGCCGTTGTTGTTCGACGCCGGGCCGTAACCGGCATAGGCCTGCCAGTCATTGTTGGCGAAGTCGTCATAGGTGTGGGCGTTGTCATGGTCGCCGACATATTGATAGCCGAAGACGACCTTCAGATTGTCGCTGTCATCCCATTCACCCTCCAGCTTGAGCTGCTGGACCTTGTCGGTGCGATTGGGCTGGCTGATGGGCAGCACATGACTGCCGATCAGACCGTTGTTGATGAAGCGGCTGGCGTCGCCATTGGGGCCGATACCGCTGGGATAGGGAAGATCGTGCCCGCCCGGGATCACGATACCGACAGCGGTACCATTGGTACCGCCGGGTGTCGAGGGGCCGTACCCCACATCGACGTCGATGGACGAAAGCTGGCCGCCGGGATTCAACTGCGACAGTGCCTGGGCGGCATCGGCCGTGAAGGACAGGCGGTCATTTACCTGCCACTTCGTGTTGACGCCCCACATATTGTTCTGAATCACCGAACCGTTGAGCTGCGATTGGAAGTCGGTTGGGGTATTGGGTTGAGTGAAGTTGGTGATCGTCCCGTTATTGTTGGTATCGACGTTGCGCAGGCTGCCGGAATTGAACCAGACGGAGTAGCCGTACTGGACCGCATGCAGCGTGTCGCGCGAATAGTTGTCGTCGACCGTAACCACGACCGAGTCCGCCGGCTTCCACTGCAGCGCCAGGCGCCCGTCGTAGCGGGTGTCGGTCGTGGTTTCCTGATAGAGGCCGTAGTCCTGGATGAACCAGGCGGGCCGCGAGTCCGGCGTCAGGGTCGCGGCGCAAGGGGCGGCCGCACCCGTCCGCTGGCATGGATCCAGATATGTGCCTTCCCAGCCCTGGATGTTCACATGGTTGCCGCGAATGCGAGAGGAGGTATAAGCCGCGTCGAGAAGGACGCCGAAACGGTCGCCATCGAACGTGTCGCTGATCAGGAAATCCGCGTTGGGCATGGGATTGCCCTGCTCCGGCGAGAAGGTGGTCGACACCGCGCCCACCACGTTCAGGCCGGGATGATCGAAAGGCTTGGGGTACTTGATATTGACGGTCGCGCCGATGGCGCCCGAAGACAACGAGGCATCGGGCGACTTCAATACGTCCATCTGGCTTATGAAGTCGGCACTGACGGCACTGAAGTCGTAGTTGCGGCCCGTGGCGCTCGACACCTTGCGGCCGTCATACAGCGTTTCGTTGAAGGCAGGGCCGAAGCCGCGCACAGTGATCTGGGTCGCGTTTCCGGTCGAGGTGGCCACGCCGCCGATGGCGGTGGCGCCGCGGCTGACGGTGACGCCCGGCACATGCTGCAGGGCGGCAGCGATGTCGGCGTCGGGGAACTTGCCGATATCCTCGGCAGAGATCGAATCCACCAATCCCAGCGAGTCGCGCTTGACGTCCAGGTTCTTCTGCAACGAGCTGATCAGGCCGGTGACGGTCACGCTTTCGACCTGGTCGTTGGCGGCAGCCGCCTGCTGCGCCGCCGCCGGCAGCGCCATCGCCATCACGCAAACACCGCCCATCAGTGCGGTGCGCACACCATGACGAACAAAACCCCCGTTGGACATATACTTCCCCTTTTGGATACGCCCGCCGGGCGCGTGAAATTGTTGAACCGTCCTGCCGTGCCTTGCTGCGCCATGCGGGCAAAATCCCAACACTCCGCCCGACAGCATCCAGCGGCTCGCATAGGTCAGCGAAAACAAGGAAACTCCACACCACCCGGCGCGCGTGCGCGCCTGGCAGGCATTTCAATCCGATCCGTGATCAGATCCCGTCGGTACGCTCTCCCATCTTTCGGCGCCTACGCATTCGTGGCGCTTCTATGGGTGAAGACGACGGTCTTGAGGAAACCCTCCGGGATTTTTGCCTGTATACGGATTTTTTTTACCACGTGCGCCTGTGCATCTGCGAAATGCGCGCGCGGACTTTCTTCGACGTTCGACCAAGTTTTCAGACTCCATGTCTTCGAATTGTCGTAGTGTAAGAAAAAAGGGAGGGGAGTTCCCGTGCGGGTCAGGGGCGCGGTGCCCGATCACACGTCGGCGAAGGCGGAACTGGACGCGCGGTTTCGCGCGTCGCTGGTCGCCTATTTCATGCGCCGCACCGGAAGCAGCCAGGAAGCCGAAGACCTGACCCAGGAAACCTTCGCGCGGCTGATCGGGTCCAACACTTTCGACAAGGCCGAAGAAGCTCAGGCCTTCGTCTTCCGGGTGGCCTCAAACCTGCTGCGGGACCGGGCCCGTGCCGCCACCCGCCTGCGCCGCCATCCCACCCAGTCGCTTGATACTGTTGCAGGCGCCGATTTCGAACCCCGGCTGGTGGAGGGTCTGGACCCCGAGCGCGTCTTAATAGGCAAGGAGAATCTGGCCGAGGTTCTGGCCAGCCTCGACGAGCTGGGCGAACGTTCAAAGAACATCTTTATCCTTTTCCGGCTCGAGGGAATGAAGCAGAAAGAGATCGCTGCGATATACGGCATCAGCGTATCGACAGTGGAAAAGCATGTGATGGCCGCGGTGCTGCACCTGGCAAAGCGGTTCGGGTCGTCTTGATGAACGGAATTGGAGACATTCGCGACGATGGCGACCGGCGGCTGGCCGAGGCTGCCCGCTGGCGCGTGCGCCTTTCCGAGGCTGATGTCTCCAGCACTCTGGAATTCGAGACCTGGCTTAACGGGCCGGGCAACCGGCAGGCCTGGGAAAAGGTATCCCGGTCCTGGACCTATTTCGACACCGTGGCCCATGCCCCTGAGATGATTGCAGCCCGGCAGGCGGCCCTGGGCGACGCCGAGCGCGCCGGCAGGCGTCTGGGCGGCATCCTGGCCCTGCCCCGACTGATCCGGCCGCTGGCAACCCTGGCTGCGGCGGTGCTGGTGCTCGCGATACTGGGGTCGGGCGGCTATTGGTGGATGAACCACCCCGACGATTACCGCACCGCTGTGGGCGAGCGCCGCGTCATCACCCTGGCGGACGGCTCCAAGCTGTCGCTGGACGCCAACAGCGAGGTGACGGTGCGCTATGCCGACCACGAGCGCTCGCTGCACCTTCTCAGCGGCCAGGCCCGCTTCGATGTAGCCCATGACAAGAGCCGCCCCTTCACCGTGGTGGCCGGCAACCAGAAGGTGATCGCCACCGGCACCGCCTTCAACATCGAGATGGCGGGCCCGCGCGTGCTGGTCACCCTGATCGAAGGCCATGTCGTGGTGCTGGATGAAAGCGGCACCGCTCAGGGCATGCTGACACCCGCCTGGCCGCACCGCATCGAACTGAAGGCCGGCCAGCAACTCAGTACCGGTCCCGCAGTACCCCCGGAAATTTCGCAGGCCAATATCCAGCATGTCACCGCCTGGACCATCGGGCAACTGATGTTCGATGACGAGCCCCTCTATTCGGTCGTCGACCGGGTCAACCGTTACAGCGGCACGCATATCGTCATCGACGATCCCAGGGTGGGCGCAATGAAGATCAGCGGCGTCTTCAATGCCGGCGACGCGGCCGGCTTTGTGGAAATCGTTTCCCACTATTTGCCGGTCAAGGCGGTCACACTCGATGCGCACACGATCGCCCTTGAGAGCCAGAAAAAAGAGGGCGGAGCATTGTGACATTTCCGGATGGCGTGCTGAGGATTGTCCCCTACCTCAACGCCCGACTGGAAATCCATCCAATGTATCCGGAGAGTCAGAAGGTAATGCATGCGCAGGGGGAGGTTACAGCTTTGGCTGCTTCGAACGGCATCGCTCGGCGGCCTGTATGTTGTTTTGTTGAGCGGCGGCGCGGCAGCGCAGCAGCAGACCTTCGACTTTGACCTTCCGCAGCAGCCGCTTTCCGCCTCCCTCAAGGAATATGCGCGCGTTTCGGGCCAGCAGATCATCTTCACCGAGGATCTGGTCCTGGGCTATGTGGGAAAACCACTGCATGGGCGGCTGAACGCGGCCGATGCCCTGGACAAGTTGCTGGCGGGCACCGGGCTTTTCGTCGAGCATACCGCGACGGGAGCGGTCATGATCCGCCGGGTGGAACGCAGCGAACCGGCACTCCCCGCGCCGCACGCGCCCGAATTTGCCGGCGTACCGGTCGAGGAAGTCACCGTCACTGGGCTGATCCACTCGCTGCAGACCAATCTCAATATCAAGCGCGAGGCGGACGGACTGATCGACGTGATCTCGTCGGAGGATATCGGCAAGTTTCCCGATGTCGACCTGGCCGCCGCCATGCAGCGCATCCCCGGAGTCACCATAAGCCGGGGAGTGTCAGCCCTTGGCGGTGTGCCCACCTCCATCGGCACCGCCACCCAGATCACGGTGCGCGGCTTCGGCCCGGCATTCAACGAAACCCTCTTCGGCAACCGCCAGGTGGCATCGGGCGTGGGCCGCACCTTCGACTTCAGCGCCATCGGCGCCGATTTCGTCAGCCGTGTCGACGTGATGAAGACGCCCGATGCTACGCTGTCCTCGGGCGCGATCGGCGCCACGGTCAATATCCGCTTTCCGGTGCCCTTCGACCATCCCGGTTTCAACCTGGTGGGATCAGCCTCCACCACCATCTCGCCGGAACAGGGCAACCTCACCCCCACGGTCAAGGCGCTGGTCAGCGACACGTTCGCTAGCGACCATTTCGGCATCCTGATCGATGGCGCCTATTCGGTCAGCCGCACCCGCGGCAACCATGTGAACATCCAGGGCTGGCAGGGCACGCGCATCGCCGACGCCCAGATGGCGGGCGCGGCGCCTGGGGCCTCGACCGCGCTGACCACCAATGCCTGGTTCATCCAGGATTATGGCATCTATCAGGAAGTCACGACCGACACGCGCGTCAACGGCCGGGCGGTGTTGCAATGGCGGCCGCATGACGAATTCCAGGTGACGCTGGACGAAAATTTTTCGCGCGACACGCTGCATGCCCGGCAGTATGGCTTCAGTGTCTGGTTCAATGCTGGAAGCCTGTCCAACATCGTGCAGGACTCCAGCGGCACCATCACCAGCTTCGTGCAGCCCAACTCGCCGACCGATTTCCAGTCCCAGATCAACGGTTCGGTGCTGCAGAACAACGATACCGGCATCAATGTCCGCTGGAACCCGTTGCAGAAGATGACGGTCAACCTGGACTATGACCATTCGGAGGGGTGGCTCAATCCGGGCGGCCAACTCAGCAGCCTGGATGCGGATGTGGGCTATGGCCCGTCCACTCCCGGCGGCATCCATGGCACCGCTGTCGGCATTACCGTTCCCGGCGGGCACACCCTGCCCTATCCCACCGGCTATGGACCGGCCGGCAATGCCGCCGACTTCCTGGATCCCGACCTGATCGGCAGCCATGTACTGCCCATCGTCTCGCAGCGGCGTTTCGACCGGGTGCAGCAGGCCCGTGCCGAAACAGTCTGGCGGGAGAATGAAAATCTGAAGATCACGCTGGGCTACCAGTATATCGGCGACCACGACAATGTCCGGGTCTTCAACGACTTCGCCAACAACCAGTGGCAGGCCTATGCCGGTTATGGCCCCTCCTCAAACAATATCGGCACGCATGGCGTAGCCCTGCCGCCGGAATTCTTCCGCGGCGGATTTTCCACCGCCGGATTCATCACCGGCTTCGGTGGCAGCGCCAGCCTGCCCCCGCGCATCCTGGCCTTCGATGCCCTTTCGGTGCTGCACTATCTGCAGAACCTTGGAAACCCCCAGACCACGACGATCCCGGGCTTCAATGTGGGATGCTGCAGTCCAGCCTTCGACGGCACCTATCGCGTGGTCAATGTGCCCGAGAATTATTCCCAGGTAATCGAGAATACCAACGCGGCCTATCTCAGCATCTCGGCGCGGACCCGGATCGCCGGCATGCCACTGCGTATCAACGGGGGCCTGCGCGGAGAATATACCGCCGTCACCACCATCGGCCTGGGCCAGGAGCCCACGACCCTGACCGTCCAACCGTCCGATCACACCGCGTTCCTGGTAAACTACGGGCCCACCACGACGGTGAACGGCCACAACAGCTATCAGTCGCTGCTGCCGAACCTAGACCTGACGCTGGAGCCGCGCGAAGACGTACAGGTGCGATTCGACGTCTCGCGCACCCTGACGCGGCCGCCACTGAGCCAGATCACGCCGGTGCTGACCGTGCCCACTATCCTGCGGGTGGGCGCGCTGACCGCCAGCGGCGGCAATCCCGACCTGATGCCCTATGTCTCGATCAATATCGACCTCAGCGCCGCCTGGTACTATCAGCACAATTCCTATCTGTCGGTCGATGTCTTCAACAAGAATGTGAGCGACTTCATCGTCCAGGGCTCAACCCAGCAGAACATCAACGGGGTGATCGATCCCACTACCGGGCTGCCGGCTATCTTCACCACGACCACCAACGTCAACGGCCCGCAAGCCAATGTCTATGGTGCCGAGGTCGCCATCCAGCACGTATTCGGCGACAGCGGCTTCGGCTTCCAGGCCAATGCCACGCTGGTGGACACCGACAAGCCCTACAATCCGCAGGACCTGACGGTCAGCGGGTTCGCGGTGACGGGGCTGGCCAACTCTGCCAACCTGGTGGCCTTCTATGACAAGGATGGCTTCCAGGCGCGAATCGCCGCCAACTGGCGCGACAAGTATCTGGACCATTTTGGCCAGCAGCAGAACAATTCGCGCTTTGGCACCGAGCCCACTTTCGTCAACGCCAGCACCCAGATCGACCTCAGCACCAGCTACGACATCACGCCGGCGCTCTATGTCTATTTCTCGGCCCAGAACCTGAACGACGCCACCTTCAGTACCCATGGCCGCTTCGCGGAGCAGTTGCTGGACATGGTGGATTATGGTCGCCGCTTTACCCTGGGTGTGCACTTCAAATACTGAACATCCGCCGTGAGGATGATGGGCGGCAGGGTCCACGACCTGGGCCACGCTGTTGCGTTGCCCGGCTCCTCAGGGAATGGCCTGGCCTTGCACCCCGGCAACCTTCACGCCGTCGTGGACACGGTCGCTGGGATGGACAATCACCTTGTCACCTGCGGCCAGTCCTCCAAGGACCTCCGAAAAGCTGTCATTGCCATGCCCCACTGTGACGGGCGTCAGGGCCGCATGGCCGTTGCGTATTGCGAATGCTGCCCAGCCTTTGCCACTGCGAAAAAGCGCCGACGCCGGCACGCGCAATGCATCGGGATTTTCCCAAACCGTGATGTGAACGATTACGCGATATCCATCGGCGATTGGCGGGCGCTTTACGCTCGTGTCCTGAAAATCGAGCAGCACATTGACACGCTGTTCCTCGACGCCGAGGGCAGAAGCCTTGGTGAAGCCCGACGGCTCGATGCGGCGCACCCTGCCTTCCAGGGCTTCCGGACCACCCCAATCGGTGACCAGGGCAGCCGCGCCCACACGAATCTTCACCGCATCCTCCGAGATAAATGGGGCCACGACTTCCAGCAACTGGGGATCGCCCACCTCCATGATCGGCGTCCCGGCCGCTACTACGGATTCACTTTCGTGCAGCACTCTTAAAATCCGACCCGATACCGGCGCAATCAATGGGATGCGGGCGCGCGGACCAAGGGGGGCTGTCGGGTCGATCAGCGAAGCTTTCGCCGTCTGAAGGTCAAATTCCTTTGTCTGCAGGGCGGCTCTCGCGGTCGCAAGCTGGGCAACTGCTACGTTGTAGGCCAGTTCGGCACGCTCAAGACCGGCGCGGGAGATGGCGTCCGATTCGGCCAATTTTTTTGCGCGCTTCAGGTCCGAATCGGCGAATGCCAGCTCCGCTACCATGCGTTTCTCGAAAGAGGCTGCCAGGTTCCGCATGGCGGTAGCAGACTTTACCGCCGTTTCCGCCTGGGCATGAGTGCGAACGTCCAGGAAGGCCGGACTGGCGGGAAGCAGATCCGCAACGACTGTCTTTCCGCCTTCGACAGAGTCGCCTGCATGCTTCTCGATGCGGAGGAGCCGCCCTGCGACCGGCGCGGAAATCTGGTAGATTTCCCGGACCCTCGTACGCCCTTCGTCTGTCACTTCCACGCGAAGCGGCCCGCGCGTTACGGTGGCCATCTCCACAGGTACCGTCCGCGGCCAAAAGCTCCAGATCAGCCCGCCGGCCACCAGCAGTCCGAGAAGCAACCAGGGAAATAGACGGCGGATGGCGGGGGGCATTTTACTATTCCCGTGTCTTCAGGACGGCTATCAGGTCGAGCCGGTTTATTCGCCATGCGACCATCAACCCCGACAATATTGCTGAGAGCAAAACAATCGTCACTGCAACGCCGAAGGTGTGCGCAGTCACCACGAACGGTATTCGGAATAGTTTGGTCTCCATCGCTCGGCTCATCAACCATGCCAAACCATACCCCAAAGCGCATCCCACAGGCAGGGCCACAAGCACCAGCAACGCAAGTTCTCCGAGCAGGATGTAGCCGACCTCCCAGCGCGTGAAACCGATGACCCTGAGGCTTGCCAATTCGCGGCCTCGCTCCGACAGGGCGATGCGTGCCGCGTTGTAGACGACGCCGAACGAAATAATTGCACCCAGCACGACATAGAAGTTGATCACGATAGTGATGCTCTGCGCCATGGTATCCCGTAGCGCGGTGATCGCCTGGGCGCGCGTCGAGACAGTTGCAACCGATGGAACGGACTTGAGACCGCGCAGGAATTGGGCATGAGCCGCGCTGTCTATCAGCGCCTGAATTGACGTCACGGCACCACTCTGACCCGTCAGGCCCTCCAGAACACGCCGAGGCATATAAGCCGACAGGCCAACATTCTCAGTGGCGATGGCCGAGACCACAACCTGCGCCTTTCGGCGGCGACCCTCCAGTATTTCAATGTCAACGGCGTCGCCCGCTCTTACGCCAAGCAGGCTCGCCAGCTTGTTCGATAGCAGGACGCCATTTTCAGGCATGACGAAAGGCCTGCTGCCGGAATCATAAAATGCCCGAAAGCTCTGATTTGCGCCCAGGCCGGTTATTGCCAGTCGCTGGCTGAGATGTCCGTGCGAGATGCGGGCCGCAACCTCCAACACGGGTTCAGCGCGTCGCACGCCGGGAAGCCGGCCCACCTCAAAGCGGGCACGATCGTTCCGCTGATCGACAAGCCCAATAACGACGTCTTGCCGGTTGGCCCGGAAATAGAACCCATCCACCAACTCATCGATGGCATCGAAAAAAAAGAACAGTCCCACCAACAACATCACCGCCATGGCAATGCCCGAACTTGTCAGCAGCGCCCGCAGCGGCCAACGCTCGATGTGGCGCAGGACCATTTGGCCGGGCATCGAGATATGGCGGCCCAACCCGATGCGGTCTGCCAAAGTACGCCGGTATACTGTTGGAGCCGGTGGCAGCATGGCAGCTGCCGGTGGCAGACGCACTGCACGCGCAGTCGCGCTCAAGGTCCCAGCGATTGCGGCAAGAAGCGCAACCATGATCGAGGCGGCAAAGACGACACGATCCAGCTGGTAACTGAGGAAGGGAAAACGGAAGTAGCTCTGGTAGAGGGTGGTCATCCAGTGTCCAAGCCAGACACCGGCGATGCATCCGAGCGCTATTCCGAACGTTGCGATAAGAAGTGTGAACTTAACATAGTGCCAGCCGACCTCGCGATTTGAATAGCCGAACGCCTTGAGTAAGCCGATGGGCTCACGCTCCGTTTCGATCAGACGGGAGAGCACCATGTGGATCAGGAATGCGGCAACTGCGAGAAAGACGGGTGGAATGACCAGGGCAATGGTCTTCAGTTGATCGAGTTCTTGGGTGATGAAGGCATGACTGGTCTGGTCGTCGCGTCCATAGGCTGCCGTTCCACCAAAGCGCGCCAGCATGCTGTCTATCTGCCGGATGACCTGGGGTCGGGATGCGCCGGGACTGAGTTGGGCGCTGATGTCGTTGAAAGCGCCGTCCATGTCATAGGTGGCCTCCATGATGGAGCGATTAAGCCACAAGATGCCGAAAGCCTTGTCATCAGGCATGAGTTGACCTGGCGGCAGGACGTAGACAAACTCCGGCGACAGCGCCACGCCGGCAATCGTGAAGACCCGCTTGCGCCCGCCCAGGATCACGTCCACCTTGCGACCGGGCCCATAGCCGAGCGCGGAGGCCATGTTTTCGCTCATCACAAGTTCGTCTCGTCCGCGTAAGGGCAATCGTCCCGAGCGAAGCATTATTCGGTTCAGCTTCGGCTCGCTGGATTCGGGCAACGACACCAACAAAGCGGCGGCGGGGCGGGAGAGGCCGCCAACATCCAACGCGGCATAGTGGACGATCCGTGCATCGGTTGCGGCTACGCCTGGAAGGTCTGCGATCTGGCGAGCAACCCGTAGCGGTGCTCTCCTGAGCTGGGAAAAGACATCCGCGAACCGATATTGTTCATAATAGAGGTCGCGCGTCTGCTGCAGAGAACGCATTGCGCCGAAAGTCATGATCACGACGGTGATGCCGCACGCCATCACGGCTGCAATCGCCAGCGCCTGTCCCTTCAGATGCCAGACGTCCCGCAGCAGCTTCCGGTCCAGGGGATGCATGTCACCACCGCAAGTCGTGTGCGGGACGGCGGCATGCGTTTTCGACAACGCTCACAATCCTGCCGTTGGCGAATGAAGCGACCCGCGAGCCCATCTCGGCAATGACGACGTTGTGAGTGATAATGACCGATGTGGTGCCGAGCTCCGCATTTATCCGCTCGATTGCTTGCAGCACGATTACACCAGTGGGTGAATCCAGGGCTCCGGTGGGTTCATCGCAAAGCAGTATTTCGGGGCGCTTCGCAATGGCACGCGCAATGGCAACCCGTTGCTGCTCCCCGCCAGACAATTGGGCCGGAAAGTGATCCAGCCGGTCGCTCAGTCCTACGATGCCCAGGGCATCTTCGGGGCTCATGGGGTTGGCGGCGATTTCCGTCACCAATGCGACATTCTCGCGTGCGGTGAGGCTTGGAACCAGGTTGTAGAACTGAAAGACAAACCCGACATGTTCGCGGCGATAGAGCGTCAGCTCCCGGTCGCTCATGCGATTGAGGGACTGGTCGCGGAATATCACATCCCCGGTTGTGGGCCGGTCGAGGCCGCCAATTATGTTCAGGAAGGTGGACTTGCCGGACCCCGAAGGACCGAGCAGGACAAGGATCTCGGTGCCCAAGATGTCCAGATCAATTCCACGAAGAGCGGCGACGTCCACCTCGCCGGACCGATAG
>ERZ778023.900-NODE-900-length-55587-cov-54.847601_pt1 | contig 55587 bp, 55 predicted proteins | sample MGYA00375753_ERZ778023 | MGnify/ENA primary metagenome ERZ778023 (study PRJEB29350, sample SAMN05389822) | bioreactor metagenome | isolation source: Ammonium sulfate bioreactor | place: South Africa: University of Cape Town | collected 2014-04-04 ... | reverse complement strand
GAAGAAGAAAAAGAAGAAGAAAAAAATCGAGCTCAATCAACTATGTATTATGTCATAATATGAACGAATGTCAGCCTGTAAAAGAGACTAATGGGTTACGCTATGCAAGTTCTTCAATGTCATCATTCTCATCATCATCGATCGATGATTGATTGATCTATTTATTGATCAGTTAGTTCGTTCATTAAAACAAGACTTTTTTTTTCTACACGAGTATTACATTTATATTTATGTCATAGACGTTCTAATTATATTTCAAATACATTGAATTCGTTTTAAATGGTTCGATTAATATTCTTTTTTTTTCGGGCTACTTTACGAATTGTTGAATAGCTCACAGATATTAAGAACTAAATGGTTCTTTGCATATATGCATTTATACATCTTCAGACAGTGAATTCTTTTGTCAAATAGAAATAATCATAATGCTCTTTCTGTGTGTCTCTCTCTCTCTCTCTCACACTTGTTGTCTTTTCTTTTTCTATGTATATGTATACATATAAGAAAAGTTGCTTTTACTTGCTTACAAATGACCACAGGATATCGAATCAGTATGTGTCCTATAATGAATCGACTACAGTGAATATCAAATTAAGAGACACGGATCGTTAATAAAGTTCATTTTCTTTTGAACGAAAACAGAACATATCCTAATGTAAATGTGAACTGAAAATGAGAGAAAAATTACTAATATTCAAAAGTTAATCAATCATTCTCCGATAATAAAACTGTATGCATATATAACACAATCAATTACCTTGACTATGTCAAAATACATATCGACATTTCTGATTGAATAAACTCACTGAATTTCCAATCGATTTAAGTCTGATTACGTCAAAGAACTCATTTTATCTGATAGATCTATATATTTTTTTGTGTATTAATTATGATTAAAATAATCGACTATTATCATAATTACATCCAGTAAACATCATGAATTCATAAAGGATAGAAGTTGTTTACATAAAAAAAAACACGATGAAATATATATGTTAGAAAAGAAAAAGAACAAGAGCATTACTACAATGAGTAATTAACAAAGAATTGAGTAAATAGCCATATTTTCTGTGTTAGATATAGTTTATTCTTGTACGAGGAGAAAAGCTTCTAATTGAGCAATCGATCACTTTTTTCCTCTGCTTTTATTCTATCATCGATAGATTCAGTATGTTTATTAGGAGTTAATGTTCACCATCTGAGATTACCAATGTTCATCTTGAGATAATTAAAATGTTCTTTTCAAATACATCGATTTATTTCTTCTGTCGATGTAATCAGGATAAACTTTTCGTTTCTTTTCTTTTTTTTTGAAGAGTTTATCTTTTTTTGATAATCCTGTACGTGATTAAACAAAGATATTACTTAATATATCGAAATGTCAGATATTCCCTCCCATCTCATCGATAATGTTACCTAAATCTGCGAGAAAATGAATAAATTTCGATCTTTTGATTGATATCGTGCATGCTTGTCATGAATTTCAATGGATTCAAACAATGACTGACTGAATAGAAACGATACAATACAATACCACAATCGTTTATCATTCGAAATCGTGAGAAAAAAAGCCGATTATATTCTTTCGTTTTCAAACCTAAACTAATTAAAAATAAATGATATGTTTTCTTTGAAATATCATTACATTTCATAATAAATGTGATCTATTTGACATTTAGCTCATATCTACTACTAGTAAAGAAGAACAAACGCCATCAACGACGGTATATTATGTCATATTATGAAACCGAATGTCAGTTGACATATGAGACTAATAGATTGGTCATAGTATGCGCACAATGGTCAATGTCATCGTTCTCATTATCAATCACTAATGGATTGATTGATTGATCTATCAGTCGATCATACATTTCATGAATAGTAAAGAAATTCCTTATCTTCTACTATTTCATCGGAAAATATGCACTGCTTACATAAAATCGACAGGTCGATTAGCACTGTTGAAAGTCAATTAAATACCCAATATTATTGTTTGCACATTTGAATAGAAAAAACATTGGATTCTATCGATGAATCGAATGCACGAAAAGTGAAGGTTCTGTTCTTTGAAATAAAATAAAAAAATCTCGGCCATTCTTGAAAAAGAATAAAACAAATATTGAATGAACGAATATTTGTTGAGATGAAGAGAAAAGAAAATAAAACAGACACTATTTAAATCGAAATATTTTCTTTTTCGATAAATCATGGCTTCGAAATTAAACGATGATTCGAATCATAAATTTCAATTGTCTCAACTTCCGAATGATTCTCGATTGATACTTTTACCGATTCAAGGTTTTGACAAAGAACCACTTGTTACACTAGAAAAAGCCGTTGAACTTCTTACAAATCAAGTTCCTCAACTCAATCATATGATTGCAACAGTTAAACAAAATATCGAGAAACCAAACGATAGTCTTACAATAAACGAATCGGCTGCAATTCGTCTCTATACATTAGGTTGGAAAACACTTCAATCGTCATTTCATTATATTCTTAATAAAACGCTTCGAAATGAAAATCGAAAAGAATTAATTCCATGGTATTCCTATCTTCGATTATTTCTACACGCACTATCGAAACTTCCGGCAACGGAAAAGCAGATTTTCTTTTGCGGTACGAAAACTGATGTTAGTCATGAATATCCCGAAGATCGAGTGTTTGTCTGGTGGGATTTCATTTCATGTACATCGAATATTAAACTTCTCGAAAATTCAGTCGATGTTCGAACAATATTTATTATTGAGACGAATTCAGCTAAATATATTAGCGAACATTCATATTATGAATCTGAAAATGAATATTTGTTGTATCCAGCACGACAATTTCAAACAATTTCATCGTATAATTCAAATAAACACTTGAGTATAATTCATTTAAAAGAAATTGTACCATCAACACCGTTGATTTCGATTCCACAAGTTACTACTTCATTGAAAATAACAAAAAAAGTCTCGTATCAAAATGATGAATTAGAAATTGTGATTAATAATATGCCGAAGAATGGACCCATTGCTCTACAAAATCAGAATTTACATGATGTTGATATGGATATCATTGTTAAACAAGCAATCATTACGAAACAATGTCGAGAACTTTGGTTACAATCGAATAAAATTACTTCGATCGGTGTTTCAGTAATTGCTAATGCTTTAAATAATAATAAAACTCTTCAAGTTTTAATTCTTCATGATAATCAATTGAGTGATGTTGGCGTTGTTGCATTAGCAAATGTATTGGCTTTGAATAATTCAGCTATTAAAGTGCTTGGACTTGAATCAACGGGTGTTACTGACGAAGGTGCGAAGCATTTAGCTGAGATGTTAAAAACCAACAAAACGGTAACTTCATTAGGATTAGGTGAAAATTTTATTGGTGATCGAGGTTTACAAGCATTAGTCGATGTACTCAATCGACAGAATAATAATTTACAAGAACTTTATGTTCCAAAAAATCGAACGATTAGTGATATATGTATTGATTTTATTGTTCAAATGTTGAAAAATAATCGAACATTGACGAGATTATGGATCGATGGATGTAATCTATCATCGAAAGGAAAAGATAGACTACGACAAGCTGCTCATTCTCGAAATCGATTTTCACTTTCTGTATGATGATTATTTTATTTCGAAGAAAATACTAGAAAATCAACATCATATGTATGAGAAAAACCGAGTTTTTCGTAAATTTTTAACGATGCCGTATTGTCACTCGCAACAAAACAAAATGCATGCTGTTGTTGTTGAAAAACTTTTGAAGTCACATAGTAATTAACTAGAGTAGCAAGACCAAGACCACGAGCTTCAGGTTTTGTGAATACGGTTCCAATAGATCCGTCATGTTTTCCCAGTGACCAACTCAATAGTTCTCCATTACGATAGGCACCATAGGCGGGAAAATGTGATATTTCATATTTAATCAAATTCAACGACGAATCGCTTTTGTATGCCCAAAAAGAATTGACTATAGATGCATCCGATGGCGATAAAGGCTGAATGATAATGTCTAAGAAAGTAAAAATAAAAAATGGAAATCTGAATTTTAAAATGATTTAATAAGTTTACCAGATGGAGTAGAAAGTGAAATATTTTTAGTTTTTTGCAAAAAAGTTTCTTGATCTAATTCTAATTGTTCGAATGGCCAAAACATAGTTTTACCTAGATTATTTTCTTGAATAAAATTTTGAATCAACGGTAAAACTCGAGACGAAAAAGCAAAGAAAACAATATCTTCTACTATTGACCATGAAATGCATTGTTTAATCAATGACATAAGAAGATGATCGTCTTCTTCATTAGAAAAAAAGGATACATTCTTCGTTTTTGATTTTTCATTCTCGGTTAATAAATGATAATTATCGTAAAAAGCAACCGATGAACATATAAATAGAACACATTTTAGATTATTTCTATCATTAACAAAGAGTTGATGTGGTCGTAAATAATCCTTTTCTATTTTATTTTCTTGGATATTTTTCAAAAATTGCCATAAACGTAATGAGTCTGATCGATATTTTTCCTACGAAAATAATCGATTTAATATTATTAGATGACTATGATTAACTTACCAGAAAATCTATTACTAATTGAAGGGATTGTTCATCGGAAATATCGATCTCATGACCCAAAGTCATAGGAGAGATCGACATAAGTGTAATGTAGATGAAAACAAAATACAATATAAAGATAGGCGAATGTCTTCTCTTCTTATCTCTTGTGTATCAAAACAAATAACCACTTATTTCATTTTTTAACTCAAATTACATGAGTTTTAACCTGGTTTTATTGAGAGAAAAATAAATAAATGTGTCTATTCTTCTTCAAATTATGTTTGAATTGTTTAGGGAAAATTGACTTTTTTATGTTCACCTTCGAGTGTCGATGGATTGCCAAGTACAGCTTTGGCATAGCCGACAGCTCGAATCATAAGCGACGATGCTGAATCCCAATACTCTGCTCCTTCAATTTTGACTCGAAGTAAACCAAGATTAGGATCTTCAAGTTCTTGTGGAAACCTTGAATATAAAAAATTGGCTGGATAAAGAAATAAGTGAAAGTAGAAACAAAACGAACCAAGATTTTAAAACTGGACTCCATAATTCTTTAGCTTTTGCTTTGTCATTGACAATTTGAGCACGACCACTGATACTAACATATGATTGATGTGATGGGTCACTGAACGAGATGTTGACTTGTGAATTTTGTTTAATTTCAGGTACTTTTGATGAATCAGTTCGTGTGAAAAACCTGAAATAGAATGAAGTTTACTTTCCATTTTCTCATAACATTTTAATTAAACATACCAAAGTTCAGTTTTCGAATCACTATCACCTTGTTTATATGCCATTGGACGAGAACGAAGACTACCATCTTCGTCTGTTGTTGTTAACATAGCAAATTGAATGTCTTTAATTAATTTAAATACATGATTCTATTTTAATAAACACGAATTATAATTTATTATTTCATACACATTACAAACCTGATCTTGATTGAGATCTGAACTTGACATATTGATAGAAGTTTATGTAAGAAGATACGTTTGAAATTTAATGACAACAAAAAGATGTTTTTCTTTCTTATATATATATCATTTTAGGTAGAGATTATCGAGTGCATCAGTTTAGTTCTATAACCAAAAAACTATTCAGAGAAAGATAAAGAAGAGTTATTACGTGTCTAGAAAACAACGAACGAATCACAAGGTCAATAAGTGCTTTATTCCTGTTTATTGTTGTAACAGTTGATATAAAATGTTATAATTCTTGAATCAAAGTCGTTGAGTTCGACATGTTGGTCGTAGAACGTTCTTTTCGAAATATCCTGGATTAGTAATATTACCAGCTGGAAAATAATTAGCAACGATATAAACTTCTTGTCTATCGGGCGAGAAAGCAACGCCAACACCCATTGTTTTCGTTGATTTCCAAACCATCTGTGTAAAATGTCCTGTTTCTTTTGAAAATTTTGGACGGTCAAAATTGTGCAACTTGATTTCATCGTACCAGTTTTTTACTGCTGCTTTTGCATCGGCTTTTACATGTCCATGAGAAATCCATTGCATATAGAGATTCTCTCCTAATGATTTACCATTGTATTCATTTCCACTATGTTCAAATTTCGATGTAGCTGCTAAATGTTCCGCATAAGTTTGAGCTATTTTATTCAGATCTTGATTGATTGTCAATGGCGGTGAACCGTGACATGCACGATGTCGATTATGTAATTTCAACATATCATTAAGAACATTTGTATAGAGATTTTGCGAAACGGATTGTTTTGTTCCTGTATTATTACGAAAACGATAATAAATAGAATTTCGTTTTTCTTTCGGAATGCGAACATACCGTGTCGATCTCGATAATAAAATCGTGATGCATCAAAACCTAAAGGATACATTAATATCGGTTGTTGATATCGATGACGTGGTCTATGAGGTAATCGTCTTCGATGATGTTCATACGGTTGTGTTGGTTGAAAAGGCATAGGATATCTTGACATCATGTTGTTTCTTTCTATGTAAAAAATTGGATACTTCAAAAAAGAGAGAGAAAACCTATTTATTACATCGTTGGTTAGGATATTTCCACCTGAAATAATGATTTGAATGTACACAAAACATAAAAATAATTGCTTTATATAGTCTTGTTGTCTGCGTTACGGTCACATGAAGACGCATGACATTCATAAATCATTCAAATAGAAAATGAGTAATATCAATACAAATACATGACAGTGCGTATTTTTTTTGAAAAACCTTGACTAGGCAATTAATACAAAAAAAATTAATTGGTGTATTTATTTATTCGAAGTTTATTAATATGTTTTTTTTTTCGAATGAAATATACAAAGAAAAGATAAATGATGATTTCATAAACATCTTAAGATAGTTTTTTTTTCGTTCTTTTAATTCGAATAATAATAACAAAAACGAACGTGATCGTCACGAATAATGACTAATCGATGTTCGTATCTTTATATATCTCGATGTGCGAATGAACTTTGTTTAATCTATCTTTACATCGTCGATCAGTAACGCACATATTCGAATACAATGACTAAAGTAAACGAATTTCCTTTGTGAATTTCTTGTGTTTTTTTCTAAAAAATAAGTTGATCGCTTCTTTTTTTTTTTTGAAGACAACAATTATTACAACACAAGTTCGTTGTGATTCCGATGATTTCGATGTTCGTCGAGAATTTTGTGGTTTTCAAGTAGAAAAAAATTCCTTTTGTGTTAGTTTTAAAATGAATTTATTATTAAAAGGATAAACGTTTGAATGAACTTCGACAATTTACTTCATGTATCATTGATTTACAAACTCATGGCATCAAAGATCCATTCGAAAAAGTCACTTGGATCATCTCGTAAATCGAATGAGAAAGACAGTTGTGATTAGCTAATTCGTTTATTCTAGACATTATGATTCGAATGTACGTGCTTTTGTTGCAAAACGTATTCAAGCATGGGCTAAAACAACGGAAATAGCTGCTCAAATACATGCCGAAGATATCGCCTTTCATCAACGTTCGTCTAATTACTCTACTAAACAAAATGAAATTTATAATTAGGAAATTTATTTTTAGAAAATCTTTCTGATGTATCATCTTGCTCAACTGATCACAAAGCTCAGCATCTTGGCAATTCAGTTAAATCATCTCCATCGCCGCCGACAAGCACTGTTAAAATGATGTTTGCCAAACATTCAAAAACGCCATTGCACGATCATCATCATATGCCCAATGCAGCACTTGTTCCTCAAACAGAGGTTCAATCAAGACATCAACCACGTTATCGTCGAAATTCGTCATCGAGTACGACAAGTACACAACGTCCAGGTAGAGCTTGCGTTTCTGCAAAAGAAAAAATTCATGCATATCATTCAATTTAGCATTATTTGGTAAGCCAAGTGACTCGTTCTTATCACGAGCAAATAATTATCCAAAAAGTCGTTATTCGCCTATGTCAACACCGGCATCGAGTATTAATCTATTCGATTAATTTGTTTCTTCATTTTTTTTGTTTCTATTAAAGAATCAAAGGCAAACGATGATGGTTTTTCGTTAATGAAAGGACCTATTTCGTATATCGACAATGAAGAATCATTTGGTAAATTGTTTTTCTTCTGAGATTATTCATTTAAATAGACTTTTCTGATTAGATATAACTAAACTTCAAGATGCCGAGTCAAATCTCAATGGTAACGATAAAAAAGAAAGATTTTATTCCAAAGAGAAAACAACAATATCTTTTTTTCTGATATTTATTTCAGAAGATAATAATGTCGATCTTGAAGAAGAAGCGAAATGGGCCAATCTACTTTCTGATATAAGTGATTTCGAAAGGTAAATTCAATCGATTTGTATAATCTTATCAATTCAATCTACGTTTAGTAATACTCATCCATTAATGGCCGATATCATGCTTGTATCACGATTACGTGAATGTTTTATAAATTCTCATATAACAACTAATGATAGTGTCGAACATATTCAATCAATATTGCCAGCAACTATACCAATAACAAGTATCGAACGATTGAAAACATTGAATAATAAACCAACATGGTTCTTTCGACTTATTCTCGATTCAAAAATTATCCTATCGAATGGCATTCACTCATCGAGAACGAAAGCACAGCAATTAGCTTATAAAAAAATGATTGAATTAGTCACGAATAAACAGGGCATCGAACCGAAAGTTATTTCCAATGGACGATGTAAAATTGTACAACGAAAAGTTGTTCCAGCAAAACAATTAAATGAAACAACAATCAATGAATCACTCTTGAATATAACAACAGACGATTTTTATTTCAATTAACACTCTTCTTCTTCTTTTTTTGCTAGAAATATTTATTTATTTTCTAAAATTTGAATTTTTCTCTCTTTCTATACTGTATTCATATCAGTCTATGCCCTTTATTCAATAGATAATCAATAAACTAATCGCATATTTTAATAAACAAAAACAAAAATGCAGCACTTTTTATCGTTGCTACAATAATATCAGGCAATAAAGAGGCGTGTTTTACTTTACGCTTCCAAGTGTAATCAAAAATATTATTGAAAGAAGTTTTTAGATAATTATACGTTGTTTTTTTAATGATATATACTCGGCAATTAAACAATTCATATACGTCTTTTTCCGGGAAAATGTCCTCGGTTTTAAGAGTCATGTCGACGTTTCAATCTCTCGAGTGGTTGAATTCGACTACGATTTTCTATTAAATGACAGTTCATTTGTCGACATTTTTTTTTCAAACCACCAAGTGATTGTAAGCAAACAAATGGCAATAGTAAAACTAAAAAATAATACAAATAAAATAAATATAGTCCATGTTCTGTACGAGCAAATGTCGCATCACAACATTGTTGAATTAAAATAATAATAAACAATGGCATATTCATTGATATATACAAACAAGTTATAGACAACAATTGTCTGACTAAACGGCGTTGTCTTCGCCAAGAAAAGAATTGTTGTTGAATCTGACGTTTATGTTTAATAACTCGAATTAAAAGAACGAGACTAAATGTAACGATGATTGTACATGGAAGTACACTGTGTATTAACATATCATACCAGTTAAGTATTGGTGATTGACATTTAAAACAAGGTGAACCACAGAGTGTTTGATTAAAGTTAAGCTCAGTAATATCACAAGGATAGATGAATATTGTGCATGCGTAGAAAATAAATGGATAAATCAACAAAACTAATATCGGTAGATAATGAAAGTAAATCTTTTGAGAAGTCGAACGAAAATATTGTATCGAAAAAACGAGGATATGCCGTTCGATTGATGCCCATGCTGTTAAAAGTATTCCACTTGCATATAATGTGTAATCAATATACATCCAAAATAAACAAAACGATCTCGTTTGAAATTTAACAAATCCTTCGTGAAGATAATTCATTGTTATTGAAAGATCGAATGTTACTGAAAAGAAGCCAATAAGCAGCATGAGTGTTATGACATGATTAGGTATCGATCGACGATTAATTCGGAAACATAATGAATTGTATAAAAGAAAAATTGAACAGCTAATAGATGGGATTTGAAAAGCAAGAAGAATCCAGAATTTAATCGAACGAGATAAACTTGTTTCGACAATAGCCATCGAGAAAGTTTACCAGAAGAAAAAAAGTGCATATATCTTTCGATACTCTGCTGACTTTTTATATGGCAAAACATGAACGTTGAGAACAGCACTTCTTGTAATTAGAATTTTTTCATTCTTCTTCTTCGTTTTTTTTTTGGAAATACGTATTTTAAAAACTTGAGTTTAGTTATTCTACTTCCTTTCATTTTAATAAACTTGTTAAGTAATTGAACTAATCACCGAGCAAAAGTTATTATGACTTGTTCTATAGATTTATATTCAGACTCAAGACGATTTAATCATATGTTAACCTATGCATGTTCCCATAAAAAGTGAAAACTTATCTTAATAAATAATTTAGCACAAGTAGGACTGATTATATTCTCTTTATTCAATCACGCATCATTTCTAATTTGACATTTAAAACGAGTAAATACTTATTTATTGATAATATAATACTCTCGCATGTTCTTCACATTTTTTTCTTCTATATTAAAAATCTAGTTTCTTACCGACTGAAAGGACCCATTGCATGTATTATTAAGAACTTCTAGAGATAATCAGTAGGAAAAGAGATAATACTCGAGTAAAAATAGATCGTCTAATTCCTTCGGTGATGGATTGTGTCGTTTTGAGACGAAAGAGAGTAAGTTTTTTTTTCTATAGCAGCATGACAATTATGTTATTCTATTTGGAGTAGCTTGTTTAATTAGTAACTAGAAATTATTTTTATTCAAAATAATGATTCATGATAAGAAAGTACTCGGATCTTCGCGTGTTACTGTTGTTTTTCGGTGCGTTTTCTGTTAACAGCTTGACCTCGATTTTGATGATAATAATAATAAGAAGAACAGACATGAAGAGAATTTATATCGACTAATTAATGTTCTATTCGATTTTTATATTTCGGCGAAAGAATTTAATTATAAACTCCGAGAAATGCATTGGAAATAAAAACTACATGATGCAGAATTAAACTTTACTTCGGGAATATCAGAATTTTTATTAGTAAATGTTTTTCTGTTGAAACTATTTACACGTGATAATAACCAGGGGATATATGTTTTTTGACCTTTGATTTTGACATTGATTTAGCTCGTGCAAATAGATATCCAGGAAATCAGCGATATTCTTTGATGATCCGTGATTCTTTATATTTTCTGGCCAGAAAAAGAATATAAACAAATAACTGAGTTTATTTTTGCTTTCTATAATTAGCAATCTATTGAGATGCAATCATTAGAAAAAGAATTAATATATTCTTTCTTTACGTAGTCTTCATCAGCAATTCTTTGGCTTATTTTTTCATATAAACCATGTTTTACCATTATTTATTATTACATAGAAGGTACAAAAAGAAAACCGAAACTGAGCGATGTCCAATTTTTCATGAAATGAGAAAAAGAAAAATTTATGTACAAAACATCGAAAAGTATGCAGAGAGGATTCTTTGAAAGGCAGCGTGAATTAGATCTGATTTTTTCTCATTAAATAGAGTCGTACGGGACTTGAAACAGTAATTTGAATTGAATCAAAATCAATGATTTCATCATTATTATTGTTTCTTAGTTTAAATTTCAAATAACATTGAACTAATCTTTGCCGTAAAGTTGATAGAATTTCTTGATAAGCTTCTTCGCCGTTCTGTTTTCGATATGTTTGACAACCGGATAATGATTCAACAAAGCCAAGAAATTGTCCCAATGTTGTTTCTGTTCGCTGTTCGATTGTAAATTGACGTAGCGTCGACTTATAGGGTAATAATGGCACTAATGATTCATAATAATCATGTGCTAACCATCGTTTCATATTCCAATATGGAAATAAAAGAACTTGATGAAACTCGTGATAGACAGCATCAGCCATGGGATTATCTAGTGTACCTAAAGCGTAAGTCCATACAGCGAGAACGCCTGTTCGTGGCTTGAGAATACGTTTGGCTTCTTCAAGAAATACTTCAATATCAAGCCAGTGTAAAGTCGTTGCTGTTGTAATTAAATCAACTGAATTCGATTGAATAAATGACAAATCTTCAGCTGTATGACAGCTGTATTCTATGTTGTCTTTCGTTATTGCATGTGCGAGTTGATTCGCACTTACATCAAGACCAATAACACGTTCGCACAATCTTTCGACGAAACGAAAAACAAAAGTATAATTAAATACTCGAAAATAAAAGTATCGATTTTCTTACGAACTAAGATCGACGGTTGCTTGGCCACTTCCGCAACCGATATCGATAGCTAATGGAATTTTCTCATCCGTCGTTTTACCGTTAAAATAATAGTTAATTATATGTTCATATAATTTCTTCGGATAACCAGGCCGATGTTGACGATATTTTGCCGTATGTTCTTCGTCGTCGAATAGATCATGGCTCATAGTAATTCTTTCTTCTCTCGTGTTTCGTTTTCTTCTTTTATTGTACTTCGACAACGACAATAAGGATGATGATGATGGTAGTGGCGGTGTTGTTTTTCTTTCAGTAGTTGTTATTTTGTTTTTTTCTTCTCTTCTCTTTTTCTTTCCTCTGACGTTCTTTTCTCGCTTTTTTTTTTCTGTTCGTGTTTCGGTTTCTTTTTCTGCTTTTGCTTTTACACTCTCGCTTATCACCTTCGACCTAGTAATAGAAATAAATATGCCGTCGATATCCAGTATGTTTTACGATTGATAGTCAATAAGTACAAAAAGGAACGAAGAAAAAAAAAGAGGGATATTATTTCAAAAACCTATCATTTTCTTTTCTCTCTCCAAGATCAATAAATCATATGATGTTTTATTGAAGTTTCGGGGCATTGTTTTTTATTCGGTTCGTGTCGTTCGAAGCATATTTTCTAATCCATTAGAGATTAGAGAGATTTTCTTTTGTTTTGTTAGTTAACATAATTTTCTAGATCAATTCGACAATCTCGATCAAAAAAAATAAACGAATAGCCGGATGCGGAAGTCGAATAAAAATAATATTAAAAACAACAGGAAAATATTCCAGGCAACGTAGCATCAATGGAATGACTAAAATGAGAAGAAAAAAAGACAAAAGAATATGATATGTATGAACTATTTTAATTATTTTAAAGACAAAATCTGAGCTATTAGCATTTCTTTATCTTTCTCACCTGGAAGTCTATTTCCGGACTTGTTTTTTTCACATTTTTTTTTAATATTTTCTAACTATATCAAAAATTACATAAATACAATCGAGAAAATATTTATTCGTTTTTCCTCCTGATTTCATATAAAAAACGGGCGTTTCTTTGCTTTCTCTATCGAATTAAATTGTTTCGATTGAAGAATCGTACAAATTCGAGCATTTTACATTAACGAACATAGTTTTGATTCGTGCATTGTTGTTGTCGACGTTGTCGTGCATTTATGTGTGGAATGTGACGCGAACATTCGTGAGAAAAAATTCGAATGATTGTCTTCCGATTGGATTTTATAGGGTTTGCCCGATGAATCATCGGTTGATGAATAGAAACTATGTTGTAAATCTTCTTCGATTTCGGAGATGATTGTCGAATGTTGAGTTTTAATTGATGAGATCGACGACGATGTACGTCCGGAATTTGTCGATTGATAACTGTGTTGACTAATGATTTCCAATGACACACGTTTGAAATTTTGATCGTCCGATGAACCGACGCTTTGCTTATCAGATAACGATCTGTCATCATCCGAATGAATTGAAATTTGAAGATTATTTATGGGAGAATGATTCTCAGATGCTAATTTTTGAGTGATATGACTCAATGCATGTTCTTCGTTTGTTGGTAAGCGATCATCGTTATCGATGCGTTGAGAAAAATGTTTTTGAGTTTTCTTCGTACTAATTGAATTTGTTCGAGTAATACTTTCATCAACGTCATCTGAAAACGAGAGATGATCTTTCGAATGAATAGCGTTTTGATTGAATTACCTTGGATTGATTTCGTCTTAGCAAGAATAACAGTTTGCTGGCCACCGCAAACTACTTGTAAAACTTCAAAACTTCGAAATTGATCAACATAAAATGGTTCGAATAGATTTAAATTTGTATCTGAAGTGATTTTTTCATATTTATTATCTCCGAACGCGTAGATTTCACCATGACAATCAACAACAATTGTGTGACCTTCGCCAGCAGCTATTGCCGACATTTTTTGTGGTAAATTTTCGATCAATTGAAAATGATCAGCAGAAGAGATTTTCTGTCCGAGGCCAAGTTGGCCACGATCATTTTGTCCTGACATAGATTATTTTTTTTTGTGTAAAAAGAAAAATATTCAACTCGGAAATCCTACCACATGTGTAAATATTCCCTTTTTCTGTCAGAACGATTGTGTGTTGGTTCCCACATGCGATTGCTTGTGCACGATCGGGTAAGACAACTTCTCTCGGTTCAAAGCAAAATTCGAGGTTCGAACAAGCTAATTGTCCATGTATATTGTTTCCAAATAAAAACAAACGACCATCAGTACTAATCAAAGCTGTATGATAATATCCGCATGAACTAGAAAAGATCGAAGATCGAAGATCAAAGAATCTATAGAATTTACATTGAATCGACGGAATAGTCAAGTTTTAATTGTGTAGGTGTTTCGATCATTGGATATTTTTGCTCGAATCCACATTGGCCATAAAGATTCGAACCCCAAACATAAACTTGTCCGTTATTTGCTAATACACACGCATGTTCAGCACCCATCGATATTTGTTTCCAAGAAAATCTCATTGAAGAACATTGAATTTTAATTGGTGATGGATACATTTTGGTTAGAACACTCGGTTTTACACCTAATTGACAACGATGATTCGAACCAAATGCATGCAACGAACCAAAATTCGTTGCAACTAATGATGATTGCTGACCGCATGCTGCCAAGAGAACTTTCTCGTTTGTTCGATGAAATTTCAAACTTTTTATACACAAAACACGATCAGTTTGATTCGTATGACCAAGACCTAGTTGACCTGAAATTAGAGAATGAATTTTGAACAATCTGTTTTCTTTTTTGTCTTTCTACCTGAACTATTTTGTCCAAATGCATAAACACGACCTGATTCCATGACAATCAACGTATGTCTATCACCTGCAGCCAAATGTACAACCGAATCATTCCGAATATAGAACTCATCGTTAGCTATTAAATACGTTTTTCCGTACAAATAAACTCGCGTATCTCCTTCTTTCATGTTTCTTTTCTTCGAATGATTCGGTGTCAGCGAGAACTCTCTATTTGTTCATTGTCAATTTCTTAGTTTTCTATTCTTTACAAACTGTTATACTAACGATTAAATTTCAAGTATCAAATGACTCGTGCGTTCTTTGTTTTTTATTGGAAATACATACGTAACCTCGAAACTAGTATGCAAACATTGAATAAGAACATTTAAGTCCGACGTCAGAAGATAATTGTCTAATAAAACGAGTACAATTTATCAAGATAAACGTATGAATATAATAATTTATTAATAGACAAAAGAAAACAATTTTCTTGACTTCTATATGATACAGTCATCAAAAGAGAGAGAGAGAGAAACGACCAAAAATCCATGTTGCAATGAAAGTCAAAAGTAACAAAACACTTTCACTATCCAAAAAAAATTTCAAATTCCGACAAAGAAGAAGAAAACGTTCATCTGACAGTCAACTAATAAACAAGTTGATGTTGAATTGTCCAAATACACACCGGTTCGATTGATTTGCTATTTTACGTTATTCTTATCAACTAAAAATCAATTCAATCGAAATGATTTCTTTCACAGAACAACTTGTGCTAATTCGAGAAATTTCATCAAATCTTTAACAGGTACATTACGAGCTTGAGCCTTCAAACGTAAATTTCGATCATCAGTGATCAGAACAACTTCACGATGTAATCGAATTGCTCCATCTAAATTTCAAATCTCAATCAATCCGCTTCGTTTTTTTTTCACTACGAAACACTCACCTTTATTTTGTGGGAAGAATTCTCTCGGATTATCGTGGCACTAAAATACAAAAAGAAAATAACGAAATCAATTCGTTTCGAATAGCCTACGTATTTCAAACAACAGCCAAGAATGGTGTCATCATTTGATTCCTATAATGAGAAAGGAATTTCGATCGAAATGAACTTTTATATTAAAGTCCTACGTGTTTTTTGACTTCGTTTCGAAATTGAATCGAATCTAACACTGTTCCTTCGCCTGTCATTGCTTGTACTCGTCTTTCTTTACTTGCAAAACATTCCTCAATCATTTTAACAGCTTGACTCGATTGTCGACGAACCATTTCGGCATGTTCATAAGAATCATCGTCGACAATCGTTGTTACTGATAGTTTATCGAGTTCACAGATAACTAAAATGATATTGATTTGTCTTTTTTTCTGTTTTGCTTAAGGATTATATTTCGAGAAAACAAACCGATCAAAGGAATGATGATGGTAAATCGTCCTTGTTTGATTAATTTGTAAATAATTGGAAGATAATTAACAAAACAATTCGTATCGAGAACGATAAAACGTGGAATAACTTCGATTTCGATTAATCGTGATGTATTGAGAATATCCTGAGACAAAATTCAAATTTATCGACATGTTTATCGAGAAAGACAAAGAATCTTTACTTTGACGACTTGTTCTTGTTTTTGTTTTTCAGCTAGTTGATGTTCGAGTAAACGTTTCTTACGTTTTAATTCTTTCATATCCACACCATCGACAGACACATCAGGTGAAGATGGATCGTGAGAATTCGAGTTTGAAATCGGTGATGATGGCTCATTAAAACTGGTTTCTTGGTCAATCGAACAGTTCTAATTCAATGAAATCGAGATACAATTCAATGAAATGAAGACGAATTACTTGATTGTCAGTTGTTGGACTCTTGCTTCGTTCTGAATGAATGGCGGATTTGAGTGCTGGTTGGTAGACTTTCTGTTGGACATTGTAAATAAAAACAGGCTGTTTAAGACCACAGAGATAATCAGCGAAGAAACATAAACGAGTAATACGTTTGCAATCTTTGGCTTCGTCCTTTAATGAGAAATTTAAAAAAAAAACTTTTTAATTGTACATTTTTTTACTAAAGGTGTGTCAAGAATTGTTTGTAAAGTATCAGCCGGAAGTGTAAGCAGAGGATAGAAACCACTTAACTCGATATCTTCTTCTAAAATCACTGGAATCGAATCTAAATCAGAAACAAACAAAAAAAAAGAAATGTAATTCGATAAATTCAATTTTCGATTTACTTGGCAAATTCGAACCAAGTTGAATATGTGTTCGATCGATGGTTCGTATTCGATTAACAACTTTAGCTAGAGATGTTAAAATATCCGGATGTGGACCGAATTCAGCTGGTAATTGATCAGGCAATGGGATGAATGCTTGAGCATTACAAGTCATCCAATCGGTGAAAATTTTTAGCGAAGGAAAAACATGTCTCAACCATTGATTGAATATTCCTGGTGTCGTATCAGGATTTGTTAATGTTGAACGAGTTTTTAAATGACGTTCGAGAACACGAGCTGTTTGTTCGGTCAGTAAACCGAACATATCGAGTGCTAATTGAAGAGATGATTCTTCGTATTGTGAACGAACAACAATATTAACTGAACAACAAAAAAAAGTACATGATGGATTGCATATTTTTGTTTTCAAACAAAAGATCATACCAGAAACATTAACTTGTTTAGCAACTTCGATTTGATACATATTAATCGCCATCATTTGAACTAATTGTTGTTTACCAAATACACACGGTTCATGACGAAGTAGATATTGAAATTGACGAAGCATTCGAGAACATAATTCAGTATATGTTTCCATTCTTTAATTCGAAACAAAATATTCGCCGTCAACTATCTCTATCAACAATCGCGATCTTACCCCGTTTTCGTATACAGTTTTCCGTGTAATGTAATATAATTCAAAATAAACCAATGAATTCGCTAAATAAAATCAGATGAGAAATGATCGAATCATGCAAATGTGATTGGATTTACTTCTTGTTGTGAAACTGATCCGTCGAAATCGAGCTGATCGTTTGTTGTTTGACCATCGTCGAGACTTTTGCCGACGATAGTTCCGTCAGTTCGCTTCCAAATTTCAAGTTTCTGATTTCCAGCTCGGATTTTTCGTTCGTTCTTCTTATCACGTTCTTTAATTTCTTTTTCGAAAATCTCCAACTAAAATCCATCGATATTCAATTCAATTTGTTTTCAATTGAAACACTTACACGTCGTCGAGCTTCTTCAAACAACGAAACAAGATTTTGTTTGACACTATCATTCAATGTCGTTGTTGCTAAAGCACGAACATAATAATAAATTGCGTCTAATCGTCGATGCTATACACAGAGAAGTATTTTATCTTTTCAACAATCGAATTTATGCGTACTGTCATCACAGCTAGAATAGCTAATTGTTTACAGGATTTGCCATTTTTGGGATATAGTAAGCGAGCACGAAGGTAGTATCTAAATATGCGTTTATTTCAATGAAAACGAGAACTATTTTAAATCGAAATCAAATGTTATTACTTTCTCGCTTCGGAGTAATCGGTTCCATTTCGATTGGTTTCTTTGTATCTAAAATTAGATATTTTCTCTTATGTAAAAAGAACTAATCAACTTGGAGAATAAGTACCGAGCTAAATCTCCAAGATTGAGAAAGCAATGTTGCGTGCAAAGAAGGGCGTATTTCGACGCAATTGTACTCAATTCAGGTGGATAAGCATTGGGATTAAAATACAATTTTGTATCAATATTAAAAGCAGATTCAAGTTGACGAATAAACGCGAGGAAAAATCGTTCACCCTAAAGCAAAATTCTCGGTCGATTGTGTTTTCGAATTTTTAGTCTTTTGTTTATTTACATCTTCAATAACGGTTTCAATGCATTTTTTTACATTGCTATTGTCAGTTGATTGTTTATCATATTCTCTGAAGCGTTCGATAACATTATGAAAGCATGATTTCCATAGTTGTGCATCGAGATTTTTCGATAATGATGTTTCAATATCGATCATCATTGCATGAATATACGCTTGTTGAAGTGTAGTTCTGCAAAATTCACGAAAGAAAATCGATGATTAAGTTTGGACAAATCAAATCGAATACTTGGCTTCCATCATTCGTTGGAAATTCACATCCATATGCGGAGAATTGTTCAAATAGATCAATAAAGATTTTTCGAGATTATGAATTTGTGCCATCCAATAGCTGAATGCTTGTTTTCTCATTTGCACGGCTCTGAAATAGGCAAACAACATCAGCCGATATATTCAAGTTTGATAGTTTTTGATTCTCACTGTCCAGCTTGGAAATTAATATCAGTTTGTGTAGTATTTCCATATGTTTGATTCCATAATTCTTGATTAAAAAATTGCCTTGAAATTAAAAAGAAGAGAAATATATACGTACATGTGTGTGAAATCAATCAATCGTTTTCAAATTCTATTAATGTATAAATTAGTTTGCTAAAGCATGAGCAGTGTAAAAAAACGAAAGAAGAAACATGAGGAGATTCGAAAAAGTTAGAGCGAGAGCAATTAGTCAAACAAATTCTTACGATTGATAGCTACAGAGATACAGTTAAATAGGATGTTTAATATTGTCGATCGATGATTAATCAAAGATTGCTTACTTCTGATGAAATTCTTGAATTTGTTGTTGAGTATTAGTTGGCATTAATGGTGGAGGAGATGGTGTAAATTGTGTTGAATTTGTAACAAGTTTAACTGTTGGTGTTGTCGGTATTGGTTGAATGACAGATACAGATTGAATTTTCGATGCAGGTGCATTTGGATCGTATAATGTTCGAGTTACATTTGTCAAACCACGAGATGATTGTGTGATCGATTGAGGTTGATTTGATGGGATCTCTTTTTTTTGTTGAGACGATTTCTTTCTTGTTTGATTATGATATTGTCGTGGTGAAGAATGATTATCCGAAGGAGATTCTTTACTACTACTAGCAGTACTATTATTATTATTGTTGTTGTTGTTATTATTAAGATAGATTAAACCAGCATGTGTTTCAGTTGATGATTTTGATTCCGTTACTTTTTTATTTTCAAATGTCATACTTTCAATACCTTTGTTTATTTCCTAAGAAAGAGAAATATTGAATGATTACAAAACGATTTTTGTTTTGTTTAAATCTTACTAATTCTGTTTCGCTAGTACTTTCATCTTTAACATCAGCTGATGCTTCATTTTTTCTCGATTGATTTTCAACTGGTTTGGTTTTCTGCTGTTTTCTTTGTGGTCTTTGTTGGTAATTATAATATCCATCATCGTAATAATAATACGATGAATCATTTTGATAGTACTGTTGCTTTTTCTGATTGGAATTTCCTTGAAAAACAAGAGTCATTGAATTGAAATCCTTCGTTTTCGTACCTGATGATGGTCGTTCAGCGTTCAAACGTGATGAATATTTTCCTTTGGAAACTGAATATCTTTGAATTTCTGGTTTATTCGTTCGATTATTAGTTGATTTATTTGTATTGCCATCTGGTTTACTATTCGAATCCGACATATGAATAGATTCGTCTTTTTTTATTTCGATTTTATCTCTTAATAATCTAAAGAAAACTAAACTTGATTAGTTTTTAATAATTACAAAATTGAGCAACTGTTGTCACGCGCAATCGTTCTTCTAATTGGTTGATTTGTATCTCTTTCATAGAACTTATCAAACGTCGTTTCGTAGATGGCATTAGATGATTTGTAAAAAAAAAGTCAATATTCTCGAATGGAGTTGGTTACTAAAGTAACAACAATTTTAATGGAAATTTAGTTGAGAAAATCATATTCGCATTTCAAATATGTCGGCTTTGCCATGGATTAAATATGATAATGGACCATTTAGTGGCAATGGAAGTATCACGGATTTGCCAACGAATTGTTTTCCAGTTCGAAATTTACTCAAAAGTTCAGCATCAAGCCGTAAGAAAACAAATCTAGAGAATATTCGTATGTTTTCTTTTGTTTGAATAGAACAATGGGTCGTTGCATTACGTGATACTGAACAGAGACGTTTTGCGGCTATTCTAACTACTCTTTCGACTCCAACACCGTATGACACTGATCTAAGTCAACTTGAAATCAAGAAAAAACAACGATGGTCAGGCAAAGAAAAGACAATCGAACATTTACTCGATGGTTTTTTTATCGTAAATAAATAAATAAATTTTGGAATAGAACCGATAATGAATTTGTTTTAGATGCATCATTGTGCTATCGAAGATCCATCGAATGTTGTTATTTTGAATATCAATGGATTAGATCTGCAAGGAGTAATCTATCGAGTTTTTTCGTTGAATTGAAACAAAACGAACTAATTTGACAAATTTAGGTAAAAGAAGAAGATTTTCTATTATTTGATAACATTCTGCGAATTGATGCAAGCGAAAATCAACTTCCATTTCGTATGTAAATCAAAAACAAAAACGATCGAAATTGATTTTTATTTTTCATTAAGATGGCTTCAAAAATTTTCCTCAATTGACTCATCTCGATCTATCATTTAATCAAATCAAAAATATCAAGCTCAATATTAACGATTACGAAACTCTCGAGGTAAATTCAAACTTTCCTTGAGAACGAAAAACTAAAAATTTCAACATACATTTCATTTTCCAGGAATTAAATCTTTCGTACAATAATCTAACCATGTACGACATTGAAACATTAGGCATGCTATCATCATTACGAGTACTTCGCGCAAGTGGAAACGACCTCGTTGGTCTGTCACGTCGACTAGCTAAACCTTATGTACATACGGATATGTAAGAAAATCGATAGCTTTTTGTTTGTTTGTTTGTTCTTTGATGAGTGTTTTATGTTATTAAACGTATTTTAGCTGGTTGTTTTGTTTTTGAAGGTATAATTTTTATGATATCTCTCAGATGATTATTATTATTATTATTCTTTGCTTTTCTTTTTACGAATTTTGAATTGATGAAGAAAAACCTGGTTTTATTGTTTTATTTAGACATGGAAAAGAATATGTGAAAGAACGATTTCCTCGTTTAGAAGAATTGTATCTTGATCATAATAAATTAGTTGAAGATGAATTGTTTATTCATTTGGCGTATTTGAAAAAGTAGAATCACACTATTATTTGTTTTTGTTTGTTTGTCATAAAATGAAAATAATTTCAATGAATTAGTCTTAAACGTCTTCATTTACAAAACAATCAAATTCGTACAATTCCATTTTTGAAAATTCTACAAGGCCGACAAATTATTCAAGAATATTCCAAAACGGCTTTGAAACGAAAACAATTAACTAATCGTAGAGAAAATAAGCTTGATTTATTTATTTCTAATTAACATATATGACTTATTCTAGCCAATCCTCCATTGAATTATATTCAACAAGGTTTGAGTTCAAGTGGTGATGATTTAATCAAAAGTACAATATTCGAAGAAGATGAAGAAAGTCAATCGGCAACACCAAATCGAAAGGCTCAAACCGAAGAAGAAGATATTTCTCTTCCAGCTTTTCCCGAATTACAATATCTCGACATAAGTTCAAATCTCGTTAGAATCCAGCAATTAATTTTCTTTTTTTTTATTCGCAAATCTCCTTATTTGTCTGTTAAGATTAACGAAGAGGACGATGTCATGGCAGTTGCGTCATGGCCAGGCTTAACGGAAATCGTCTTAACGGATAATCCACTTATTCAAAATCATGTGGGTCTTCCACCGTTAGTCGAAAGTTTTCTAATTGACCGACTTGGGATGAAGGTGCACCGGTAGACAATACAAATTAGTTTTCATTGACCTAAGTAAATCTTCTTCTTTTTTTTCAATAGAATTAATCCGAACACGAGAACAGAAAAACAATTCTATGCAAAACCCATAAAAAAACATCGCAAAGTAAAGGATTTCTATTGATTAAACAGACAACAGCTTATAAGAGTTCATGATTTTTTTTATTCAGGTGACAAATCGAATAGCAAAAGTACCGAAAATCCCCGTGGATCAGCTTATATCTGGCGCTGTCAAGCAATATATTGACTACATTAAAAGTGACAGTAATAACGAATCAGACGGACAGTTATTACCCATATTAAATTCAGCGAGCGAACAGAATTCTACATCCGATGAGGAAAAATGCAAAACAAATGGTATCCTGAACTAAAATTAAAATCAACTAAATACCATAATTGTCATGATTTTTACGCTATTTAGATAATGAAGCGAAGTTCGCTAGTGAATCCGACACATTTGATCAAAGCCCAAATCAACAAACAGAAAATATTTTCATGACTGAAGTATATTTATCTCAAATTACAGATTAATTTTTTCCGAGAAAAATGACAAAAACAAAATTTATGTTTAGTTTGAAAATGATGATGTCTATCCAAATGTTTTGCCAACGGAAAGACCAAATCCACCGGAACCAAGTGATCCTACCGATTCATCGGCATTGCCTGATTCAAAATTCAAAGGATTCGAAGCATTTCTCAATATTGAAAATGAAAATGACATTCAAGTTCCGAATAGTAATTTAATTACCACAAAATCTATTCACATATTTCTAATATGCTCATTTGTTTTTCTAATTGATTAAGGTGTAATCCATTGCGTACGTGACTTAAAACAAATTTTACGGAATCCATTAGTTATTCGACATGACAATGTTCAAGTCACACGACGACAACGCACCTTTATTCCCAAACGAATGGTAAATGTTATTAAATGTTAAATATAAATTGATTAAACAAAAAAAAACGAATATTCCGAGTAACGGAGACACTATCATTGTAGGAGATCATCTAAACCTTTAGTTCGTTCGTCATTCGAGTGCGATTATACGTATATATTTTTTTTTCTTCCGCCGACGTAATCTGCTAGTTTTAAATTACTAATTTCGGAGTAATATGAGTCGAATATTGATATTGATCTTCTAATAACCGAAAAGTTTATAGTGCAAATTATTTACTTGTTATGATATTGTTTGTAGGAAAGAACTTTACCGCCTGTTCGTCTGACCAATCGTCCACGAGTTGAAGAAATTACGAAGTTACTGGATACGATACGTGATCGAAAAACAATTGTTGATCAACCTCTTGATCAAGTTCTTAATAATTCAAAAGATAAACTCAATCAACGACGTGCGAAATCTCTCGTGACTCAAATTCAACGGCATTATGAACAAGTCCGAAGTATATCTTTACGTTCCGTTCGGACACCGGGCACAATCTTAGATACAGCTTTAGAACGCTTACAAAGTTTTGATATAAATATTTCATTAAGAAAACAAACACCTCCTCCTTCTCGCCTATCAACTGCCTGACATAACAAAACACCTTGTGTATATCCGTTTCTTTTTCTATGAATTATTTTGATTACAATTTTGCGTTCTTCTTATCTCCGTTCATTTCTCTTATTTTTTCTTGTACTACTTAAGAATAATTCAACGGCTTCAATAAACCCACTAAAAACAACTTGAAAGAAGATTATTGCTCTCGTATGACTTTGCTTTTTCCGATATTGGATATCACAACATTGATGTATAGAAAAAAAACAAAACGAAAGAGAGAAAGAAAAAGAAAAATGTTTATATACATAAAAATAATATATTTTTTCCAAAGGTCTTAACCACTTGAACACAAATCAAATTAACGATAAATGGTTCGTATTTATACGTGCGTCACTTGTTTCACAACCTCGCGATGTCGAGGGCGCATCCTCATCTTCATAATCATCATGAGACATATACTCAGAGATAGAATATCGTGTTTGCATCATGCCGACTTTCGGAGGCTGAAGATGATTTATTTTGTCGAATACGCCATTACTGTGACTATGATGTCGGCGGTGACGTGAAGAAATTTGTGTTGTCGAACGAGTTGTACGAGCATGTCTGCATGATGAGAAGAAATTCCGCTTAATTAATTCGTAAAATTCTTCACGAAACCGTTTATTTGTTAATATGTAAAGGAAAAATGTCGACATGAAATAACATTGTTGTAGTAAATCGAGACTTTTCTGTAGCCAATAAATAGGACAAACATCGTCCTGATTTTCATCGTGATCATCACCTAAATGTTTTTGAATTTGTCCCATATAAATCGTGACAATATTATGTGGTGTTGTAAATAGAATAAAAACACAATTTAATGATATTAACAAAATCGACAAATGCAATTCCATTCGTCGTCGGGATTTTTTTAAGCGTTTATTAATGTGATTTAAGAGCGTATATTTAGTTGAAACATGTTTTAAAATAACAATTGTTGCAATAACACTTATAAGAAACGGCAAAATATTGAATAAAATCATTTCAATAACCGGTAAAATCGATGTTAAGTATTTATTATATCCAATTGTATACGAACTAGCTTCGGTTAAATTGTTTAGTTCAGGCGCACAAGTTGTCTGATAATGAATACCGTCAGGATGTGGTATTGTGTGCCCATAGGAAATTAGCCAATGAAAATTAAACAAAAATAATATAAAGCCAAGAAAAAATTCAACAAAACAAACACGGACAAATGCTCGTGCCCACCCGTGTTGTCGAGCGCCATTGGAGCGACTAGCACGATGTGCACCTGTTGTTTTCGATGTTACCGTGCGTATTCTATCTAAGTCAACAGCTGTCAATGTATATAACGAGAAATGTGTGAGAAAATCGATGACAAATCGATTAAGAAATCGACAGAAAATAAACAATGGTAGATTGTCAAGTGTTAAACCAAAATAGACACCCAAGATTGTAAAACTCGCATGAACTAATGATAACAGCGAGTTCGATAGACTAAGAAAGGCAAGATAGGAAAATGTTGGCCGACGACGCAAACGTGGTCGAGTAAGAACGGCAAATGAACATAAATTTGCAATAAAACCAAATACTAATAAAAACATTGGCTGTGTCTTGAAAATAATTGTCAATAAACGTGAATAGCATATGTCGGATTCATCTTCTTGGATATTCGTTGCCATTAACGATGCACTATTTACAAAGATATGTGATGTATTCATCGGCATTATGAAGAAATCAAAGTCGATCTAATTGTAATTTAAATAGAAAAGAAAAACAAAACTAAATAGATTACTCTATATTTTTCATTTAATTTTTTATCAAAGAAAAAAATATATATGAATGAAATGCACGGAAAAGTTTGAACTGGTTTTTTTTTGCTGACTTACTAAATAGTTCTTTTTTGGGAAAACGAGTTATTAATTTTTCAAAGTTTTTTTTTTCCTTCTTTTTCTCTCTTTAGAAGTTATTCAAGAGTGAATAAAGAGAGAACGATTAACACTCGACAGATGAAAGGAAAAACTTTTTTAATACGATATTACGGATTACTTCTCGATCCAACTAGCGAACATTTATGATACAATCTGAGAGCACTGAGAACGATTCTTATGACGCGAAGTCAATTCAACATGAAAGTCATTTGTTAAAAATGTCTACTCAATATTATTCTCTAAATGTTTAGTCAAGAGAAAGAAAGAGGACGAAACGTGATATTTTTTTAATTTTCCTCGAGCTTGACTGCTGACTTCTTTTGACAGATCTTTAGCTTCTTCTCAGGAAATTTTCTAGTCCAATATCGTTATCACATGCATTCTCCATGATAACATCCTACTTGAGCTAAATCTAAAAGATTCGTGACTGAGTACGAAACGATTTTTCTAATTACACTAAAGAATTGTTTTAATAAATTGAAAATATAACACAAGAAGTGCTAGGAAAACAACTGAGGACTTATCTAGGATAAAACACATCTCTTGAAATCTATCCAACAGACATAGTCCAGGATTCTCAGTATTTGCTTTAGGATAGTGACGTATGAAAATTATTTTTTAAAAAATAACAATACTCGCCTTGTCATTTGTGCAGCACATATTTGCTCAATGCACTGTTAGTGTTAATAAAAATGACTACGGAATGATTAGATTCATTAACTCGATTTTTTCTCTTGAATATCATCCTGCTTCCATCTGTAATATGAAGATAAAAGACGTACTCGCAAACCTATCTGATCTTATTACTTCTGCACATTTATATTTAAAAGAACGGATAAGTTAAAAAGAAAAAAAGGAATTGAGAAAGGATGATCTGAGAAAATATAGATTATCGTATTTCAATTCTGAAGAGGTTTCTCTTCTGGCGGATATCAAACGCGTCGATTGAGATGAGATAGAAATAAGAAAAGCTAAAAAAAACGCTAAAAGTATGTCCAGATGTTGCCATGCATCAAGCATTCTCTTTCTATTTGTCGTGTTTATCAATCAAAAAAATTAAACGCAAAAACAAAACGACAAAGATTTTCATCATCTCACTGATGATCTGTCAATTTCTCTTATGTATGATCTACATGTGTCGTCTCATGAAAACTGCTTGATGGCAAAATATTAAGACAAATGAAAAAACAAAGTTTTTACATTATAGCGAACAAAGAGAGAATAAGTGAAGAGAAAGAGAAGAGGAGAGAAATTTGTTTTTTCTTCTGTTCTTAGTATGTGAGATGTATCTTGCGGAATGGTTATTTGGGAAAGACGAAGCAACGCTACAAGTGTAAGAATAAGAACGAGAAAAGAAAGATAGAATATATATATAAGAAGATTAATGGAGAAGAAAGGGAAAAAAAGGAGAAAACACGAAAGAAAACCAGATGTTTGGAAAGATTTGTTCTGAACTAACCGACAAAAATACAAAGACAAACGCGAAAGTTGACAAAAAAATGTTTACCGTAGATTAAGAATAGTCACAATATCAATCAAGGGCTTGTTTTCATTGAATGTTAGCAGACTAGTCTGCTACTAAAACATCTGTTCTAACCCAATAATGTTATTTTTAAGTGACCGCCGACTTAAGAAAATATCCGACGAAAAAGTCTAACATCCGGCAAGAAAATAATGCGTTTTCTCTCTACTTGATTCCTATACAATTAGATACTTAGACCGGGAAAAAACACGTTCTTAAATGCATAGATTTCTATGATAAAAATATACAAATGAAAAAAACAGAAGAAGAAACAAGCTCAATTATCTTCTCAAATAAATCATTAGATTCTCTATGACATTATATCATTACAAAATCCCGCTGTTATTTTCTAGTTTTCTTGAAAAAACAACATTACCTAGAATGATAAGTCAAAGGAACAATATATAATCCTTGAATACTTTTATAATATAATATTAAAAAAAGGTTACAGAGATTCAAAGAACTCCGTGGTATGAACAACTTGACTTTATGAATATATAGCTATTGAATCTATAATTAAACACAACCTACATGGCTTTTAGATGATTGTCAATATCATATCTCAACAATAATATATTTGCAAAATGAATAAATAAGCCTAGCAATAGGAATGCGGGCTGGTTGTACTTATCTTCAGTTAAATTTATATATAGGCAGTTTTTTTCCTCACATCATTATATATTATTAAAACGGAACTAATAATTTCGTTGGCAGAAGTTTTATTTCACTTTGATGTCCTTTTTAATGTTTAAATATAGATACATTTAGAGAGAAAAAAAGGAAAAGAAAAACGAGTTAATTAATAACGTCGAGTATTTCGACATTCCGCACAGTCACAATAGGGCATTCGGTTGGGATAGGCCGCACGTTTTGCTCGACATTCATTGCAATCACATACTGTTGGATATCCTTGTGCAGCTAATGCTCGACATTCAGGACAATCGTCGTAGTTTGGTGATACTCGACTTGTATGTCGATGAGAACGACTGAAATTTTATAAAAAAAAAAAGAAAATCAAAGATCATTTTAAATGAAGAAAAATATCTTTTGTCATAAAAATTTTACTGTTCGAGAATAGGAGATGGAGGTGAACGAAATCGAGATTCGGCCCGAGATTGACGGTGAGATCGTTTACTTGTACTCTGTGGTATCTTTTCCGAATGCGTTCGAACGGCATCCGATATGCGGGCATCGTATTTATCTTTTGTTAAATCATATTCCGTTACTTTGATTATATTTCCATCAGAACGTGTTTGTTCAACTTCAACAACTCTGAATAGGGAAAACAAAACAATGGAACAAGTCGAATAGAAAACTGAGAGAAAGAAAACAAAATTCGATTATATTTATTTACGGTGCATCATCATCGATTTCTTCGGTTGTTTCATCGGATTTGAAAAATCGTCGAAAATTATCCCAAAGATCTCGCGGATAATTCTCCAAACGTAATGGAAGATATGTTTCTGTATATTGTCGATAAGCGTCAACAATTTCGTACCTAAAAACATGACGTTATTCTATTCGACGAGATAATCCTCATGAATTCTTACCATTTCACTGGTTTCATTGTATAACTATCGTAGAACGATGAACTAACTGTTGGTTTTTTTGCTGTATGAGGATTACTCATTGTCAAATTTCTGTTTTTCGACAAGAGAAAAAGTTAAAGAAATGAATGAAAGAAAAATAACTATGAATTTGTTTGCGTTTCTACCTTCAGATTCATGCGAGAAAAATAAACAAAAGAAAAAAAAGAAGAAAAAAATTGAAACGTAAATGCTTTTTGATTTCGTTTAAAATGGTTTTTTTCTCTCGATACTTTACTTGTTGCTACCACACCTTTTAAAACAACACTCAATCGATGTTATAGACTTTGCACCAATAATACGAGCCAGACGAACAAAGAATTTCATATTCACTGTCATTGTCCGTCCTAACTCGCACCATCAAACGCAAGTTCTAATCAATATCACTGAATAGAAGATTTTTTTTCAATAATGTAAGATATTCAAGAAAAAAACATCCCTTTTATATACTCATCAAAGGATAAAGAGAGAGAACGAGAGAGAGAGAAAAATGAATATCATAAGCATACAAACGGCTGCCTATCTTTAAGCCAACAGTGATGGTGTGATTGAAAAATGAAGAGAAAAAAAATCTTCATATCTTAAGCCAACAATCATACGCAATATTTATCCGTTGTATATGTGTGAGAAAGTAAGTAACGATGAGAACCGTTGTCAGATGGAATATTTAACATCAATTGTGCTATCTCTTCAGTTTTATCAATCGAATAGGAGAGAAAGCATTGATAAATATTCATTGCTTTTCACACAATTCAAACGGTAACGAAAAATCAAATACGCTTACTTTGCACTATCAATACGTATATTATTGTGAATATTGAAACTGATGATGTTTCTTCGTTTTTGTGCTCAGTATTTATAGTCATCTATCAATCTCTTTCTCTCTATTTTACCTTCATCAAGACTTAAATTAGTGTTGGTTAAATTCTTTCTCATCACAATCATTTCGTATAATGTTTGTTCAAAGATCGACCTCGGCATATCAAGCCTTCAGTCAACAAATAAAAAAGAGTAAAAGAGAGAGAAAGAAAGGAAAAAGAAGAGGCTTAAAAGAGTCACCTGCTTGCTTCATCCCTTCACCCTCACATTCGAGATGAAAGACGACTTACCAAATAAATTAGTTGTGCATCATCATCATTGCACGTAATAAAGCCTCATCGGATCGAACACGCTCACACGTCGATATATACTCGTCTCATCATCAAATAACAAAAGACAAAGAGAATGAAGATGCTTGTGCAAATATATTTTAACGAACAAGGTGACTAGATTTATCATTGATGATCATCATGATTGAAGCTTTAGCACAATAAGAATCAATTATCACAATAGAAAGAAAGACTGTATATTTCTTTACTTAAGACGTAGAGAAAAAAAAAGAAACATTTACAATCAACTCCTCATTTTCTTTTTAATTGATAGTCGTAGGTAAAAGAACACGATGCATATAATAAGATCCGTAGGTTTGTCTCACATTTGGATTACGTTTTGTTGTGGCATACAGATTCGAATTGGTATTTGTTGTTGATGATGTTGTTCCACCGTTCGTTGGACCATCGAGCATGACAACAGGCGAAGCAGCAGCAATACGACGAGCACCGAGAACATGCGCCGAACGTGAACGAGGATAAGCCGTGGGAGGAGGTCGAGAGATTGTTGAGTTCGATGTTGTCGAATCCATAGTTGGATGAGCAAAAGCATATTTAATAGCTGATGAAGTTAATGCTGCCGTATTGAACGAACGATTTTGAGGGAAAATAAAACGAGAATGAGCACCACCGCCACCAATGGCTGAACTGTATCGTGGTGGTACAGGTGGTGGTTTTACATGATTTGTAGCATTTGATGCTGCTGCTGTTGTTGTTGTTGATAATGTGGAAGTTGACGATAAATTTGTTGTATTGATATGATTATTGTTATTAGCCATAGTTGTATGAAATGCCAATGAATTTGCATTTGTATTCGATGGGGTCGTTGTTGAGTTTGTATTCGATTGTGAACATTGAAAAGCGATTGTCGTCGGTCGTAGAACTGTTCTCGTCGAAGCATTTGAACCGGGAGGTACAAGAGCTGTCGTTGTTGCACGAAACGGTGTAATTGAAACTGTATCGCTCGTTCTCGGTGCTGAATGTGTACCATTATTCACTGGAAGAGTAGCTGAACGTGCACGTGCTATGCGTGCATGTCCAGTTGTTGGCTGTTCATTCGAAGGATGATTTGATTGAATTAGATGAGTAGATAACATCGATGTATAGGTTGCTGTGGAATCGGACAATGGTCCATATGTGAATGGAAGATTACGATAATGTTCAGTATCGGGAACTAATGCTGAACGATATGGATGTTTTTTCTCATCGCCATTTTCATGGTTCGATGTAAATGAAGATACAGTTATTGTAGGCGGTGCTGGAATAGGTATAGGTGTTATTTGAGAATGTGTAAGGTGAGAATTACTATATGTTGATATCACACTTGGTTTCATAATTAAATCTTTGTTTGTTTTATCATCAGATGTATGAACAACAATCAATGATGGATTATTCGTATGTTCATTCGATGTTGTTGACGAATCATCTGCTATTGTTGATGATGCTGCTGCTGCTACTTTTGTTGTTTTATTTCGAATTGCCCATTCAGGTATACGAGTTGGCGTGCTGGTTGTTGTCATATTTGCTGACGGTGTCATTGCCGCCGTCGTTGTCGTTATTGTTGTCGTTGTTGTTGGTATTAATGATGTCGAATATAGACTACTACTTAAACGGCTGGCATGCAGTTTTTGTGCAGCTGCATTCGAGGAATTAAACGGTGAAAATATTTGAGACGTATAATACGATGGTATGATCGGTGTTGGCGCTGTAGCATCTGTATACGTCCATGAACGATATGTATCACAATTGGAATTACGCATTGCATCGTGTGATGGAACTTCATGTACGATAGGAACGTCATTGAACGAAACGCTTTTACGATGAGATGGATCACGTGGTCGTTTCGCTGATAATGAACGATACGGGCCTGTTCGAGGAGGTAGAGTCAACGAACTGGATAGCAAATCACCTGTTGCATTCGTTCGTAAATCATTGGTGAGATTTGTTGTATTTTGTTCTTTAGTCATGATCAACTGTTACAACATTTTCAATTTTAAAAAACAATATGTATATATATATATATGTCTCGTTGAATAAAATAAATAATAAATTGAAGTAGTTGGCAATCTTCGATAAGAACGACGCAGAAAAATTTGAATAATGATAAGACGAAAATTATTTTTTTTCTTGTTTGTGTTTCTTTTGTTTTTTATTGAAACAAAAATATCATCATCTTTTCATTCATATGTGATCAGTCTCCATCGGACGTATGTATTTGTCTAAATAAAAAACAAGAAACGAAAATATTCGAAATCCAAAAAAAAACAGGCGAAGAAAAGAAATTCTCGAAGTTGAAAAAGATTGTTACAGTAACAAATCGATTTCTTTCTTTCGTTGCTCTTCTCACAATTTTCTATGGCTGCTTGAAGATGAAAAAAGAGAAGAAGAAGAAAAAAAAACAACCGAAATAAAAACCTTTTTCATACGGATACTTTACGATTTATCAACATTGAAAAGTGCGAAGGCTGTTCCCTGTTTTTTTTCTCTCTCTTCTGTTCAATAGATATAACAAACATGTCAACCATTAAGCTTAAGAAAAAATTCTACGTTTGATTTCTGTTTAGTTTTGAACGTGCAAAGCCAAGCAAACAAGACTCTCTCTCTCCCTCGTTTTCAAACGCTCGACGCCAGTAGAAAGCGTCACTTAAACACTACGAGCTGATGATGGTGTTGATGGTGATGAAGAATAGGAGAGAATTGTGTCGGCTTGCGTTCGTTGTTGCTATTACTGTTATTCTTGAAAAAAAAACTAAAGGTGAGAGAGGGAGAGAGAGAGAGAGAAAAAGAAGAAAAAAATTTGAATAAAACATATACAAAAAAAAGAACAAACGACAACGGATGATGCTTTTATGCACGTAAAACAACATCGAACAGAAATCTTTGAATGAAAAAGAACGAAAGAAATCTACATTTACGAATTGTATAAATTATTTATTTCGAATCAGTGTTAGTAATACTGAAATCGTCGTGTTTGAAGAGAATAAGATCATGCTGGTACAGAAAAGAAAATGAACATCGTGACTATAAAGTCGTTTTGTTTTACATGAACAAAAAGATTTACGTCTCAAGAAAAAGAAATTGTTCTTATTAGGACAAATGATTACGTTTCTCTTGTTGAAATAGAAAGACGAAGTAGCAAAAAGAAATTCCAGTGTAACTGTCAAGATATTCTAAAGACACGCCAAAAAACCACTTTAAATATGAAAAATAATTGTCGATCGATGTTCTATTGAGGCTTTTTATTTTTATCTAAACGGAAACGGAAATAGGTGTGAAGAATTTTTTTCTCGTTCGATCGCAGGTCAAAATCAATTTGCAATTGGAATTATTTTGGAACTACAGTTTTCTTCTTTAATATTTGTTTGTTTGGTTAAGAGATAATCAAACTAAATCCACGTTGAAGAAACCTGTTCAATCATTCATCAATAAATAACGTTCGTGAGTTTTTTATTTTCATGAAACCATAGCAAATATGTCGATTTAAAAGTCAATCAAAACAAATTCTTCGCGGATAAAATCGTAATTTACGAACTTTAATTCAATTATAAATCTTAAAAAAGGCATAAGCAGGCGGATCGACAAGTCTTTTTTTGCATCATCTAATTATTTTAGCTTTGATGTTTATGAACAAAAACAGACTCGAATTTCATTGATCACAGTAGGTGAACTACTCCCATCTATGTTTAATAAGTGTGAATGGTGAACAAAATGCTAATGAATCATATGTATTCTTTTCTTTTTCTTTCCTCCTCCTCCTAATGATCTCAGAGGAGAAAAGAAAAGGATTGCTGAAAGTAAATAGGTGAATGAGCGAGCTTGTGTTATATTTTACGCACTAGTCTGTTCTTTTTCTTTCTCGTTTTTTCTATGTTGTTTTACTTTGATTAAATTCTCCTACGTCAATTTCATTCTTATTTTCTTTTTTTTTTCAAACTCACTTAGAATTTTCAAGGTGAAATGCATTAGAAACAAAATTTTTTTCGTGACTAATACAACACGAAAATTCTTCACATTATTTGAATCAGTTTTTTGTTACGAACAAAATATTTTCACTCTCATATTTCTATGATTTCCTTATCATACATACACACGCACATACCATGTTTATATAATCAATCCTTTCGTTTTGCTTTTTTTTTTATTTATCTCGCTTCCTTGTCTCGCATTTTTTTTCATCATTGTTATCGATCGACATATAAATACGTTCGAATCTCACGGGAAATTCAATCTCGGACACAACTCCCATGATTTATTTTGTTTCTTTTTTCTCATCCATAAATCTTAATTAAAAACTAGATCATGTTCATCTCGAAATGAAATCTATGCTGTACTTGTCAATTTCGACTCGTCTACGGTCACCTTTTCGACGTCAATTAGGCAATAGTTTCTTTTTCGATTTAATGAGCCATGAAAAACATGAATAACGTCAGCGAGCGTAGGAGTCCTGTGACTTGTTTTTATACGTTTATTTGTTTTAGATATGATGATGATGGAACAATCATTATTAACAAATGGAATCGAGCCCATAGTCGACCATCGAAGCGATATTAGTGATGCAAATAGTGTTGATTCGTATGTATTCATTGTTCTTTTGATTGAATTGAGGAGTTGATTGTGATTTTTTTGAATTGAAGAGCTTTCAGTATTGAGAATAGCGTTGGCACAACACCGGATATCAATGAACATTCGACAACATCGGCAACGAATTTGTTGAATGAATTGCAACGAGTCAAAGAAGATTTGAAGAATAAAGATAATGAAATCAAACGTGCGCATGAATTACGAGAGAATACCGATCGAGAAATCGAAGATCTCACATCTTCTTTATTTGAAGTAAAGTTTTGTTTTGTTTTTCGTTTGAATGTTATTGAAAAATTCGATTTAGTCTGCACATTCTATGGTTGAACAAGCTAAATTTGCTCAAGCAAACGCTGAACAAAAACTCAAAACTGCAAATCAAACAGTACGTATTGCTGACAAAAGAAGAAATCTGTCTCATTATTCGATTGTTTAGATCGAGGCTTTAGTCGTCGAAAATACTCAATTAAAAAGAAGTGTCAATGAATTAAAAGAAATCATCAGTAATTGTCGTTCGTCTTTATCCATTAATCGTTCTGTATCTCAAACACCGAGCATCTCATCAAATGATCAACCACAATCTAGTATTCGTCAAATAGTTCGAGATAAATTACACAAACGCTCATCGTCTGATTTACAGCAATCATTATCAGCCATTGATCTATCGAATAAAACCGATTCGAATGTCGTAAGTATTTCATTTCGATACACGTTTTTGTTTTCCGAATATATCGATCTATTTTCATCAAAATAGGATGATTTTCCTATGGTAAGAAAGAGCTTCTAATAAGCGCAGACTCATTTATTTACATTGTTTGAATTGAGAGAATAGTTTAATAAGATTTATTTTTTGAATGTAGGTCGATAATGTTCTACTACGAGAATTTGCTCGTTGGGAAGAAAAACCGTCGATTGGCCAAGATTTGTCAGCTTTTATGCATCGAGTTTACAGTGAAGATATTTCTCCTTGTTTAACATTTCCGAATTCTGATGTAATTGAATATCAATTTCGTATCATTTCATTGTTGTTTTTTGTTTTGAAAATTAGTTATCGCTGAAAATCTTAAAAGCGATCGAACAAAATGATGTAACAATGGAAACATGTCATATGCGAACAATCGATGAAAACATGAAGTAAATTGAGCGATAGTCGTCGTTTTGTTTTTCGAAAATAATTTTCTATTTTGCTTAGAATCTGTTCGCTAACAGGCGATCTTTGCCAATGTAATTATCGTGTTCGAATGGGAGAAAATGGGGAATGGTATCCATTGTCACGTTTATCTCGAAATCGAGTAACAACGATCGAGTTTATCTACTATTGTGAATTGTGTTTCTTTTGAAATAGATTGCAGCTGTTTGTGATTTTTTTACTTTTATCCGTCATGTGCAATCGGGACTTGTAAAAAGTGATAGTAAGACCAAAGATAAATGTCGATTCGTTCGTTTTCTTTACAATCATTTGACCTTTTAGCTCGTAGTCGATACAATAAAATCATCGAACTTCGAAAACAAATGGCATTTGCTCGTCTTGGTCTATAGATTTCAGTTTTTTTTTCTTGCCAAAGTTTGACCTTGTGCATTTACTGTGTATTATCTTAATTAAGTATCGATCATAATGGTTTCTCTACGTATTATATTTTTTTTTGTTGCAAAAAGAAACACATAAAATTCGAAGGTCGAGAATAATATGTCTTCCAAAAAACAATTCTTCACGGTCAATTTGTAAATATTGCTTTTCGTTGATTTGTATACAATAAAAAAAAGTCGAGCAAACGAAATTGAATGAGAAGTTCTTTTCTTTTTTTTTCTCGTTTTTTTTTCAATCGAAGCAAAAAAATCAATGAAATTTACAAATTCAATAAGTGCGCATCTCATTCGTGAAAGACTTTTCAATTAAATGCAAATTACAAAATTATTAAAAACAAAAAAAAAGAATCGAATTCAATTAAGAAAATGACAGATATTCTTTCCAATTGTCTTCATTTTGCATGTTCGAAATTGATGATTTCGTCGATGATTGTTCATCGGATTGCTGCAAACGATGCATATTCAGACGTTTACGATCGAGAATCGTGCTGATCACGCGCTGTTGAATATTGGCGAGAGCGATTTGCTTTTCATTTTGATCGCTATGTACTGATGTCAATCGACGAGCGAGCGGTGGTGCTGTTGTTGAAGAAGTTGTTGAGAGTGAAGGTGATGGCATTGATGATTGTTGTGAATGACAATGTGGACAAAAATTATGATTGGATTGATCGGTTTGAAGATCTTTTAAACAGAACAAATGAAACACATGTCGACAGGCGAATACGATTAATTTGTTGACTTGTTGATTCGATTGATGAAAGGATTTTTGACAGAATGTACATTGATTCATACGAATGGGTACACTTCGATTGATAATCGTACACATTTGTTCGATATCATCGTTTAAATCACGTTGTAGAAGACGTCGTGTTGTTTCTAATAAACGTAATTCGAACGAACAATTCTCGAGCATCGATTGAATTAATTGACGAATTTCGAGTGTTGTTCGAGTGTTTGTATCCGAACGTTTGCGTGGTTCATCAGTTCGATCGACAACTTCGGTGCCCATGATTAATTCTAAGATCGATGGTAATGTTACATAACCAATCATACTATTCAAAATTTCGCCATAGATTCGACGAAATGCGCCCGATTGTTCATGATCGAGTGATTGCGTCGAAATTTCGAGAATTGTCTGAAGAAATTTCAGCCAAAGATCTTCTCGTTCTTGTTTATTTTTTAATTTCGTTGTCGTACGTTGACAAAAATGAATACAATCCAATGTTATCTGATATAATTGATCGAGACTTGCCCATTGTTCCATAGATTTCAATAATAAATCAAAGGTTTCCGTATATTTGCCAAGACGTTCGAGTAGATAGGCAATCGATGGAATTAATAATGTCGATGATGACTTTTCGATCACATCGAGAACGACTTGTTCATTGTAATGTTCGGCCTTCTTTTTTAAAAATGAAAGTAATTGCGAAGGATCATAACGTGCAAGTAAATCGATATATTGCAAATAATGAGAAGGATCAATTGGAATGTAAGGTGATGATGTGGAAATTTTCGTTTCATCTGTATAAATAAAATAACTCTACAGAGAATTAGAAAATGGAATTGAACATTTTTTTTGTTTGTTGTGAAAATTGAAGTTTTACTTTTAATATTCCGTATTGTGCTAATTCATTCTGGCCGATTAATTTCATAATTTTACCGAGATCCATTTGAAAGAAAACACAGAAGCATTGAAATGCTTTCATCGAATCGATTTCGATGAGTTCATTGAAATGTTCGAAGATTTTCTCTTGAACTTTCGTTCGTTGTTGTTCATCGATTGTCAACCAAATTGTTTGTATAAATCGAAAGATATCAACTTGTCGATATCGATCATTCAAATAACATTCAACAATCAAATCATATTTATTCAAATCTTGATAAATTATTTCGCAAACACGCCAGAATTGTGCTTGTTTAGCAAGACTTAGCAAACGTTGGAGATCAAACGCTTGAAGTCCAGCTGCGTGAATAACATCCAATAGAGCTTGTTCACGTTCGTTTTTACTTTCATCATTGGAATCATTCGATGTTAAGACAGATTTACACAAGTATTCCAAAACCTAGTCGAATAAAAAACAAAGATGAATATGCGCGCTTTAAGATTAGTTGTTTTTTCTCGTTTTGTTAATATTTTTATTTGTTCCTTCGCTTTTGGAGGAAATGCGATATAGTTAATTTCTTTTGCTTATGGGGTGTTGTGGAAGAAAAAATAAGAAAGTTAAGAATACGAGCAATGATATTCAATCAAATTCAACGAAGAAAATAAATGTTAACAATGAAAAAGAAAAGAAAACGATTTCAATTGATAAAATCCAATCACCAACTATTGTTAATCAAAAACAAGTTCTACAAACTGAACCGATTGTTATCAAAGATGAAATAGAAGAAATAACGAAAGCAACTTCAGCACCGATTGTTCCGAATACAGACGATGATTTCAAAGAATCTGTTGAGAAAATCTCATCGAAAGATCACAGAACTCCAATAAAAACATATTCTCAATTACAGAAATCTGTTGCCGAAGAGAAAAAACCCGTTTCAATACTCTTTTTCCATGCTGATTACTGCCCGTATTCGAAACGAACACTTCCTGGTCTTCGACGATGGGCACAAGCGAATCAAGATCGAATCGGTTTATATGAAATCGATGTTGAACAAGATTCGAATCTAGCTGAATACTATCATGTTCGAACGATCCCGACAATAATGGCGTTCGATGAACAGAATCTCATAGCTCCGATTTGGCAACGTACGTCCAAGAATGTTCTACCGTTATCATCAACTGAACAGCTCGAACCGATCGAAGACAAATTCGAAAAAATCAAAGACGTTTACGTTGTACGTTCATCGAAAATACAAGAAGAAGAAGAAGATTCAATTGAATCCGTAAATGAATCCCAACAAGAACAAGAATCGAGTGAATTTATCAATGATTCGACATTGAAATCCGTTGCCTCATCCGAACATAGCTCCTACCTCTGGAATCAATCTTCTCAGTCAATCGATACTCATACTTCGAAAGTCTCAATTCCTGAATATCGCGGTCGAATGATCTCTCGATCGACTATTGCACCAGACGAACAATTTCGAAGTAAACATTCGAATTCATTTCACTGAAAACAACAACAAATCTTTTTCTTTTGAATTAGAAAAACGAACGTGGAGTGAATATCTCAATGAAAATCGATCTCTTCATGATTACAATCAACACATTCATCTTCCCGATTGTCATGAAATCTTCTATCAAAAACAATTCGAAACGTTCGATGATTTTACTCAATCGATTTCATCCGATCGATTCAGTACGCTAACCTATCAACAGGTCAAAGATAGCAACAATCCCGAACTCTGCATTCTCTTTCTTGGTCCCAATCGAAATCGTGGTTTCGAAGATAATCATCATGATAAACATTCGAATCCATCGAAATTCTCTCTCATCACACTTCAATCTCAACTCGCATCCGAATAGAAACACGCACACACGTACAAATACCTGTTCGAAAAGCATGCCTTGAACGAATATATGTTGTTGTCCAACTTTAGCTAATTGTCTCGAAAGAAATTGAAATAAAACACTAATTTGATGCGAAGAAAAGTGAACATCATCGACCATAACACGTAGTAGAATATCACAAAATGCACGTCGTTTTAAAATATCAACATCATGCAAAAATTCTTCATTATCAAAAGCCATCGTTAATAAATTGAAGAAATCTTGAGTATTGAAATGCAGGAGAACACGAAGATTTGTGTAGAGTAGACCACCTGTTCGACGTGGATGTAAATACGAAAGAAATTCAACGATTTCATTTCGACCGAAATAAACTAATTCCGGTGATAGACGACCGCCAAACGGATAGACATCGCCGACAAATGTTGTTTGAATAAAAACCAGTGCTTGATTACCGATTAACATCATTTTCGGACTATAACCAGTTCCATTATTTCGAATGAAATCATCTTCTAATTTTTCGACGATTTCTTTTAAAATACTCGTAAAATCTCGAAAAGCCTCACTATAAATATGTAAAAGCGTCATATATAAATCATGTTTTCGTGTTAAATGTATAACTTGATTGAGATCAAGACACGAAACATCGAGTCGATTTAAACATTGTTCTAATTGATGAAACCAATGATTTTCAACGTAGAAAGTAATAAAATCTTTGAGAACACCTGGTGAAATCGCATCGAAACGATTGTTAACTATATACGGTTCGAGACTTTGCAAATAGATGCCATGTGCAATTGAATCTTTGGAAAATAGATCATAGATAAGGCCGAATAGGAGATCTAATCGATCGATTAACAGACAGTAATCAATCGAACGTGGTAGAACATGTCGATAGTGTTGTTTAAGTAGTTCAACTTTGCCTGATTGTGGACATTCATAATTGAGAGCAAGTTTTAGATAAGAATGAAGTAAAGAAACCATTCGATCGGATATGCATTGACTACGTTTAACCGGATCGATTGGCAGACCGGTTAGACCTTTAGCTTTACCAGCTAACATCGAATAAGCAAGTTCAAGTGCTTGTTCATACTGATTTCGATCATTTTCAATGAAATAATCGATTCGTTCGGACCAGTCTCGTAAACGAATTTCATAAACATCATGAATACCAAGTAGAAAAACGCAACCTTGATGTGATATTAATGTTTGATAGCAAGCATTCTGTCCGGCTTGAGCCAATGCCGATGAGACATTACCACCGGTCGCCAAAGATTTGAAGAAAATCGTGTTGTAAATCAATTGACAATGCGATAGAGATAGACATTCGAGTTGTTCTTCGGAACGTTGATCACTAAGACAAAAGTCAAACGAAAATTTTTCCAAAGAAAAACAAAAGCACGGCGTTCATTACATGACGTGTGCACGTTCGGACATATCGAATAGGATAAATGTTCGAGCATTTAACCAACAGAAAGATTTGATTTGATAGTCGACTGTGATTTTCTTCAATTGACTGACTTGAATTTCATCATCGCGAATATGTTGAATCTAAAAATAGAAAATTTCTTCTTCAAAACAAACAATCGAACTGATTTACTTGAAAAAATAAACATTGTTGATCCCGAACTGTAACAAGAATCGGTGTCAAACAATTGATTTCATCGCTGATTTTCACAAGAATAAATTGCCATTTAAGTATCGGCAACGTCGTATTATTTCCGACGAGTCGATGAACATGCAAAATTTTCACATTACTATGAGATTTCAATGCTAATAGAAAGACTTTGGTAAATGTTGCTAAAGCCACTAGATATAAAAATTTCAATGGATGTTGATCGAGTTTGTCGTTTGTATCTGCTGTTAACAAATCGTGTTGATGAGAAAATAGCAACGGTTCGATCGTGCAAACTTCACCACGACTACCCGAAAACAAACATTTCGATTGAAAACCTCGTTTTAAATGACGTGTAAACTGAAGAACATAAACACTTCCACCACTATCACTAAACAACGCTACGGTTGGATCATGAGTAAATTTAATATTCAAAATCGCTGTATTAGCTGCATGAATATCATTATTAATATTTCTCAAAAGTTTCCCATTCGTACAATCGAACATTTGAATCCGACCGAATGCATAACCAACAAGTAAACGTTTGCCATCGCTGTTAAAATTCAATGCTGACACAGCACCATTGGCTAGATCACTGTTCAGACAGTGTTTCAACACTTGAGTTTTGTATTCGAATAGAAGGACAACACTTTTCGTTGTTCCGATGGCGATTAGCCAATGAAGACGAACATCGATCGTTGTCGGATGACCATAGTTCGTTCGTTCGATGCAAAGTGTTATTTGATTCGATATCGTCTGTAAACGATTGAGTTTTAACAAAGAACCATGATGAATTTGATTGTGTTTGGGTATTTCAGCGAATGATTCATCCGTACTGCTTGTGTCTTGTTTTTGTTGATGAATTTTTCGAATGTAATTCTCCACAGGTTGATTTTGACTGTCGAGTAGTGAATCGAATGATGCTGTCGATGGTTGTGATGACTCAAGATTGTGAATCGATCGTTCATCGAGTGGATTCACCGCCCATGAAGATAACGAGGTTTGATCGAATGTTGGATCGTGTTCATGAAGAATACTTTCAAGACTGGGAAGGGATGTTAATGTTGGTATGCCGAATAGATTATCATCGATCGATGAATTCGGCAGATCGAATTCATCTAATAATGAATCAATATCTTTACCAATCAACGAACTGAAAAGAGAAATCGATGAATTGTCAACAGAAAAAGAGAATCGAGATTTCTTACATATCCGGTTTATTTCCATTTAAGTCTGACATAAACGGAGTTTCTGCCTTTTTTTTTTATAATATGATTTTCTTTCGTCTAACTGTCAAAATCTGAAATACCCGAATGAGAGAGACAGATGATCGAGTCAAGAATGAAATTCGATTTAGAAAAGGAAAAAAATATCTGGTTGGTTTATTGTTGCAGAAAAATAGAAATGATATCAGACATAAGACATTCCAAGAATTTTCAGATAAGAAAAATATCGATTAAAGAACGTTTGAGCATAAGAATGAACAAAAGAAAAAAAAATAATAATTTCGTATATCACACAGAGAGAGAAAGAGAATTGTTTCGATTAATTGATTTCTTCTGTTTCTTCGTTGGTTAAACCTTCAGTTTTAACTTGACTTTTGATAGCTTCAATTTTTTTATCGTGTTCGTTTAATTTCTCCATCAAGCGGTCCAATTGTTCTTGTCGATCTAAATCAAACAAAAGTCTCACACAATCGTGCATTCAATTGATCTACTTGATTCAGCAGTTTCCAATTTTTGATTGATTTTCTCTTGTAACAATTGTCGTTCTTCTTCGAGTTTGGCAAGATTCTGTTGTACACTAGCGAGACCTTTTTCGACGGGTGCTTTAGCTTTTTCGACTTTGGCTTGTAAGACACGTTCACGATTTTCTTTGGCTGATTCTAATTTCTTTTGTAGTTTTTCTTCGGTTTGTTTTTTGAATTCTTTAAGACAGAAAAAAAAGTTCAGTGTGAGAGAAACGTTCGTTTTCTACCTTCAGCCTGTTGATCTTTGATCTTGCTGACTTCGTTGGGTCGGCTGTTTTCAGCTGCAAGTAATGTCGCACGAAGTTGTTCCAAACTAAGACGACGTTCTTCAGCACGTTTCAATTTCTCCGTGATACTTTCCGGTGTCAATGGTGAAATTAAATCATTTTGATTTCCTTTGGCACTTGGCGAAAGAAAATGTGCTGGTGGTTGAATACTAGCAGCATGTCGAGGTGATTCAATAAGTTTCACTTCGAATGCAAGACCGCCAGCCGATTCAGCTAAAGTTGCTGATGCTTCAGAAATTGTAATTGTTGTTGCTGTACGTTTTGGAGCTAAAGGAAAAAAGTATTTCGAAATTCAAATTGAATATTCGTCGTGACTTACTTTCCATTGTTTGACTAGAAAAATCGACTGTAAGAAATGTAAATACTATCTCGAAATAGAAATGTTCGATTGAAAAAGAAAATTGAATAGACAAAATACCGTCAAATCGGACTATACATAATACGATCTTGACTGACTGTTGTCGTTCGACCAATAAAAAAATCGACGCGATCTAACTTATTAATGCATTCAGAGAGGCAGGAGAACAGAAAACAACAACGAGCATTATTTATTTATTTCTTCCTTCTTTCTCTCTCTTCACTTCTTCGTATTCGTCTACGCGGTTACGTTATTCATTCGTTTTTTTATTCAAATTTCACAATGTCCGGTCGTCATTCGCGTAATCTCAGCGCATCGCTCTACGTTCGCGGACTTGCAGAAAAAGTTCGGTAGGTTTCAATATTGAATCTCCTGATTTGTCTATTGAGTTGATTGTTATTTCATTCTTCACATTACACATCATTGTCGAACGGTGATTTGATCTTTTCTTTTTTCCTAAGGTGTGTTTCAAAATGTGATCAAACAAAAAAAAAGTCACACACACCCCATTCCTTTTACTCAATAATATTCAAGTTCAATCAAATTTCTTCTATTCTTTCCATTTCAATAACAAATTCAGCAGTGTAACCATTGACCAGACAGTCTCAGACAACTGACACGCACACAGCGCAGCAAAAGAACCAAGAGATGTATGCTTTATAAACGCATGTCGAAGATCTAGGCGGATAGGGGACATACACATAGAGCTCAAGAATGAAATCTCAATTTTCCACAGTCAAAGCAAATATCTATCTGTTTAGCTACGATGATTTAAAGAAAATCTTCGGTCGTTACGGACGTATTGTTGATATAACACTTCCGTTGGATTATTACACAAGAGACGCTAAAGGTAAAGTCGTTGTTTCGTCATTTATCGTTGTATTTGATAAAATATTTCGTTTAGGTTATGGTTTTGTTGAATATGAAGAAAGTCGTGATGCTGGTAATTTGAGTGGTTGTTTGTGAGATTGAATTTGAGCGTTTGATTTTTTTGTAGAAGAAGCACTTCACGCTCTCGATCGTTATCGTTTATTGGGTCGAGAACTAGAAGTTGAATTTGCACGTGGTGATCGAAAAAGTATGTTGATTTATTCATTTAAAAACAAACAACAACTCGGTTTTTAGCACCGTCGGAAATGCGAGCTCGAGAAAAAGAATCTCGTCATGGCCGTGGTGGTAATCGTGACCGTCGAGATCGATCACGAAGGTAAATTATCATTTTATTAAATTTCAGAAAAAAAACGAAAGAGTTTGGAAAATATTTAGTCGTGATCGTCGTCAACGAAGTGGCTCGCCAGTAGGCCGTGATCGTCGTCGTGGTGGTGGCGGCGGCGGCGGTGGTAGTCGATCTCGTTCTCCACAATCACGTTCGCCTGTTCCTCGAAGGTGAGAGCTTCGATATTCTCAAAAAAAATCAATCAGTCGCCGGTGATGATGACAATAGTTGCTACTCTCGATCCATGGAAAACATGGGATGACGACATGACTATCCACTAAGATCTCTGAGACGACTGAAAAAAAAACAATTTTGGTTTGAATTTTGAAATATAAATTGATTTTCGTTTTGTAGACCTGCCAGTCGTTCACGTTCGAGATCCGGCTCGCCGAACTACGGCAAACGAAATGGCGCCAGTGGCAGTGTAGGTCGTCGTGTTAGTCGTTCACGATCGCCAGCTGATAATTAAATCGTTTATTCAATTCTTATCGAAATATCCGAGAACACACTTCAAAGAAGTTGGTTAACACTTCGTAGTCGTTTTTCTTTTGTATACGTTTACTATCCAAGAATTGGGAAAAAAGAAAAACCTATAAAATTTAATTCATTTCTTTTTTTTGCGTTTGTCTACTCTAATCGGCCTCGTTGTTTTTTTCTTTGTTGTTTGTTTGTTTCATTGAAAGCTTGACATATGTGCGCAATGTTTTTTTTCTCTTCTCTTCTGTGCATTTGTCTCTTATTGTCTAACATTTGATGTAAAGAGATGAAATCAATTCTAACATTTTTCGTCGACGGATGTCTATTGTCTACGTCTTATTCTCTTTTTTTGTTTTTTCATTGTATAAAATAAAAATTAAATCGAGGTTAAAACAATGAAAATTTCAAATTAAAAAAATATCGTTTTTCCACATGCATTCGTATAAATATTTTATTAACTCAAAAACAATAAACTGAAATATTTATATAAATATCTACGTTAGCTAATGATTCACTGGATTGACATGCATTTATTCGTCACTTCGTTCCTGAGCCATATTTAATTTATAAAAGATTCCCTTTTGATCCATAAGTTGATCGTGTGTGCCACTTTCTTTGATAGCACCACGATCGACAACGACAATTTGATCGGAATTTCTGATTGTTGCTAAACGATGAGCAATAGTTAGACACGTTCGACCATCACGTGCGACGTCGAGAGCTTCTTGAACGATTTTTTCGCTGTGCACATCCAAAGCAGATGTTGCTTCGTCGAGAAGAAGTACCTTCGGATTGCGTATCAATGCTCTTGCAATGGCAATACGTTGTTTCTGTCCGCCACTCAGCTGACTGCCTTTCGCTCCACACGATGTATTATAACCCTACAAAAATCGAAAAATGAAATTCATTTCGGAAAAAAAAGCCGATTTCTTACTTCAGGAAAAGATACAATTAAATCGTGAATGTTCGCTCTTTTCGCTGCTTGTTCGATTTCTTCTTGTGTTACAAAGCGAGTATTATCTCCGTAGGCGATATTGTCACGAATCGAAAGATTGAAAAGAATCGGTTCTTGTTGAACAAAACCGATTTGCGAACGTAACCAAGGCAAATTCAATGTTCGAACATCATGTCCGTCGAGATAGACAGTGCCTTTATACGGGTCGTAGAATCGAAGGAGAAGTGCGACGCAAGTACTTTTTCTAAAATCAAGATTTTGAATAGCAAAACGTGTTGTTTGTTTTCAATACCCTGAGCCACTTGGTCCGCAGAGCGCAGTTGTTTGACCAGCTTGAGCTGTCATATTGAAATCTTTCAAAACTCGTAGTTTCGGACGAGATGGATAGACGAATTTGATATGTTCAAATTGAACTTTACCCGTCATTTTTTTCTAAAGAAAAATAAACGAATGTTTTTTTTTGTCGAGAAAGAGAGAAAGAAATCGTTACCAAAACAGTTCCTTTTGAATTTTGAGGATCGATTTTTGATTGACGTTGATTTAATCTTAATATACGAATGGCACTTTCTTTTCCTTTCGCATAATCAGGTATCATTGCTGTTGATCTAGATTTAGATTTATACAAAATTGAGTTTGAATTTTCAAAATTTACCTTCCAACACTCATCGCTCCGAAAGTGATAACCGAAAACACTCTAATCCAAAAAAGAAATTCATTAAATTCGAACTAAAAATCGATCGAATTTCTCTACCGAAACACATAGATTGGATTCATGTCTTCATATTTAACTAAATACGAGCCATATCCAAATGTTGCAGCGTGAATAAAAAACATTAATGAATTAGCAATCGCAGTGCCGATCGATTGAAGAAAATCTTTCATCAATACTTTTCTAGAAATTCATTTCTTCGAAAGCAAACATTTCATATAGAATTATTTCCTACCGAAAATTTTGATTGAAACAATCTTCATACTTCGAAATGAAATAGCTTTCTCGATGAAGTCCAACAACTGTTCGAACACAATCAATAGCTTCGGTTGCAAACTAAATATTCACGGATCAATCTTCAAGTCTATTCAATAAAACTCAATTCTCTACCATTCCACCTCGTTCTTCTAACGAGATGTTTTCAGTTTTCTTATCCTTCTGCTTTTTCGCTGCACTCATACGTCGACCTTGTAGCATTCCCGAAAAGACCATCAACGGTGTAAAACAAAGCACAACAAGAGTCAATTTCCATCCAGCAAGAAACGCGATTGTTAACGCACAGACAATCGCACCAAATGCATTGAGTATGATACCCATTCGAATACCTGATAGACCCTTGAATAGAAACAAAGCAAAAATGATCGTGCTTTATTTGGAGTTTGACAATGTTCTACTTTTAGATTAGCTGCGTCAGATGAAAGTTGAGTGACGAGTGCGCCGATTCGATTTTCTTCTCGATCGAACCAACCGATTTCTTGTCGAAGCATCGATGCAAATGAGATAATACGCATACGCATGGTTAATGCTTCGCCACTACGAGAAAATGATATACTACTCAAGCATTGACAGAGACCGCCTGCAACGCCAATGAAGAAAATAATGATTGCGAAGTTTCGTGTTTCGATTTCGGCTTTTTCAATATCACGTTCAGCGAATAAACCGTAAACATTGGTGAACAGAAGTGAGAAAATCTGAGAATATATGTATTCATGTTTTTTTTTTAAATTCTGTTGTCGACATGAACTTACAGGTGTGATGGCGCCGAAACTAACCGATGTTATACATCCGAGAATAATCCAACCGATTTCAGGTGAATTGAGCTTGAGAATACGAAAAACAAATGGTTTAGTACAGCATTTATTCGATGCATGTTTATCATCGAATTCATCGGCTTCTTCTTCGTTTGGACCATCGGATATCGCTGATTGTACCGATATAATCGATGTTGGTCGTCGATGCGTTACATTATCTAAATTTCGAACAATACTAAATCTTCAACTATTCAATTGTCTTACTTTTATCATTTAATTTCTGCGAAACATCGTCATCATCTTCGTCTGATGATGATGATGATGATACATTCTCAGCTTCTTTTGCTTCTTTACGTTGTTGTGCTGTTGCTAATTCATAATAAAGTCCACGTTTATCCATGAGATCATTGTGTGTTCCATGTTCGATAACTTCGCCACGATCTAATGCAATGATGAGATCAGCATTTCGAATTGTACTTAAACGATGTGCAATGACAATAGTTGTTCGACCTTCTTTTGCTCGATCTAAAGCATCTTGAACAACACGTTCACTTGTATTATCTATATTAAATGAATCAAATCGTTAGTTTTTCTCTCGTAATGATCGAAAATACGAACCAAGTGCGCTCGTAGCTTCGTCGAGAAGTAAAATTTTCGGATCAGAAATTAACGCTCGAGCAATTGCCACTAAATGAAATCGCAGTTTTAATTATAAATTCATATTTTTCGATCGATTTACCTCGTTGTTTTTGTCCACCGCTGAGTTTATCACCTGACGATGTTTTATAGTTTTCAGGTAGCGCCATGATAAATTCATGTGCATTGGCCATTTTTGCAGCATTTTGAACTTCAGCATCGGTTGCATCATGTTTGCCAAATCGAATATTTTCTTCGATCGAGCCCGTAAATAGAACTGGTTCTTGACTGACAACGCCAATATTTGATCGAAGCCAAGCAACGTTCAATGTTCGAAGATCTTTGCCGTCAAGTAAAACTTGACCTTCGTCAGGATCGTAGAATCGTTGAAGTAATTGAATAGTTGTACTTTCTACAAACATAACATTCGATTACGAAAAAGATTGAATTAAAACGAAAGACGTACTTCCACAGCCAGATGCTCCGACGAGTGCAACGGTTTTACCAGAAGGAATTTTCATTGAAATATTTCGAAGAATCTAGAATCAATGCAGTTGATTTTCAAAGAAAACACATGAATCTATCGATTTCAATCTAACCGGCGCTTCTTTTCGAGCTGGATAAGTAAATGTAACATTTTTCAATTCGATATTTCCACTAAATCGATTTGGTTTTTCACCCTCGTCAATGAAAGCATCTATTTTCGATTTCTAATTTCAATGAAATATTTCGAAAAATCAAAACAATGTCAATTTATAACTACGAACTCGATCGATTATATCGAATACATGTGATGCACTACCAGCTGCTTCGGCAAATGCTTGAATATTCGGTGCTATTTGCGATATGCTAAATGTTGATTGTAAACATGAGATGAAAATCTACGAAATCAATGATTCAAATCTTTTCTTTTGCGTATTCAATTATTCAACATACAACAATCACACTTCCAGCATCGTAAGTATCACATTCAGTTCGAACAAGATGCGGTCCATCTAAATAATTCATTGAGAAAGAAATATTTTGTCTATTCTATCTTTCGTTAAATTCCTACACCAAAATGTAATTGCAAATGAAAGATAGATTAACATTTGTGAAAAAGCTTGACATATGCCCATATAAAGACCTTTTTTCAATCCGATTTGTTTGGTTTCATATAAAGTTCTCGTAAATCTAAACATGAAAATAAAACAAACGAACAACTCGTGTTTTCATTCAAACCTTTGTTCTTCTTTTTTTTGTCCACCAAAAGCTGTTACTGTTCGAATCGAATTCAGAACTTCCTGAGCAACAGCACTGGCTTTTGAAAATGCTTTTACTTCTAAGATTGTATATTTTCTAATAACCTGTATAAAAAACATGAGTTTTCTCTATTGATTTCTCTTCAAAACTAACTCGCATTGTTATATTGAAAGTTATCACGGTGAACGGAGTTACAGATACGAAAACTAACGATAATTTCCATCCTTTTTTTGAAAGAAAAAAGAAACAATTTTATTTCGATGATTGTTTGACTCGATGCTTCACTTACCTGTGACAAAAGCGAAGATTAATCCAGCAAAAAGTCGACAAATTAAAGAGATAAAATCAGCTTTTTTATCTCCAATTCCATCACGAAGTTTATCTTAATAGAACGAACAAACTGAATAAATATTCATCATAATCAAGAAAATATTCACCTAAATCAGCAACTAAACGACTACTAAGTTCGCCTGGATTGAGCGTATCGAACCAGCCCATTTCTTGATTCATAATCGAACGAAATAGAGCAAAACGTATTCTTCGAATTTGTCGATCCGCTGCAATCATCTATTCATTTCAAACGAATTATTTCAACGATCAATACATATTTCATTCTTACCCATAACGAAAAGCCAATAATATAACAGAGTATACTCGAAACACCTAAGATAATATACCATTTGATTCTATCTTGAATAAGATCAATGATATCTCCAGCTGGACCAGGTCGTGTTGGAATGCTAGATTAATTGAAGAGAAATTATTCGAATCAAGAGAATTTTATTCGAATTTACCATGTGCCATTAGGTATAGTGCCATTGGAATCGTCTTCACTGGCGAGTTGAACAAATCCTGTAGCCACACCTGAATTCAAACACGTTTTATTGAATGAATACAAAAAAACAATAAAGCTTTTACCTCTGTAGATAAACATCATCAATGGAAAGACGGCACTGAATAAAACAGCAAATAGAATTTGTTTCTTTTTCTACAAAACAATCTTACCCAGTGCCTAAACAAGCAATTGTACCGATAATCATGAAAAGTATATCGAATTTGTCAGCAAATCTATACTATAAAATCAACGAGAGAATGTTTTTTTTTATTTTTATTATTCGAAAAGAACAATTTACAATCTCAAATGGTTTCAATTGTCGAGTAGATGGTGGTGCAGGCTTTTGAGGTTTATTTGGATCTCTATACAAAACAATTTTTTGTTTTAATTTTTATATAAAAAACTTCATTTTACTCAAGTTTTCTAATTTTCACTTCATCTTCTCCTGCATTTTTAACGAAATCGACATTATAATCATCAGGATTTTTTTCCGTTTGTCCATCATAATAGAGAGCTTCGGTCACTTCGAGTTCAGACTTTGTGACCAAACCAGCCAACCTAAAATGACATATTTGAATTCAAAATAATCTCTGATGAACAACAAACAAAAAAACCTGTTTCGAGTTTTTGTTTTCTTTTTCGCTCGTCCCATGACTCAAACAATGGTCAAAGCAATCATTTCTAAGAATGACATCGAACAGCTGATCACTTCGTCAGTACTGAATACTCATTGGCTAGAATAGATGATTAGCACGTGCTAAGACTCGTTAACTCTTCTATCACGATAAACTTCAAGTTTTTCTTTCAGTCAAGAATAATAAATAACCAAAACAATGCATAACTTATTTTTTTCTCTCTTTGATCTATCAGTTCACATGGGAAGTTTTTGATAAAAAAAAGGAACTCTTGTATTCATCGGAAGAGGACGCTATTTGTTAATCGAAATACTTACGTTGTATGAGTATCTATTGGTAAGACGGAAGCTTTGCGTTTAATACCAGAAACTTTAGTATAATCTGACTGATCATCAGTATCATGATCAAGAGTATATGTCTTTTTCCTCTCCGGCATTGTTGGTACGATTTGATTATCTAGAAGAACATGGTTAATGAAAATATTTAATACGCATACATATGGAAAAATACATGTTTGAAATAGAAAAAAAGATCATTATTCATTAAAAAAAATACGTTTTGTTTTACCTCAGTTTACCTGTAAACTGTTTTTATGTGTTGTGTTTCTCGAAGATAAGGTATTCGACAAGGTATATCAGAACAAGAGAGAAAGCACTAAAACAATCTTGTTTTATGTTATGCAAACATGTTCTTTATTCTAAAGGTGCGTTTGTGTACGACACACATAATCAGAATGACCCACAGTTCGTTTTAAAACTCAAAGAACATTTCATCAGACAAAAACTAAATCCGTAATTAAAGTACATATCGTACATCGCTATCTTCTAAGAACATGTCATGTTTAAATAAATGATATATTTGGAATATCATTCAATTTATTGATTAATTCTAACGAAGAACAGAAAGACAGAGAAAAGGAAACAAAAGAAACGAAAGAAAAAAGTTGAACAATTTTGTGTTTCTAAGTTGATTCATTATTCATTCCAGTGAAACGTTTAAATCGTGCGATATAAGTCGATGGTCGATGTTCGATAAGCCACATGCCTGGTGGCGATGTTGGATTTCGATAGGCATAAATATATGTTCCAAAAAAGGCAACGATCGAAAGAATTAAAACTGTTAATAGCAAAGTAACAACAATCGTACGAAATGTTGCCAATGTCGAATTTCGATATGATGTGAAATCCGATTGAATATCATTGAAACGCGGTAATGGAATCATTGTCGATGGATAGTTCGAACGAGCTCTGTAAAGAGGCATCTCGAAATGATTTGAGCATGTATCAGCTGAAGCGAAACGATGACATTGAGCTTTGATCCATTGTTGACGAGAACGATCGTAACCATCCGAACATTTTTGTAAATCCTCACACCATGAACAATTGTAACGTTTACCACGATTGGCTAAACATGATGTACAATCTGTAAATGTATTACAAGCTAAAATAGCGAGAGAGAGAGAGAGAAACAAATTGATTTATTTCGTGTTTTTATCAAATGATGTGATTTACTGTTATCCATATCGAAAACAATCGAAGCACCATTTCGAATTTTGTCTTTATCTAAATTGATTTTATCGTAAAGTGTTATAACACGAATAATATGTTCGTTTGTCGAGTGCTGAGACATGTATGCATCGGATAGACCGATACGATGTGCATGATGAACAGTTGAGACTTTCACTTGAGGAACATGAATATAATTGAAATAAATATTTCCTTTAAAAGAAAACTAATTCGAAAATCACTTGTCTTTTAAAAGAATACGAACCAGTATTCTGTAGAACAGCTTGAAATGTAAACGGTCCTACATCTTGTTGATCTTGTAAATAAAGATTATTCCATGTGCAAATAAAATGTGTTGTATTATCGAAATATTTTATTTGCGAACGATTACCACCGATGGATACATCGAAATTTGCCATAAATGGTGCAATACTATTTTTTTAGAAAAATTAAAAACAGAAACATATTCATCATAGAACAAAATAATTATTCAACATACTATTGTGTACTACCAATTAATGCTGAATGTAATAAATCACCTGTATAGATAAAACCTCCAGTTCCCACTAAAATCTTATTAATACTATGTCCATAAAATGGAAACTCGAATTTTAAGTTAATGCTCTAGAAAAATCGATCGTATTTATTCATTTCAATTCGAATCAATCATTATCTTACAAAAGCTGATCGATGTTTGTCACTAAGTTCATGTATCGATTGAAATTGTTGGTTATCTTCAACGAAATACATTGGCGTAGCTTCAAATTTCGGAATTATGTATGACACATTGTAATATTGGTGATCGTTCTTTTGGTTTTTCGAAATGAAAAAAATATTTTTGTTTAATTGAAAAAAAAAGAAAATATTCAACTTACGACATAAACTGCTTGATCAGTTGTATTGACGAGATTACGATTGAGATTAATGAAATTAAGTTCTTCATCTTCATCGAAATAGTTGACTTGTGGAGATGTTGTTGAAAGTGTTCGTAGAGTTTCATCGAGTTTCGACCAATCTAATTGACTTTTCGGACGAGTTACTGGCGAATATGCTACAAGAAAACAAATTCATTCATTCATTCACCCGCAAGAATGTCTTTATTTACATGAACATAAATAATTCTCGAGAAATCCATTGACTTGATTCAAAAATGCCGAACATTGACTTTGAACGTGTTGTTTAACTTCACTAATAAAGTCCGAAATCGTTCTATCGAGAGAAAAAGAAAACGACGAAGTAAGAATTCGAACATAAGTTCATTAATAAATCTTACGGGCAATAATCATCAATATTGTCTTCGGGTTCATTTGAAAAATTCTTATCTGTCCAATAAGTCAGCAAATTTTGTAAGATCAACAAACGTTGATGATTCGGACATGACGAAGTCCAATCGCAATTTTTCAAATCAAGTAAATGCAAAAGATTTAGAATCAAACTTCCATGAGATTTCACAGTCGACGGGCAATGAATCGATTCGAGACAAGAAGTTAACGCTCTAAGAGAAAAGAAAAAGAAGTAAACTCTCATGTAAAACAAAATGAAATTCGGTCTTACGGGCATTCAGTTAAACGTGAACAACTGTAAAGTTTTGTATAAATATGTTGATCACATTTCGATTGATCGACATCAATCGTCTCGCGTTTAATTCGATGATTTAACGATAGAATTGTGTATGGTAAATAGTCAATATTTGATTGACCATTGATAAAAACAATTTTATCGTTGGATTCTTGTTCGAATGATTGATGAATAAATATGATTAAATAGAAAAATATTGCAATCAAATCTTTTCGATTCATTTTGAGACACGATCGAGGATTTAACAGATGGTTACGATTACTGAATAACTTTGTTAATCTATTGTGTGTATGACAAAGACATCGAATGTATGTTTTTTATTGTTGGACATTCGTGTTTTTTTCTCTATTTGAGAGAGCGAGAGAGAGAGAGAGAATGAATGAATTGAACGAATAGAGAACGATATAGCTCTCACTGAGGTCACCTGTATGTTTAGCTTCGTTGACAAAATAAAAAGACGAGAAAGGTAAGCTGAATGTCTTATTGATCATGCACGTTCGTTTCGTCGTCGTCGTCCTCTTCTTTTTCTATTTTTCTCCTCCTCGTTCTTCGATTTCGATAGGTAGCGAATAATTGATCATTATCATGAGAGAAAGAAAACTAA
>ERZ778023.893-NODE-893-length-55893-cov-54.866399_pt1 | contig 55893 bp, 71 predicted proteins | sample MGYA00375753_ERZ778023 | MGnify/ENA primary metagenome ERZ778023 (study PRJEB29350, sample SAMN05389822) | bioreactor metagenome | isolation source: Ammonium sulfate bioreactor | place: South Africa: University of Cape Town | collected 2014-04-04 ... | reverse complement strand
AATAGTCACTATTGAATTGGCCTGTGAGTATATACACTGATAAGTTGAAGATTAGCCAAACGATTCAATGGCAATGTCAAAGAATATGAGAGGTCGAATCAAGGCTAGAAGAAAAACGTTTTGCATGAATAAATTGACATTTTTGCTTGTTTTACTACTCTCGTACTAATAAGCGAACGTATCCAATAATCGGTTCGAAACGATGACAAACAATCTTTCTAATTTAATGTTCAAGGTCATTTACTTTCTTAATGTACTCATTAAAACCTTGACGGTCTAACCAAAGAGAATCTATGAGTAGTTTGACTTTAGTCATTCTCTCAGATGTCAGATGATCAATCATTAAATGCTTAGACCGCTTATTAAACACATGTTCATTCGTTGACATATCGAAATAAATATTTAATCTCGCATTTTCACTTTAGATCTTGATAAAACATTCGAATGGGAACCATTGAAAACCGACAGTGTCATTGGCAAATCAACAGAATTGCGATGTCGTCCACCGCATGGAAATCCATATCCAAAAGTATGATTATATAATCCTCAAATATTATTCAGCTCGATATCTTCTCTTACACACACACATACAGATATAAATAAATAGATCATTATCGTTCTTGGAAAGAGACATATGGAGGTTAATAGAATACATAAGGAGAAAAGAGAAAACTCATTTTTATATATTGATCTGTCGAGTTGAAGGATGATGTTTATTTTTTATTTGTTTGCTTTGCAAGGTAATTTGGATGAAAGATAATCAACCTGTTGAAATCAATCGTAACGGTCGTTTAATTTTGTCCAATGAAAATTCGCTTTTAATTGCACAAATTCAAAGAGCCGATGCAGGAAATTACACCTGTACGGCAACGAATATTGCAGGCAGTTATTCGAGTGACGCTGCCGAACTAGTTGTTCACGGTAACACGAAAAAAACATTCGGATTCATTTCAACTTTTTTGTTTATTTGAATAGATGATCGTGGTTGGTCTGATTGGCAACCATTTTCGGAATGTAAAGGAGTACCTTGCAGTACGGGTCGTCAACGACGTGTGCGAACTTGTTTGAATCCTCCAACAATTAACAATCGATTGGGTTGTGATGGCGATCAAATGCAGGAAAGAGAATGTCAAGTGTCTTGTATCGAGCAAAAATCTGAAAAGGAAATCTATTCGACTTGGTCCGATTGGTCAGCCTGTCGTGGACTTGATTGTGTATCTCAACGAACACGTGAATGTCTACAAGGTTCATGCGAGAATTTAATCGAAACTCGTTCATGTGAAAAAACAATTTGTTCATTGGAACCAATGCATAATAATCATCTCAGTTCATCAATTGTTTATCCTTCGATTGGTATTGGTTCGGTTGTTTTACTTTTCTTAAGTTTATTTACAGTATTTATTTGTTATCGTTGTCGACGACAACGACGACGACGACATTTAACAACAAAAAAAGGTACAATAAGTAACAGCTGAATCATTTCTATGCATGCAAATCGAATAGAACTACCACCGAGATAATTGAAGTTACACGCCCAGCAGCAGCCGGACACTTGATAGATTAACGAGTTGAATATTTAGTTCGAAGTTACTGCACCATGTGCATTAATTTGTTCAATAAGTGAACAATCATTTCGAATGAATACCTAATGAGAAAATGTCACGCATATATTGTTTTTTTCGTCTATAGGTTTATCAACAAAAACAGCATGTAACACATGTCATATTGAAACAAATGATTATCCGTTTTATTATACAATACAACAGGATACAACATCAACACGATCGAATAATTCAATAACATTAACTCATTCGGAACTTGCATTTGAACGAGACAAAATTCTTTATCTGAGCGAATCACCTTCGAAATTATCATCGAATACAAGTCATTTAACTAATTCATACGAGAAAATTCTTCGTTCATTGCCAGATAATCTCGATTTTAAATATCTGACAATTTCTATACTCAATCGAAAGAGTTCATTTATCGAAATAGCTCATACAGGAATATCATTAACGATACCCGAAGATGCTGTTCTATCTGATGATGATCAATTGATCTATCTTGCAATTTTATATACTGATAATCACATGCCAATATTAAATTCGAATCAAACACGTTTATCACCAGTGATTCTTATCGGTCCATCGGATATTACGCTTGTTAAGCCAATTGTTCTTTCATTCGAACATACAGCACAATTAAATTCATCATGGAAATATCATCTCATGTATGCCGACGAGTTATTTCAATGGAAAACAATATTAACAGTTGGCGAAGAGAATATTTCAACGCCTGTCTATCTACAATTTCATAATGATCAACAAGGTGTAATTCTACTTGAATCGATGGGCGTCTATGTTGTCACAGGCGAATGTGAATCGTATCAACAAGCATTGAAATCCTATCAAATCGCTTGTTTTTACAATCAATCTTCGTTACGAATTCGATTTTTCGATCGAACTTCAGACGCGTATGAACGTTGTTTAAACGAAGAATTTCAATTGAATTCTTATCTCTGCGATCAACCAAACGAATATCTTCTATCGAATATCAACGAACAGATTTGTTTCAATCTTGATTTAGAATTATCGCCAACATCGAGATTAAATCTTGGTTATAAAGATATACCATTTGAATTATTCTGGACAAATCAGATCCATCGATCATGTTTTGTTTTTCATTTACCGATCAATGAAAATTTCGTTCTACAACAATTTATTCTACATATCAATGTCTATCAACCGAAATTACTTGATTATGCGTTACATACACGATTGATTGTCAATACAACTCAAGTATGTCGATTTTTCGTTAAATCTCTAATCTATTTTATTGAATAGTTACAACAGAATTCTGTCGTTCAACATCGATTTTATCCGAGAAGTCCCGAGAAAATAACGAGGTAGATTTATTGCTAAAGATCGGTTGCATCGAATCTTTGTTTCTTTTTTTTCAGATTACCAAAAGCTCTTCGAGAACATTTATGTCAAATTCTCGATCCTCCAACAACGTTGGGCAATGATTGGCGAATGTTTGCAAGTAACCTACTCGGCATAAAGTACATCAATTGATATTTCTCGATTCATTTTCTTTTAAAAGTACTCTTTGTTGTTGTTTAGTTATCTTCAATATTTCGCAAGTAAATCAAGTCCAACTGAACATTTATTAACTGTTTGGAATGCTCGACAAGAATCACTTGTTCATATGATCAATGTACTCAATCAAATTGGTCGAAGTGATGCTGCTTGTATTATTCTTACACATATGAATATAACACCTTGATCCAACGGTGCAAGACATAACTCAGCGGTATTTTAGTCTTCTGACTTTCGTATTTTTTTAAATGTAGAAAAAGTCTGTTCGTTGTTTTTCTTTTTCGTTTCAATAATAAATCAATCGAAATCACATGTTTAATTAATTCTATTGTCCTTAGAAACTCAAGAGTTGATTTCATGGAGATTGACAGTAGATCGATTGAATTGAAAACTCGACAATCGATTCAATTACCATTGAATCAAGTTCGAAAACAGATTATAATCGATGTTTCCAATAAAACAAACTCAAAAACAACTCTAATATCTTATCAAATACGTTTGATTTATGAAAATCGAAATGTTTTCGTTTATTTATTCAAAAATATCGATCCGCATAGTATTTGGTATGAAAAAAAGATTCGTGAAGGTGATCGACTGATTTCTCTCAACGAACAAGACACAATCACAATTCCACCGGAACAAATCTATTCAATTATGACCGATGAAAATCAACCGACATTCAAATGTGAAGTCATCTGGCATCCTGAATTGTACATGGAATTCATTTCTGAAACAGATAACAAACATTCGAATGAATTCAAACGAATGATTAATGAGAATTTGTATGAATATTTAACGAAAACAGTCAATTATCTGCTTGATTATCAACCGAAGAATGCATGTCTATTCGTTGAAAAACTTCTTCCGACAATCGAGTCGAATAAAATCTCCGAAAAACAATTCAATCTTCTTTTAGTACACAATTCGAAATAAAGAATTGAATTGAAATTCTGTCGTTTATTCTCTAGAATCGAACGGATATCGTCGAAGATGTAATGAAGAATATGTTAGAAGTACATTATTTATTCGAACAGATTGATGTTGGATTGAATCGAGATGAGATCTATTGGTATTCTTCGATTGTTTCAATGTACATATGAAAAATCCAGTTGTTTTGTTTTCAGGATTTGGCTTCTAATGAGATCTTTATTGAAAGAAAAAGAAAATATACAAAAACTTCGTTTTTGGGGCAAAATCTTTGGTTTACAAAATGATTATTATATCTTTGAAGTTGAGTCAGAATATGTTCAACATGAAGTCGAAGAAGAAACAGAGTCGCTTGAAAATGAAATTAATCCGAAGATCTTCTTTGTTACAACTGAACGTAAGATTCTTGAAGAAAGTTTGAAATCAAACTAAAATTAGGATTCAGTTGACCAATCATCATTTGTACAATTACCATTGTTGACATCGGAACAGATTGAGTATTCGCATCGAATTCAACAGTTTTTCACTGGTGATCTCGAAGCAAAAGTAAAGAATGACGAAAGTTTTCCAGGCGTAGAAAAACATCTTTTACACGCACAAATACAACGTATTACTTCTGAAACACATGTATGTTTCGCTTAATAGTGAATGAGTAGTTGAAATGATTGTTTTCATGTGTAGATTCGACCGAAAAATGATGAAGAAGACACAATCGATCATATGACCAATTCATTCGAAGATCTTGCTTTGCCGAATGGTCAATATTGGATACATTGTAACATCAAAAATGAACAAAAATATCCTGTATCGATTGACAACGATTCAAAAATTGATGATCAACAATCGGCATGGTCAATCAATGTGAAACATACATTCATTTCGATTCGATCGAATCGATGGCCAGGTTTTTTTTCAAACTTTCGCATCAATTTGACAATCTAACTTCGAGTTTTTTTAGGAGCAGTTACTGTTAGTGATCAACATCGTTTTGAAAATATTTATATTGGTTGGGCTGTGAAAAATCTGACTGAAACTCATCAAGCAAATATGATCGATCGACTTCCAGAGAATGAATATTCATTTGAACTCAATGAACTCGATGATCCGACAGTTGATGATGAAAATGAATTGTTTAAGCCGTCGATTTTATTATCACCAAATGACGATGACGACGAAGAATTCGACAACGATTGAGATCATTTGTTTTGTATGATATAGTTAATCTAGATCGAAATGAAATTCTATATAAAAAGCGAGGAAAGAAAAAAAAAGAAAGAAAATGTCGGTCAGTCAACATCCTACATGAAATGAATAAGAAGAAAAAGAAACGAGAGGAAATGAAAAGCAATACGAATACAAACGAAGAAAAAAGAAAAATGAAATAATACCAGTTAAAAACTTAGTGCACATATGAATGTAAATGAGTATATTTTGTCGTACTATCGACTGAGAGAAACAAGAAGAAAAACATAACAAGATTAAGGTCGCCAAAGACCAGATTGTCGAACAGCTTGTTGAAGAAGTGTTTGAGCACGACTGATCTGTTCCGGTGTGCCTTCAATAGTAATGATTCGATCACCACCACCACTACCATTGCCACTTGGAATAGCTTGATCATCAATGATAATATTTGCGTTGGTTATTTGACGTATCTGTTGAATTTTGGCGCCACGTGGTCCAATAACAGCTCCGACAAGTTCATTAGGTAAAGTTACCTGAAACGAGAAGATTTGAATTTGAATAAAACAAGACGAAGAAAAAGCAAAAGAACATACACGTGTCGATGTGAGCAAAGCAGTGTTATTGAAACGACCACCGCCACCTCGAGATCCATTCGATGGATAGGTCATTCGTGGATTATATCCCGCACGATTATCATTTCCACCTGGTGGTTGAAAACCGCCTAAAATCGAAAACGAAATCATAAACTCAATAGTTTCCTTTCTCAATCTCAAGCCAACCGTATTCATTGACTGAATAAGGATCGAAATTATGTGGATCATAGAGAAGTAATGGCGAGCCTCGTGGTTGTTGAGATGATGTTGCCATAACATTATAGATATTTTTAATACATTCAATAATATCATCGAGTTTGCCTCGTAGAGAAATAATACGTTCATGACTTAATGGGCAACATTGCGAGAAAACTTTAATGTCAAGATTATGTGTTTGACGTAGTTCTTTGACATGTTGTCCGCCTTTGCCAATAATAGCGCCGCAATAGATTTGATGAATAAGAAGACGAATTTCTGATGCATTCGATTCATCGGAATTATTCGTTTGATTTTGATCGGTTGAATTCGTATTCGAAGGTTGATTACGTCGTCGATTGAATGATGAAAGACGAGAACTATCAATTAAGTTTGGAATGATCTGAATTAACGCATCGAAACATTGCTCTTGTTCGCCATTCAATATTAATATACGTTCAGGTGATGCACAATCAGGCACTTGAATTATCGTACGAGGATGATCAGCACGTAGTTTCTGTATTGCTGAACCACCTTTACCAATAACTGCACCGGCATCACGTGAAGTCATTAATAAACGTAGTTCAATATTGGATGCAGATGAATACGGATTATTACTATTACTATTGAGACGACGATTGTTTAAATTATTATTATTTGTTGCTTGACCATAATCATCATCGGATGATGTCATTTTTCTGTGTGTCTGTTTTGAAATGTTTCTTCTAATTGAATATCAAGACAGGGGATGAGATGGATTGGGATAGATATGAAAATCTTATTTCGATTGAAAATCCACTAAGACACAGAGTGAGAAACAGAGAAATATTGAAAATAAAGACTTGAAATAAACAGTCAATATATCTAACACGTTAATGCAGTTTTCCTTATGTTCATAAGTAGATTTTCTAAACCATTAGAAATTATCATTGACAGAGGACGCTCGTTTTTTGAAAAGAAAAACGAAGATGATACAGGAACTAATGGCAATCAAAAAATATATATTTAATACGTCTGATTGATTAAGTATTTCTTTTCAATTGTTCGAACAAAACTACTCATTTTAATTTTTTGAAAGAATTTACAAATAATAAAATTATATATTTTTTCCTTTTTTTTCTTCTCTATAAATTTAAGCCAACAGTGAATAAATTCAACCGGTGCTTTCGACCTGGGATAGATAAAGAATGCGTTCGATGGACGAGATCGTCGTTTAAGTTAAAAGAAAAGAATGTAATATCGTTTTTGAATTCAGCGAGGGTACTGATCAGAAAGAGAATATAGACATGATGATTACAGTCATTGTTGTTTCTACAGAAGATATATATGTACATATATATATATATGATATCATTCTGTAAAGATATACCTCGAAGATGAAAGAGATGAAGATCGAGGACATAAAATAACCAATAATAAGTGTTTACATTCACATTCATTTCGACTTTTTTTTACTGAAGAGCTATTTCGTGAATTTGAAAATTATAACGAACGAGAATTTGATGTGGCTTTTTCTTTCTCTTTCTAGGAAGCAAATGATAAAATTATTAATATTATTTGTTTTTGCGACAGCAGCATTCGCTCAATATTCTTCTTCTTCTGATTTTCAGATACATTGGTGGGATACTGTAAGAAAAAAAAACAGAATTTATGAATTTAAAAAAAACAAACAAACAAAAAAACTTCTCTTTTAGGATGATAATAAAGCAGATTTAAAGACAGATGTCGGAGTCGTCCCATTTCCGCAATGTCTGATGACCGGTTCAAGATCAAATTTTTTACAATCACGAAATTTACAAAAAGCTTTCGATGCAGCACTTCGTGAAGAAGAACAAGATGCCAAAAAAGAATATTATTCAAATTACAAGAAGAAAAATTGTAGATTCGATTGCATTTCATTTTCGTTTTAAAATAAGTTTGTTTGTTTTTTTTTCATTGATTAGACGACAGAATTGACGATTATGATCGTTATGATGACGATTACGATGGTCGATCATATGGTTATGGCAAAAATTTAGCTGCTGCAGCTGCAATCAAATTAACTCGAGGTCTTATGACAAAACTTGCTTGTGATCTTAATGACACATCACCTGAAGCTTTGTACGAACACAAAATCTGTTTTTTTTGTTTTGTCTAACAAATGTTTGCGTGTGTGTTTTAGGGACGCTTTTCTTAGTAAATTCAATGTTGCCGATAAACTCTGTACAGAACGTAGCAAAGTTGATTGTTCAACAAAAAGTCTTCATCGAATGCCAAGCGGTCTCTGCAATAATCTCGAACAACCATTCGTAGGGAATTCACACACAGCTTTCGGCCGTTTATTCAGTGCTAATTACGAAGATTACGTTGGCGAACCACGTTCAAAATCCGTCAAAGGTGGTCCATTACCATCATGCCGTAAGCTTAGTTTGGAATTAGGCTCAAAACCGATCTTCAATCGACTTTTCAACAATCATTTCACCATTTTCGGACAATATATTGCACATGATATTGCACTTTCAGTACCTTATACCGACACATATTCGACACCAATTTCATCATGTACTTGCGATTCGAAATACTCGAAGAGCAAATGTACAATCATTGATATTCCCGATGACGATCCGACATTAGGCGGACAAAAATGTATGGCTTTTCCAATGACAGCTCAAGCATTCAAAGACGAAATTTGCTCACTCGGTGTCAAAGAACAATTAAACGGAAACACACACTTTATCGATTTATCCGGTGTCTACGGTAGTACAGTTCGTATGTCGGAAGCTTTACGTTATAACGATGGTTTATTGAAATCAACTCGACGATACGGTACACGTATTATGCCACCAACTCAACGTGAAGGTAAATCATGCAGTGATGCAACAAGCAAACACAAATGTTTCGCTGGTGGTGATTCACGTTTGGTGATCAACCTTTTGTTTACTGGTATTCAAACAATGTTTTTACGTGCACATAATGATCTTGCTAAATTGTTGAAACAAAGTTGTCCACTTTCTGGAGATAATCAAGTTCATGAATTTACTCGAACAGTTATCACCAGCTACTTCCAACGTGTTGTCTACGTCGAATGGTTGCCCACACTTCTTGGTTCACGATATTCATTGGACTTCAATATCCTAACTGCCTTCAAACCTACTGAATATTCAGCAGATGTAAAGAATGAGAGAGAGAGAATTGACCGTTTTTCTATGATTTGAATTTTTGTTTAGGTTAAACCAGTTGTTTTCAATGAAGTTGCAACAGCTGCATTCCGTTTACATACATTAGTTCGAGATTTATTCAGTCGTTGTACACCTGACGGAACACGTATCGATCAATTATGGTTACATGACATTCTTAACAAAGCCAAATATGCATACGAGTAAATAAAAGGCAAAATCAAATAAACGATAAGATTTGCACATTTCTCCCGTGTTTAGCTTTGAAAACTACGGTCTCGAATCGATCCTCTGCGGTTCACTTTATGATTATGGTTTTGCTTTTGATGGAAATTTTGCTCATCAAATTCATCATCGTTTATTCGAAACGACAAATGGTTATGGACAATTATGGCGAAATGATTTAGCTGCTATTAACATTTGTCGTGGACGAGAACATGGTATTCAATCGTTCGTCAAAGTCTGGCAAAATTGCACAGGCAAAAAAGCCTATGACTTCAAAGATTTCGGATCGACAATCAATTATGATGGTATTAAATTCTTGAAAAAGAATTACAAGTTAGTGTCATTGAGCTGAAAATATAAAAAAAAACATGCATAGGATCAATTTGTTTATGTAGGAGTATTTATGATATTGATCTTTTCGTTGGTCTTAACTTGGAAGATCCTGTGCCAGAAGGTTTGGTTGGTCCAACAAGCAGTTGTCTTCTTAAACAACAATTCGATGCTCTCAAATACGGTGATCGATTCTTCTATTCACATGACAGTCAACCAGATCTTAACGGTATGATCAATGAAAAAAACTCGATTTCATCTTTTTTTGTTTCTCCTATGTAGTGTATAGCAAAGAATGTGCTATCTACTTACGGCTTTACCCATACCGATGCTTCATCTGCGGTACAACAGATTTGCAAAGTGTACCTTATAACCCATTCCAACCGCCAAACGACCGGTAAGAAATTCGAATTGTATTTTGTTTTCTTCAATCAATTTTCGTTTTGTTTTAGAAATCCAATGCAAAGTTGCGATCAATGTGCATACACATTCAGTGAATATGCCGCCAAACTATGCGGTGGTCTTATTACACCAGCAGAAGAAACTCCTATGAAAACATTCCTTGCTCAACTTGTCGTTGAACATATTGTCGATCTTTTTGACTTAGTATTCGATGATTTTATTACCGATGATGAAATGGCGAAATTAATTGAAGGTGATTTTCAAGGCTTCTTGGACAGCATAATTACTATCTTTGGAGTGACCGACGCACCTGATATTAGCAACCTTGATCCAGTTTCCATTATTGGTGGCCAAATCGATATTGAGTCAGAAGAATTTTGCTCCGGAGCAACCAGTCCTGAATGTCTTAGCGGCTTAAAACTGTATGTGTCAGGTGTGGCCCAGGTGACAAATTTCAAGGCTGTCACTGTGACAAAGACGGGAACGGGTCTACGACGATCAGGACCCCGAACAGGATCCCAATCAGGACCCCGAGCAGGATCCCAATCAGGACCACGAGCAGGATCCCAATCAGGATTCCAATCAAGATCCCAATCAGGATTCCGATCAGGATCCTAAGCAACACAATAATAAGATCCAACCACATCGGCATCATCTGCTAATTACTAGTCTTCGGATGCGTAAAAAAACATCTTCTTCCTCAAACTTCTATCTACTTTTGTTTTTCTCTTTCCTTGTGTTTAACATCTATTTTGTATCCGATTTGATTTTTACATCAAAAACAACAGTCATTTTCTCATCTCTTAACCGTATGTTTTGTTTCTTTTTCTTCCGTTTTGGCTGTTCAAGATTGTTTTCTACTTTTTTAAAATGTTTTTATTCAAAACAAATAAAAAAAACAAAAAAAAAACACAAATTGTATTTATTTCTTATTTGAATCCGAATTTTCGTTTGTGTTTCTATACAGCAGCTACATCTAATTCGAAAGAAAATGCGAGAATACCCTCGAATTGATATCGTTTCTCTCAAGAATATATCGATCTTCTCTATTCTTTCTTTTTTCAACCCTTGATTCCATAGATCATTCGATGAATGCATACATATATATGTACGTTCTAGTCATTGTTTACAGATATGTATTTTCTTTTTATATCGAATATTTAAATCAGAGAGCCTGGATTATCGAAAGTGATAAAAATCGGCATATAAATTCTATTGAATCGAAAATAATTCAATTGATATAGCATGCATTTGATTAAACGAAAATATAGAAGAAAGTAGTTTAACAAATTTTATATTCTAGGTTGTTAAAAATGCGAATCTACGGGTATATTTGCCTATTATTTGCCATTGTTTTGGCTATAAATGCTAATCATCAACAACAATTTATTCCATTGATGCAAAATACATTTTCAAATGGATTCAATCCTGAATTTCAATCACCAGCTGTCTTTCGCATTCCATTTCCTCAATGTTTATCAACTGAAAGAGCCGCCGATCTATTGAATGCAAATACAATAGCCGGTCTTTTTCAAGTTAAACTTCATGACGAAGAGTTAAAATTAAAACAAGAACGCATTCGAAATGATAATTTGAATAACAGTATGTTGATTCGATTGAAATAAGAAGTTCAAAGAAAAATTGAGTTATTTACAGATGATATCGCTGATTTTCCTTCTTTACAATTGCGATCAGATGATCACAATGGTGCTTTAATTGCTCGAACAGCAACAAAAGTTTCCGAAGAAATTCTTCAACAGTAAAGAGAAAACTAACGTATTTTTATTTTAAAATCATATCGTGAATTTAATTCTAGACTCGGTTGTGATACAAATGCAACAGTCGGTGTTCAAGTGTAAATCAATATTTATCAAAAGAAAATTTGTTTTCGTAAATTGTTCATTTGAATTTAGTGATCAATTCTTACGAACTATTCCGGTTCCTCAAGAATTTTGTGCATACAAATCGAATGCCAATTGCGAAGGTTTAATACAATATCGAACACTCAGCGGTGTTTGCAATAATCTCCAACGTCCATATCAAGGCAGTTCACAAACCGCTTTCGGACGATTACTACCAGCTGCATATGACGATGGTAAAGTTTTTTTTAAACAAGAAAAGAAAAGAAAAAATATATCCGTTCTTTAGGTATTAGCAAACCACGATCTTTATCCGTCTTAGGTGGTCCATTACCTCCATGCCGTCAAATTAGTTTATCTATGGGCTCAACTCCAACATTCGACACATCGTACAACAATCATTTCGTTGCTTACGGTCAATTTCTTGTTCATGACATAACCTTTTCCTTGCCGGTTACAGATGTTGGCCGTACACCGATCACTTCATGTTCATGTAGTGTACGTGAACCAGACCGATGTTTAGTCATCGATACACCAGCTGATGATCCATTTATGTCACAACAAAAATGTATTGCAACGCCAGCATCTGCTCAAGCTTTTACCGATCAAATTTGTGCGCTCGGTGTTAAAGATCAATTGAATGGCAATTCACATTTTGTTGATTTATCACTCACATACGGCAGTACAATGACAACAGGTCATGGTCTACGTACAGGTGCACATGGCCTTTTGAAAGTAGCTAAACAACCTTGGTCGAAATTCGACTTATTACCAGCTCAAATGGACGGAAAAACTTGTTCGGATAGTACGCCAACACAACGATGTTTCGCCGGTGGTGATTCACGTGTCATGGAAAATATTCTTCTCTCAGGTCTTCAAGCTCAATGGGTACGTTTACACAATGTTTTCGCTCTTGAACTTGAAAAAATTCGTCCAAGCTTGAGAAATAATGACGATGTTTTATATGAAGAAGCCAAGAAGATCTTAGCTGCACTTCATCAACGTTATGTTTATGAAGATTGGCTACCGATGCTCATCGGTCCTGATGCTACAAAAAAATTTCTTACAGATAATACTGTATTCACACGTTACGATCCAACCGTTCCCGGTGTTGTTCTCAATGAAGTTGCCACAGCTGCCATACGTTTACACACGTTAGTTCGTGATTTATTCAGCCGTTGTCGACCCAATGGTGATTTTATCGATCAAATTTGGCTCAAGGATATTGCTGCGAAATGCAAATATGCTTATGATGCTCAAAACAACGGTGTCGATTCATTCCTGTGCGGTTCATTGTACGACTACGGTTTCGCCGGTGATACGAACTATGCTAAAGAAATTCATCATCATTTATTCGAAAATCGAAATTCGAAAGGTGAAGTGACACGTAATGATATCGTTTCGATCAATATCTGTCGTGGTCGTGAACATGGTTTACCAGGTTATAATGCCTATCGAGAAGTTTGCGGTCTTCCACGAGCTGTTCAATTCAGTGATTTTGCTGATTCAATGGCACCGGATGCAATTCAAAGATTACAAACAATCTATCAGTAAGTATTGGCTGGCTTTTGCTTTTTCTTCGAAGAAAAACTCATCGATTCACTTGTGTAGACATCCAGAAGATGTCGATCTTTTCGTTGGTATTAATCACGAAAGTCACGTACCAAATGGTTTAGTTGGACCTGTTCAAGCTTGTCTTATTGGCTTTCAATTTCATAATCTTAAATTTGGCGATCGATTCTTTTATCGACATGAAGGACAATTTACACCAGGTGTGTTTTAAAAACATATTCTTGTTTGATGAAATCGTTCTATTTTTAGAACAATTAAATTCAATTCACAAATATACATATGATTGTTTCATTTGTCACTCGACTGATATTGATCGAGTTCAACGTAATCCATTCCGACCACCAAATGATCAAACGTAAATTTAAAACCAGAATCAAATCATTATCTTTTTCTTTTCTTTTAGAAATCCATTGGGATTGTGTAGCCAATGCCCAATCTTTGATTTTGGACCATGGCGTAGTTAAACATTTGATTCTTTTTTTTAACTTTCTGATTTGTTTTTGACACAAAAAAATACAAAAAACACACACACACACAACTGTTTATTTATTTCAAGTCTTTAAACAGCTGTGGATGAAAGTAGATCAATTGCTTGAATCAATTGCTCATCCTAAATGTAAAAATCGCGAATTCGAAATCAATGAATAAGTCATTTCGTACATCTAAACAGTATCGTTCGAAATCATCGAGATCAATAATTCCGATTTGTTTACAATCGAGTTTTTCGAAAAGTTCATTCATATGTTTCTCGACTGTATCATTGTTGATAGCTTGATTGAGAAAAGAATTCGGTCCCAGAAGATCATATAATGATCGAAGAATGGTCTCCAATGACTTAATAAAAGAATACACAATACAAATTATCTTTTCCTCTCTACTTGTCTAGTTAATTTGCCATTATCGTAGACATCGTAGAAATGAAATATCCAATGGAGTTTTTCTTTGATACTTCCACGAATAAGAACTGATAATGTTTGAATGTAATCCTAATTGATAAGATGGAAAATATGTTTTTTCTTTTCTGTTGAATTACTTCGAAAGTAAAATACATTCGTTTTCGTCGATCCAAAACTCGAAAGAGAAAACTCGTGTACTTTTGACAGTTGCCATGAGGAAAAAAATGCGAATAAATCGCTTGAAATTCTCGTTCAGTAACAGCACCAGTTGGACATTCCTAAACGACGTTCCAAACAAAACGAATATCAATCCAACAATTTACTTGTTTAAAACCTTTGTAAAGTAATCGTATTTCTGATTTGGTAAATTTCGTAATTCGTACAATTTCTTCTAAACTTTTCGGCACCTTTCGTGTTTCGACAGTTGGTACCAATGAATCATCATCATTGACTTCTATTACAAAATAAATATCGATAGGATCAACATATTGCCGATTTATGTCAACATCATAAAAACGCTTTTAGTTTTTTCTTCCTCTTAAAATAAGCGATCTCATTATCGTTTTATGATGTTTTCTATTCCCTCTATGAGACATTCATAGATACATGTACGCACACACAAGAAAAAAACTTGTTTCGACATATCTCATTATTCCATTGATAAACAACAGATGTTCTATAAATATATATCTTTCGTTTTGTTGTATCGACAAGCAATATCGTGTAGACAGACGATGAGACCATTCTCTGACGCGTTATGTTTTTCTCTCGTCTTGATATACACTCCATCTGGATGCGTCAATAAATATTCTATTTATTATCTTATTCAGCACTGTAGGAGAGAATTTATTCTAATGTGTCAATTATCGAATAAACTTGTTAAAATAAAGGCCCAGGCATTGATTTGAGTACTTACGTTGAGATTCATCCATAGGAAAATCACGCAAAATTCAATTGTCTCGGCTATTTGAAAGACACGAACTTGTCGAGTCCAATCGATTAGAACATTTGTTTGCTTTGTTTCGAATTTGTTTGGCTCGATTGTTGATATATATCGTCGCCGACAAATAAATGGCTTTTCTGGTCTGATGATGGCGATGAGGCTTTAGTTTTTATTGTTTGATTTATCTTTCTCTGACTGACACTCGGAAAGCAATATATGATATAGAAAATAGAGCGCGAAGGGGAGGAAAAAGATGGGCGAGAAGAAAGAAAAAAAAGAACAGAATCTTTGTTTCTCATCATATTAGCAGAAAAAAACAAGGATTGATTTCGATTTTATGATAAAAGACAACGTAGATTACCAAATATTTCCGTTCTGATTAAAAGAAGACTTTGATTTATTTATTTATTTATTTATTTATTTATTTAGTAAAAGCAAGAAGAAGAAAAAAAGGCAGAAAATAATTGTTCACACTTGAGGGTTGTTTTTAAAGAGATATTCAGCCTAAAACAAAAAAAAATAAAGAGAATAATTTTTTTGAAATGATAAACAATGAGTATACGAACAACAAAATCAACTGGATCTTCCGGTCGTACTTGACAACATTCTAAAGAAAAGAATAGCAAAGGCAATAGTTGTTTTTCCTAATTCTCGATTCGATATTTACCAATTAAGGCTTTGGTTAAAGTCGGCATGACATGTGCCATCAGATAGTTTCTCAATGGTGTTGCTTGGGCGTCGAGCATTTGAAATTCTTCGTTTTTGATTAATTCTAATTTAGCTGTCCAATCTTTTTGTTTTTTCATTCGATCATTAGCCGCCTCTTGTTCATTTCGTTCTCGTTCTTCTTGTTCTTCTCGTTCGTGTTTTTTCTGTTCATCTAATTGTTTTCGTTTACGTTCTTCTTGTTCTTCAGGCGTTGGTCCGTAGTTATGCGGTTGTTTAACACGCTCCATGATTTTCTCGACAATTGCACGATGATTCAAACTTCGATCATCGTCGATTTCTACGGACAACAAATCGATTGACATTTGACTGGCAAAAGAAAAAAGAAAAGATTACTAATTGTTTCGCCAGGTCGATCGACATCTTCGAAGAATTTCGATGCATGCGATTCATCGCCGAGATCATTGTATGTTTTCAATCGTCGTTTGAATTCCAATTCAGTGTTATGCGTACCCGCAACGACTTTCTCAGGCAAATGCATAATTCGTTCGCGAAGATAATCGTCGCTTGCATCGAGAATAAGAACAAATTCTAAAAAGACGCACGACAATCTTTGTTTGTTTTTTGAATTTCAAAAATTCTACCGGGAATAATACGTTCGTTGACCGGTGGTTTTTTGTCATCACCTTCTTCTTCTTCTGAAAATCGAAAAAAATAATCGGTCTTTTTATCGAATTCTTTCGATTTGTACCTTCTTCCGGCGCTAGAAAATATTCAAAAAAAAACGAATAGATGTGTTTGGTTTTAATTATTGTTATTACCTCCGAATAAATTCTGTGCTTGTTCGAGTGTCTTCGGATATCCGTCGAGAATGTAGCCTTGATTTTGACACGGTGGTGACATGAGTTTGAGCTTGTAGATTTGCGTGAGAAGTTCATCGTCCAAACGAGCTGAAAAATAAGTCATTTTAGAAGAAATAAAAAAAAAAGAACGAGCTTCTTTTACAATCTTTATTTTCACGACGACTTTCTTCGAGTTTCTCTAAAACACTTCGAGCTTCTTCGATACGTTCGGCAAGAGTCTCATCGGTTTCTTCTTCGTCAGCTTCTTCTTCGTTTTGTTCGCCTTCGCCACTACTTTTAACTAATTGTTCCTTCAAACAAAGATTTTTGCCAATGAAAAAACTCGTTTCTAATCAACGTACAAGTTCGTTTTTCGTCTCTTCGATTACATCCTTGATTTGTAGATGATGAATTTGATATTCTTGAGCTAATTGCTTAGCGATTGTCGTTTTGCCCGATGCAGGCGGACCGAGAATACAGATTTTAATCGGCTAAACAAATCAAAAAAACCGATCTCATTTCTTTCTTTTTCTCTTGGCTTCATTTTTTACTGTCAAATTTCTCGTCGTTCGATATTCCTCAATGATTTTCTCGATATTCTCGGTTATTCCATTTTCACAATGCCATTTGATATTCATCTGTTCTCGAATAAACATCGGTTCGAATTGCATATGTGTTAATAACATATCGTAATCCGCTTGCTAAGAATCATAGAAAAAAAACAACAAAATTCTTGGAAAATATGTTAATAGTATGTCAATTACTGTGATGTCTCGATTGAGCATCGCTTGTTCTTGATCGACAACTTTAACTTTACCGTTGCCAAGTGATTGACTAACTCGTCGTGTAATACGAAGCAACGTGTCTTTGCTCGTATCCGCTGCAACGACATAGCGAATTTTTAGTTGTCGATCGGCGAGATTTTGCAAAACACTGAGAAAACAGAAATTTCAACTTCATTCGTTCGTCGAAAATCTGATTTTCTTACGCGGCAAGATCGAGAACGTGAATTGTCGGAAGAAAATTCGTTCCTTTGCCAAAGACTTGAACTTCCGGTGCATTTTGCCAGGCAGCTTTGAACATGTAATGAAAGACATTTTCTTCCATACCGTAGGTTAAACCCGTTGCGACAACGTAGGTCAACAACTTCTTTTTATCAGTTAGACCGAGTTTAGTCACTAGTTTTTCGGCACTATGATGTTCTTTGAAATTCGGATGAGCACGACGACGACGAAATTCATCTTCGGAAAAGGGCACTTCATCCTAAACGAGACGATTTATACGAATTCGACTTGATTTATTTTTGTTTACTTCGTTCGGTTGAGTTTTTGCCCAGGTGAGAACGGTTGAGAGAAGAATGAATGTCACTTGATGGTCGAGTTCACTGATAATCGATTCGAGCTTTTGACACGCCCAAACAGCCTCATCAATCTGAGAGAGACAAAAACGAAAATTCAATTACTTTTCAAATATCAAATCGAACTTGTTCAGGATCTTGAGTTATGTCGTAAATAATCACGTTCATTTCTTTGAAATGTTCAACTAATTGATTTCGATCTTTATACTAAATTAAATTATTTACAAAGAAAAAAAGAACCATCAATCGAGTCGGCTACCTGAACAATCTCCTGAATGAACGCTGGTCGTTTATAACCTTGACTGTTTTTAATCGTTCCTGATACTTTCCATCCGTCATCGATTGGACTTTCGTCGTACAATTGTTTCTGTCGATCATCTATTTGTTCTTCTTCCACTGCTTCTTCTTCTTCAACGGACTCATTCGTTGAACCTGCCTTAGCTCGTGCAAAAATCTTCGAATAACAAACAACATTAGCAATTTATTCGATAGGGGAAATTAAAAAGAAACACGCACTCTCGCTATATGTTTGCCGTGATAGGAATCAACATGATTAATGAAGATTTTCTTCGGTTTTTCAGGCACAATTTCTTCTTCTTTGACTTGTTCTTCACCGATTTGTTCATCATCCGAATCATCAGCCATTATTAAATCGATACAACTAACAAATGTCTCACGAGAGAATCAATAATAACCATTTCAAAACTTTGTATCCAACTAACAACCTCCGAATTCACACGTTTTTCTCTTTCGATAGATGTCGTGTTTATTTACAAAACAGAATGAACATTCAAAAACAAGAAGAAAAAAAGATTTCTGTTAGGTCAACGTTCGTGCGTATTCACTGAGAGCGAGATAGAGAAATTGATATTGATCATGCGTTTGAATCATCCCACCACGATCTCGACGGAGATTACAAATAATTCGAACAACATCGATTTCATGTTCACTGTTCAATTGCTCAATGCCATTGCTAAGGCCAATAAAACAACCGGTTCGGCCGATGCCAGCACTGAAAATATTCCAATTTTTGTGCCTGAAACTCGAAGAAATATAATTACCTGCAATGCACGACGATTGGTGCCGATGGTTTTCGATGTTTTTCAACATCTTGAACGAGTTCAATCAACGATTGAACATTCTCCGGACAGGATTGATCTTGCCATGCTAAAATCGAGTTCTGCTTTTTTCTTTGTTTCATTCAGAAAAATCTCTTGTTTACCCGTGTACCAATAATGATCAACTGTACGTTGTTCATTTTCACACTAAAACAAAAAGCAGAATTTGAAATCAATTCCGAATTGATTCTCTTCTCATTACTTCGATGATCAATCTTCGAATTTCATAATCATTCTTACGAATTGTCGATTGAATACGAACACGAAATATTCCGTATTGTTGTTGTTGTTCGTCCGTATCTGGCAAATATGCTTCACATTTTGTCTAAATGAAAAACATAGTTTTCTCTTTTCGTTGAATTTTCTCGACGAACTCGATTCTTTTCAATGAGACGAGTTATCATAACAATAATCGACACATTTTCCTGCCAAATCATTCGATAGAAATCCACGATTGTATGTGTCAATGGGCCTTGTGTGGCGATGAATGCTCGAGGTTTATTCGGCCAACCGTGAACATAGTTTGCATTGATGTAAGACGATGCAGGATCGTTCGAAATTTCGGGGAGTTTTACTCGAGAATGTTCATCTAAATTTCCAAATTAACAAAAAAGAAACGAATGATACTCGACAGCATTTACTAGCTATGATTGTTCCGTAACGGTTTTTAGTACTGGCACCGGGTATTCGGAGTTTTTCGAGATAATTACTTGGTATTGACTAGAAAATAAATATTGAAGTAAGAAACAAGTTTTGACAGAATATTTAACCCAAAATTCTTGATAAAGTGCTCGTGTATCCAATGCGTGTCGATGTAGTTCATCGATGGTTAGTTTTCTTGTTGCTATTTGTAAATATTCATCGGCAGGACTAAAATTTAAAAAGGTTCTTCCTCAAAATCAACTTGTTCGATCTTACTGATCAGTCGGTGGACTGTTGATCAAACGAATTTTCGGAATAACAGTCAAAGTTAACGGATTATTCGCACCTCGTCTAAAACAAAATTATTAAGAAATCAATTTCTTCATTTCATATTTGTCCAAATACCTTCGCTTAAAAAGGGATGTTGAAGGTAACCAATGGTTACAACTTTCGATTTGCATTGAGTACGACTAACTTATCTTATTGGTTTCGTTTCTGTGCCCTTTAAATGTCGAAACTCCTACGTGATTTTATCGATTTTTAATGTATAAAAATCATTCTCGGTTGATCATTCGACCGTAGTCGAAAGAAACAAAATAAAAACAGGCAATTTGTCTCATTAGCTAATAGCATCTAACATCTTTCTCCTGTTAATTATCGTTTTTTTGTCAGTGAAAGAGAAAAAAAATGACGCCCACCGATCATTTTTACCTTTCAAGAAGGTTTTTATTCCGAGATTTTTCAGTGAAATGACTTGTCTGTTGAGTTGTTAGTTCGACTGGCCTTGAAATTGGAGTTGATTCCGATAGTTCGAACGAAACTTTCGAAATTTGTTTAGAATTTTTACACCAATAGATCTACGAACAAGATTATGAATATTGATTTTTCAAAAATCAATTCTCCTTGTTTTTACCACGGCTAAAAATGTTAAAAATGTGAATAAAATCACTGTAACCATCGACCAAATGAGCATGGCATTTGGCCATATTTGATGAGATTGTGATAACGATACTGATGATGTCATAGTTTCGAATTGATAAACATAATTAGTATTTATTTTATATCTGAAGAAGAAAAAACACCCACACACACACACATCTACACATACATGTTGTTGTTATTTTTTTAATTTTATTTTAAAATGACTAGACAAGAAAAAGAAAAAATGGAATCATTTCGGATACGAATCGAAGAAAGAAGAAAAGTATTTAAGACGATGAATTTGGAAGAGATGTTGACGGCTAAAAAAGAACAAAATTCGATTAGAATAAATCCATTCGAGATCGTTTCAACTCAGTCAACCGCATGAAACTCTCGAACTAATTCGATTCGATTCGTAATATTTGCTTTTTATGCATCTGACAAATGTCATCGATTTGTTCTAGACGAATGAATTCATTTATTCATCGAACTCATTAAAAACCAAAAATACAAGATAATCAACGAACATTAATTTACTTCGGTTTGTTTCATTTGATCGATGTTTTCATGAACTGCTAATAGTTCTCTCAAACCTCGATTTTCGATTATTAACGCTTTGATACGTTCTTCTTGTGTTATATTTTGTGTTTCATCGATTTCAATGGCGCGTTGCATAATCGATGCCATCTCTTGAATTTTCGATGTTTTCTCTTGAATTTCCTATTGAAGACGAACGAGAAAACTGAAGAAGGAACGAACAAATCGGAATATCTACTTGTGTTAAACCCGTATGAAATATTTGTACAGCTAATTTCTCTTTTTCTTCCATGAGTTTCAATTGTTGAACATGTTGACGATATTTTGACATGATTTTTTCCAGAACACTTCGATGTTCAGTTACTAATTGTTTTAATTCTTCGTTTTCTTTTTGTAATTGTCTACAATCGAGAAAGCCGAGTGATTTTCGTTTGTTTTTTGTTTTGTTTTATTTTACTTAATCAAACGATTTTCTTTTTGAATATTATAAAGTATAGCTGTTTTAGGTTGTTGAGAATTGATTTCATTTAATTCAGCTAGATCATCTCCGTACTAAGAACAAACAAAAGATTCCAAAGGAGATATTGATTAGTTGTTGTTGTCTCAATTCAAACCTGTTTCATACTGAGAATTCTCTCCTGAACAAATTGAGCTTGATTAACAGCTGTATCGGCTGTGGCATCGTCACGTCGTAAACGTGAAACAAGTTCTTTGGCATTTGTTAAAATCGTATCAAGTGATAAATTCATTCGGAAAAGAAGAAGAAAATCAAATCTCTATCAACAATTTGTTTATATGAAAATAATAGTGAAAGCGATAGACAGACAGACAGAAGTCCCCATCGACCAATAAGACGACTTTCGATAATTATCAGATGTCGCTGATAATGTAAAAAAAAACGATTTTATTCAATCAAACAAAAAAAGAACACTTGACAGTTAATTAACATCATCGGACTCAGATTTCGATTGATTATCATTGAACAGAAAGAATGTTGTTGTTGTTGTTGTTGTTGTTGAAGATTCTCGATTCGGTGAAAGTATTTGTACATTGACATTGCCGAGAAGAGACGGCTGCTCGAGAAGATTAACGGGCTTTTCGGGCCATTCACGAAGACTTTTCGGCGTTCGAATCATTTGTGAACTACCTAAACAAATTTCAATTATCGAAAACAAAGTTTCAAAGAAAAAAAAACGTCGAACTTCTTCGTGTTTTTTCGGGAATACTTGATGCTGATGTTCGACGATGAGCTGCAAGATCTTGTGTTGTCAACATTGGTTGATCAGATTGTGTTCGAGATAATGAATAACTTCGTATATGTTCCATATTACTCGATACAGGAATAGGTTCTGATGTTTTCTTCACACCAGATATTAACGTTGCACGACCAGGATGATTCGGTAATGCTGGTAGAGGAAGTCCTATACGTAATAGAACAAGACACAACAGTTTATTTAGTAAGATGATCGTTTCATTATTCATCGTTCTTATTCTATTAAAATATCATCTCGCTCGTCACACTTCTAATAATGATGCATAATGATAGTGTCGATGTGAGACGTGTGTACGTGAATGCATCAACGTATTGAACGTATATCTGTATATACATACACGATACAGATTAATCAATTGATAGTTAAATGATGTGAGAGACGTTCAATGTCTATTTGACAAATATAGATAAATCAATGTTCGAACGACACTTTATTCTCGTTGTGGTTTATTTAAAAATTTTTCAATGTTATTCCGAATGTGTTTCATGTTCGTCGATGTTCTATCGGACGTGTTTGAATTGTTCGAATGAATTTCCACAAGATCGTTCACATGTCGAACAAGTTTCGATTAATTGCAATCATAATCGAACAATATTCGAATCGTATGAACGATTTTATTCAATTATTCAATCGTATTCAACAAGAAATTGTTCAATGAAAATCTTCTATCTCGATCAATTTACTCTTTGGAATTATCTCGAATCATTATCGATAACTTACGGACATTTAACACGTTTATCACCTGTCATTTTTAATCGATCCTTATCGATTCAACCGATTTTATACAGTATAAAAAACTTGAATTTCTCTCACAATTCATTTAAAATCATTCAACGAAATTTCTCCTATTTTTTCCCGTCATTAGAAAAACTCGATCTTAGTCATAATCGAATTGTTTTCATACGTAAACGTGCATTTCAATATTTTCATTTTCTCAAAGAACTCTATTTAAACAATAATCAACTGAAACATATTAGTTCGACGATTTTACCTCGACAATCGATACGCTTGATCAATCTCAAATCAAATCCTTGGTTTTGCTCATGTCAAAATGTCCTCACACTTTCAATGAGTCGACCTGTACCCGTTTGTCAATCGCCTCAACAATACGCTCAACAAAATGCTGGTGATATTGCACGACAATGTTTTCTTCGAAGTAAAGCAATTATTTTCATTGAAACTGACGACACAAAATTTGCTAATCTCACATGTGCACTTTCATCGACAATCGATATTTGGAAAAATAAAACCAATTCGAATGTAACTCTTCGTTCAGCTTGGCACGTCGAACAACAACGACCGATTACGATCGAATATCTTTACGCATTGAGTCGAATATCAGAAAAATATCTCATCTGTTTCAATCCGAATTCCACACATTCAGAATCGATTGAAACGATTATACCTCTGAAATTACCCGTTCAAACAATGACAACGACTAGCCGAACATTATTCGTTCTTGAATCATCGAATAAATTCTCGTCATTTCTTATTTCAATTTTAAATACAAGTAAAAATCTTCTTCCCAAAGTTCTTCGTACGTCTGACAAACAGATTCTTCTCATTTGGCTGGTCTTACTCATCTTTGCGTTCATGCTTCTTACATTTCTCATTGGATTTATTTATTTTCAACGTCGAAAAGCTCGTGCACAACGTTCGCCATCGATTTCTCAACTTGTCGATTCGAGTGAAACATCGCCCGATTATCAAACAGTTTTCAATCTCAAATTTCATTGTCGAAATCACAAATGTTTATGTCAATATCGTCGACATGCACATTCATCTCTCTATTTAACAAAAAACAGATCGGTTGTTCTTTCGAATTTAGATTTAAATACCACAGCTCAACCCTTATTAATCGAGCCTATTGAATTACGTTACGCGAAAATTAAACGTCTTTCATCGATTCAAGACTTTCCATCGGCTAATTTTCTCACAGGTCAATTTCGAACGATTGTCAAACTGAAATCTCTACCTGCTTGAGTGGCCGAATAGACAGTAGTTGACCGAAATTTTCGTTGATGATGTGTATGTGATGGAGTCGTGGCTATATCGAGTATGGCAGCGATTTTGCCTAGTTTCATTTGTCGAGCTCTTTTAATTGAGAAATAAATTTTGAAAAAATCAATTTGATTCGTTGTTTTTTTTTACCGTTGACGGCCTTTCATTAGGTTTTGTTTGGCTGCCATGCAACGGATATGATCATCAAATGTGAACTTAGCACTGAGTATCGGCGGACTACTTTGAGCGTAGATATTTGTGACGGGTTTGTGAATAGTAATATGCAAAGATCGACTGTCTTCTTTGTCATTGGCAACGTCGACATCTTGAATGAAATCACAGAATTTTACGATTCCCCAACCGCTCGTTTTCGTATCAGGCTCAGTCAGAATGAACTGCATTTGATCGACCACAAGAAATCTTTTATCTTTCCTGAAAAAAAGTCTCATTTTTAATAAAAGATTTTTCAAAGTCTCAATTCTCACCTTTCTTTCATATGAATAACACAAGCAATTAAATCTCCATTATCTAATTTATTGAAATTAATTTTCACAAACAAAATTTTCTTTCGTTTACTTAGATCAATTTTATCGTTGATTCTGAGAAGATTTTCCGGACGAATTAGTGGCAATTGGGTTTCTTGAATGCGATTCAATTCGAGATATAACGAACGAATTAAGAAGAAAACTCGAATCGACTGCAAAATCAAATCGAAATGTGTTTTTTTTTCTAATTTTTTCGAAATGAATTTTACTCGTCTCGCTCGTTCGATATCTCCGGACGGTAAACGTTTGATAAATTCAACTCCACTCAAAGGTGTTGCCGTCGGCGGAAGTAACATGCAAGTATCTTTGAGTAGATATTCAATTTTAATTGGATTTAATTGCATTTGTCGATATTCATCTTCGAACATGTCTAATAGAAGTTCTTGATGCTAAAATCGAACGAATATTTTGAGATTTTATTCGAAAACAAACAAATTACCGGATAATATCGACGTAGATCAGCAATGGACTCTTGTCGAGCTTGTTCGATACGAGACATATGATCTTCAGACAGATAACATACCTGTGTTTCTTCGTTGAAAACAAGTTTTTTGAGAAGATTAATTGCTAAATTCAATGTTACAATACGAATATTTGAATCTATGATGACAAACAAAAAATGGTCAATTATCAGATTAATTAATCAATGTTGATTATCTACCCGGGCCAATTGAGAATTGAAGAATATCACAAAGTTTATCAACTAACAATGTATTATAAAAACCTTTTTCCTGAATGAAAACGAAATGGATTTTTCAAAATTTGATTAAAACTTCAATCTAACCGATGATTTCACTGTCAGAGAAACTGATTCGATAATCACACTATCAATTGCTAAATCACAATAAAAAAAAAACTAAATACGACAATTAATGATCAAAAATCATTCCTACAAGGATTCGTTGTCATTGTTAACAAAACACTCAATGCATAGAAACATAATTGATCATTCTCTTTACATTCAATCGCTTGAATAAGTGCATTAAAATACGGTCTAAAAATCGTCTCAATTTCAATGTGAGAAAATCAATCGAATATTTCTCGTTTACCGATCGTGTAATTGTTGACTGTCTAATCTCAATGGATCTTTGATTCGTCGAGATTTTTCATCGTCAGTCCAGTTCGATGTGTATAGTGGAGCAGGCTGAACTGATGGTTGAGGTGGTTTGTATCGTAGCATCGAACGTAAACGTAGTTGTTCGCTTTCGTATCGCCGTCGTTCGTCTTCGTCATTGATATCAATGACTTTCAACGAAATTTCTACGGAATTTTTCAATTAAAATTTAAGAAAAAAAAAACAATTTACCAGAATCATCACTTTCTTCGAGTGGATCGATTTTTGCGAGACAAACTTCAAGTGCAGTCGGCGGTTGACTAAATGATATCTATGCTCAATCAAATGAGAATTTTATTTTTTTGATTTTTCTTTTCGAATTTTTACTTGTTCACCGAAACGGTGGTGAATCGTTCCGACTGTTTCGATATCGGCCGAAAGAATAAGATCGGCTAATTCTTCGACAATCGGCCGATAGGTTATCACAAGAAAGATCTAAATCGACACATATTTTCGACTATATAATAATATTCTCTTACTTCAGCGAGAAGAAAAAGTGTTGTCAATTGTTCTAACATAACTCTCGGATCCTTTGAAATCGAAAATCAAAACTACGAAACTCCAAATCTTATCTTTACTTTCACTCGAGAGAATTTCTCTCGTTTAATTAAAGAAAATATATAAACAGGTATTAATAATCGATTCATTAATTGATCTTTAAGAACAACATTTAAACTATTAACATTTAATAGAAATATATCTTGTAAATAATGTATATGATCAAGATATTCTTCTAAACTGCTTGTTAATTGTACACGATTATTCATACTAGAAAATACAAAGAAATTTAATTTTCTATGTCGAACAAAATTTTACTCTCGATTATTTCGAATCAAAACATCGAAATCAAGAATATGATTACGAATAAACCAAACTAAATTCGAGAAATATTCCGTTGCCGTACAATCCAAAATAAACCGATGCATAATAGGATCAGGCACTAGAACACTCATTCGAATAGAGATATTAAATCAAAATTCGCTCTACCTCTGTAAACATTCAAAGTTAACGTTCGTACGGCAATACGAATCATTGTTTCGGGATGATTAAAGAATTTAATTGCTTCGACATACAATGGAAAGTCATTTGTTCGCTAGAAGAAAGTATTTCGATTGATTTGAAAGTTTTTTTTGTTTTTGTTTCTCGATTTACTTCGTTATAAAAGAAATTGATCGAATGTTTATTTAATTTTAATGAAAGTGTTTTTAAAAATGATATATAATATGCAGTGATTTCTTCATCACTAAAATCAAATTTATGTAAAATAATATTATTCACATGATTGTTCGATAGAAGATAATCTAAATTCAAGATATTCATCGACTTTTTTTCTTCAAACAAAAAGTGAACATTTTTACAAAGAGAAGTTTCATCACGAATATTTTCGAAAAGAATATTTAATGTTTGCAAAATTTGTACACATATATATCGACCATATTTCTGTCGCATATAATTCAGAAAATAAATTAACATTCCATGTTCAAGAAAAAAACTAAAGATAACAAAGTGTGTCGATGCTAATCGAGAATGGTCACATACTCAAACACTGAACTATCATTTTGATCGCCCCAAATTAGAATTTCTGATATGCTTCGCAATGTTTCAACTAATAAATCACGATTGACATCGGATACAGTTGGATTACGTTGTAAAATGGCGTGTAAATATCTTTGAGTTCGTATACAACAAAAAAGAAGATAAGTCTTTTTCGAAATCGATTTCGTTCTTACTTGAGATTCTCAAGTGAATGAACATTTCTTGGTTGGGTAACTCCAAAAATAGAATTCTTTGCTTTGGTGAATATATTCATCGAAATGAAGGAAGAAACATTCAAATGACAATCTACAACGTGTTGATGGATATAGATAGTTGAAGTTTTGTTTTTATTTGGTCAAAAAATTCGGTTGTTTTTTATTTTTTCTTCTTTTTTGTTTTTCTTTAAATCGAATAAACCAAAAACAAACAATGAACAAGAGAAATATGTTGTTGTTACTGCTGTTGTTATTGTTGATAAACAATCTATTCTCTATTCATCATCTTTTGTCGTTTGAGTTTCTTCTTCGATTCTTTCTTTTTCGTTGCTGGTTCGCTGTCAGCAGCACCGCCATTACGTGTGAGAACGTTTTCTTTTTCGCTCAAGATTAATTCAACGTGACATGGCGACGATTGATATGGATTAATACGACCATGTGCACGGTATGTTCGTCGACGAATTTTTGGTGCTCGATTGACTTGAATGTGATCGATAACGAGATGATCAACATCAAGACCTTTGACATCGGCGTTGGCTTCGGCATTTTTCAATAATTGTAAAAGAATTTCGGCTGATTTCTTTGGCCAACGACCTTGTGAGACTTTGAAAACTTTAGCTTGAGCTTTTCGGCCAACGCCACCGTTGTATCGTTTGAATGGAACGATTTCTTTCTTGTTGATGACGTTTTTCAAGTAACGATTGGCACGTCGAACGGTCATACGTCTAATAGCATTGGCGGTTTCACGTGTATTCTTGAAGTGAACACGTAAATAGGCACCACGTGCTTTACATGATTTTGATGCATTTTCGACAGAACCTAAACGAAAAAAACAATCAAAAACTAATCGAATACAGTTCGATTTCAAAAACACATACGTGCGTATCGAACCATTGTCTGTAGTTTCTTGTTCGATGAAAATAACTTTCGATCTGAAAAGCAAATAGATTAGAATTGATAATCATTTTGAATGCGTGTGTTTTGTGTTTCGTCTCTTCGTTTATTTGCAAGACGAAACGGTACTGTACTGACTAGTTCGGAATAAACAAACTGAAATATTAATAACCAACCACAAAATTGAAGTTTTTTGTACAAGTTTTACCTGATGTTTAAAATCATGTTGAATAGATTGAAAAATTCGAAATTTTTTTACGAGAAAAAAAATCATGAGAAACTATTTTCGAAATAGTTTTCAGTGAATTTAGCCGTTTGGAATTTATAGATGTCAGCAGATTACATTTGAGATTCGAATGAAAATTGGAAAATAAAAAAGAATTTCACTCGAAATTCATCTTATCTATTTAAGAACGAAATAATTTCGTTGAAATTGAAATTGTTTTTTCCAATTATTGATCGATTTCGATTGGATATCATCCGTTCACCAATCATTCAAGTTGAGTAGCGCTACATTCTTCGTTAAAATTGAACTATTGAGCATCTATATTTATCATTGAATGATTTCGAAACGATCTATTTTCTTTGGATTTCGTTGTTGTTTTTGGAGAGTGAAAAAACAACAACAACAAATTCGATTATTTGTTAAGTAAATCATTGATAATCGTTTCGTTTTTCGTGCGTTTGACGATAGAAATCTGAACGATTTTGAACGATTTTCTTTTGTAGAGGACTAAGAGTCGGACGAATGTTTCTCATCCAAGGTTAATCGTATTCAGTCGGCATCAGCCGGTTGTCTATTTAGTGTTCAAGGCAAAATGTAAAGAAAGACCTCTTCTTGAGGGTCGATTATCATGAACGTAAATGGATCCTATTCCATTTCAGTGAATAGAATAGAAAGAGAGAGAAAGAAATGAATCGATGTTCAGTTGGAAATAACCTTGAGTTTGAAGGTCGACACAAGGTTATTGATAGTAAAACGAGAGAGAAAGAATAGAGTAATCGATGTGAATGTTCGCATATACGATAAGAATAAAAAGAAAATGAGGAAGAGAGAGAGAGAGAGAATGAAATCGTTGATTTTATTTGTTACGTCTTCGTTTTAGATGTTTGCATTGCAAGTATTGAACAGTTTGTGTTCAACACGTCAATCGAGTAAAAGAAGTTTTTTTGTTCGATGAAATCTGAAATTTTTCGGCGTCGATTTTAGTTGTTCAACAATCGATTCGAACGGCGAAAGTTTTCAAACCCAATCTTCTTCTACCGAAACATCGAGATATCAAAGTGAAGGATGGTCAATGGGTTGAAAAGGGCGCGATTTTAACACTACAGAACAATCTCGTTTTATATCCCGGTGAAAATGTAAATAAATCGAACAACATTTCACATTCGATTCCATCGATTTTCTTTTCTCTTCAGACGACAATCGCCTATGATTACACAATTCGATCGAAAGTACCCGGTTTTCTTGTGATTACAACCGAATCTGTCAAACCCTATCCACATAGTCCACTATACCGATATGTGAATAGTGGTAATGACGTCAAAAGGAATTTCCTACACGTTATTCCGCCACGACGTCAAGCAGCATTTCGGCTAGTCGATCAAATATAGTGATGACGAGTTGCTTTTGTCACGGGTAGGATAGATGTCGAGTAAAAAATAAACGTCAAGTGATCGATGTTGTTTTGTTTTTCTTCGTTGAAATATCTGTGCTTGATGTCAAACATGTAATCGATGTTGTTCTTGTAGATTTGTCATTTTGAAAAAAAAAGCACGTAAACAAAAGCAAGAAGAATTTTCTTTCTTTTCAGCCATTATGAAATCATTGATTTAAAAATAATGAAACACTTGTGATTGGATTTTGAAGAAAAAGTATTTTTCATTATGACTATTGGCATTCAAACTCAACATCGTTGTCGAACTTGTTTCTCACTGATACAACGTGATCGATCATCAGCATATCAAAAATCTTATCATTTGTTTAAACATTTCGAACGACGAAAATTTCAATTGAAAACTCGTTGTTGCCATTCGTATCCGCGAACTCGACGAAATTCAACTGTGTGTTTTAGTGATTTGATTGATCGTTATTTACATGTACAAATATCGCCACGAACCGATTCATCGAATTTCATTTGTTCAGATTGTTCGATGAGTCTGTTAGATATTGAACAATGTGCAAAATATGTACGAAAAACTATTCAACAATTAAAAATCAAACTTAATAAATCGAATCAATTGAGAACATCATCATTATCCGTTCGTTTACAAAATAAAAAACAAGGCAAACAAATTCTCAAAGAAGAATTCATACCCATCGGAAATCTTGAATCCGATGAAGAGTTCGAAGATGATGACGAGGTGCGAACATTTGTCTTTCGAAATAAATATGATGTGTATGTCTGTTCTTTTCTGTGAATAGGAGATGGATGATGAACAAGAAGAGACGAAACCGTCGGTGTCATCATCGAATGGCGAATTATTTTCGAATATGCAAACACCGATAAAAACATCTTCAACAAGAATTCATCCGTGCAATAATAACAATAATGATGATGATGATGATGAAATCGGTTTAATAAAATCATCACCGAATTTCTATCATTCAAAAAATTCTCTGTCAACATCGAATGGTTTGATAACAACAAGTAATCTACTTGACGGAGCAAATTCGAATCTATTTCAAATGCATTTGGCACAAATAATGGCATCAACAATCAACGCAAATTCGCCTTATCCCGATACGAATAATCATCCAATGATAAATACATTGGCCAATATACAAAAAAATCTTTTCATGCAATATTTCAACGATTCAACAGGTGCTACACAAGCAGTGACATCGACGCCTGTCAAATCAAATAATAAACACGCGAGCAGCGGAAGAAAACGAAAATCAACACCCGAAAAACGCGCAATATCGAATCATCCATTGCCAATAAACAACAATGGCGATGTAGGATTTTTATTCAAATCGTAGAAAAAGAAAATATTTCTTCAATTCAGGTCTCACCAACAATGGAACACGATTCATCTGATGCATATCCATTAGAATTAACAACAAAAAGTTCTCATGAAAACAATCGAGTTCTAACTTCATCATCATCGAACATTCAAAATCTAATGGTTGGTTTTTGTTCTTTATTTTATTATTTTACTATTTGTTTTCCCGTTTTTTCTTTGTAGACTAATGGTAGTCCAATGAATTCTCAAATGTTCGACGAGAACAAAGAAAGTCTTCCATTGAATGAATCATCACTTTCGCCCTCGTTAATTCGTCGACCACTTTCAACTAAACGTGCTAAATCTTCGTCTTCCGATTATCCGCATAAACTTAAAATTCATATTTCATCAACATCATCACCATCGAGCACGCATTTGCTCTCGCCAAATCAACAAATAACATCGCCCGATCATCAACAACAAAAACAACAGAAAAAACTCGATCCTCGACCGTGTGTCGAATGTGGAAAGATTCTTTTCAGTGATAAAACACATTTACTTCATTGTCAAACGCATGCTATCAATGAAAAACAATGTTGGATATGCGGAATTCAAGATGACGATGTCAAAAAACACATTGCCAACGAACATGGTAATCTAAAGTTCACCAATTCAGGTTTCAAGGTACGATAATCAATCGAATTCTGAAGCAAGAGAGAATGTTTTGTTTAGTGTGAACATTGTGAAAAGATTTTTCCGGCCTACGCAGATCTTCAAACACATATGCGAGATCATAATAAGAAAAAAGTATTCAATCGACTTGATTTCTTTGATTTTCAATCATTTTTCTTCTCGTCTAGCCATTCGAATGTCCGATTTGTAATAAACGTTTCGGTCAACAGGGCAATCTCAGTTGTCATTTACGAATACACAGTGGCGTTAAACCATTCACATGTATGCATTGTGGCAAAGCATTTCGTCATTCGAACAGTCTTCGACGACACGCACGTACAGTCCATTCAGCAACACGTGCAGCAACACCTAATTCGAGTTCAACAAATCCAATAGCTTCATCTCTACTTGCAACAACAAGTAATTCAATGGTTTCAATGGCAAATGATTACCATCAGCTCGATGCCTACGATGATAATACTGAAGGCTTAATGATTGCATCCGATGATGGTGAATCAATACAATCAACAGCTGATCTACCGTCGCCATCGATATCTAATGCACAGAACGATAGTGATTCTCATGAACAGTATGGAACAAGTTGATCTGAACGAACGTCTTTGTTAACCGCATACGTGCATTAGAAATCTCTTGGAATATATATTATACATATTCATTTCGTTTGCAATAGAAAAACAAATATGTTTCTTCTGTCTTTTGGCCTTGAATTCTACATGTACATTGAAAAGTTCAATTTCAATGTACGTTTTTCGTTTTTTTTCCTTCCTTTCTTTCTTTTTCTTTTGTTTGTTTGTATAGTTTATTCTGAGTGAACAGTATTTCTTATGTAGAATGGCCTTTCATTTTTCTTTTTCGTTCTGTTTGTTTGTTCATTTAGTGTTACTTCTTTCTTTATTTGAGAACAGTGAACCCCCCGTTGTCAAGAGCAGTATTTTCCATCTAATTCAATATGTGTATGTGTCTATTAGTCAAGAAAGATCGTTTTTGTTGCCGGTGACTATCGAAAACAAAACATCCGAAGGCGAGAACAGTTTTGTCTGTGTGTGTAAATCTTTTGCGAGAACAGTATACATGTATTTGTAGTTTTTCTTCCGGTGTGAAAAACAGCAAACTACTACTCGTATTATGGAAAACGAAAGTTAAATCTAAAGAAATTCATCACTCCCGGTCCTGTGTTTCTTGTCTATTATCTATCTAGTCTGTCGATTATTTTTCTAAACATATAATCTGTATGGGTTCGATCTTTGTTCTATGTAATCGTGTAATTTAGTTCTTCTGTGTTTGTGGCTAAATTTTTTCTTTTCTTTCTTTGTAGTTGATATTTCAAAAAACAAAACCTAGAATGTTGCTTAGTTTCTGTTTTTCTTTTTCATTTGCAACACTAGATTTTTTGGTGGTGCTGCTGTTCAGTTTTTTTTTCTGTCTTCCCGTTTTCTCTCTTTCTCTATTTTCTTTTTGTTCGCTAACTGCGTACAAATAGTTTCTTCTTCTTCTTCTTTTTCTCCTATTCTACAGTTCTTTTTCTGTTTCGTTTATCTTACTATTACTATTATCACTATTACAGGCTTGTTGAGAATATTTCTGTGAAAAACAAAACACAAACGAGACCGTGTGTGCTATTGATATTGGTTCTAAATAAATTCTAAATTGGAGTATATATATATATATATACATATATGCATATAAAAGCTAAACATAGGATTTGTTTTCAAATGATCATCAACGATTTTTCTTCAGATGGAAAGACGTCTCGATGATATACAAAAACGTCTGGAAAGTACGATAAATCATCCCTGGTGTCGGGTTTATTCGAATGAAATCGATCGACTATCATCGTGTCTATCGAATCGTATACCGATCTATCGAACACGTTTAACACGTGAACAACTATTAGATTCAATAAAACATATTCAAGATCTAGAAATTAGTTCTCAAACAAACGATTTATATCGTCGTTCATTAGCTAATTATCTTCTACTTCTATCGATTCATACACATAAACTTGTTTGTAGTTTAGTATTGGATCATGCTTTTCGTTTAAAACACCATTTAATCTATTGGCAAACACATAAATATGAATTCTTGCAAACATTACTTTGGTTCGATTCGAAACGTGATGAAATACGTATAAGTGAAAAAGTGAAATTTCTTATTAGTCAAGAAGATTTTCTTGCCAATATCATCGGACATTTAGCATATAGAATATCAAATCTTGAACAACAAGATAAATTCAATCTTGATTTACTTATGGAGTCAACTAATGAACTACATCGAATCTTTTTCGAACAACAAACAGTCGAATATAATGCGCAAAGTGATCTGTCCGATGTGGTCGAATTATATTCGCAAATATTGAATTCATTCGATGAATATCAAATGCGTTGGCATGAGAAAATTCAACTCTATTATCGGCCAACACATTTCAAACGATACTTGCCCTATTACATTTGTTTAAGTGCCATTGGTGTTTATACGCTCTATAAAATCTATTCGAATAAACAAGCAATTCATGATTATGTATTGACATCTTATGATTCATTGAAATCATTCGCTAATGAACATTTAGTAGATCCATTGAAGACAATTTATACATCAACATTTCACTCACGTTCATCCGATGTTGAATTTGAAAATTCGAAAATGAATTATATTAGTTCGAAGAAAATTCTCGAAGAAATGCTCGAAAACTACGGCCGACAACATGCAACAGCACTCGCTCAAATCAATCAAACGACTGTCGATGATTTCCTTTCGACATTAAAACAGAATGCAATCAATGAAGATATGAATATTGTAATGAAACATTATCAACACGAACTCGATTCACCTATTCGATCGGCTATTCTCGGAGATTTAATCAAAGGTATTTTGATTCAAGTGCAAAAAGTCAAAGTCGATGGCGAAGGTTTAGTTATTCAAATCGATCAATTAATGAAACAGAATGAAATCAATTTTAGCCTACTTGCGACTATACCAGCTATTTTATTAATGACTTTTTTTACAATTGCAACGAAAAATTTCGTTGCTAATCGAGTAATTAAACAACGACGATATGATCTGTCCACACTTCGACAACGAATCATACGTAAACTAAGAGAAATCGAACATGTTTTAATACTCAATGCTGAATCACCTGCGTTGATTATCAATCAACATGGTTTACTTGTTTTCGATCGAAATCAACATGAACCCAGTGATCAAAACGATTTGATAATGAGTTATTTAACTTACGGTCATTTTCTTTCACTTGTTTACGAATTAAAAGATTTAACTACGCAATTAAATTCGAAACGTATGCTTTCGAAAGAATTCAATGAAGATATTAATTTTCTAACTTATACACAATTGACAATTCAACAGAAACTTGCGCTTATTCAACAAATTTCTCATTCATATTCGTTTCTTGTCCATGGATAAAAATTTAGGTGCTTATTATTTCTTCCCCTTCGATGACGAATCCGAGTGTTGCTATTTTTGTTGTTTTTCAATAAACTTTTGTCATTATTTCAAATAATATCTTCTGACAGGTTTTCGTTTGATCTTATTCATTTGAAAAGATTTTTTCTTAAGATACCGAATAATTGTTTTTCGTCAAAGATCTATGTTGATCATCATTTAATTAAATAGGAGGAGACAGATAATTGATTCAATGTCTTTGAAGTTCATTGAATCAAATAGATACTCATCGATATGACAACAATGTTGACCTTTTCAACTCAACCAACTAGATCTAATGATGATGATTACATGCTTTCGAAATGTGTATATAAACATAAACAAGCCGTGTCTTTCTCCGAAATCGAGTTACTCGTTTTTTTATATTTCCCATTCAATAGTAATTAAAGATCATTAAGTTATGATTTACTTTCGTTTTTTTTTATTATTATTATTATAATCATAAACCAAATACAGAAAAGAGAAAGAGGAAAACTGCAAAAGAAAACATATGTAAATATGAACAGATAAATCAGTAGAAAAGTCTATGAATATCGTTTAATGTTCTACTGTGTGTATATTTATCGTGCTAAGAAACAAACAGCAGCTATTGTTTATTGACTAGAAACCGAGATTAATGATGGTTAGTTTGAATATCATGAACATGTCGTTGTTGGCGGAGACATGAATGCCGTATACAATGAATGATGATGATGATGAAGAACATTAGCAGCAGCAACAGCTAGTGGATGTTTCATTTGAAGGAAACGGTATTTTTCTGCATCGGCTTCGGTAATACGTTTTTCTTTTGCACGACGATTTTGAAACCAAATCTAAATCAATCGAGAAAAAAAAATTTGCATTTTAAATTGAATAAGTTGTTTCAAGTGTGTGTCTACTTTGACTTGCGTTTCCGTCAAATTTAATGAAGTCGAAAATTCGGCTCGTTCAGCAATAGTTAAATATTGTTTATCACGAAATTTCTTTTCTAATGACAATAATTGAGTTGTTGTAAATGGTGTTCGTGGTTTTCGATTTTGTTTGTGTTTACGAAGTGAACAGATTTTTGCATTGATTTTCGGTAGTTCGTTATTTCGAGCTTTATCAATGATTTCGGCATCGGGTAGCCAAGGTGTTTGAGAAGTTGAAGACGATGGCCAAGATACACGAGCAAAACTTGCGCCATTCGACGATGACGACGGCGAATATTGAAAACTTTCGTTGCTTGTCGATTTCGATGGACTGGTTATATGAGCTGGATGAGAAAGTTCGTCGATTTTTTGAGAAGAATTTATCAACGAACGAATACTAAAGTCCGTATTACGTTTAACTTTTTTCGATAGATGATCCATAGTTCGAGCGATTGATCGGAGAGATTTAATTCTAATTTGTGAAATCAAATTTACCTTTTTCGTCGTTCTCTCTTTTCTCTCTCTCTCGCTCTCGTTTGTGCTCTTTCTCCTAAAGAAAAAATCTGATTGGTTTGAGCAATGAACTGATTGGACAAGAGCGCAAGAGAGAGACACACAGAGCAAAACGATCAAGAATATCAATATTCGTTCGCTTCAAAAAAGAAAAGAAAGGAAATCAAAAGTTTATCCATAAAACGGAAATCATACGTAGAAACTCAACTCTGTGCATCTTTAATCGCAAGGGATCAATCACTATAAAACTATCATTAATTTTCTCGATGCAACAAATCTCGATAATTTTATTTCGACAGGTAAACGCCTCCGAGCTCGAGACATTCAACGCGAGCTAAATGACAAATTCACGTTTGATTTGTTTAGCTCAAATGAGATGAGGTTAACTCTAATACTACGACTCAAAACGGGCAATTAGATGATAGGTGAAGAAAAGCATCTATCACTATCAACGATTGACAAGCGCAACGAATGATGATAATATGTGAAGATATATTCTTTTTCTCGACATGATGTAATCCAAAACTAATCACGTTAAATGTCTTTTTCTCCATGTCATTAAGCGAATATGCTGAAATTTGATTTTTTTTGTATTTTGTTTTATCAGCATGAAAATCAATGATTTGGAAGAGACTTGTTTTTTTTCACATTTCGAAATCATTCACCTGCTTCGTTTTTAATATCATTCTTGCAATTAAATGATCATTGTTTTGTCACATTTCAAGAATGTCAAAATATGCAAATCAATTTATTCGAACTCTCTCTCACTTTCTCGTTCTTTTTTTTTGTTTTGACGTTTCAAATTGACTTTTCGTTTTTCTTCTTCTTCAATTGACTATGCGTGACACACTCATTTACATGATATTTGATAATTGAGAGAAATTAATGGTCTTATCTTCATCGTTTTGTATATGTTTGTCTTTTTTGAGTCGAAGATAAATGTGATCAATCGAGATAATTAAACATTGAACGACAAGGCTTCATTAGACAATTCTTAGCAAAAAACGAGACTCGATTTGCCCAAATACGATCATGCATAATTGCAAATCAACGTAGATTAGTATTGAATTAAGTCAAATCATTGAAGGTATTTCATTAACGCAAAATATGCTAACTCGATATTTCTTCGTTTACGTCGGTAGATTTTAATTAACTACGATTTTTTTTTCATTTTCCACCTTTCAATCAATCACCTTTACCTACGTATTTATTGCATGCGCAAAATCAAGATATGTATACCGATTAACTGATGATATTCAACCTCACTACTCTCGCGTTTTCATGGGCAAAGCTTATTAAATAAATGATCGTACATTTTCTGTCTCCTTTTCTTATCAACCCCAATCTAATTAATGCATGTTATACAATGTCTTAACGCTTGTCAATAATTAAAGATGATGGATTATTGGTAATTAGAGGTTCGTAAAATAGAAGCAAAATCGAAAATTAGAGTTTGTCCGAATGTTCAAATGGAGAAATGGGCACACGAGAAAGTCGACGTGCTGCATTGAGAACATAACGAATTTTTTGCACTTTTTTATTGTTACCATTTTTGCCGCCTTGATAAATATCATCACTTTCGATTTCAGTACGAATTTCCATTTTTTGAACGATCAATCGAACGAGATTGGTAATTTTTTCCAATTGTCGTTGCATATCTTTTTGTCTAAAAGGAGATCGTCTCTTTCGAAAATCAATTCTTCTCAATTATAAACCTTCGTTTTTGTTTGTACATTTCAAGGAAAAAGGCATTTTCAGGTTCGTTTTGATCATGTGCGTCCAACACATCATTCGTATTGATTGTCTTGGCAATCCACTGAAACGAAATACGTTATTCAAATGAATCAAATTTGAAATGTATATCAAACCCGTTTAAATACGGTTGTCGCTCGATTACAAAAGCCACGATTGATATAAACACGAAGTTCATTTTTGGTTAAATGTTGAAGGATTTTTTGTGGAATTTTCTTTTCTAAATTAGTATGCATTTGAACCTAAATTCAATCGAATAGGATCTCGTTCAGTTTTTTTCTGACAAACGAACTTGTGAAGCGAGTCGTTTTAATCGAGCATTCTGTTGAATCTGCATGAGATCACCGATGGCTAAGCCAACGAGTAGATTCATAAGAAGAATCGGCATGATAATACCAAAGAGAAGTAAAATAATTAGATTTAAAGCACTGAAATGTTGCTGGTGACTACGTTCGAGATATGAACGTTCGAAATCAAGTTCACCCAACATCATTGTTATAGTTTTCAAGACAATTAAAAATAATTCTTGTAGATTAGCTGGATTTAAATCCTAGAATAGACAAAATTAATAATTTCTCGTTTTTTCGAAAAATCAATATATTTTCTTTGTTTTTACGAGAGAAAATGGTTTGATAACACAAAATGTTAACGCAAAACCAATGATTAATATTGAAAATAATGATAGAACATGAAGTAATGTTTTCATGATTTCTAAAAACATGATAACATAAATTCCGTAGATATCAAATCTTGCCAAGAGAAACAGCAATGCAAAATAGGCAGTCAGAATCGATATCGAACCGGCAACCCATTGATAATGCCAAGATTGATCGAATAGAAACGGAAATGCGAATACACTTGTCGTGACATATAATATCCATTGAATGTAATTCTCAATATCGGAAAAATACTGCCAACCATCTTGAATCAATTGACCAATTTCAAGAACAAAATTAACAAAACAATAGACAACAATATACCAAATAGCGATGAGTTGAAATAGAGTCGCTTGTTGTTTGAATGAAATGAAATTTGTCGTCGAACAGAAATGTTCAGTCCAAGTCGATGGATCGTGATGATTACATGATGAAAATGTAATGATAAAATATGAGAGAAGGAAAAGAAAGAGAAGATAGAAGCTCAAATATAAAACATGAATTGGAAATCCGTATAGGAGCCATTTTTGACGGAGTAGTGTCTCGCAAAGAGGATGACTGAGATGATTTGTTCGGCCGAATTTGACCATCATCTAAATCGAGAAAGATTTTTTTCTAAAGAAAACAGAAAACTTGTGATTTCATCAACAGACATTTAACGGCAACATAGGATATCGATATTCTTTGCCATTGATTTGTTTCGTGTCCATCCAATTGATATAATGAAAATCATAGACCAACTAGAACACGAAAAATGTTCGTTCGATCGATCGAAAAGAAGATGAAGTAGATTTACGTGAAAATCTCGATGTTTTCGATCGGTATGACTCGGTGTAATACATCGATCGAATAAGATCGGCACACATTCGGGCAAATGTTCGATTAAACCGAGCAGAGGCGTTTGATATTTTTGACTTTGTAAGTCCAATGCTTCTTTCCAACTAAACGAGAAAATACGATCTCAATAAACAAACAAAAATAAAAAAGCATTACCGGTCATGAGAAATAATTGCGAGACAAACATCCTTTTGTTTATGTTGAATAGCCAAGTCGAAGAATGTTTCACCATCGTTGTTAGTTACAAATTGAGCTGCTTGTGTTAATAACAATTGAATACAGTCGACATGTCCCGATTGTGATGCTAAATGAAGTGGCGTCATACCCAATCGATTCGTTGAATTGATGAGATGTGCATGTGCTTGAAGGATTGTATTGACGGTCGACACATGTCCGTGAACGGCTGCTTCGTGTAGAGGCGTGTTACCGTCGTAGCTTTTCGTGAATTGTGCGCCTTTGTGAAGAAGTAACTGAACGACACGTGTGTGTCCGTTTTGACAAGAGAGATGCAACGGTGTTTGACCGAATTGATCAGGTTCGTTGAGAATACGTTTGAAACCAGGAGTGTCGAGCAATTGACGGCAAGTATTGTATCGACCGTATCTAAAATAACAGTCGAAAGGATTATTCGAAAACGAAATCTTCGTGAATTATACTCGGCAGCGAAATGAAGTGACGATTGTCTTTGATTGGTTTTCTTATTGATTTCAGCTCCATGTTGAATCAATGTCGTTAGAACATTGACTTGTCCTTCACGTGATGCATAATGAATCGGATAGAATCCATCGGTATCACGTTGATCGAATAATGTTCGATAATTCTCTCGAGTGAATAGGACATTGCCGATTTTGTCGATGGGTAAATTTTGCATGATGAGAAAATGAAGAAGATTTCGATCGGACTCATCTCGATAGATTAATGAAGCCTTTTGAGCAAGAAGAAAGCAAACTGCTTGTACCGATGATTTCAGCGCAGCGACGAGGACAGGCGTTCGTTTCGAGACATCTCGAGCATCGATATCCGCACCCTAGATGAAAACATGAGTTCAGATTCAAATGAAGATCAGAGTGTTTTGTTTTACAGTTTCAAGAAGATATTCAATCACATCAATATGATCTCCCATTGCCGCCCTTTGAAACACGAGAATAAAATCGAAAATTTTCTTTTCTGTTGTCACGATTTACTTGTGTAAAGGTGTCATGCCTTGAACGTCGGTCATACGAATAACTTTCGAAACTAATTCCGATTGACAACTGAACATTAATTTGAGAATTTCAATTGAACCTTGAGATGATGCGAGATGAACAGGTGTCGAAAGATCTTCCTGTTGATCATCGATTTTACCGCCATTTTGAAGGCAAATTTCGACGGCTTCGATATTTCCTCCTAAACGAAACTTTGATTTATTAAATTTTGCGATAATAAAAACAAGTTTACCTATCACAGACGAATGCAATGGTCGATGATTTTCAGCATCACAATAATTCAATATACTCTCCGTTTCATATCCCAATGATTTCGCTAAAACTCTCGATTAAAAAGAAAATATTATTAAAAAAATTTTTCATTTACCAATCGTAAATAGATGATTGAAAACTCGATTGCTATTGTTAATCGCAGCAATATGAATCGGATAGGTGCCGACGTCACATTTTTGACAAAGTCGAGCTTGATGATTGGTCTTCAAACGACAAACATATATTCGTTCAAAATGAACTATTTTTCTTTACGAGAATTTTGGCTGCATCGATATTATCGGTCAATGCAGCATAATGCAACGGAGTTCGACCGTGTTCACCACCGAGATTGACATGTTCAGGTCTTTTTGTCAGAAGGAACTTTTCGAGAAAAAAAATACAAATCATCAATCGAAATAAGAAAAACAGGAGTCGGCCTACTTCGAGAGCTTTCGGTTGATTATGTACAATTGCTAAATGAACAGGTGCTTCGCGTTGTTTATTCAATGCATTGTCGATGACACCATTGTCCAACAAAAATTCAATTGCTTTTACTGCACTATACCGAACAGCGTGGTGCAATGGTGTCCAACCGTTTTTGTCTTCCATATTGAGATCTGCAAGTTTTTAATTGTATTTAAAATAAATTTTGATGTTTTTAAAATAATCTCTACCTCCGTTATGTCGAGCGATGCATGCTAAGATCGCTACTCGATTTCGTCCGGCTGCACTATGTACAGCGCATATGCCCGATGGATTGGCAACGGTTAATTTATTTATATCATCCTCAATCAATCGTTCAAATTCCTCGATATTTCCATTGCCTGCACACTGAAATTGACCCGTCAAAAGTTTATTTTGGGTTTTTGGGAACATATTTTCCTACCCGAACAACATAATGTGGACTGTCTGAGAATAAACAGATGTCTTTATGATTTCCATTGGCTTTGTTTGGTTCATTAAGTTGAATTAACAGTGTTGATAAATTAGTCATTTCCTTTGCTACTGGTTCGTTTCGATGTTTTGTCTGTCGAGAAAAGATTCCTCGAAATAATTTCGATGGAGATTGTATTGAATGAATAGGCTCGTTATCTGGTAATGATATATCATTCTCAGAAATCGGCTGATCATTGATCAATAAAGTTTGAGAACTTTGTGAATGCATTCTAAAACAAGATTGACTTTGGAAATAGTTTCTTTTAAACTCGTTTTATAGTAACTAGAAATCTCATTTTGTTACAACATCATGACGAAGCATAAAAAAAGAAAGAAAAAATGAGATACATTACCATCATGTTCGATAATTACTTTTCCCAAGGATTCCTGTCGAATACGTTCGCACATACAGTGAGAGGGAAATCTCGGCAAACGTCAAGAGAGTCTTCTTCTTTTTTTCAAAGAGAAAAAACATTTCCATTCGAGTAAAATATTAATGATACCTCAGGTGCTCAGCGGCAAATGCAGACCTATTTCCTGCATCATATTTTCTCTTTTGTTGTCTGGAGTGAATATGTTTTTTTTTGACAAAGTTCGTTACATGTAAATATTTATAATTATTATTCATTGTTATGACAAATACAAATGAATCGATTTTGAGGAATATAGATCGATTTATTAATGGGAACCGAAAGGTTTTTTGTTTGTTTTTTGGGTACTTTAATCAGGATGACTTATTTTCTATGATGAAATACAAACGCAATCATAGATTAAACAATCTGAGGGTGTTACAACATAGGTTTTATCTTAAAAATAATTATTTATTTGATATTTCAGACACACGAGCACCAGAAAATAGATATAATTAATGAATTGTCGTTTTCTTTTCTTTTTTTAAATTGACTTTGCAAAAGCACTTGACAAGACTGTAAATCTAACTATATCCATGGATAAGTAATATCTCGCCTAATTTAATTCTGTCAAAACAATATTCATCTTTGGAACGGATATGACACAGTAGAAATAAAACTATATTTTCACTATTGATCAAGTTAGAAAATCGCGATTTGGATTCAATCAATCGTTGTTCTACTTCGGCTATATTTGACATGATTTTTTTTAATATAGTCTTCAATCAATTAAATGTGTAGTACGCAAATATATGTCATGATATGACTAATTTCGAAGGCGAGTTGTCAAGCATGATTTTCGTGATTCAAACAACTTGAGAGGTCGCTATACTTCAATCAACATTTGTATATTTCGAAAGGATTGGTTTACTAATAATTATCTTTCAATGACTCACAAAATGACATTGATATCGATATCGAATCGATAAGTTAGAAGTCATTAAAAGGTTTTATGAAAATAATCAACTCATAGATTTTCTTTCGTAATTAATAAAACACTATGTTCAATAGCAAATGACGAAAGATCGGTTAAAAGATTTACAAAAAAACGTAAGTTCAACGAGTTGATCATATGCAATTAATTATCAATTTTTATTTGTAGACAGCATGGTCGCGTGTTTCGTATCGTCGAATGTCTCGACAAGTACTAGATCTCTCTACTAACTGCTCATACTAATTCGACTAACGTTTTCTTCGAGAACGAGTGAGATGTAATAATATGTGTCCATATGCATGTTTAGTTTGCCGTTCTTTTTTTTCCTAAAGAAATGAACTATTTTTTCTTTCGAATGATTAATGAACTCATTTCTTTGTTGAATCTAGTCTCGAAGTCATGATTCGCAAGTTTTTACACCTGATAATGCTGTACAATTAACAATAAATGAATATGACCCTGAACATAATGTTGCCGAATTTTTAGCTCAAGTTCGCGACGATAAATTGTTTTTTTTATTTTGTTTGAACAGAAATATAAATTTTAGATCGATTTAATTCGTTTATTAATCGATAAAATTGAAGAACTTACAAAAGAAGTCGAAGTTCTTCATAAGAAAAAACTCGAACCATTAGCTGATCCAAGTAAATGAATTCGTTGAAAAAAAACAAACAGCTCTTTTATTTCGATTTCATTTAGAAATCGACCAAGAACTCGATGATAAAACAGCGGATATAAAAAAATTAGCCTACGAAATTTCAACAAAATTAAAAAGTACTTTCGATATTCAATCAAAATACTTCGGTTTTATTTCTTCGTCTGTTTAGAACTCGAGCAAATTCAAGAAAGTCAAACAGTTGCCGATAAAGCCTCTGCTCAATGGCGTATTCAATCCACTCAAATCTTTTCCATAACTCGACGTTTTCGAGAGATTATGGATACGTACAATGCCGAATCAGTTTCACATCGAGAACGATGCAAAAACGTCATCATTCGACAATATGAAATCGGTAAGTCAAACGAAAAATCGAAACAAGAAAAATTCTGATTCAAATTCTGTTCAGCTGGCATTCGTAAGACCGACGAAGAGATCGAAGAAATGATCGAGAATGGCTCACGAGTCTCAATTATCGTCGATATCGAAGCGGCTCGACAAGCTGTTCGAACAATCGAAGATCGACATCAAGATATCTTGAAACTTGAAAAATCCGTTCGAGAATTACATGAAATGTTCAGCGAACTCGCTCGGCTTGTTGCAACTCAGGGTGAAATGATTGATAATATTGAATTTAATATCCTGCAGGCGACTGAATTCGTTGGTCAAGCCGTCGATCAAACAGCTCAAGCCGTTCAAAGCAAACGAGCTAGTAGAAAGGTAGAGAATTGATTCTTTTCTGCAACAGACATATTCGCATTTCGTTTTTTTTTTATGTTTTAGAAAAAAATCTACGTGATAATTATTCTCCTTGCTGTATTTTCCATATTAATATTCATTTTGTTTTCGTATCTTTTTATTCAGAAAAAAGTTCTCTTAGGTTAGACACAGTGAGATTTGGTTTGTTTTTTTTCTTCACTAATAATAATAATAAAACGAACGATGATGATGATTCATCAATCAATTTTCTATTGGTCGATACGATGTATCACTAGTGCACAAATGATTTAGTTCTCTATGCAGAAAAACACACAAATGCCGGCGTTCGATGTATTTTTTTTTCTTCTTATGATTCATTTCTTCTTCAGATTGAATGTTGTTGAATTGACTGAATTTCAATGACGAAAGATCGATTACCAGCTTTGAAAGCTGTAAGTTGGAAGCATTTATTTTCTTTTTCAATTTCGAAAATCGAAATTTTCTCAGGCACAAAATGCAGAAGATAGCGATCCGGATGCAGCTTATTCGGCGATTAATATGGAAGATAATAGTCGGTTTATGTCCGATTTTTTCACTCAGATCGATTCAATTCGAACGAATATCGATAAAATCAGCGAGCTTGTCGACGAAGTCAAACGTCTTCATTCGACAATCTTAGCTGCGCCACAAGCTGATGATCGAACAAAAGAAGAACTCGAAGAAAAAATGGCGGATATCAAAAAATTAGCTAATGATGTCCGACAAAAATTAAAAAGTACGTCGAATATAAAACGAAAATGATCATTTCAGTTTTTGTACATCATCCGAATTAGTCATGGAAAACGAATTAGAACAAGAAAGCAACGATAGTTATCGTACCGCTGATATGCGTATACGAAAAACTCAGGTGTCCTTTCGATATTGTGTCTTAGTTGATGTTGATTAGTAGACAGATATATAAAAAATATTCTCCCTGACCTTTTTTTGACTATTGTTTTGTCTTAAATGTTATGCTTTTCTTTTCGTTGTCATTCAAGAAATGGAACAAGAACACGAACAAGCTCAAACATCATCAACGAAAACTCAAGCACAAATACGTATTGAAAAATCTCAGGTAGTACAAAAGCACAGATCTATCAATGCTGACACGACACAATACAAATCGACTTGTCTTTTTTACCTTGCTGTTGTTTTAAATTATTGAGAAAGAACAAAAAAAATCTATCGAGCTCTTGTTATTTCTATTTAGCATGCGACTTTGTCACGGAAATTCATCGATGTGATGAATTCATATCGAAATGCCGAAATTGAATATCGAGAACGTTGTAAAGCTCGTATTCAACGTCAACTAGAAATCAGTGAGAACCAAAAAAAATCATAATAATCGAATTCCATATTGTGTCGTGTCATTTCGTTCGATGTTGTGTTGTTTTCTTTTTTGGTGTCAAATCATTTTTCGTTTTCTCTAGTTGTATAATCAGTTGAAACGATTTAATAATCTTATGATGAATTATCATCTAGCTAAACGAGAGTATTTCGAAGCGAGTAAAATGAAATTACTCAAACAGATCGAATTGAGTGAATATTTTTCTCGTTTCGTTCGAACTGATTATGCAAAATATATATTTATCTATGCGTTTGATGTTGTTTTTGCTTTTGTTTTTGTTTAGTTATTTGTTTTAACACAAAAATTTCGTGATGTCATGAATGATTACAATCAAGTCCAATTGGGCTATCGGCAAAAATGCAAAGAGAGAATTCAACGACAGTTGGAGATCAGTACGAATTGACAGAGAAATATTTACTTTTGCTTATTCGAACACGAAAAAGCTCGATGAACAATGAAAAGACAAACCTGTTGTATGTCTGTTTGTTTTTTAGCCGGACGATCAGTTACCGAAGGCGAAGTAGAGGAAATGTTGGAATCAGGGAATCCATCAGTTTTTACACAGGGGGTAAAAAACATCGATTGACTTCAATCACTGTTTAAATTCATGTGCTTTTCGTTCGTTGTTCGAATAGATTATGGTCGAAACAGCCCAAGCTAAACAATCACTTGCTGATATCGAAGCTCGACATGGTGATATTATGAAATTAGAGAAAAGTATCAAAGAATTACATGATATGTTCATCGACATGGCCGCTCTCGTACAAACACAGGTACGTATTTTATCTTATCTTATCTGTTTAACATTCGTAAATCGATCTCTCAGGGTGAAATGATCGATCGTATTGAATACAATGTTGTACAATCAGAAAATTTCGTCAAAGCAGCTAGTACAGACACGAAAAAAGCTGTGAAATTCCAAAGTGCTGCTCGTCGTGTAAGTATCTCAGCATGTGTCATCATAAATGCATGTTATTGTCGTACTCAATTAATAAACGCACAAATAAAAATCGTCCTAGCACACAAATCCTTAACACACCTGTTGCTTGCTTGCTCGCTTACTTTTTCTCTTTCTCTTTAAACTCTCACTCTCATATAATCGTCTTTTCGACAATGCCAAGAGAATCTAATGTCATTAATCATTTGCGTCTACGAATTTCCTAATTAATCTTGTTTAGAAAAAAATACTGCTCATTGTATGTGCTATTGTATTAATCGCTATTATTGTACTGGTTGTTGGTATTTATTTTGGTACACAGAAAAAAGCGACAGAAGTTGTTGTTGGAACTGCAGCTCCAGGACGATAAAAAAAAAGAGACCCTATAAACACTAACGGCATGGCTCGACGCTCACTGTCTATATAATTATACCGATTGTTTATTTTTTTGTTTTTATCTATTTGAAGAAATTATTTATTATTATTGGGATTATTGCTATTGTCGTCGTTGTTTTGGTGATCATTTTAGCAATTATTTTTGGTCGAAAATAGCCGTTTTGTTCTCTCGTTTTTTTTTCTATTCATATTTTATTTTCAATAATTCACATTACTTTTCTCACACATATCATTCGATTGATCAGCTCCAGAATACATTTTTCTCTTTCTCTCTCTGTCGCGTTCGTACTTGTACAGATCTTATTCATTCTCTCGTCTTTCCATCAGTTTGTTTTCTCTCTCTCTCTTTTTTTTGCTATACTTTTTGTTTTTGCATGTGACCAAGTACTTTATCCATTTGCTTGTTAATTTTGTTATGTTTATTGAAGCACGTATTTCATATGAATCAAAACAAAATATATATATCTATATATACGACCAATTATACCCCTGAACCATTCGTGTCCCTGCTTTTAAAGCTTCGATATTGTTTGTCTCGATATTAGAAAAAAAATGTCGTGTCTGTTTCTTTTTCTATTTCTCGTAGAGAAAATGTTGTCTTTTGACAGTAGCTGGAATTATATCCGCTCTGTTGCTACTCATTGTCGTTGGTCTGATTTTAAATGCAATACGATAGAAGAAGAAGAAGAAGAAAAAGACGAGAAACTGTATGAAACGAGAGCAATATTTGCAGATATAATTTCATGATATTGATTTAGGCAAATATGTATTTGAGCTCTATTTGCATGATTGTTGTTATAGAAGTGAAATACACTTGATAAATAAATCCAATCGTTCGTTTTTTTTTCTCATTTTAATTTCTGTTTTTCAGAAAAAAATTATTATACTTATTTGTTTGACTATTATTCTCATTCTCGTTGGATCAATGGTTGCTGGTTGGTTAGGTCTTAAAAAATAGTGTAAGTTCAATGAGAATAATGCTTTTGTTAATCTATTGACAGAACAAAAACAAAGAATACTTAAGACGAAAATTGATTTTCATGTTTAGATTCTGGTTAATAGAAAAAAATGATCTATTGAAGAATTGTCTTAGTTGAATTTTTCCTCTCTCTCTCTCTGTGTCTTTTATTTATTTATTTTCTCTTCTTTCTCTCGAAAATCTAATCTCAACAAATCCGATTAAAAAGTATTTCGTAGAACAGTGCTTGTCTCTGTCTTAGGCTCGTGTTATTCAATGTCAAAATAAATCGAGTAATTCAATCAATCGTTCGATTTTGATTTGCTTTTTCTTGTCAACGTTATGTCATGTCAGATGTGTATGTCATGTATTCTTTTTTTTTCCTAAGAACAATTCCATGAATTTGATGTTTACTTATTTATGCAATGACAAATATTAATCTTCATGTTTTTTTTCTCTCTTTGTTTCATAGACATGTCTTACTCTAAAATAGATTATTATTATTATTATTATTATTTTTCAAATAAAAAATGTTCGATTATAAAAAAAACGAAACGAAAGAAAAACACTTGTCTTTTGTATACAAATTGAGTTTTATTTGAGATACGGTTCGAGCCATTTGGCATGAGCAGAAACTTTAGCATAAACACCCGGAGCATTGCTAGTTGCAGTTGCTGAACCGTACGATGTGATGCCAAGAACAATCCAACGACCGTCCGATTGACGAAGGAGTAAAGGACCACCGGAATCACCACTCTAAAATAGCAAAATAAAGAAAACAGAAAATGAGTTTGTCTGGTTTTTGTACCATAGTATCCGTTTTTTGATTGTAATCACCGGCGCAGATTTCTGTACTCGGATTGTAAACATGACCGTACGAACGCATGCATCGATAATCATCGAAGATTTGAACCTCAGCTAAAAGAACAACAATATTCAAATTTAGAAAAATCAATTCAATTTGGGGCTATTACCTTGTTGTAACATGAAGCTTTTGAACATATTTTGTACGCTATTTTGTGAACTATCACCCCAACCAATAATCACACCTGTTTTATTGATTAAATCTCGGCCAGTATCGATGGTAGCATAGGGTTGATATGGCAAACAAACTGAATTTATCTTCGGACCGTAGAGAACTGATTTGCCGAGTTTTAAAACAGCAATATCATTTTTACAGCAATTCTCAAATTTCGGATGACGATGAATTTCTGTGACTGTATAATAATTCATTGGGTTTAATTTACCAAGAATTGAATGTACGCCAATGATAGCTTTCATATCACTTGCTGTTGTCTGTGTTAAACAATGTGCAGCAGTGATAACCGTGTTTTCATTGACGAGAACACCAGCACAATTCCAACCGTGCCGAGGTCCCGTGTACAATGAAACCATCCAAGGCCTTAACATCCAAAAAATTATCTTTGAAAAGATGAGAAAACAAGTTTGATTTTACCAAGTATGCCAAATGGCATCATCGCCACCTTTGATCTTCGAAATAGTTTGTTGTTTGTGATAGATATTCGGTTGTTCCTCGGTTGCATATCCGCAACCTCGTGACGCCATTTCTTGATGCGTCGTTTGCGAATGTCCCATGAAAAAGGCGCGGAAACGATAGAATAATTCGAGAAGATACTCTTTGATTGTTGTTGCTGTTTGAACGATCTTATCGCCAAGTTTATTAAAGAATTGACCACCTTCTTTTGCTTTCGTTGGTACTGCATCAATTTCGACGATACCATTGACACAAAGGATCAGGAGAATAACGCTCATACTAACACTTATGCGAGACATGATTATGAAAGATTATGATGTCTACTCGGTCTTTTTATAATGAATAATACCATCTGTCCTATTACGTTTAGATAAACAAAAACGCCTTTCTCTTTTTTTTTCTCTCCCTCTCTTATCCAAGAACATCCGATAATCGAGATGGGAAAGAAAAAAAGAAACGAGTTTGTACATCTCGAGAAATTACTCATCTTGCGTAGGTAGAAGAAGATTACATCTTAACATCTGTTTCTTTTCTATTATTAATATAAGCTCGATAAGAGAATTTAGTCTTGATGAATATGGTCAGAAGTTTTGCTTTTTTTTTATTTCATTTCTATGGCACATGGCATTCTCGTTTTTTTGACAGAAATAAAACAAGGAAGCGAAATAATAATGGAGAACAAGAGAGAGAGAAAACATTAACGACTGTAAATTACAAGCAAATAGAAAAGAAAAAGAAAGTGAATAGTACATTCAGTTTTTTTTAATATTTTTGTTTGTTTTTCATTTCATTTGATGGCTCAAAACTTTGAATATTAGATGTTCATTCGAATTTGACTAGAGATTCATTCGTTGTTGTTGTTGTTGGTGGTGGTGTTCGTTTCATTCGCTAGTTTTTGTTGCTGTTGATATTGAAGATAGAAATTTTGGAATTGTTGAAAGATTTCCTGTTGATTTGTCGTTGTCGGATCGAAGAAAGGAGATATCGCACAGTAAGGAATAAACATCGACGATGCGACAGCCGCGGCAGCAGCCGCTGCTGCAGCTGCAACACTCGTCGGCGTCGTGCTCGATTGATTTCGTTTCGATGCCGATAGACTTATTGGCGTGGTTCGTTTTCGTTTCGAACATAAATTCAACGGTTGTTCACTTGAAGATTTCGAAAGATCTAACGGTTTGACATCATCGACGGTGCTGGTCGATGGAATATTTACATTGCAATGTGCTGCTGGCGGTGGTACGGTGAGCAAATCAGAAGTATTCGTACTGTTCGAATCGTTTTCATTATCGGATGTTGTCGATTTTTTAACGGACGATGCAAATTTGTATTTTTTTATGCAAACATCACAACGACAATCGCCTCGATGACGAATATTCGTCGAACGAGGCGACGAGGAACTAACAGATGAAGATGACGATGATGAAACTTGATTTGTCTAATGCAGACGAACATTCTTTCATTAAAAAACAAAAAAAAAATTCTTTTTCTTACTTCGTATTTATTCACATTTTCATTCTCATTATCACTTCCATCTCGTGAATCAAAATCAGAATCAAATTCTAAATAAAAAAAAAACATAAACATCTCTTGGCTTTTTTCCTTCTATCTCTCGTATTTACCAGTTATAGTTCCATCGGTATTGAAAACAATTCGTCGATTACTTCGAACAATTCGATTGATCGATGAGACACTCGGCAATTTATCAGCCGGACAAATGCCTTCTTTTTGAAGATTTTCACGAATTTGCCAAGCAAAAATTTGAGGATTATTCCCTTTGTATTCACGAATACGTCGGACAACATCAGGCGTCGCTACTTTCGGCTTTGAACCGCCGATTAAACCCGGATTAGTCGTACCAAATAAACGATATCTATATTCAAAATCAAATCTTTGTTTAGCAAACAAATATCTATTAGATTAAGCTATCGTTAGTCGCCAACAAACACCTTTCTGTCTCTTACGCTCAAAATTCAGCTGCTAAGATAATAATACAAAGAAGTTCATCGAAATATCAAACAAAACCGAACTTACCGTTTCAAGATTTTACTAACACATCCATGAGATACTTGAAGCTAGACGAGAGAAGAACTTCGAATTGATTAATAAAGGAAATGAAATGTTCGTACTTGACGACTGATTTCACATGGACGTACACCACTTTCGGCAAGTGTAACAATGCGTTCGCGTGTGTCAGTTGGTAAAGGTCGACCATTGATGAATTCTCCGCCAAGTTGGTTCATCGATGATGAACAAAATCGGTTTTTATCTACGAACAAAAAGAAAAAAGGAAATGAAAAGAAATAGATCTTTCTTTTTTTCTATATTCTCCTACGTCGTTTCATTCCATTGGAAACATTACTTCCAGTATCGTGAAGTTGGTCAAAAGCTAAAAATGAAATAGATTAACAAATAACAAAAAAAAAAGAAGAAATTGCTCGTTTACAATTTTGTGTCGATGTTTCAGGTTGACTTTCGGTACTGTTATCAGTAATGTTCATCTCATTATGATTATTGTTTTGATCAGTCGAATGATTATCAGTCATTGTTGTATCGAGACAATCTAGAATCGCTAACAGCAAACGCTTGTCATGATCTGAAACAAATCTTTTGTTGGTTTTTTTTATCCAAATAGGAAAAAAAATTTTTTTGTTGTTGTTTGCTTCTCTCTTCTTTTCACTCACCGTTAGCTGGGTAATAGTAATCGAAGGGCACTTTTTCAAGATTATAGATGCGACTGTCGTCGTCAATTCTCTTTACACTCCTCTTCTCATTAACGATCGATTTTGTTCACGCACGAATTCTCTTCGTTGCCGTTAGTACTGCGTTTCTTCCCTTCTGACTCTTTCTCTCTCGCTTTCTGAGGCAAGCAGCCGCGTCCACATTTATATACAAAGAACAGAAATGGTCGTAAAAAAAATCTATATAACGAAGAGAAAGAAGAAAATGCCAAGCGTGCATTTGCACAGAATAAAAATATTAAAAAAAAACGAGAAAGAGAAACAGACACGCTTCATCTACTCGAGTAATCAACCGGCCGGCAACACGCACACATAGTTGTCTGACTGCAACAACCAGAATCAACATACTTGATGATTACCAGAACAGGAGAAAAAAGAAAGAAGAAGAAGAAGAAAAAAAACGGAACGACGAGAGAAAAATTTGAAGAGAATTCGTAGAAGCGTGACTAATCGCATGTGTAACGAAGCAAATAGCATACGATGTTGTGTGCATGTGCGTGTATAATGAAAAAGGCCGAGAAAGACAGGTTATTTCCTGTTTTCGAATCAAACAAATGTGGAAGGCAAAAAAAATGGGATGATGATGATGCTGATGAGAAAAAGAAGAAAAAGCATATCGACGAACCGTAGTGAACTGTTTATGCATGACAGACAATGATTTTTTTCTCTTCCTTCTCTCTCTCTCTCGCTCTCGTATTCACCTAAAGTGGCACCGTGTACGCTTAGAACGAGCGACATGCCTATGCCGAAAGAAAAAGAGAATGACGGCGCCGTTCGTTGTTCATCATGTGGAACGAATCTCATTCCTTTCCAATTTTTTTCTCGCTTTCTCTCTCTCTTCCTTTCTCGCAGACATATCATCAAGCAGTCATGCCTCGTCCTACGTTAACCTATAGAAGAGAAAAGTGCTTACACTCACATATTCACTCAAACGCTCGGTCATGCGTCGATCCACATATATACAACACAAAAAAGAAATGACGTAAAGCTTTTCGGTTGCCTACGAAGAGATTAGACATGTAAAACCTTGACACTACACATTGCAATGAGAGACAATTCAATTAGATCGATCAATCGACATTGTCAATTGAGTAAGAAATAGAAGAAGAACACAAAAAAAAGAGCAAAAAAAAAACATAATTAAACGTCACACATTTACTCTTGTGTTCAACGTTAGACATTGGAGAGAACAAGGAAGAAGAAGAAGAAGAAAAAAGAACGAAGAATATAATGAGGTAGAGTTTGATGTATGTTGTATTATACCTTCAATACTTCGGTTGCTATTTGCCATGAATCAACAAAACGCAAAGAGCGAGACGATGAGAGAATTGATGTGTAAGCGAAAAAACTGATCCATCTCGTTCTCTTTCTTATTCGTACTATGTATTTATTTCGTTCAATATGAATTGTACAAGCTATAAAACGGACAAATCGCGAGGGTGGCATACATCACGGTTCAATTATTCTTCACTGTTCGATATGTATATAATCAGAAAAAAAAACGTAAAACGAATGAAAAATTCGTGTGAATAACTACCATTAATGTTAGTCTTGTCGATCGAACGAATAACTATATAAAAATAAAATCACACTTTGTCAGAATGAGAACGAAATCGAGGATGACATTTAGGCACCTGTGTTTGTTCAAGATAATAAGACTCGATTCGTATTGTGGTCTCGGCTCGACGAATTAGCGAAAAAAAAACGAGTCGTTATATACATACGCTTGCTTAAGCTTCACGATCCAAGCCATCTGAATATTCACCATCTTTCACATTGACTCTTACTTGTCTGTGCATGCTTCTCGTTCTCTCTTTGTGCTTTTCGGTCTTATTTTCTCTTTTCTTACTTTTATTTTGATAGATACAAGAAGAAAAAAAACGGCACGTCGTATACGTTAACACTCACCACGTCGCGTTGTCTCGTTTCGTTTGTTCCGTTCTCAACATGGCTCGGTTTCGCTTTGCGCACTTTTAATCTTTTTGCCCCTTCACTGCATTCGTCTCTGTGTATTCGAGTATATATATTTATATGCGTATATATATATGTGTGTGTGTGTGTGTGTGTGTGTGTTCGCTTCGTTTTGTATATGTCAGCTATTGATTCTCT
>ERZ778023.869-NODE-869-length-56831-cov-53.115753_pt1 | contig 56831 bp, 70 predicted proteins | sample MGYA00375753_ERZ778023 | MGnify/ENA primary metagenome ERZ778023 (study PRJEB29350, sample SAMN05389822) | bioreactor metagenome | isolation source: Ammonium sulfate bioreactor | place: South Africa: University of Cape Town | collected 2014-04-04 ... | reverse complement strand
CTATTTTCGGTATAATTCGTACATTGAAATGGAATAACAGGAGCTGGTGTCGTCGTACAATAACGAGCAGCACAAACAGGAGGTAATGTCAAACGATAAACATAGAACGAACCACAATTAGTTACACCAATTGTATTCGACCATCGACATGGATTGTTATTCCATGCAAAACACACTTGACCATTATTAACCGTCTCACTTATAGCTGGCATCGAGCCTGCATACCATCCTGTTACTTGCGTACCGCATTGATTTGGAGGTGTTGAAGTTGTTGGTATCTGTGTACCACCATTACCGACAAATCGGTACCATGTATTGTCAGGCGTAAATGAAGCATCACATTGATTCGAACCAACATCAGCAGTAACACTTCGAGACGGATCATTGATAGTCGAATAGGTATAACATTGCGATGGTAAAGTTATTTGTCCTGATGCCAGATAAACACAAACAAGTAGATGAAAGAGAGTTACTCTCAAATTTTTGTTAACCAACATAGTGTAACTTTTAAAACTCATTCAATGACGTACGAACGTATCAATTGCGGACATTTATATTCTATCAAACTTTGTGATATCATATTTTATTTTGCACACAAAATAAAGGATTACAACTACCGAAAAATATTAGCACAACGATTATGATGATTATTAAAAACTAATATTGATTATGTGTTTTGTTTCGGCGCCTTGAATAGTTCTCTTCTTATATTATTATTCTCTTCGTATTTCATTTTTCTTAAATCTTCATTTTTTCCAATGGAAAAACATCTATTATCATCTTCTCCTACACATTCTCATCAACAATATGATCATTATTTCGAATCAAATCCATCATTACTAACTGTCGGCTTTCCATCGGATTCGAAAATCATTTCTCGTAATCAAAATCGTGCAAACGATACTCAACCTATAGCATTCAATTCTCAAACAGATGATTGTAGTTTAACGCAACAAAGTTTCTCCGATACATATTTAAATTTAACTCATCAAGATATTGATGATGTTCTTACAGCATTGCATACACTAGCTCAATATGTTAACTTTGATTTGAATTCTCTAACCGAACAAAATCATCGACAATCAATGAAAATTGAGAAACTTATTTCTATTGATCAACAACGATCGCATTCGAATATACAAATTTTACCTCAACAAATACTTCAAACGGATTCATTCGATACTCAAGATGTTTTCGTAGTTAATCTCGAATCGATAACTAATCTGCAAAAATTCGATACGGCTACACAATGGAGTTCGCATGAATTCGAATTGAATAACGATGAAAATCAAAAATTAGAAACAACTCATTCAACGATTTTAACTGAATTAGCTCAATCAAAAATAGATTCACTTTCAATTCATAAATCTTTATCAACTATAAACGATTGTTGGACAGAAACGCCTAAAGATCATCTTTCAATATGTAAATGTTCGTTTGCAATAGAAAATAAAAAACAACGACTAACTCGAACTAAACGTATGAAAAGCAGACATAAAAAGTCGTATTATTTATTTTGTTTAGGTACATTAAAACGATCACCTTATCGAACGTTAAAATCATCTCGAAAGAAGAAATAAATCTTGTTATTCGCATCGACAACTAGTGTCATCTATCTTATAATTAAATTAGTAGCAAAACAGAAAAATATTTCCAATTGTTTAGTTTTCTAAACATAATTGTTTTTTTTCTTCCATTGACTAAAAATAAATAAATCTTTTTCGATTGATTTCTACTCAAATCAAATGCTTTACTTAGCTGTTTTCATATTTGTTTATGATTATTCGTTATATTTTCTAAATACCTGTGTATGTCATTCGAGAGGTGCAGATTCATTTACTCAACATGGCCGATACCTGTACAATAAGCAATCTATATGTACGTGTATCGTCGATCGTTCTAATAGGAAAAAAAACTCGATTTATTCGAACAGTAATATGCTGATTGATAATTTTTTTTTGTTTTTTTTCTTCTTCAATCAAAATTTATGAATAATATTCGAGACGTGTTTGTTTTTACTTTAGATTATGAGTTATTTCCCTCAAATGGGATAAATATCTTTCTCTGTTTGAAATAAGATACATATTTAGTCATTTATCCCAATTCTTTTTTTCTACTTCTTATTCTCCTTGAATATCCATGACTTGCTGAACAGTGCACATCAATCAATATATTAGTACAAAGGAAGCAAACAAAATACAAAAAAAAAGACCGAACCAACTGAAGAAAAATTATTCAGCAATAAATAGTAGAACTTCATCAAAATCAAGGATAAGGTTATATTAGGTAACAATATGTCAACGCATAGCCAATATTCGAAGACAAATAGTGGCAAACTCAATCCATCTTCGACATCAACAACGATGAGAGATAATAATCATACAACTGATGCTGTAAGTAGTAGGGTCGTCGTCTTTTTTTTTTTGATTTAATTAAGTTGCATCGTCTTCTTCTTTTTTTTCTTTTGTCTCTCGACTAACAACAACAAAAAAAGTCTCATTTCGGATTAAATTCGATGATCTTTTTGTTTCAAATAATTCTATTACAAATTTTCTTTACACATGATCGAGTACTTTCTTTTTTTTTCGTCACATAAAACTACAAAAAAACAACACGTAGACATCGATAGATTTAGAAATATTTCGATTATTCATTTGATGCCATTCAAATCTGACCGCTTAAGTGTTTTAATAAATAAAAGCGACGCAAAAACAACACACATCAAATCTTTGAATTTGAAAGAGAGAGAAAGAGCGAAAGAACGAAGGCGACGAACTACACCTACTTCAAATAGTGATGTGTCTATGAGTATATTCATATACGTATTCATCAAAACTATTATTCACAGTTGACAAAAGAAACGAAAGAAACTTGCATTGTTGTTTCGTTCGTCTTGTTGATATACGCAAAAAACGTCAAATATCAGGAAACACATTCTTTCTCGTTCTATTCTTTTACTTTTACATACTACATATATATATATATATATTCTGTTGTTGTTATATCGAAAACGTCGACGACGACGCTCGATATCGAAGAGGAAGAATAAAAAGAAAATTACAACAAAAAAAACCTGAAAGAAAAAAAAACACAGAGAGCGAGAACGATCGAGCGAGAGAGAGAGCGACAGACATGCATACACACGCAGTAAAGAATGTGAGAGCCATTTGAATAAAGAATGACCGTTACATGTCGAAGACGAACATGTTAATTGTACCACTAGACTCGTACGACACTTTCAATTGATTGTTTTGTTTTCTCTTTCGTTCAATAGAAATCAACAAATAGCGATCATCATCAAAATACAAATAATAATAACAACAACAGTAATAATAATCATCCAATAGCGTCATCGGCTGCACCAACGTCGTCTTCATCATTGTCGACACGTATGCAATCGAGCAAAATGCGTAGCGATCCAAATGAGCCACATATTGGCAAATATCGATTTAGCAAAGTTTGTGCTTCTTGTTGAATTTCGATATTTTCTTGAAGTTGATCGTTTAGACAATTGGCAAAGGAAATTTTGCTAAAGTTAAACTCGCTCGACATATTCCAACGGGCCGAGAAGTCGCTATAAAAATCATTGATAAAGCTCAATTAAATCCAACTTCATTACAAAAAGTACGTGCAGATTGTTATTTTTGCAAACAACATATCGTTTTTTTTTGTCTTTTGCATTTTATATTAGTTATTCCGTGAAGTTAAAATAATGAAAGGCCTTGATCATCCGAATATCGGTAGAAATAATTGCTACGAATCGAACTTTGCCTTTGATCATATTCTTTTTTGTTTTGTAGTTAAACTTTTTGAAGTCATTGAAACTGAAAAAACACTCTATCTCGTCATGGAATATGCGAGTGGAGGTAAAAAGCGACATGGTTTTTTTTTCTGTGTTCGATTGTTAATTAATCTTTATTTAGGCGAAGTCTTTGATTATCTGGTTGCACACGGTCGTATGAAAGAAAAAGAAGCAAGATCAAAATTTCGACAAGTATGTTTTTGTCACGCGATGAGTTGTTGTTTGTTTGATAATTATGATCTCATCTATCCGGAAGAAAAACAGCAAGAAAATCTTTCTATTTTAAGATCGTCTCGGCTGTTCAATATCTTCATCAAAAACATATTGTTCATCGAGATTTAAAAGTAAGTAATCCTACTAAAACAAAAACCGGAATTAAAAATAATTTTGTATTTAGGCTGAAAATTTATTACTCGATGCTGAATTAAATATAAAAATAGCAGATTTCGGTTTTAGTAATGAATTTACACCGGGAAATAAACTCGATACATTCTGTGGTAGTCCACCGTATGCCGCTCCGGAATTGTTTCAAGGCAAAAAATATGACGGACCTGAAGTTGATGTTTGGAGTTTAGGCGTTATTCTCTATACACTTGTCAGCGGTTCATTGCCATTCGATGGACAAAATCTCAAAGAATTACGTGAACGTGTCCTCCGAGGCAAATATCGAATCCCATTTTACATGTCGACTGATTGCGAGACTTTATTGAAAAAATTTCTTGTTCTAAATCCAACACGACGTGCGGCTCTAGACGCAATTATGAAAGATAAATGGATGAATGTAAATTACGAGAATGATGAACTCAAACCTTATGATGAACCTGTTCAAGATTTCAATGATAACTATCGTATTGAAATGATTCTACGAGACGGGACATACACTCGTGAGCAAATACTCGAGTCATTATCGACACGAAAATATGACGATATTCTGGCACATTATCTTCTTCTTGGTCTTCGAACGATATCCGAAGGTGATACAACACCTGATGGATCATCGACAGGTCAATTAGCAAGCAGCAATGCCAAAGTCGGTGCCGATGCATCGAATACTCAACCTCAAGCATTAACAAAAATATCGTCGGCTAGTACTCAACCATCTCGAGTAACAACATCGAACGATAAAGAAAATCAACCAACAATGGACAAACAATATCGGCCAGCAACAGCGAACGATCATTCGTCGGTCAATGGAACGACAACCAATGGTGTAAATAATATTTTACTTGCATCGGCAAGTATTGATCCGCAATTGACAACATCGAACACAAGTGGATTGAAAAATAATACGAATAATAGTCAACAAGGTTCAAATTCGAGCACAAATCGAACAAGTATAACAAATGAAAAAGTTCGACCACAGACAGTTCGTGTTTCAAAAACAGCTGTACAACGTCGAGAAACAATGGACTCAGTGTCAAGTAATAATAGTTTGAGTAAGAAAAATGATTCAATTACAACAGCAAACGATAAAATCAAAGCAACATTAACAAATCCTTCCAATGAAAGGTATGAATAGAATTCGATCGATATTGTTTGTTTGTTTTTGTGCATGTTTGTTTTGTTTTTTTTGTCATGCTTTTGCTTCGATTAGTACCAATACCGACAGTCGTATACCTCGTTTTGCTCAAAGGTTTGTGATTTCATTGAGATCGAATACGTTATTTGGTAAATGAAAACATGAATTTCTAGTTTGAATCGTAGCGGAATCGAATCAACAATGCCTAATAGTCAAATACCGCAAACACAATATTTAGCACGTGGACCATTACGTGAAACATATCATCCAAAATCTCATAGCATGTCAGCATCATCAGCATCATCGTCAACTCAACATCAAATTCCATCACAATTATCGAAAATTCCCGAGAAAATCAAGTGTGTAGTTTCTTCCTAAAACGAAAGAAAGAAAATCAATCAAAACAAAGAAAATCAAAACAATCATCATATTTATTGTTTTCTCCCTCTTTCTTTCGTTAATCTCAGTCCAAGAAAATCATCAGCTAGTTCTTATAATCAGACGACGAGAGGATCGATTCGAACCTATTCGAACGTCAAACAACCGTATAATTTCAAGTAAGATCATCGCCGAAGATGAAAACAAAAAAAAAGAACAATCATGCCGATGATCGAATATCAATCAAGCTTCTCTATTCTATATTTTCACATTTGTTTTACTATTATTACGAAAAGACTAACATGTCAAAATCTTTCCTCTGTGTGCACTGTTGTTTGCCATTGCTCGATGATTGTGCTCTTGATATTCATGTGATTATTTCTATTCGATTAATTTATTTGTTTGTTTGTTTTCTAGTACAACATCAAGTGGTTCGCGACCGACTACTAGTGGAAATGATACAAATGCGCCGTTGAATCGTTCGGCACCGGATCGTAAGACAATACATAATATTCCGTCACGTCAACATCATCATCATGCAAATAATCCATCGGGTACGACAAGTGGCATTCATCCGGATCATCGAGCATCGACACGAAATCCGACGAGTTCAATGGCGCATCACGATGCGACTTATCGTTATCAACATGGACAAATGTCGGGCTCGAACAGTGGAGCTCAATCATTTCTTAGTAAACTTTCATCCAAATTTGCACGAAAGTCAGTTGTTTGCTTTCTCATTCTCTTTCTCTTGACCCAAAAATTGATTTAGGAAATCTTTTCATGAATCTGCAACAACCACTGGTAATACGTTAAATTCGAACAATAATACGATGACGGGTAGCATAGCGAGTGCATCGTCAACATCGACATCATCTCGTCGTGCACCGGATTTAAATAACACAGGTTTAACAACAAGTGTTACAACAGGTCCAACAACGAACGAAAATCAAGCTGTTGGCGGTAGTTTAAATGCAACAGGCGATATCAAACCACGTTCACTTCGTTTCACATGGTCAATGAAAACGACAAGTTCAATGGACCCATCAGATATGATGAAAGAAATTCGTAAAGTTCTCGATTTGAATAGTTGTGACTATGAACAACGAGAGAAATTTCTTCTACTTTGTGTACATGGCGATCCAAATACGGATTCAGTTGTATCATGGGAAATGGAAGTATGCAAATTGCCACGTCTATCATTGAATGGCGTTCGATTTAAACGTATATCAGGAACATCGATTGGTTTCAAAAATATCGCGAGTAAAATCGCCAATGAACTCAAATTGTGATTGATTTGTCATTTTTTTTCTCTTTCTCTTTATTTCTTATGTGTGTTCGTTGTCCTAGATTCTTTTTTTTAGTGATTGTATCTCGCATGAGTTTGTCTGTCATTTTTCTTTCTTCTTTTTTTCGCGCTCTCTCTCTCTCTCTCTTCCCTTCAATCAATTCAATAACTATATACACACACATCACATAAACGTGTGTGTATGTGTGTCTTTATATACATGTTGTGGATGTTAGTCACAAAACTAGGATCTCTCGTTCTCGGCTGTTGCTCATGCCTAAAAGGCATTTATTTTCTTTCTTATCGTCACTTTCTTCTTTTGTGTATAAGTACGCGGGAAATTCATCCATGAGAATCGGCTCTTATATAAATAATTTCTTCTTCTTTCTTCTTTGTCTCCTGTCTTGCCTTTCGTTTATTTCCTATGCATATAAACACGCATACGCATACATCCATATGTAGATCGCCTCGTTTTCTCGAAAAAAAGGACAAAAATTCAATTAAGAATGAACAAGATCGTCGTTGCTTTTTTTTCTTTTTTTTTCGTTTCACACATAATTAAGTCGAAAAAACTCAATATGTTATTTATTCGTTGACTCGAACTAACAGTGTGTTCAACAAACAAAATGAAAAGAAAACCTTCTGTCTCTATGTATTGATGTCTTCGTTGTTTGTTTTTCTTCTTCTTCTTCTTGTCTTTTGCTGCACATTTTCTATTCACTTTGGTCTTATCATAAGTTTTCTTTATCTGTCTTGTCTCTTAGAACGAAATTCTACTATTCAATTGATGCACACATCAATCACATGCAATTCGGTAATTTTTGTTGTGCATACGCGTTCATTTTCTTTCATTCATTCATTGATTCTTTTTTTTCTTCTGTTCTTCTTCTTCTTCTCTGGTATTTCGGCTTTTCCTGCCTACCTTTCTCATTCGATTTTTTCTTTCTTTTTTTTCTTCTTGAAATATGTTCGATTTCATGGTATGTTCATTTTGGTGTTATCGTTCATAAATTTCTTTACTCTCTCTCTCTCTCTCTCTCTCTTTTGCTGTGTGCGAACGCGCTGTCTTGAAAAAAATATACATATATCACATATTGCATTCAAGTTGAAAGAAAACAAAACAATTTTTATTTAATTACAATATTCAAGTATAAGATGAAGTTCACCACGAAATGATTTACAAATTCGAGAGACAATAGTAAACCAATCATCGATATGTTCTAATAGAACAAAACAAAACAAAAAGCTAGAATAGAAATCTGATTTATTGACAATTCAACCTACGTTTTTGAAAGAGGTCATCGAGATCAATGGTTATTGATCCGATATGATCGTGTTTGATTTTCCTATTTTTGATATAATCTTGATCATAGACATGAACATGAAGATGATTTTCTCCTGATCGATGATTACTAGAAAATGAATTTGTTTCAATGAATGAATGAACAAAGCAATGTGTCTCATACAAAACTAAAACTTCATTCCATTTCGGATTATTCGAATTGTATTTTGTTGTTGTTTGCAATGGATTTTTAGAATCATCGAGATAAATTTGTACATAAGGATCGCTTTCACTAGTTAAATCTTTCTTTTTTAAATTTCTACCTTCAACAACGGTTACTTTAATTTGAACCATTTGAATGTAAATATAAAAATAGAAATATTTGTCCTTTTCAGCTTATCACTATCACTCACTAAAAAAAAAATTATGACGTTTTAGTTTCGTAAATAATAATTATACTCATTAAACTTCATATATCTTCCTTTACAACACACTATAGAGTTCGCTATATACTAGAAGAACGAAATAGATGCATTGATAGATTAAACATATAGGATATATGTTATTTCTACAATTGAATTCATTGGTAAAAAAACTAATCAATGAAATTCGAATAATAGGTAGTAGTAGAAGTGGTGATCCTATCTTGCAACTACACATTTATAAATCTTGAATTTTAAGTGATTGAAATCATGTTATCAACAACATCACAACAACAATCACATCTATTTTCAAGTTATCGTGCTCTAGGTTTAGTAACAAATCATGTGCCATGTATTTTACGTATACATCAACGTCATTCATCTCATTTATTACTAACAGCTATTGGCAAAGTTTTTCATGCTTATCGTTTAAATACACTTCAAGTTTTACTTGTTAGTGATCCACATGCCGAAGATATTCAAGTACTTGGCTCGAATAGTCGTTTAGTATTTGTTGCTGCTGGTTCAAATGTTTATATTTATCGTCGTGTTTTTCATCTCTACAAAACTTTAACTGAACATCAAGGTGATGTTCAACATTTACTACCATTCGGTGATGATCATTTAATTACAATCGATCAATCGAATACATTACGTGTTTGGGATATTGAATCAGCAAGTGTCTATCTATCATTAGAATTTGATACGAAAAATTTTCATATAACATGTCTATTACATCCAGCAACTTATGTTAATAAATTATTATTAGCATCACGACAAGGTACAATGCAATTATGGAATATTAAATCGAATAAATTACTACATGAATTCTTCTCTCAAACGCCATCAACAAATTCAATAACAACAATGGCTCAATCGACAGTGGTCGATGTCGTTGCAATCGGATATAATAACGGGCAAATTCGTTTGCACAATCTTCGTTATGATGAAACATTAGTTACATTTACACAAGATTTCAATGGTCCAATAACATCAATTGCTTTTCGTTTGGATAATATACCACATATGGCCACAGGTTCATCAACAGGACATATTTGTATATGGAATCTTGATACATGTCATTTGATTAGTCAAGTTCGAGAAGCACATAAAGATTGTTCGATAGCTGCACTTCATTATGTACCCGGTGAACCATTATTAATATCGAATGGAGGTGATAATGCACTTCGTGAATGGATATTTGACATGCCTGATGGACAATCATGTCGATTGTATCGCGAACGTTGTGGTCATTCGAAATCACCACGTTGCGTTCGATATCATGACAATGAAATCATTCTTTCAGCTGGTAATGATGGACGTTTACGAACATTTCATACGATCCTCGATAATCTTTCACGTTGTTTCGGTCGAACAACACGATATAAATGGGAAGCTGAATTAGATGAAGATGAAAATGATGACGAAATCAATCGTCAACAAGCAATGCCGATTATTGATTTACGTTGTGAAGTGATTAAAGAAAATGATTGGGATGGTATTATTGCTATACATGAAAAACGTCGTCGTACGTCAGCTTGGAATTATATTCGAGCAACACGAAGTCAACATCGTTTCGAACATGAACGATTTGCAACGAAAGTCTATCATAATATTGAAGTTTACGCAACTTGTTGTGATATTAGTCCATGTGGTAATTTTTGTGTTATCGGATATTCAACAGGACATATTGATATGTTTAATATGCAATCTGGACTTCATCGAGGTTCATTCGGTATGATGATATTTTCTTCTTCTTTCTGTTTTTTTTAAATTTTATTTCAATAGATGATAGTCCAGTGAAATTTTCAACAAAAAATCCAGGTAAACGTATTAAATCATCACCATATGCAACAGCACATTCAGCATCTCTATGTGGAATATCATTCGATTCATTGAATACACGTCTTGTCTCAGCAGATGTCAATGGTAATATTAAACTATGGCGTTTAAAAACTAAAACGCTCATATCATCAATAACAATTCTCAATCAAGATGATTCAACAATTCAAATCACAAAAATGATTACACATCGTGATAGTGGTCTCATTGCATTTGCTTTTAATAATCAAACAATAAAAATCTATGATTTCGATACATTAACATTCAAATGTATACGTACATTCAATGAAAATACGCATACAAACGAAATTACGGCATTAGCATTTATGCCTGATGGACGTTGGTTATTATCGACATCATTAGATAAAACCATGCGTATTTGGGATATACCAAGTGGACAATTGATTGATACATTAGAATTCGATCAAGCTATTGTAACATTAGCTGTTAGTCCAAATGGAGATATGTTAGCAACGGGTCATACGGATGCATTAGGAGTTTACCTATGGTCGAATCGTTCGATGTATGGTGGTTCGAAAACAAGTTCGATCAGTGAAAGTGATAAAGAACAATTATTTGTTGGAGAATTTCAATCACCTGAACAGATATCAAAGAATTTAATAACGCTTTCATCATTACCCGAATCGAAATGGAAGAATTTACTTGTTCTTGATACTATACGACAACGAAATAAACCGAAAGAACCGGTGAATGTACCGAAACAAGCACCATTTTTTCTACCAACAGTTTCCAATCTACGTGGATTTGTTTTTATTAATCCCGACGACGAAACAGAGAAGAATTCGAAAGATAAAAAATCTTCACATATCAATCAAATTCAACAATTTCTCTACGAATCACCGTTGACGAATTTAATCGATCAATATAAACAACATTCGAGTATCGCTCAAGATGCTATTCAATTATTAAAAGATTTTGGTATGGCTAAAATCGAATATGAAGTACGTTGTCTATCGCCTGAACAAGGTGGTTCTATTGAACGTATGATAAAATTTCTTGATATTATCAATGATTCATTTGATAACAAACAAAATTATGATCTAATCAGTTCATATTTTGCACTTTTTATTCAATTACATGGAACGTCTGTTCTCTGTAAGAATGAACAATTAATTGACAAGATTCGAACGATTCAAAGTAAACAAAAAGAAACATGGAATCATCTTCAACGTCAATTGAATACATCGATTGCACTTGTCAAGTATATTAAAAGTGTTACAACGGTCTAAACAGGATTTGTTTTTGTTGAACTTGTTTTCTTTTTTTTTTGTTTTGTTTTGTTAAGAAATAAAAAAAAACAAAGATTTCGATCTTGTTCTAGTTGTTTTCTACTATTGTAGATTATGTTAGCAAATAAAATCGCGTTAGTTACAGGTGCAGGTAGTGGTATTGGACAACGAGTTGCACAATTATTTGCAAGTCAAGGAAGTCGTGTTTGTGGAGTGTGAGTTGACGCAATAGAAAAACAAAAATCTTAATTGTTTTCGTTGTTGATCTAGTGATGTGAAAAAGTTTGATACTGCATGTGAACATTCATTTGTCAATGATATAAGTCAACGACAGAATGTTGTACAATTAGCTGATGAAATTTATGCTCGTTGTCAATCGTATCCAACAATTATTGTCAATGCCGCAGGTATAACACGTGATGCTTTATTATTAAAAATGCGTGAAGAAGATTTCGATGATGTTATTCGAGTGAATTTAAAAGGAACATTTCTAATCAATCAAATCTTTTCGCAACGTTTATTAGTCGATAAACCAAAGAATTTAAATGCAAGTATTATTAATATTGCAAGTATTGTTGGTAAATACGGAAATGTTGGTCAATGCAATTACACAGCATCGAAAGCTGGCGTCGAAGCAATGACAAAGTCAATGGCAAAAGAATTAGGACGTGCAGGAATTCGTTGTAATGCTGTCTTGCCTGGTTTTATTCAAACGCCTATGACAGACAAAATACCGGATAAAGTTAAAGAAAAAATCCTATCAGGTGTTGCCATGGGTCGAATGGGAACCGTCGATGAAATAGCTCAAGTGTGTTTGTTTCTTGCTATGAATCAAATGAGTAGTTATGTCAATGGTGCAAGTATTGAAGTGACTGGTGGACTTTGATTATCTGTCTTTTCTATCTTTAACGTGATTCTTTTTTTTTCTAATTTTATTTTTTCAATAAAAAAAAATACGAGTTAGAACTAGTAATATCATAGATGACGATTCTTGCACTTTTTTTTATTCGATGCGACTAATGATTTACATGAGTCAAAACATATTTCGATACGCCCTTCGCGTTTGTTAATGCTTTGTGATAGCAACATTTTATCGGTGAAAAATCAAACAAAAATCAATCGAAATCACTAGAACGTATTTACTGTACTTTTTTCTCATGACTTTTGTATTAATCGTGAGTCATGCCGTATTTTAAAACGAATTTGACCGCTATATGAACTCCTATTCGTCCTACGGAACGAAATGAAAATGACTTGTAATTTCATTGGATTTTATCCACTGGGTTACGCTTGGATAGGTCTTTAAGTGCATAAATGTTACCGTCTGAATTAAGAGAAGTAAAATGTACTAATATACCTTAATCGGAAAGGCGAGTTAAACTAAATAGTCGAGTAATTTCTTTCTCTTATGTATATACAGTTTTAGTACAAAGTTGAAGGTGATTTGTAATTAAACTGACGCCATTGAAGATTTTACAAACGCCCAAAAAACAACAATCTTTTAGTAAACTGTCCTTTTAACGAGGGACAGAAACAGAGAACGCAAAGAAAATCGAAGAACGTACAGGTATCCATACATTCGATGTATGTGCAAATACATCAATATCGTAGGGTGCAATCTAAATATTAAACACATGAGACACGAATGACAGCACATAAAATGCTTTTGTCGTTACTCACTCTCTCTCTCGCTTGTTCGTTCGCTTGCATATGTATATATATATATCAGCTATAGCTCTTTTCATATTCATTTCGAATCGTCAGCTTATATCTAATGGTGAGTAGCCTAGCTGCATAATTTACTTGATAATCATGAGTAGAATAGCCGTTCTTAAAAAGGAAAGTTGCTTGAACAAGTATTATATTTGCATATCTATGTTCTCAATATTGGATTTTAACACACATTGCGAAATTAGTTAGACTTGAAGGACAATAATTATGATTACTTATTAGACAGAAATCAGGTCGAAAAAACAAATAAGCAGCAATCTATTCAAGTGTGAATCAAAACACTATCTGAAAAATGTAGCATAAGACAGGTAATAAAAACAAACGTGCACAGACAGACATATTGAATTTTATTCTTAACGTACATATTTCATTGAGGGTTACCTAGAGAAAATGTTCTTGTCTGTTTTTTCAATTCACGTATGATAATTACGTTTTCTACTATGCTTGTTTTCGTTTATAACGAGAAAAAACCAAAGGCCATATTTTTTTTCTTATAGCAATATCGATTGAAATCAAACGTTTTTTTTACCTGCATTTAACGCTAAGTTGTTTTTTTCTTTTGTAGAAAGATTATTGATCGTTGAAGTTTAAAAGAACAACAACGTAATCATGGCACCAGAAGCAAATGATGGTGATAATAATAAAAATAAACAAACGGCTGTTAATATACCGGAGAATCCAGTGAGAAATTTAACAGTCGAAGATATGTATGACAAAGAAAAATTTGATCTGTCAACTATGGAAGAAGGTGATGTTTTTAAAATGCTTGAGTAAGTATAATGTCGCTGATTGAGAAAAAAATCTATTGTTTTAATCAATTCTAGAGCGACAAGAGAAGGTCTCACTGAGGAAGATGTAAATGAACGTTTGGAAAAGGTAGAATAGATTTTACGGTTTGATTATTATTCGATGGAAATATTCTTAGTTTGGACATAATAAACTCGAACACAAAGAAAAAAGTGCAATTATTCAATTTCTTTTGTTCATGTGGAATCCATTGTCATGGGTTATGGAAGCTGCTGCCATTGTTGCTATTGCTGTTTCTAATGGTGGTGGTATGCCACCGGATTGGGAAGATTTTGTTGGTATTATTCTTCTTCTTCTTGCCAATTCGATTATTGGTTTTATTGAACAACGAAATGCGGGTAATGCCGTTAAAGCTTTAATGGAATCGTTAGCACCAGAAGCTAAAGTCAAACGAAATGGCGAATGGAAAGTGATTGAAGCATCAGAACTCGTACCTGGTGATATAATCAGTATTAAATTAGGTGATGTTATACCAGCCGATGGTCGATTGATTGGTAAATAGAGAAATAACAAAAAAAGAAATTATATTTTGGGTGTTTTTGTTTTTAGCTGCACATGGTGGTGTTTCGATTGATCAAGCAGCATTAACTGGTGAATCACTTCCTGTGAGTAAAAATGTCGGTGATGAAATCTTTTCGGGTTCAACGTGTAAACAAGGAGAAGCTGAAGCTATTGGTTTGTTGAAAGAAAAATTTCTTTGACAAATCTTGACGATGTATCTCTCTCTCTGGTATTTTTAGTCATTGGTACGGGTGTGAATACATTTTTCGGTCGTGCAGCTAAATTAGTCGGTGGTGCACATGATGAAATCGGTCATTTACAAACGATTCTTGCTCATATTGGTAATTTTTGTATCTGTGGTATTGTTATCTTTATTGTAGCTGAAATATTTGTGATGTAGTATGTATTTTATTTCACTGATAATCATAATAGATAAGTTATATTCCATTGTCATATTTTAGTCCTGGTTTTCGATATTCTTATCGACGTGGTATTAATAATTTACTTGTACTTCTTATCGGTGGTATTCCAATTGCTATGCCAACGGTTCTTTCAGTTACTTTAGCTATTGGTGCAAAACAATTATCTGAACATAAAGCAATTGTTACACATGTCACAGCTATTGAAGAATTAGCTGCTGTTACTATTCTATGTTCAGATAAAACTGGTACATTAACATTGAACAAATTAGTTATTGACAAACCAACAGTTAAGAAATATTCCAATGTAGAAATCGATGATATTATTCATTATGCAGCTATTGCATCACGTATGGAAAATCAAGATGCTATGTAAGTTATTCGAATGATTTAAGACAATTGATTGTTCGTTTGTTTGTTTAGTGATGCATGTATAACGGGTGCGTATGGTGATATTAAAAAGATTCGTGACGGTATTGAAGAATTAGAATTTAAACCGTAAGTTGACGTATTCGATTATGAATTTAGTTATTGTTTTTTTCTCTTTCGTTGAAAAGATTTAATCCAACAGATAAACGTACAGAAATTACCTATAAACTAACAACTGATGGAACAGTTCATCGTATTAGTAAAGGTATGTCTCATGCAATTTTGGATTTATGTACACGTGATAAATCCAATGAACAAATTCGACAATTGAATGCTGATGTTGATGAATTCGCTCAACGTGGTCTACGTGCATTAGCTGTTGCTATCGAAGATGTGCCCAACGGTCGAGTTGATGGTGAAGGCAATGGATTCAAATTAATTGGTCTCTTGCCAATTTACGATCCACCACGTTCAGATACAAAAGAAACAATCGAACGAGCTTTAGAATTAGGTGTTAAAGTTAAAATGATTACTGGTGATCAATTGGCTATTGCTAAAGAAACAGGTCGTCGACTTGGTATGGGCGATAATATGTTCTTATCGAAAACGTTAAAAGATGGTCCACCACCTGAATCAGGTTATAAAGATGTTGATGATTTAATTTTACATGCCGATGGTTTTGCTGGTGTTTATCCTGAACATAAATATGAAATTGTCGAACGTTTACAAAAACTTGGCCATATGATTGCTATGACTGGTGACGGTGTGAACGATGCGCCTGCACTTTCAAAAGCGAATGTCGGTGTTGCTGTTGCTGATGCATCAGATGCTGCACGTTCAGCAGCAGATATCGTCTTGACTGAACCAGGTTTATCGGTTATTATCGAAGGTAAAATGCAATTCGACGAAATTTGATGATTATTACAATTTTTCTTCTTCCTCTTGTCTAGCTATTCTTGGTTCACGACAAATCTTTCAACGAATGCGAAACTATGCTATTTACACATGTTCAATAACGATTCGTATTCTCGTTGGTTTTTCAATTCTTATCTTTGCATTTAAATTCGATTTTCCTTCATTCATGGTAGGACAGACAAAAAAAATGTTCATTTATCTTTCACATTATTTCTCTAGGTTCTTATTCTCGCTGTTTTAAACGATGGTACTATTATGACAATTTCAAAAGATCGTGTTCAACCATCACCATATCCAAATAAATGGAATCTCTCAGAAATCTTCACTTATGCTATCATATATGGTATCTATTTAGCTGCATCGACAGTCATTTTCTTTGCTGTTGCTGTCAAAACCGATTTTTTTGAGAAAAAATTCGGTGTCGACAAATTCATATACGGTGGGAGTCTCAACGGTGCACCCGGATGGAATTATCCGAAATTACATTCAATTATTTATCTTCAAGTCTCAACAATTAGTCAAGCATTAATATTCATCACACGTTCACGTGGCTTCTTCTTCATGGAACGACCATCGATTATTCTCGTTGCTGCTTTTGCTATTGCACAGCTTGTTGCAACATTCATTGCTGTTTATGCTAATTGGGGTTTTACAGAGATTGAAGGTTGTGGTTGGAGTTGGGCAGGTATTGTTTGGATTTGGAATATTGTTTGGTTTTTTCCACTCGATGGCTTGAAATTTGCTCTTCGTGCATATTTTGATCCGAAACAAAAACAAGCTCTCGAAGAAGTTCTCACAGCTGAACCATCGACTGAAGCTCAAATTACTCGACGAAAAAGTACAATTGCTGGCAATCAATCGGCTACGGTATCACGTCGTTCGACGATGGCCAGTGGCGAAGGTGTACGTTCAAGACGAGAAACATTGGCTCAAGCAACAGCGAAATACTATGCGCCACATACTCAACATTTGTCAACGGCACATCATCATCGTAATTTTGCTCGAATGTTAAAAACATCAGGCGGTGATGTACAGCAGGTGGCAATGGATCATGATGAACTTCGACGTTTTTCACTTGTTCAAGTAAGAATTTATTTTTGATATATTTTATCTGATAATCATTGATTTATTTTTGAATATTAGGCACATCATGCTGCGAAATTACTTAATTCTGAAGGTGGAAATGCCAAGCGTCGAACAACGACGGCCGTATAATTCGGTCTTTCTTTCATCAACAAACATTGATCTTTTTTTCCTTCGTTTTTTTTAAAACTTTTTATCTGTGTATGCAATAAATTATTAGTATAAATCATTTGTTTTCGTAGTTATGAAATGATAGACAGTCTCCACTTGCTTTTTCATCATACGACAATTTCTCATCAATTGACGAACTTTTTGAAACTGTCGTTCGAATGAATTCTTCTAATTTAATATCATAATCATCGTCTGGTTTAGCTAAATTCAACATATCTTCACAATCGATTTGTTTAGCTTGTGCAGCTCGTTCAATTTTCGATTCAAGTTGAGCAACTTTCGAACGCATTTGCTCGAATTCCTCATCGATTGGATCTTGTGCAGCTATTTTCGATAGTAATTTTTTCATCAAACGAACAAATTTGATTTGTTCATATAAATATTGCCGTTGTCGATGTGAAGCTAATTCTTTTCGTGCACATCTATCAGCTGATGATTCACGGTAGATACGATTCATTGAAAATTCTTGTTCCGTTCGAATGCCATTGTCGTTCGACTTTGATACTAAGGAACACAATGCTGCTATTACTCCAAACATAGCCTGTTTTTTTTTATAAAAAATACTTAGGTTCTATTTTAGCGCGAATATGACTTCGATTTTACCCCTGGATACCAAAAAGTGATTGGCTCATAGAGCCAAATAAAGCATCGATTCTATTCTTTCTTTTGCGTCATGACATTCTCGAAACATTCTCCTGGCATTATTATCATCATCTAGTACATGATAATAGCAATGACTTTGATTTTAAGAACACAAAGAATGAGCAGATAGCATACCTTTTTGTCACTTAATGACGCACATAAAACGTCATTTTCTCCAGCTTATCAGTTTTTTATGTATATATTCTATTTGTCCATTATATCAAAAACCATTCTTCGGGTAGAACAAGTACAAAAAATGTAGATTTTATTCCCACGAAAAATTGCTATATATCAGATGTTGATTGAAGATGTTAAATCAAATGATTTACCCCATATCTTATCTCGCATGCAAGTCATACGCTAGAGTCATGTTCCTTCATGACGTCATAGCGCATCGTATGATAGGGTGGGGTCGTAGGCGGACAGAACGTGTGAATTGATAGCATATGACAAAGTCCGGTCGAGAAAGGGAAGCCGATGTCTTTTCCCCTGGTAAAGTGCCTTCAAATGGCAATATTGACTTTCTTACTAGGCGATTTAGTTAAAAATATTTTTTAACCCCTCTTTGTTGTCTCAGACAGCTTTTTTTTCATTTTCGTTTTTATTTTATATTCAAAAGCAATCTATTACAGAAAACGAATGAAGAAAAAAAGAAAGTACCATCAAGCACGATAGGCAAATCGATAAGTAACTGTATCTGAATAGGTTTTGTCTAGAAAAACAGAGCAATGTCAAGAAATCCAAGTTATTATCTTGTCCTATTTATGAGATACTACGAATATGTCAGTTGAGGGTGTTCATTAAAAACTAAAGTCAGACATTAATATCATTTTCTTTTTATTCTTTTACGATTGAGATCTTCCAGTATATAAATTATATGTCATGTCTAAAGGAAATAGTAGGTAGCTGAACGGCTGACTTCGCTTGCTAGTACATGACTTAATCATTCGAGATATTCAACAACGACAACGTTTTCTTCCTCATAGAACTTTTAAAAAGGAAATTGACAGACAAAAACACCATGCAGATGGTATATTTGAATAAGTACATGCAATTGTTATAATCATAGGAATCTAAAATTAATATTCATGAAAGCACTCTCCCACTCAGTCTTATTCATATTTAAATAGTTGCTAAATTTTAGTTAACGACTCCTTATATTTGAAATACATATGGCATGGGAAAAAATTACTATTTTGTCTCTCTTGATTTTCTTTTTTTCCTTTTATTAATTTCTGCACTTGAGCATAACGAGTACGATAAGATTTCTTTTTACTTTTCCTTCCAATATATATATATAGATTCTTGTTGATCATAAGTGATGATGTCGTTGATAAGAGAGCGAACAATCGAGAAACGAATGTCAGCTGTATGATATTAAACGAAATATCACGAGCTGACTGGTACGTTTTTTCATTATCATGACATAAATATAAATCGACCAAACAATGCAAAGTATATTCTATATTTTTTAACCCCTCCTTCTTTTGAATACAATCAAAAATATGAAAACAAATGGCCGATAGGAAATGTTTATAAATATTTGTCAGTTATGTATTTTTTGATACGATTGTGAATTTGTTTATGTGTATGTATGTAATCAATTTTTTTTTCAAATTTCTATTCTTGTAGATTTATTTGTATTTCAAATACCGTTATTACGTTATAAAAGCATTTTTTTTCTCTATTTTGCTTACTTATTCAATACATATATACATATACATATCTTTTTTTCACAAAATCATATGTTGATTTGGCAGCTGAAAGAAAGAAAGACAGAAAATCATATGAAGAATGAGATTATTATATATTCTCAAAACCAAATCGAAAAGTCTTCTTTGTCATATGGGAAACAAAGACAAGTTATCAGGTAAGATTAGTTTATCTTGTACTTTTTTTTCTTTCGTTCGTTTTGTTTTGCACTTAAAAAAACATGTACATCCACACATCATTGATATCAAGCTAAGGATGAAAATGATATTCTCGATTGTTCTCTCTCACGTACGATCATTTAGTCTTTTGTAATAATACAGATAATAAGATTGATTTGCCTTTTGGACAACTATTCTTGTCTAAGAAAGAAAGAAAAAAAAGAGAAACTACAGCTGACAATCGACTCGTAGAGCTAAATCTTGTATACATGCTGAAAGGAGAGAGAGAAAGTCTTGCTGTTTCTTTTTTTGTCGTTCTCTTCTTCTTCTTTTTTAGCTAGTACGAGCGAGAGAGAGAAAAAGCTCGATTTTTTTCTTTTTTTTCTGTGTGTCTCTCTCTTTTTCCTCACTCCTTCACTGTCGTCGTTTTCTCCAGTATAACTTGTTCGCATCTGATCGCTTCGTCAGATAGATTAATGTGAATACGAGTGATTCCTGTTCATCTACGTACATTATAGTTTCAATATTGTCAACAAACGACACGTATCCCGTTGTCGAAATTTGAAGATCTTTCATATTCGACACGGGACAACAACAACAACAAGGAAACGGAAAAGAAAAAGAAAAGAAAAGAAAAGGAAACGAACGGAATCGAAAATTATGGACGAGTTTGATGATGAGCTTAGTTTTTGATTTGTGACACATTCATGGATAATCTCGCAACGGCACCAATGATTACCGATGAAGATGAGTGTCAACTCGTATCATTTACCAATAAGTTACCGTATTATGTAAGACATTTATGCAAATCTAACCATAAGAACAAACATTATCCAACGATGACATCAGACTCGAGTAAGTTTGGTTGTTCATTCAATGAGCGCCGTTTTTTTTGCCTTGCCTTGTCTTTCGCAAAACAAACCTCTCAGACAATGATTTGTTGATTTAGAAGGCGAAGTAAAAAAGCTTAGCTGAGGGTTAGCAGTCAGCTGGTTTCACTGTTGAATTGATTAGAATGTTTTATGAGACATGAGAAGGCGGAAAAAACCAAACAAATGACATTGATATTTGTTTTTTAACAAAGAATAGCAACACAACAACAACAAAAAAAGAGAATAAACCGACTAGGACGTGAACGACCTTGAAGCTTGACAATGCGTAAATGAGAAATTCTAGACTAAATCCTTGTTGATCACGGATTCTTTTCAAGTTACCTATAGATGACAAACGAACGATTGATTGATACCCTTGAATTTATTTATTGAAATGAGAAGGGAAGAAGAAAAAAAAATGTGAATTCTTCATTCGTACGGTGTTGAAGTGTCTGTCTATGTTTGCATTTGTGTACACGTACATAGACAACATCTGTTTTTGCTGCTTAGTTATTGTTGATTTTTGTTGTTATTGAATTGAGATTGCCAATCACCTTCACCTCTCCGTGCTTTTCTTTTTCTCTCATTGTAACCAATGTGAATCTCTTTTAAAAAATTATACGAACATTTTTCTTTTTTTTTTGCACTGAGATTCAAGAAGAAGAAAAAAGAAAGATTCTTTGGGCGTCTGTTAACCTTGAATCTCTCGTTTTCTTTCTCTCCCTCTCTCCCTCTCTCTCTCTCGTTCGTTCGTTCTTTCGTTTGTAATACACATATCAAGGATTTGTAGCTAATTATATATTTCTCTTGCATTTTTCTTTCTTCAACGTTTTGTACGGTTGCTTAGATCATATATATACGTATACATATATTGAACAACAAGGTTGTTATGTACATTTCTAGTGTTAGTAGTAGTAGTTGTGATAGAATATGATGAAGACGACAGGACAAGGTCTTGATAATACAAGTAAATAAAAAAGAAGAAGAAGAAAACGCGAGAAAGAAAAAGAAGGAGCAGAAACGAGGAAGTTTTGTTTTTTGTTGTTATTATTTAGTAGATTCAGTTATATAAGTGTTTCTACAAGGACTTTCTGTTTCTTCTTCTTCTTTTTTTCTTCTGCTCGTCGTCCTTTTCTATTGATATGAAAAAAATTGAACTGATAGATGATTGTGTTTGCGTGAGAGGAGAGAAAAGTTTTTCTCGACCTTGGTAACAAATATGATTTACAAATACACAAGAAAAGAAAGAAGAAAAAAAGAAAGAAAGAAAGAAAGAAAAAGAGACAAACAGATGATTTGCTCTCCAACATAGTCCTATGCCTAAGTTGGGTGCGCTTTGTGTATGATTAGACTATTTTAGCAACGACGACTAATATAACCGCAAAAGCCTTCTCCGTCAAGCTTTTTTTTCTTTCTTTTCTCTCGAAATTCCGTTCTTTTTCTTCTTAATATTAACGTCATTAGTCCAGATGATGCTTAATTTTGCGGTTAGCATACGATTTTTTTCCCGTCAACAAAATACCCGTTCAATAGTTTGACAGCTCGTTTTCTTTTTTTTTTCTCTCTCTCTCTCTCGTTTTATTACATAATCTTTAACGTCCCTATAACCAACCATGCCGGGTGCATTGAAAGTTCAGTACATCGTCCATTACTTTCATTCTCACAAGAAGGAAGATGAAGAAGAAAAAAAAGGAAAACCTTGAACCTATCTGTGCGTTTATGCATGTATTATAATAGAAACAAAATCGAAGAAGGAGAAAGAAAAATAATATTCTTAACTAACTATCTGATTGAGTACAATTTTTTTTCTTTTTTTCATTTGTTGTCCAATAAGCCAACAATACATATGTATATCGATAGATCAAATAGCTTAGGATGGTAAAAGAAAGACAGAAAGAAGAGAAGGAAAAAAAGCCGTTTTTCGTTCGAATGTTATTGTACAATGGACATCGATCGATAGAAAAGAAGAAGAAGAAGAAGAAAAAGAAAAATAGTTGAATGTAAATAGATATTTCGCTTTCAAACGGTCAAACCCCTATGTACAAACAGAACACGAATATAAATTTATCAAAAAATAGACAGAGAAGACAAAGATCGAAAAATTAATAATTGATTTTTCTTTATTTTTAGAAGATCACATTAAATCTTCTGAAGTTGATACAAAATCTCGCAATGATATACAACCACAACAACAAAAATCACTAGCAGTCTTTTCACTTTCATCATCATCATCGACATCATCAATCAACGAAACAATTCCACCATTATCATATATGGCGACACATATTCTACCAGCGAAATGTTACTATGATCAAGAACAAACAACTTCAAAAGATTTAAATGAAACTAAATCAACATCATCATCAACATCGACATTAACTAAATGTTTCAATACATATCGTGAACAAATTCCATTTACATCAAGTTATTCATCATCATCATCGTCAACATCATCAACATCATCGTCATCATCAACAAATCCTCCACCAACAACCACCACCACCACAACAACGAAAAAAGATTATTCAAATTCGCATTATCTCGAATCATTAACTATTGAACAAAATCTATTTAATATGGTTCGTTTTGATATAATCAAATCAAATTTTTGTGATTATTATCAATTGGGAGATTTTATACGTAGTGGAGGATTTTCAGATATACATTATGGTGTGCGTTTAAGTGATAGTAAACCAGTAATTGTGAAATTTATTCCCAAAGAAAAAACGAAAAATTGGCTCATGATTAATCAGAAGAAATATCCAGCTGAAATTCTTTTACATAAAGCTGTACATGAAATTCAAGGTATTATTCACATATACGATTATTTCGAGAATGATGATCATTGGATATTGGTTATGGAACGTTTACGTAATTGTCAAGATTTGTTTGATTATCTCGAAGCAAGTGATCGAGGTCGACTGACAGAAAGTGCAGCGAAGAAATTTTTCCAACAATTAGTTCAAATCAATCTCGCAATGCTAAAGTATATAGACCAACAATTCGAAAAAACGAAAATATTTGATTATTTATATGTATGTTTTTGTAGGAAGGGTGTTATTCATCGTGATCTTAAGAGTGAAAATATTCTAGTTGATCTTGATACACAATCACTTGTGTTAATTGATTTTGGTGCTAGTGCGATCTATAAATCATCGACAAGTTATTATTCAGATTTTCATGGAACGAAACAATATAAATCACCCGAATACATTCTGAAACGACGATATACAGGTGTACCATCGACTGTTTGGACGCTTGGAGTGTTACTTTATGATATGGTAAGAATAGATAGTTGATTAGTTGTTTGTTTGTTTTTTACAAATCGATTTGTTTAGATATGTGGTAGTCTACCATTTGAAAGTGAAGATGAAATCACAGGACATAAATTAGTGCTGAAGTCCCATTTATCGAGTGAATTAAAACATTTAATCCAACGTTGTCTCTCTCAAAGTCCCGAACGAAGACCATCACTTGAAACTTTACTCGAACATCCCTGGTTCAAAAGTTAAAACAACATGAAATATCGCAATTTCGTTTTCTTTCCTTCCTCAAATGCATCCTGCCTCTTCTTTCGCTCTCTCTCTCTCTCTCTCTATTCGTCATTGTCATTGTCTGTTTGTCTCTGTGTCGTATTTCGGAAAAGCCAACAGTGAGTGTACGTGTTTATGTCCCGCATTTATTTTCTTTTTCGGTCTCTCAACTGTTCTGGTGCTCCTCAGCGCGTCCTATTCCCATCAGGAAACAATATTGCTTCTTCCATAAATAGGTCAATTATATATACGCTTTAGTTTTCATCTTCTCAGTGATACCTGTCGGTTAATCACAGGTCGATATATCAATCGTATTTTCAGCACGTGTTAGACTGTCTAGTAGGTTAGGATATGTATGTATATGTTTGTCTTTTTTGCTTATCCTTCAAATTCAATGTCTGATAATTGTTAAGAGTAGATAGAAGAAAAAAAATAATAACTAATTATATATTATTAATATTTGTGTATTTGTTTATTTGCCTAAGTGACGAAAAAAAAGAACCCAGAAAAAAGCAAACCAATCTCAGTTGAATTTTTCTTGTGGTAAACTTAAATCTTTGTAAACATATGTTCGTTTTCTTTCTTTTCGTGTAATTTGTTCATTCTCTGTTTTCTCTCTCTCATTATTCATCCCTAATGTTTTCTTCTTCGTCTACTACTTTCATTGTCAATTATTATCTCTATCACTTAAAAACAAATTAATAACTACAAATAAGTTAAATAATTCCTTGTTCTTCGTTTTTCTTTTTTTCTTTCTTTTTTCTGTTTGTTCTTTGTCTTCTACTTCATTCGGTTTTTCTTCTCTTTTACACATATATTTGTGTTTGCTCGATTCTGATGAATAAAAAAAAGAAATCAGCGTCATCATGTTTCTTACTATTCATTACTATGGTAACAATCATGTGAGAGAGAGAGAGAGAGAACAAGGGACTTCTATACTCTCTCCACTCTTTCAACTCAATTCATTCGTAAAAAAAACATATGGCTAGCGCACCACAATTAGAATTGGAAAAACAAGAAGGAGTGCCTGTTTCTACAGATGGAACTATTGGTGGTCATCAAGCAGACAAAGAAAAAGCTCCGTTCAAAGAACAAGAATCCGGTGCTTTACTACATGAATCGTCGACAACACAGAATATTACTCCAGGACAGAATTTACTCGGACATCAAGATTCAGCACAACCTGGAATTCGACCCGGTGACGTCGCTGGAAAAGCTGGTGGAACATCGACATAATTTTGTATTTTGGACTTCATTTTTTTTTGTTGCATTTTTATTAAATATATAACATGATATTTGAGCACATATATTTCATTGTTTTCTGTTGATCTAATATTGAGAAGAAAACTGATGTAATGGGGGTAGTACGACTTTATTGAATTAGGTAATTAAAATATATCGACCGGAAAGTACACTAAAAGTTCACCTGTACTTTTCAAACATTTTTGTCACGTGTGAATATTTAAATACAGAGAAGTATATGTACAGAAAGCAAGAAAAAAAAGGGAGAAAAAAGCCTATCTTCGTTTTGCACTGACGAATATATATCTTAGTAGAAACTATAATCATTTGAAAATAATATTCATTCGTCCGCAAAATTACATCAAGGTGAATAGAGCGATTTTGTTTTACGTACTATCATATCTTATTTCCTCGCTATTGGAAAGAAAAAAAGAAAAACATGGCGCAATGTTACGACAGTCAACTTAATAAATTCGTTTATTGTTCATCTAGTTTTGGTACTTATATGTACGTAAGATTTCTTTTGATCGATCGAATTATTATTGTATTTTTTGTGTTTGTCTAGTGCTGTAGGTATTGTTCTACCGTTGGGCGTATTAATTCTTACAATTAGCATAACAGCATTTGTTCGATATAGACGAAAACGCGGACAACGAGGTTTGTAAAATCGACAAGAAAAGATTCTCTTAAAATCAAATTCAATCATCAATCTTTTCTTCTTAGAACAACAACAGATCAGTATGAATACAATTGTATCGATAAATAATGATGAAACTGAGTATCAAAATGTACCATATACCTATTCCTATCCACCTCAATATACAACTATAGATCAGAATATCTATGAGAAGCCACCATCCTATGAACAAACTGTTCAACATTTAGAAGAAACGAATGTTACATCACAAGATAATGCAGCTGTTCTGCCCGTTACAATAGTCACAGCAACAACAGAAACAGCAGCAACAACTGAACCGCAATCATCTTCATTTACGCAAAAAGAAACTTAACTTTTTTTGCTTTCAAAATTAAAAACAAGCACATATTATCATATATTGATTTTCTCTCTTCTCGAAGATTCATCGAGTATCCTCCAAGGTCATGATTAAGTGCGACATCTAAGACATTGAAATCCATATATACATATATGTATACCATTTATATGTCTGCATACTTCTTTCATTTACTCAGAATATAGAAAAAAAAATATGTTCATCGATATCCGTTCTAATCCTGCGAAAATTTTTTTACTAACTAGAATTTTTTTCGATATTTATTATTTGCATTTTCATTTCTCTCTTTCGATATATATTTTTTTTATATGCTAAACAGAAAACAAACATTCTTCCATAATTTACCATAAGAAAAGAACGTAGCAGTGGCTCGTTACTAATAAGAAAAAGGAGAAGAACACAAAAAAAGCAAGCAAATAAACAAACAGTTCTTCCTTGCATTTACATTCATCTCAGGCACCTTTTTATTTTTTTTTTCTAAACTAGACATACGAAGAGACAAGTAGACAGACACAAGGAGAAAAGAAAGAAAAAAAATATGCACGGAGACATTTCTTATCGTTTTGTTTTTAAATACAAAATAACGCAACAAAAAGCAATTTCTTTTTTCCCCAGTTGAGTTATTTTTAAGTTTGAATTGTTATTATTTAGACGTTTGATCTGATCAGACAGAATTATTTTTAAATAGGATAATTGATTCAGTATCAAATGGACGATCTCATTGTCGAAGTAGAACATCAAAATGGTGCCTATTATAAAGTATGAATTAAATTTGCAATTATTTCGTTAATGATCATTGATTTTCTAGGCATATTTACTTGATATCGATGAAAATGGAGTCGATGTGAAATATGAGCAAGAGTACGATTGAAAAATACAGATTTGCATTGATTTTCTTCTTTCAATTTTAGTTCTTTTCCTTCGAGAAAAATATTGTTTTCCGAGAATCGTCTTCGACTACCATCGGAAGTTGGCAATGTTAAAAATTTATCCACTGGTGATTCATGTGAAGTATGCTGACTAATAGTTTGAAAATATTGGACAAAAAAAAAGAAAATTTCTTCGTTAGGTTTTTGTAAAACCCAAAGATGATGAACCATATGGCTGGTGGTTAGCGACAATAAAAATGTTCAAAGGAGAATTTTTCGTTGTTGATATAAAAAATAATGCTCAAGGTGGCAACCGTTCGGAAATCGTACCTAGTGATAAAATCCGTTGTCCAAATACGAAGTAGATTAATTCGTTTTGTATTTTTTAATTTTGAGATGTCTCTCTCTCTAGTTCACCAATAACTTATTCAACTTTTAAAAGATTAGAAATACCTGTTCAAAAAGAAATTCAAGAAGCGTAAGAGATCGAGAAAAAACTAATAATTAAAATAATATGAATTGGTGGCTCGTTTCAGTTGTAGCATACCAAGTAATCACAAAGATTTCAAGCGAACAACAGGCGTTCTTTATGTTCGATATGATAAACAAAAGGAATGTCTAGTAGTACTCGTAAGTGACACGATGATGAGAGACGCCTTATTTTCAATTGTCAATTATTGAATTTTCAGTCAGATAATGATTCAAATATTCATCGTGCCAAAATTCTTTCTGACATGCATCTTCGTACATTGAAATCGAAAGCTAAACTTGTTCAAGAAACTGAAAAAGTTTCGAAACAACTCGAAGTAAAATCAATCAACGAATAGATCAATTCAAATTGCTGTCTTTTAGCGTATCAAAGTGACTCAAACATCGAAATTTCTCGAAAAATTCAATGTCAAAAGTGATCTCATGGGTCTTGCGATCGGTCAACATGGTTCAAATATTGCCAAAGCACGTGATGTACCTGGCGTAACATCAATTGAAATCGACGATGACACATGTACATTTAAAGTATCTGGCGATGTACGTATTGAATCATTCGATTGTTGCAAAAGAAAAAAACAACTAAATAAATCAAAATTCTATTTTCAGACTGAAAAATCTGTTAAAGATGCACGTGTCATTCTTGAATATGTTGAAGATATGGTTTCAATTCCTCGAGAACTTATTGGTAAATAAATTTTAATTTTAGTTCTTTTCGAATAAATATACATTTTTTTTTCTAATTTCTATAGGCAAAGTTATTGGTAAAAAAGGTCATATTATTCAAGAAATTGTTGACAAAAGCGGCGTTATACGTGTAAAAATCGAAGGCGATAACGAACAATCACCAAATAAAGACGAAAGTGCTTATCCTGTATGTAAAATCAATATAAATTCGAAAAAAAAAACAAAGTTTTCTATTCAATTTATTTTGTCTAGAGTCAAGTACCATTTGTATTTGTTGGTACAGTTGATTGTATAACCAATGCAAAAGTTCTTCTCGATTATCATATGGCTTGTTTGAAAGTAGACAAAAAAGAAAACTTCGAAAGAAAAATCATATTATGATTTCTCAAAATAGGAATTCGATGAATTACAAGAAAAGAAAACGCAAGTTAACGAACAATTTCGTACAATGACAGGACCACTACAGACAGGCGCAAACAATCAACAAAATAATATGAATGCAACATTTCAAAGTGGCCGTCAACAACGGTAGATAGACAGTTCGATTGAGTCAATTTCTTGATTTAAACAAATTCATGATTTAGTTTTGACAATGATCGATCAGCTAATTCTGGTAATACACGTAATAATTATCAACAAGGACGTTACGATGATTACAGTAATTCTCAACAAACACGTCGTCCACCAAACAATGGAGCCAATCGTGGACGTCGAACTGGTAAGTTTCGATTTCTATCGTCTATTCTTTCGGATAATCTCACTTCGAAAAATAAAAAAAGAAAGAATCCATTCACACACACACACATGATTAGTATTCGAAATTTGAGTTAAGATAAACTTATTTATATCTTCGCAGATGAAAACAGTGAAACAACTAATTTTTCATCATCAACAAATAATCCGAGTGGACTGAAAATATCCAATTGGTCTACTCAAGTTGATGCTTTTGAACAACAACAAGCCGAAGAGCAACGAATGCAAGATAATGATTATATCACTGAGACGTCATCGCAGACAAATACATACGAAGGAGAAAAACGACGCGGACCAAAACGTAATTAAAAAACAAAATAATCATAATATATGTCGTGATTAGTTCGATTGTTTTCTATTTAACCTTCACTTTTGCTTTTCATACTTGATGTGCTATTTTTTTTATCACTAAATTATTAACACTTTCAATAGAAATCTTATGCGTACTTTGCTTTTTTTTTGTTTCGTCTCTAGGTTACAATGAACGACAACGAGATAACAACAATTCAGGATACGGTTCACAAGAATTCAATGGTTTGAATTGACAATTTTTATTTTATCGAAAATATATTTGATTGATTTCAGAAAATCAACAATATGGATATAATAATCGATATAACAACAGTAATCGTGGCTATCGTGGTGGTTATCGTTCTGGTGGTAACCGATCTAATAACAATTATATGAATTCGAATTCAAATGAATACTACGAAGAAACATCGGACAATACGAACGAACAAATGGCAACAAAAAAATCTCAACAATCATTCAATAGAAATGGCTACGATACGGGAGTAAATGGAAATGGTACTGGTGATGGTAATAATACTGAACCTAAACCTCAACGTCCGCCAAAACAATCAGCAAGCAATGGTACTCAATAAAACAAAACAAAAAACAAATCGAACAGTATTCAATCGACAGACAACATCGTTAATAATATTCAACTACAAATCGATTTCTTTTTCTTTTTCTTTTCTTTCTTTTTTCTTTTTTTTCTTGTCTTTTATGTTTTTTTTTGCTTTTTTTTTCTTCTTGTTTGTTTAGTTATTTCTATACTTCAACTTTGTTCATAGAAAAACCAAAAAAAAAATACACATAAACTAAGAAATATAAATTGCATAGCCAAAAAAAATAAACAAGAAGTCACTTAGATATTTCTCATTAAAAAAAAACAAAAAAAAACTTCGTTTCGAGTTGTTATTCGTTCTGGTTGCTGACTCCGTCTTTGTTTCTAACTGTACATGTGTATTTTCAACCGAACGAGACCAATCTGCTCTTATCTTCCAGCAACCAAAATACGTTCGTCGTCTTCTTCTTCTTCTTCTTTTCGATCCTTATTCTATTAGTTTTGGATGTTTGCTTCTTCTAACAAAAAAAAGTCTCGCTTTGTTTTCGTTTGTTTTTTTACTTACTCTATCTTGGTCTCATTTTGTTTGTTTTCTCTATTGCACAAGCAAACTACTCGATTATTTCGTTATATATTTGAGAATCCTAGAAACAAACAAAAAAATCTATCATTTGTTTCATTGTCTTCGTTGTTGTTTTTTTCTTTGCATTGATTAAAAACAAAATATTTGATGACAACACTTTGAATCTATGCAACGTAATGTAGGATTCGATCGTATAATCAATTTCTTTCTCAAAAACATTCATAGACAAGAAAAAATGTTATCTATCGAACCCTTGGTATGTATGGTATGATAGTTTTTTTATTCGAAAACGATAGACGTACATTTACGGATTTCTTGGGCAAAAATTGCACTCCATATAGGCCATTAGACTCATTATCAATAGTTGTCTAGGCTCGAATTGTTATTAATCCATTGGTGTATATAAGCCATTGACTTTGTGTGTCATTTGTTCTATTAAAATCACTGAAGAAACCCGAAAACATACGTCTGAAAAGAAAATAACGACGACAAACATAACCAACGAAACCCGAACGTGCGAAGAGTATTTCTTTCGGTTCGACAAAAGTTCCTTTTACTTTTTTCAATAAACGAAGGTTAACTTCGATTTAATCATGCATGTTGGTTCAAATGGTGGCGATCCACGAACTTATAAAAGTAAGATTAAATTTCAGTTCAGATGAATTCATTTTCTTTGTTTATTATTAATATATAATTAGAAGTTCAAGATGATAATAATATGAATATGAATAATCAAATGAATACAAATTCACGAACTACAACATCGAATGACACATATACAACGACGACAAATGATATGAGCGTTCCTACACAACAAAATTCATTAGCATCAACAAGTTATTCAGCATCGAATCTCGCTGATGATTCGAAATCATCGGATAATCAATCGAATAATCTAACGACTACATCTCGACAATATGTATCAAATTAGCCCATTTGCAAAACGAGATTTCATAAGAGTGTTCATTTTTTGCTTTTATCCATTCCATACCTCCTGTCGTATACCAATCTTCTCTAATAAACCTATGTTTCTTTTGTATTGCTTTGTAAAATCAATTGTCAGTCGATATACATGACGATTTGAAATTGTCCTCAATTTGTCTACTCAATGTTTTTACCGACAAACATCATGTTTAGTGCGAACAAACAAAGTCACATACCAACACGTTTTCCCCTTTTTCAACATACCAATCTTAGTAATCAATTTTGAAAAAAGAGACGCAATATACACGTGTTATCATTAGTCTGGTGTCTGTTGGCCAAATCCTCATTTCAATCTTTTAAGTCCAATAAAATATATTTTCTTTTCATTTCGTTGACTGAGACTTTTATGTATAAGAAAAAAAAACGAACAGACATAGAGTAGACGTGACGCAAGACGAGGAGCAGAAGAAGAAGAAGAAGAAGAAGAAGAAGAAAAAAACAAAGGAAATCATCTTGTTTTACTTTTATACACGAAAAAGAAAAGAAACCAATTGTTTCGTACACACAAAGACAGATAATATATATTCACGTTCGAAAAACTTCTTGCTATTGTTTGTTTGTTTGTTTTAATAACCATCGTTTACTCCGAATGCATCATGTGGTCCATTGCCGTTATTGTTATGCATATCATTCTCACCTCGGTAGTTACCCGAACGACGACCACGATCACGATCTCGATCGCGTGATCGACGTCGAGATGAATCTTGACGTTCGCGTGACGAATGACGATCACCACGACGTTCATTTGAACGAGAACGTGTACGACCTGAAATCGAAGATAGATTCAATTTTTTGTTTAGAATCGAATTATTATGAATACATACGACGTTTATGTTCACGACTTCGACTTCGACGACGATCTGAAATAGATTGAAAATATAAAATCGAATTTTTAGCAAATGAAATTTACCTCGAGATCTCGATCGACGTTTTCGATCTCTTGAAGACGATCGTCGTCGTTCATCGCCGCCAACACGTTTACCTCCAGGTGGACCACCACGACGTGTCGAACCAAGACCACCGCCTATGCACAATCAAAATAGTTTCTTTGTTTTTCTTCTTTCGTTCATTTCTTACCTAATCGTCTTGGTCGCCAGCCTTTGACTGTTCGTCCTCGTTCAACATCCACGACAACACGTCGGCCATCAATTTTTCGTCCATCCGCTCGTTTGTACGCCGCTGAAAGTGAAGTTCTTACCGTCAACAACAAAGTCTCACCGTCGATTTGACCATCACATTTTCTTACCCGGCTTTGTCAACTTACCCTCATTGCTTCTCTTACAGACTTCTTCCTTTTTTTTATTTCATTCAGAGATAGAGAAAAGACAAATCGATACGGACAAGAGAACTCTTTCTAGTCATTTCAACTCACAGAAAAAAAAACAACAACAAACGAACCAAACGAACTAAAAATTGTTGTTTTATGTTGAAAAAGAAAAATATTAATAAGATTAAATCCGATATTTGTTTGTTACCTCCCTCACCTGTACCGTGTTTTTTTTGTGAATACCGTAGTGTTTTTTATTTTGTCTTACCCGAATATATTTGTATTTTAATACAAACCTCGAATGCAAAGTTTTTCCTGTTTTATTTTTTTACCTTTCTCTAGATAAGGGTTTCATTTTCCATGTGTTCCTTTTCTTTTATATGTTATATACATACACGAATGGTTTTCAGCAAAACAACTGGGTGTAACTCACACACGCATCGGTGCAGTTGCGTGTCTAGAAGACAAACAGGCTTAACTTGCTTAACTAATCTCAAAACGAAAACACGCGAAACAGGGCATTCCCTCGCTCTCGTTCTCTCTCTCTCTCTCTCATTACGTAACCACGAACGATGAAAAAAGAAAATAGATCAAAGCCACCTACCATGCATATCAGCTTCTTTTTCATATTCAATAAATGCATAACCACGTGGTTTACCAGTTTGTGAATCATGAATTAAATGAATCTGAAATAGTTAAGCAATAAGAATATTGATTTAGCGTTGAAGGTAAACATACACTTTTTATCTTTCCATAGACTTCAAATTCACGTTTTAATTTGGTTTCTGAAGTATCATAATTCTAAATAGTTCAATTTTCGTTTTCATTTGCATAGAAACAAGGAAATGTTTAACGTACAAGTCGAGCAACAAATAATGTTTTATATGGATCTGCTGAGGTTTTTTCATTTGTATTTGGATCCCCTAGAATAGAATATCTTCGATCTATTCATCTGCCAAATAAATCAAATTTCTTTCTTACATTGAGCAAGTTCTTGTTCGAGTTCCAGGGCCGCTTTTTCGGCTTTTTCTCGTGCCTTAAAAGACAAAATCAAAAATAAAATGATTCGAATAAAAGTCACTCATTTACTTTTCTCGCTATACGTTCTTCTTTTGTTTCGATTTTTGTTGGCGGTGGTGTTTCGTCTGCTTCCTAAAATAATCTCCGTTAAGTAAGATTTGAAAATTCAATAAAATTTAAATTTACTTCAAAATTTGTGAGAAATTCGCCTAAACCTCCATACGGTAGTCGTTTCTTTTCATGTGCTAATTTATCATTTGGCGGTAAGAATGGAATGGGCTCACGCGGTGCAAATAATGCCAATAGATTTGGAGGTAAAAACTGTGTCATTGAGATAATAAAATCTAGAAAATATCAAAAACACACTCAAAACAATGTGATTTCTATATTTTCATTCAAGTTGTTGTTGTTATTTTCTTTTTTTTTCTTGTTGTTAAATAAAGAAAAGAAACAGAAAAAAAAACAAAAGACGATGATATTCTTCTTCGTTTCTTTTAAGCTTTCTTTTTCGATACACCGACAGTACGACCACGTCGGCCAGTTGTTTTTGTATGTTGACCACGAACACGTAAGTTCCAATAATGACGAAGACCACGATGGACACGAATCTTTTTCATACGTTCTAAATCGTCACGAATCTTCGTATCAAGATTGTTCGATGTGACTTGAGAATATTTGCCATCTTTGATATCTTTTTGTCGATTGAGAAACCAATCGGGAATTTTATATTGTCGTGGATTACCAATGATTGTCACGAGACGTTCGACTTCTTCTTCGCTTAATTCACCGGCACGTTTTGTTGCATCGACATCGGCTTTACGGATAACAACATGAGCAAAACGTCGACCGACACCTTTAATTGCTGTTAAAGCGTAGCCGATTTTTCGACGACCATCAATGTTCGTGTTAAGAACACGAAGAATGTGTTGAAATTTTTCTGGTTGAATTAATGGTGATGACATTTGTTGTTTTTGTTTTCTAAAATAATAAAATTAAAAAAGAATTCAATTGTAAAGAAACAAAAAATGATAATATCCCTATCGAATAGGACAGAAAGAATCAGTGTAAGACGAATAAGAAGGCAAAGAAAAATTTTTTTTGTAAACAAGTAAACAAAAATTTATGAAATTTTATTTTTATTTTAATGTCGAACATAAATTAAGAAATTGTTTTTGCGAAATTAATTATTTTTTCTTTTTTTTTAAAGAAAAAAATAATCATTCGACTTGTTCAAATGCATTAATGAATAAGAACCTATTTGATAGAGGTCAATCTCTATGCACTGAGAGACAATGATGGTCGATAGGAAAGAGAATGGATGAGCAAAGGTGAACATCTGCTAGACGTTTTTTTTTCTTATTCAAATTAAATAATATGCCTTTAACATACAAAAAATCTTCGCAAATCATATCCGTCAAATGGAGTGCATCGCATCTGAGCAATAATTTAGCAGTGAATCGTTCAACCGAATCACGTCGATCGACTATGTTCGGTGTTTCACATAAAAGTGGTTTTACAATGGTAAGTAAAAGAAGAATAAATAAAAAACAAACAAGTCAATCAAAAAAATAAATAAATTTAGGTAACTGTATCTGAAGACGGAACGAAACAAATTCAGGGACAAGTCATCTGTCGACTTCTAGGCAATAATAATGCACCAGCATCCGAGAATGATACACGATTTTTAGCATATGTTATTCAAGTAGAAACTGGAACAAAAATAGTTTCTAATTAATTGACTTGCTTCATTTATTTTTAGGCGGCGTTTATTAATTTACCGGTGAGAAATCTGTTGGTTCTCGCTTGTACCAAAAGTATTCAAGTAAGACGAACGCATTTAATTAATAGAATTTATTTTCAAATTTTTTAGATCTATGAAATGGATGGAACAACTAATTTACATATTCATATGCTCGATAAAAATTATCCGAATCGAACAGGTTTTAATTGCTTGTTGATTGAGTTCGATTTGTAATTATACAATTTTAGAATCATCGATTTATGCACGTGGCATCGCGGGTATCGGTCAAAATTTACTGTGTGTTGGTAAATAAATAAATAAAACAAAACAATTTTTCAATTAAATTAAAGTTTCGTTTATCTCCAGGTGATCATCAAGGCAAGATTTTAGTTTTTAATATTCCACCAAAAGGCACAAATATAACTTTAAAACAAACGATCACCGGTTTGTCATATTCAAAACCTCTTCTTTTCCAAAAACATTTCCGAGTCAATTAGGTCATCAATGTGGTATAACAAGTTTAATTGCCAATGCAAATCTATTGATTTCAAGTGATACCAATGGTATTGTTCTCATTTGGAATGTACGTACCATGGCGCAGATCAATGCAATACAACCAGCAGATACGAGTGGTATAACTTCATTAGCCATTTGGAATAATTGTATTATAGCAGGTTATGCTAATGGAATGATTCGTTTTTTTGATCCAGAAAATGGTAAAAAGACGAAGTTCGAATTGATTGATGATTTTTTGTTTTGAATAGGTCAAATTTGTGGTTCAATATCGGCACACGCACGATGTATCAATGCAATTGATTGTAATGAACAAGGTTTACTTGCATCGGTTAGTGATGATTGTTTCGTTCGTATTTGGCGATTAACTGGTGATGCTGAAAGTTTACAAGTAAAAATATTTTCATCGAATATCAATTAACGATTGAAAAATGATTCTAGATCGAACATGAATGTAATCATCGAATCGAAAATAGTCAATTAATTGGTGTGAAATTTTTGAATCTATCAAAAGCAGATCTCGCTATTTCATCATTTGATTCGAGTGAAATTACGATTCTTCGTGCAATGTAACAACAAAAAACAATAGTCATTTTCTTATGAATTTTTTTTTCTGTTGTTTTGTCAGTGATTATTTGTTTTCTATAGTTTTTCAGTCAATGCTCATTTTCTTTTATGTTAATATATCAATGTGTCAACTAAACGGAAACGATTATGGAAATCATGTTTTAATATGTAGATTCATATACTTGATTGACGATGAGAATTTGAATATATTTCACATTCAGGAACTAGATATTCGATTTTGTTTGGCAAGAATAAGAATTATTTGAGGATGTGTTCTTTTACTTTTTTATATTTATATGTGATAAAGTGAAGAAAAGGAAAAAAAACAAACAAGCAAGCACTCTTAGACGAAATATGTATATCAAAAAACACAAAGTAGAAACAACGAATATACGATAGCAAACATAGAATTATTCATTCGTATAAAAAGAAACAAGAACAACAAACAAACAGATGCGTGAGAGAGAGTGAGAGAGAGAAAGAGAAAATAATACACTACATTCATCAATGAATAACTATTATTATTATTGTCTTCGTTTCACTAATGTCTTATTTTAAAGTTGACTAGTGTCAAGAATTAATACAAATTCGACTAAAGATCACCAATCAATCGTAAGAAGCAAAGAAAAAACAATGATATATATTTTTTTTTCAAACACGTTTTGCTTGTAATTGTTGTGCAGCTTGGCTACGTTCAGTAACGATCATTCGTGCTTGATTCTTTCTTGTAATCGTAATCTGACAAGCACCAAGTAGAAATGGTTCACCATCGATTTCCATAGGTAAATCTCGTCGAATGGTTAGTTTAATTTCACTTCCTTGAGCTATACGATGTCCACGTCGGCCCAATCGAATGCGAGCTAATTCAAAATGTTTGAAACCAATGATTTCAAGATAACCATCCGAACAACTTTGTTCACGAAAACGATCATCATCACCCTCAGATCGTGCACACCAGAGTGAATCATAGATTCCTTGCCAAGGATTTGTACCGGCAGCATACGACGCAATATTCAATATTAAAATAGCATCCGGACGAAAACGAAAGAGTTCATCGTCCATATTTCGACCGTCGACATGAAGTTCGAAGAAATTTGCGATATTACCGAAGAGATATCGACGATCGAAGAATGTGTTACTAAATTTGAAGAAATTGAGAAACAAAATATTGATGAAAATCAATGAATTTTACCAGCTAATACAACCGTAGGCGAGTTTGTTGAACACTCGATTTGCATATCGACGCGGACTAGCATTGCGTTTTTCATGAAAATCAAGTGCAATCTAGAGAAATTCAAAAATGTTTTACTTTCGATAGAAAGATTTCTCAATAAATTCACCTGAGCATCTGCACCGAAACTGAGATAATTATTGAAAACAGGTTGAGGAATCTAATTCAACAATCAAACATTTCTCTCTCTCTCTCTCGTATTTTCAACAACAAACTTTGAGACTAGCAGTTCCTGTATAAGCTGTCGGACTGACATCGATTTGCCATCGGTCAAGTAATCTTGATTCTGATGTTCCTAATGCTTGAATAACTGGTGCTAAAGCTTCGCCACGATAGCCAACGCCCCATCCGAGAAATCTGGCCATGTCATTGCCAGTTCCCAGTGGAATCACACCGACACTAACGAAGTCCATGTATTGCATTTGAGATGTATCAAGCGCAGACAAGACCCAACCGACCGTACCATCACCACCACAGGCTAAAAATAGACCGATGACGTATTCGAATTGCGCGAGAAAAATTTCTCCTACCGATAATTCGAAGATTTTTTTCGTGTTGATTCTCTTTGAGACCTTTCTGTGGTCCGTGATCGGCAACTAAGTCGTAAACATTTTGTTCGCCTATTTGAGATCGTAATTGTTCGAAAACTACTTGACCTTGCAAGCCGCCGCTGTAAATAGAAAATCATAAAATTTTTACTGTATTCGGTTTCTATAATATCAACATACGATTTCGGATTAACAAAAGCTATGATTTTCTCTCGATAGGCATCTGTTTCCGTTACATCCATTAAAGGTTGCTGCACTGTTGGCGAATTATCGTCAGCTGGCGGTTCCATTTTTAATAAACAATATTCAACGAAATAAACAAACAATCGATGTATTCAAATTGATTTTGATATTATGCCTGAAGAAATTTCAAATCGAATTCACGAATAGTCAAGATGAGACATCTTCAAATCTAAATATTCAAGTAAGATATCGATTATGCTATGTATAGGATAGGGAAAAGAGAACAAAAAAGAAAAAGCAATAGCCTTTATCTATCTGCATATGTTAACGAGCTTTGTTTACTTTATTCTAATTGGTCAATTTCCAACCAACATTTTTGATCGATGAATAATCGCATTGCACTGCATTGAATAAATTTGCAAAGACACGATTTTATCTACGGATTGTTTTTTGTAAAATATTTTGTTCATAAGACTCAACTCATATTTAAAGAAATTCAAGAAAAACCACGGAGAACACAAAAGAGCGAACTACTAATTCGCTAGTCTGTAGTTGATTTTCTAGCAGATCTTATAGACACTCGCTCCTCAAACTCTACGTTAGTATCTTTTGTTTCGAAATCAGCGAAAATGTGATAGTGAAATTTCAATCTTGATCTAGTTTGCATTTTTTATAATCATAAAAAGAATATTTTCATCTGTGATCGTATTTTAGTCGTCTGGAATAATGATAATAGTAATAATAAAAAAAGAAGGAGCAAAAAAGAAACATGAAACGAAGAGATGAAAAATTAACGACGCGTTTGACGGACACAGAAGAAAAAATTGTTCGAAATTGTTCTACATTTCATCTTCATCATCACTTGCTTCTTCCAATGAGGCCTAAAAAAGGACAAAGAAAACTCAAATCTTGATAATCATTGTTCAATTACCTTAGCAAATCTTTCGGCTTCATCGAAGACATTTGTTGGTACTCGTTCATGTTTGCCATCATTAACTAGAAGAGAAAATTGAATTGTAAATTTTCATATTTGAATACAATCTTACGTTTTCCAACCCAGCTTAATTCTAATTCGAACATTCGATCTTTGACTTCATCATGAACTTGATAGATGCTACAAAAGAAAAATTATCATTTCGTTAAATAACAAAATTTACATTTTAGCTGCTTCCTTAACAGCATCTTCTAATTTTAATTCCGATAACTAAAACGAAAATCGGAAAATTTTCTTGAAAATCATATCTCGTTGACTTTGTCCTTTGTTTTACTTTAAGTTTTTCAATTTCAGTTTTTGCTGTTTGTTGAGCTTTGCCTACAGCAACACCGAAATAACTCTAAATCGAAATCAAATTATATGACGACACGTTGAAATCTCTTCCTACATATGTAACACCGGATGGTTCAACACCGTACAATTGTGGACCATCGCTTTCATATGAAGCTAAGAGAATAAAACAGCCAAATGGTCGAACAAATCCATACAAAGTATAAGCATGCATATACATTGCAAGACGATCTGCTAAATACTAAAAATACAAACAAAACTAACAAATGTATTTCATTTACTCTCAATTTCGTTCGTCATACTTTGACCGGAATCGATACTCCATAATCGTGTTTATATTGTTTAGCTTCATCACGAGCAACTGATAGGAGTTGTCGAGCATCAGCAAGAAGACCAGCTACAGCCTAGAATTCAAACCAAAAAAAACAAAAAAAAATCCAATCGAACGAGAAGATGATTTCTATCGAACCATTCCAATATGTTTATCAACGTTATGTATACGTTTATTCGAACCGGATTCATAGAGACGTGATGTGACAATTTTTTCGATAGCAAATGCAACACCATCTTTACATCGTAATGCAACAACTGTTCCGCTTGCTTCGACAGCTTTGTTTGCGTATTCAACTTGAAAAACTCGACCATCAGGTGAAAATTGTGATGCACTCAAATCGTACTAAACAAAAAACAAACGAATTCAAAAGTCATGTTCTAGTCGACAAACATACACCAGATCCAATCGACGACATCGTTTGATTTTATATGAATTTTATTCACAATCTAAAAATGAACGAAAAATTTAATTTCAAGTCGAACAAAACACAAGACACGCACACAAAATGGACAATATAAAATTATGTCTATAGACAGTGATTTGATTCGTTCGTTTGTCTTTTACCATTGATTTGTCCAGTCTTTCTTCTTGTTAAACCAATGAAATTTGTCAAATTCTTCTCTGCAAACTAGATAGATAGAAAATTATGTTTTCATTAAAAGAAATCTTTTTTCAACCATTAAAATGCCAACCAAATATAAATACATTACATACCTATCGAAATCCGATAACAGGCAATCAACAAATCTTTCTAATTGGTCTCGATGGTAGTGGATTAGTTGTTGAATATGTTCATGCAATCAATAAATTCAAAGATCATACAATATCTCTTCATGATTCTTCATGTAAATGACATATCAAACATTTAAAATGAAGTAAAAATCTTGATTTGTTTGTTTTAGCTGATTGTCGAATATTAAGTACGGAAATTTTACCTTCGAAATTCAATCAATCTCCAACAATTATCTATGGTTATGCAAAAACATCTGGCATATCTGTAAGAGAAATTTCGTTTGAATTTTTCTTTCAATTTCAAATAATTTGATTAGAATAATGATGAAAGTACAAGTTTTTATTTCGATCGTGTACAAATCGTTGACAATACTACAAGTAAAGTCGAAAGATTACGTACGAGCTAGTTCATCTGTAACTATACTCTTTGTTTTAAGAATCAACAATGCAAAATCGTCCGTTATCATTCGCACCCAAGTTTATGAAAGTTATCACGTTCGTTTGAACAATTATTCGTTCGCAAAGAAGGAAAATCTTTCGTTTATTTAGCACAAAAAATTTGACGACAAATGAAAATGAAGTTATTTTAATCATTGCCGGTGCCGAGAAATTAGTTTTCTATAATGAAGTAAAACGAATGTTGATTTAGAAGAAAAAATCAATACTAAAAACAACGAATTTTTGCTTTAGAAAAACGAACGTACTTTACAAGATATTACGAAAACGATTGATCATTATTTTCCTGAACTAAAACAAACAAGTGGCAGGTGTGTACTGAATTTCAATGTGTTTGTTTTGTAAATAAAATTTACAAATACGAAATAGTGTCTCTGCAATCGATCTGCTGAATATACACGATCCCGAAACAAATCAAATTAAACAACGTTTGATTGTTTGTGGTCATTCGAATGGTTTACTTGAATTATTTATTTCAACAATTGAATCAGATAATAAATTTAAAACAGTACATAAAACATTGGAATACGATAGTTTTATTAGTACAGTTAAATTCTTCTATCATAATCATAAACCAATTCCAAGTAAAAAAATTAATTGATCAATTGATTGAAAATTTTCTTCTTTACTCAGATGAACAACCGCATTTACTAGTCACAAGTGCACTTGAACCTGCTGTTATCTATCGGTATTAGAAAAGAAAAAAAAGACGAAACGAATAATACGAGAGTTTTGTTGTAGAAATATTCTCGAAAAGGATTTAACCGATCCGATTGTACTCTGGGGAACGGATGCACAAGATTGCGTAACATCAAGTTGTATTTGTGATATTGATCTCGATGGTAAAAATGAAATTCTTCTCGGAACATTCGGCAAAATATGTTATATTTGCCGTATTCCAATTGATAATTATTCACAAACAAAGAGTCAAGGTCTTCAATTTATTAGCGAAATGTTTCCTGTCTGTGAAGTTTTATCAATATCAGCATCGGCCTATGGCTTGACTTCATATGATCTAACACATGATCAACTCGATGAAGTTCTTCTAGCAACGACTAAAGGTTTACATATCTATCAATTAGATTTGAATGAAGTCGAGAAATTAATTAAAAATCGTGTTGAAAATGCTTTGGAAAATGTAACGAATGGCCAGTAATTGTTTGTTTGATTTATTTTTAGATTAAATTTCCATAATCATGTCACTTGAAATCGAATCTGCTGAGTAAATTGAAAGAAGAAGAAAACTATTTATCATTTACAGATTTCGCTTGTTTTTTTTTCTCTAAAATTTAGTGTTATTCGTTTAATTCAACAATATTTAAAAGAAAACAATCTTCTTCGTACATTAGGTCAATTACAGGTTTGCAGAAGGAAAAGAAATTTCGTTTTCCTCTTGACTAATCATAATACTATTTTTAGGAAGAAAGTGGCATTTCATTGAATACAGTTGATTCTATTGAAAGTTTCAGTGCTGAAATTAATAATGGTCATTGGGATACAGTTTTACAGACGATTCAATCGCTTAAATTACCTGATAATAAACTTATTGATCTCTACGAACAAGTAAAGAAACATTGATTTGATGATTCGTTTGTTCTCATTTTCGTTTGATAGATTGTCATCGAACTAATCGAATTACGTGAATTAGGTGCAGCTCGAACATTGCTACGTCAAACAGATCCAATGATTATTCTTAAACAACAACAACCAGATCGTTATGTACATTTAGAAGATTTATTGACACGATCGTATTTCGATCCGAGAGAAGTTCGTTTTTTGTGATTCGAAAGACAGTAAAAATCGATGAACAAGTCTTCGTCATTCTGTAGGCTTATGCTGAAGGACAAAATAAAGAAAAACGTCGTCAAGCCATTGCCGCAGCTCTTTCGGGAGAAGTTAGTGTTGTACCAGCATCACGTTTACTTGCACTTCTAGGTCAAGCACTTAAATGGCAACAACATCAAGGACTTCTACCGCCTGGTAGATAATTATTTCTTGAAGAAATATTTTTGTTTCAATCATTTATTTTTAAGGTACATCCATCGATTTATTTCGTGGCAAAGCTCAAGTTCGTGAACAAGAAGAAGAAAAATATCCGAATACACTTAGTCGTGTGATGAAAGTTCGTTATCAACGACGAATAAAGAGAAAAAGAAACACAATAAGAATTACGTTTTTTGTTGTTTAGTTTGGTACAAAAGCTCATGTTGAATGTGCACGTTTTTCACCCGATGGTCAATATCTTGTAACTGGCTCGTTCGATGGTATTATCGAAATTTGGAATTTTACAACGGGCAAAATTCGTAAAGATTTGAAATATCAAGCGCAAGAACAATTTATGGTCATGGATGGAGCTGTTCTAGCGTTGACTTTTAGTCGAGATTCGGAAATGTTAGCATCTGGCAGTCAAGATGGACAAATCAAAGTAGGAGAAGAGAATTTATTTGTAATCAAAAATCGAATGAATTTCAAAGATTTGGAAAGTTTTAACTGGTCAATGTTTGAGAAAATTCGATAATGCTCATGCAAAAGGTGTAACAAGTTTAACATTCTCGAAAGATAATACTCAACTATTGAGTACATCATTTGATCATTTTATTCGGTAAGATAAATATAGAAAAAGAAAAGAAATTTACTGAAGATCGTACGATTCTTTGTAGAATTCATGGACTAAAATCAGGAAAGATGATAAAAGAATTTCGTGGACATGTTTCATTTGTTAATAATGCAATATTTACAGCTGACAATCATCATGTTCTCAGGTAGGTTCGATAAAGAAGATCGAACTAATAAATTTGCTGTTTATTTCAGTGCGAGTTCGGATGGTTCGGTGAAATTATGGAGTATGAAATCGGCTGAATGTTCGGCTACATTTAAATCTTTCGGAAGTACGGATATAACTGTGAATAGCGTGCATTTATTAGCGAAAAATACTGAGCAATTTGTTGTATGTAATCGAAGTAATACCGTTGTGATTATGAACATGCAAGGACAGGTCATTTTTCTTTTTTTTTTCGATTGAAAATCAAGAATAAATCAGTTTTCTTCGAATAGATTGTTCGTAGTTTTACAAATGGTAAAAAGGAAAATGGTGATTTTATCAGTTGTTGTGTTTCGCCACGTGGTGAATGGATTTATTGCTGTGGAGAGGATATGATGCTCTATTGCTTTAGTGTACAAACAGGAAAATTAGAAAAAGTTCTATCAGTACGTCAAGATAAAGTTAATTGATTTCATAAATGATGATTATTATTTTAGATTCACGATAAAGAAGTTATTGGTATATGTCATCATCCTCATCAAAATCTTATTGCAACGTTCTCGGAAGATGGAACGTTAAAACTATGGAAAGCTTAGCTAACTCTATCTTTGTTTTTTGTATAAAGAAAAACCCACGTATTAATTTCGAAATAAAAAAAAAGCTCGAGTGTCTTCTTTTGTTATCAATGTCAAGGATGAAGTGTATCTTGAATTTGATTCGATCGACCATTTTTGTGCAACGTACAATGCCAAATATCTTTCGCATACTCTTCAATCGTTCGATCCGAAGAGAATTTCGCAGCTGCAGCAATATTATGCACACATTTCGAAAACCAAATATCTGGCTGAAGAAAATCTCTTGCTACTTCTTCTTGTTTGTTAATATACGATTGATAATCGCCTAGAATCATGTAATAATCACCTCGATTGATGAGTAAATCGATAAGATCATGAAAACGTGTCGGATCATCGGATGAATAGTAACCATTACGTATCTGTTCGATAGCTAGAGCTAATTCATTGTTTTTTAAATCATCCGATGGACGATAACCATATTTACGTCGTTGCTGAACTTGTTCAACTGTAAAACCAAATGTATAGATATTTTCTTCGCCACATTCTTCACGTATTTCGATATTTGCACCGTCCAATGTTCCGATTGTTAAAGCTCCATTAAGCATAACTAAAATCCAATATTTAATTTTTTTGTATAGTGAAGAGAGAATTTCATTTTACATTTCATATTTCCCGTTCCACTTGCTTCTGTTCCTGCAAGTGAAATCTGTTCGGATAGATCCGCAGCCGGAATAATATATTCAGCAGCTGTAACTCGATAGTTTTTTACAAATAATAATTTCAATCGATCACCAATATCTGAATCATTATTAATCACATTTGCAACATCATTTATTAGTTTAATAATCTTCTTTGCTATTGCATAACCTAATAGTTTTTAGTTTAGACATGGTTTTTCTTTCGTATCAAAGAGTTACCAGGTGCTGCTTTACCACCAATAAGAATTGTTCGTGGAACAAATGAGTTTTTCGCGTTCGTTTTCAATCGATTGTAGAGAGTGATTGCTTTCGAGAAACAAAACGATGAAATACTAAGATTTTTGTCAAGAAAAATCTCGATCGATTTACCATGAAGTAGACAGAGTAGAGCTCGTTTATATTCATGTATTCGTTTGATTTGTACGTCGAACATTGATTGACGATTGATTTCAATTTGATATTCATTTTCTAACATTTGAGCTAATCGTTCTTTATTATTCATCTACGAATAAGTTTTTCTCTCTTCAAATTAGAAATCGATTATTTTCATTTTTACTTTAATTTTTTGAAGACGTAAACGAATATCTTTATTCGTTGCATATCGATGAAAATTATGCAAAGTTTCATGATTCGATCGAATGAAATCCTCGCCAATACATTCAGTTAAAAGCGCAAATAATTTTGGATTACAAAGTGCAAGCCAACGACGAAATGTAATTCCATTGGTTTTATTTTGAAATTTCGATGGTGTTAGTTCATAGAAATCTTTGAACATCGTTTCACAGAGAAGTTTCGAATGTAATTGTGCAACACCATTGATTGTATGCGAACCAATTATTGATAAATACGCCATATTAACTAAACGATGAGGTGTTTCTTCGATGATTGACATACGTCGTATTCGATCATGATCCGATGGATATTGTCGACGAATCATTTCTAAATGTCGAGCATTGATTTCATAGATAATTTGTAAATGACGTGGAAGAAGTTTTTCAATTAAATCAACTGGCCAACGTTCGATAGCTTCAGGCATTAGTGTATGATTTGTATAAGCAAAACAATTGATTGTTATATTCCATGCATCATTCCATGGTAGATGTTCATTATCAAGTAGAAGACGCATGAGTTCGGGTATGGCTAATGATGGATGTGTATCATTCAATTGAATTGCAACCATTTCAGGCATGGCTCGAAAGTCAATCGGGGATGTTTGCCAACGTTTTTCGCCTTTAAATCGTCGAATAATATCATGTAAACTAGCAGCAATGAGAAAATATTCTTGTTTTAAACGTAATTCACGACCTTCGGCTATGTTATCATTTGGATAGAGAACACATGTAATACCTATGTGACGAAATAAATTCAATTCAATTCAATTGTTTTAATTATTTATCTTAATTACGTTCAGCTTTATTTCGTTCCATAACTGCATGAATATATTCACCTTCATTGAACGATTTAAAATTTAAATCACAATCAGCTTTTGCAGAAAACAAACGCATTGTATTAACAATCTAGTTTTATGTTTTCAATTTCAACAAAAAAGAGCAAAATTTGTTTTACATTATTTTTGTAGCCTGGTATTGGATAATCATAAGCTAAACGTAATGACATGAGTATTTAGTGAGTATTTGATCAGATGAATTTACCTTCAGCAATAGCAGTTTCATAATCTGTCCATTCGAATGTTTTCTTCGATTCATTCCACATAACTTTACCATAGAAATGAATCGGAATTTCATTTTGTATTCGTCGAACCTAGGCATTTATTTTTTGATATCTATGAAAAATTTATTTTCAATAAATAAAATTGTTTACTTCCCAAGGCATAGGATATCGTAACCAATTATCCGGCACTTCAACTTGCCAACTAAGAAAGAACAAAAACTCGAATGAATAGACAAACAATTTGTTTTTACCCATCGATAATCTGTTGTTTGAAGATTCCAAATTGATATCTCAAACCGTATCCGTACGAAGAGATGCCTAATGTTGCCATTGAATCAAGGAAACAAGCTGCTAACCGACCGAGACCGCCATTGCCAAGAGCAGCATCTTCTTCCAATTCTTCGATATCATTCAATTTAATATTTAATGTTTCAACAGCTTGTGCCATTTCATCGTTAATATCGAGATTAATCAATGTATTTTTCATATATCGACCAATATAAAATTCTAAGCTGAATGTGAATTCTTTTCATTGAATTGAATTTTCTTGTTTAGTTTCAATCTACCTTAGATAATAAACTCGTTTATCACCTGTCGTTTGATAGAATTGTTGTGTACGAATCCAGTTTTTTGCTAAGATATCTATTTTAAAATTCGAATTGGAATTCTTTTCAAAATCACAAATATTCTTTCAACCTCGAATCGCCTGCGATAGAGCGAGATAATATTCTTGTGAACTCGAATGAAATCGATCGACCATCAATGTTAAATGTAAATGTCGATTAAAATCTTCTACAAGACTAAAATAATACTCTCAACTCCTCAACTTTTCGAACAGTTAGTTAACTAACTAACCTAACAATCGAATCGATATCTTTAATTTGATGTAATGAAACACGTAGATTTTGTGCTTCATTTTGTCGATGAAGTTCTTCTTCTTCATCAGTCGGCATATACCGAACGGATACAAACGAACTTCTCGAACGTCGTTTTCGATTTCCACTAATACTCATTTCGTTGAACAAACAAACAAAAAAACAAAGTTCAAGAATTATTTACCGCAATATTTTTTTCTTTCGTTTATTAATAACAAAATAAAAGAGAAAAGGGAAAAAAAAGAAGAAAACAAATGATTTTCTTTAGAAAAATACAAGCATGATTAAATGAATACAGATCTATCGTTCTACAAGTGTTTGTAACCAATCAATATGCATCGAAACGTTCGTCATGGCTGAATAAGCCCTATTTGTATTGCCTAGTTTAGACATAATACCAGCTAATTGCCAACGATTATTCAGCAATATCATTGCACCTGCACCTGAATCGCCCTGAAATCAATCAATCGATCGATTATTGACTAATCTTTCGAATATACAATCTATGGTCTTACCATGCCTAGAGAACTCGTACTACTTGTACTTATCGCACAAAAAGCATCTTCAGCAATATCACTAAATTGTCGTTGACATTCGATTTGAGCTTGTTGATTTTGTAATACACGAATTGTAAGTTGCTGTTGAACTAATTGTTCACTCGATGGTCCACCATATGAAATAACTCTTAATTGATCTTGATCATGAACATTGACTACTGAGGGTAGACAAATCCAATCGATTGTTGTCGAACGTTGAATACGTTTGTTTAATTTAATTACAGCAAGATCATTTTTAACTACGGCAGCATCGGAACTTAGAGATTCATAATTGGGATGCTGAAAAAAAACAGAAGTCAATTTCGTATCTGTTGCGTTTTTTTTTCATTTATTAAAATCGACATACTATAGTAAAATTTGCAATTGCATACGATTCACTTTGAATCAATTCTATACTGTTCGTACTGAGATTATACACGCCGAGACGAATATCAAATAATTCTTTGAACGAATCCGGTTCATTTGTAATCGTCCATCGTCTACAAACAAACGAAACCTCATATTAATTGATTGACTGATTATTTTATACCTTCGTAAAAGTTCTTCATCGAGACAATGTGCAGCTGTTATGATATTCCAACTTGAGACAATCGAAGCTGCGCAAACATAAGTTAGATCACGATCAATATAAGTTGGATGTATAAATACAGCAGCTATCCATGGGAAATGTCCCTGTTCGACAGATTCTCCATCGATCATACGTGTTCGTCGAGCATGACTACTAACTTAAAAACAAAAAACATATTTTAGATTTCGATTTGTTGTTCTTTTTTTGGACTAAGAGAAGCAAGAGCATGCAATGATTTCTACCAATCACCCTTTTTTTTCAATTTGGCTTTTTTCGTCTTATTAAAAGCATTACTCAAAGCAGATCGGAACATACCAGCTGATGGATAATCATAACCACATTCTAATTTTAAACAGAAAACCAACAACAACAATTTTTTAATATTTTCGTTGTTTTTTCTTACCAATGCACTCATCAGAAATTCTTTGAATACAACAAGCATATGAACCACTGCGATCTTCACATCGTGAATTGTTATCACAAACATTCGATGATTCACTACATTCATCGATATCTATTTTTAATAGATTAAATCAAATTGATTTTAACAAAAAAAAAATCTGATTACTTATGCAACGATTTGATGCATCACGTCGATATCCTCGATCGCAGATGCATTCATATGAGCCAATAGTATTGTTGCAAACTTCATTTTCACCTGTACAATTTATTGAATAACATTCATTAATATCTAAACGAAAAAGAAAATAGTAGATTTCAATAGATATTTATCGAATTTACCTTCACAATGAGAAGGATTAAATGGATCTATTTGAAAACCCGAACGGCAAACACATTCGGCACTTCCATTTATATTCTTACAAATTCCATTTGTACAAAAATCAGAGGTATTACATTCATTGATATCTACAAATCATCAATTTAACTAAATTCACTGTAAATCAACCTGTTTTACCTTGACATATAAAACCATGATCTGTTGTGTGCATTTCATAGCCCTGCTCGCAAGAACACTTGTTGTTTGTCAAAAGGAAAAACAAATTAACATATTATCAAGTCGACTTTTTTTTTTTGAAAACCTACATGATAACTTCCGTCTGTATTATTACATCTTTGATTTTCACCACATGTATTTGCATCCTTACATTCATCGATATCTTGAACGAAAATCTTCGATGGAATCAATTGATATTCATTTTGCTTACCTTCACAATGTGTTAGATTTAAAGGTGGATGTTGAAAACCAGTTGTACATTCACATTCATAATCTGGTCCGTCGAGTTTTTTACAAGGAAATCGAGGATCACAAACAGGTGGTTGCTCTTCACATTGGTTTTTGACTATGCAGAACACAAAAAAAGAGATATTCTTGTGATAATATTTGTCTATTAATTTACAATGACATTCGCAATGTGTCGAATTAATTCGAACGAGTTTTTCACTTTGATCACATGTTAAATCACAATCTGCTGCTAAAAAGAAGATCAAACGTTTTTTTATTATTATCAGAATTATAAAAAAATCTATTTACATCGATCTCGAGAATAGAATACTCCTAGACCAATTCCAAGACCAATACCAGCAAGAATGATTATCGTTACTAATACAAATATATACCAATATTTCGAACATATTCCATGAACTATTATTATACAAGAGAGAAAAAAAACAATGTCATTCATTTACATTTCAATCCGAAAGAGAAAAAAAAGGATAATTAACCTTTGCCATGTGAATGTGAGACTCCGAATTGTTTTTCTAGTGCATAGAAATTCGAATGTTGAGATCGAATCGATGGACCTTCAGCTCCGCTAATATCACTTTAAACAAGAACATAAATGGCAACAATTAAATTCATATTTTGTTCTTTTCTTTTAGTTTCTATTACCTAAATGCCGCATTATTATAAGCATAGATCTGATCTCGACCGGATTGATAGACATAATTAGGTTGATTTTCACGTTTAGCTTTTTTTAACTTGTTAGCTTGTAAAACAATTTCTCCAGTCGTGTTCACATAGGAATGATCGTTAATATCGGGTGTATAACTTAAATTATCGAAATGTTGTCGTCGAGAAGAAATGCCAGCACTCATATTCCGGCCTTTTTTACATGACTAGAGAAACTAAAATACGAAAGAAAGAAAATATTTTCTTTATCTTAAATAACATCATGTATATATATGCGCAATCATAATCGATGAATAAGGTTTTCGTTTCTGATTTTAAATGACAATGACTCAAAGTTTTAACTCTTCGAATATCGACTAGTTTAATCTTTTTGCACGTCTTGTACGCTGAGATACAAGATGATATATCGTTTTACAAGCGCTTACCTTCTTTTTCGCTTTTTTTTATATTTTATTTTAAACTATCTTGTTCTCTCCTCTGTATTTCATTGTAAAACAGTCTCGTTGTTAGGTCAAATATGTGAAGAAGAAATGTAGGAGAGCATATATTCGAAAGAACGATGAAAAAAAAAGAAATAAGAAGAAAAGAAGACGAGTTTGAAATAAAGTGTAAGCATGAAGCAAGAGAGAGAGAGGGAGAAAATCTGAGTACTTGCATTTAACTCCAAGACATCGAGAAAAAAGAACAGAAAGAAAGAACGAAGAAAAAAAGAGAATTAAATAACTGTCCATATATACGTTTGCTCTTCTCTTGTTCGTTAATGCTCTTTCTTTTTGTTGTTATGCGAATGTTCAGTGAATATAAAAATCTATGCATAATTTTCACATCAATTCATTTCGACACATACTTAATATCCGCCTACTTCCAGCTGACAAGAGAACGATTTCTACTTGTTTAGATGAGTCATATTCGAATAGAAATGATTCAAATTTTTATTTTGTAAAAAGAAACGAGAGAAAGAGAAAATTTATTCTTCTGGTTGATCAAAATCGTGATAATAAGTACGAGAATAATGATTATGATTTGATTTAAATTCGTATTTATTCGATGAAAATTTCGTTGTTGTTTTCTGTTGCTGCTGCTGTTGTTGCTGTTGTTGTTGTTGTTGATAAACGAAATTCAACATTGCTGTCGAACGTAGCGGGTTCACAGGTAGATTTCGTTGAATCCAATTTTCATTTGCAAATGCAAGACCTTGGTAACCAAACGTATGAATTTGCTTAACTAAATCTTCGAAATTATGCTCGACATGAGATTTAGTTTTCCGATGAGAATATGAACATCGATTCGTTTTCAATAGAATATTCTAAAACATGAATGTTCACACGTATTCATGCTAAGAAATATTTTCAATCATAAAGTTCATTTTATTTTCAAAATGCAGAACAAAATATACATTAAAAAAAATGCGGGAAAAAATTATAAGCTAGCAAAAGTTAATGACTCACATATGATCGTTCATCACGACTAAAATCTTTTTCTTTTGACATATCATTAGTCTCCTGAGGTAAAGCATTGGAAAATCTTGATTTTCGTTTTGGTTTAACAGTTTGTTGTTCTTCTTGACTATTGTCAACGTCCATACTCTCTTCATTGAAATTATCACCTGAGATAATCGTCGAAATTTTTCTATGTGTATTTTCCCATTGAGTAACAAGCAAAGAAAAATCATTGTTGAATTGTTTGATTAAATCTTCATCGCATTGATGAGCTTTTAACGATTCTAAAGTCGAATTTTGTATGATTTGAATTTGTTCGAGTGTTGTCGATTCGAGTACACGTTCGAATGCATTAGAAATCAATTGAGATAGATCACTAAAAAGAATATTAAATTGCATTTCAATTCCATATGAAATCGAATATTTTTACAATGCTGGTTTATTATTATTATGATTAGTATTTCGATTCAAACGTGGATCTTTAATCGATGAAGATGTTTGTGAAGTAATTGGTTTATATTGTATCGATGGTTTTGTTGAGATTTCTTTTTTATCGGAACCGAGTATAATTAAAAATAATTGTTTCGACTCGAATGAATTCGGTAAGAAGAATGTCGAAAGAAGCTTTGTTGGACAATCTTTTGTATCAGCTGCAAGAACATACATAGTACGAATAGATTTTATTTGAGGATATTTTGCAATCACATTGGCATGTTTCGATGAACACATTCGTTCGACATATTGAGAAAATGTTCGTCGAATTCGAGGATCGTTTGACGAACATGTTAATGTTAGAATGAGAATATCTCGTAAAGGAAGAGATCGTTGAACGTAATCCCAAAGAGATACTGTTGTTAAACGTCCTTGAATATGGAGATGTTGAGGAATTGATTCGACGAGAGAGGTTTGATCGCCATAGATATGAACTGTTTGACAGAAAAGATTTGTATGGGAGCCGTGAATCTGACCGAACCAATGATTCGTCAAACGAATTTGAGATCTTCAAGAAAATCAACAAGAATAATTTTAAAATATGTATTTGCTTAGAAAGATAAGATTTTTACGTGGTTTTATTCGATGGATTCGAATTATTTGCGAGAGTTTTTTTCTCAACAAAGACAACGTCGTCTTTGTCATCGGACGAATGTTCACTTGCATTCTCATCTTCATCATAAATAAACGCATCAGCGCCTGTAGGACTTTCAGGTTCGATATAATCATTTTCTGTATCATCCATTGTCATTGTTGTTGTTGCTGTTGGTGCTGGTGCTACAACAGTTGAAACCATTGAATTCGATTGGTTTGTCACTGGTAGTAGTGGTGGTGATGATGGTGTTACTACAACAGTCGAAGTTATTTGATCGGATTCATTTGTTGTTGGTTCTTGAAGGTTATCTTTGAGTGGAACTGTTGCTGATTCATAAATATCATTGACAACACCTTGTCGAACTAAATTTCTTAGTTTCATTTGTTTCCATGCTTCATCTCGCTCTTGATTATCCTGACGAATACGTTCGACTTCTTTTTCAAATTCATCATGAAGTTTTTCTCTTGTTTCTATCAAAAAACAAGAATTTTCAAAATGATCGAAAAAAACTAACAAGCGTAATCACCTGGTGGTAACATATCTTTCGATTCCATGGCCACGATTTCTTGAGCTATTTTATTTCCCAAGGAAATCTCTCGATAGAAATACTAAAATAAACAAATGAGTTTTCATTCGCAGCATTTTTCGATGAGATTTACATTATTGTTTAGATTGGATATATTGGCAAGTATAGCACGATATTTATGTCTATAGGCTGTGCCTGTATCACCATTGACACGAAACATTTCGGCTTCAATCTTGTTAACACGATCGACAATATTACTTTTGATATAATTTTTATCACCATTTTTTTCAAGTCTAAAGAATATAAAATGAAAAGAAATGTTTCAAAGAAAACAAAAAAAAACTTTTCATACCGCATAATAATTCGATCGTAGAAATCTGTCGAAACTTTCTTTCGAATATTTTCTATCGGAGATGTTTTGTTGACTAATGGTTTGACAGGTTTGACTTTGGGTTTTGACCGTTGGATAGACTGTTGTTTCATTGCTGGTTTGATGAGTTCGTAGGATGGATGATTGGAAAGCCATATTCGAAGATTTTCAACTTTAGGAACACGACTTCTCTCGAGATATGTTTTTGTTTTACTTTCAAATAGAATAATATCGTTCATAGTCAATACTGAATGAGTATTCTATGGAGACAAAAAATTTACATTAAATTTTAAAAAAACAAAGAATTTGTTTACTGTTAATTTAGTTTTTTGAATTAAATCAAGTATTTCATTGACATGACGACGAATACAAGAGAATGAACAATAGACCCAATCGGTTTTGGCCGGTTTATGACAAGTTGAGACAACACATATTGTTTTTAGTTTCTTATTTTTGTTGAAAGATAACTCATCAGAAGGTGAGATGGGATCATTTGTTGGAGAAAGTTTATTATTCTTTGAAGTTAAAATATTATCTGAACGTTTTCGTTTGGCTAATACCACTTCATCACCATCTGATGATGATGGCGAAGTAGAAGAAGAAGAAGATTTGGCTGATTGCACCGGTGTATCTATTGTACCCTGACAAATTGAACATTTAAACAAATTACCACTTGTTTCAATAGCTTTCGCTTGCTCTTCACTCATTCCAATACTAATAATTAAATAAAATGAACATTCGTTTCTATTCTCTTTTTCACTTATTAATTATCCTACCAATCCGAATGAAACCAATTTGCACAGGAATCACAACGTAGCATCGTTCGTAAATGATCCCATGGTTGTTTGCATAAACACCAAAGTCGTCGAAAGATTTGTTCATCATCATCGTCATTACTAATTGTTTTCTCATTGGAATCTTCTATTATCTGTATAACATCATTATTATTATTATTGTTATTATTATTATTATCATCGTCGTCATCAATTGACAAATCGATGATTTCAATTTCACCATTCGGTTGTCGATTGGTTTTGTTTCTCTCAGGTGATATACTGAATGCCCACATATTTTGATGCATATTGTCGTATATTCCACGGTCAAGATCACGATAGTTTAGTTTCGAACGATTAGGACGTTGAGGATAAAATTTACGATGATGCTTACATTCACTGAAAAAAAAAGAAAATATGAAATGATTCAATGTTATTAATTGTTCAATTGACTTAACTGTAAATATCCTGTCTCGTTTGATGTTAGACAAATATTGGCAGACAAATCGATATCTTGATAACATGAAGAAAAAAAAGAAAAGGATATTAGCAAAGATAAAATCTCAGTTCATGCTTAGAAATAAAAGATGTGTTTATTTTAAACACACACACACACCTGTCATTGAATGTTTATATTAAGAACGGAGATAAACCAGAAGATATTATAAACTATATTCTCTTTATCTAATTGTTTCTTATTCTTAAGTCTATAATAAATCATCTGAGTGCAGGAAAAAAGTGAAATTTGGCGCTTAGAAATTAGTCAATGTGCCAATGATGAAACATTTTCTTCTTAGTTTTATCACGAGTAGCGGAGGATAAAAGATGACAACGATCATAAAAAATGAACAAGTGCACCAATTTGAAAAAAACAAAGAGAATAGTAACAGCTGTATAACGAATATCTGTTTAGTTATTGTTGTTTAACGGGATTAGATGAAAATTGAGGAGAAATCGAACCAGTGAGAAGATATTGTTACAATATTTTGTTTATTAGAACAAAGTTGAACATACCAAGGT